>CAAGKR010159241.1_pt1 | contig 19433 bp, 9 predicted proteins | sample 2556971 | NCBI WGS metagenome assembly CAAGKR01 (sample SAMEA5207829, study PRJEB30636) | soil metagenome | biome: forest; feature: boreal; material: soil | place: USA | collected 2011-09 | depth 1 m | reverse complement strand
CGCGAGCGGGATCGGGGCGCCGATCGAGTACGTCCCGCCCGTCGTGACCGTCACCGGCAGCCCATCGGGAACGCTGCCAAACGGCACACTCATCCCCGCCGACGCCGTCGGGCAGACCCATCTGTACTGGCCGCGCGGGCTCCACTGCTCACTCTTTCCGCGGGCGGACATCGTGAGGGAGGGATACGAGCTCTCGGGCGGCGTCGTCATCGGCAGGGCGACGACATTACTCACCGGCTACCACTACGACGCCGGCGTCAACGACGCCTCGGACGCAACGCCCAGCGGCGACTACCGCCAGGACGTGCCGATCGCCATCCAGTGGGATACCCCCCTACCGAATGCCGGGAGCTACCCCGTCCAGCTCACTTTGGATCTCCAAACCACCTATGACAACGGGGCTGTACGGACGAGCACCGTGTCCGGCACCGTCGGCGTGACGGTCATCTACTCAGCCATGGACCAATAGAAGGAAAGGAGGCCCGCTGTGCGCGCCCGTCGAACTGCCTACATCGTGATCTTCGTTGTCGCCTGCCTCGTTGCGGGCCTCCTGTACTACCTACAGGTTCCCCGGGCCTCGGTCGTGCGGGCCACCGCCGACATCCCGGCCATGACCCAGATCACGGCTGACATGGTCGAGACGGTCAAGGTCGCGCCGGTCGACGTGTCCACCGATGCCGCGCAGTCGACGAGCCAGGTCGTCGGGCAGTACGCGCCGATGCCGATTCTTGCCGGTCAGGAGATCGACAAGCGGGCCCTCGATCAGACGCCGGGTCAACAGCAGTTCGGCTTTGGCGCCGCGCTCGACCCGGGCGACGTCGCGTTCGCGATCCCCATTTCCGATCCATCGCAGGCGGTAGGGGGCGCGCTCTCGCCGGGCGCCAAGGTCACTGTCGTCGCCGTGCCGAACGCGCTCAAGAACGGGGCAGCGGCTTCTCCGGCTCCGACGTCAACCGTCCTCGGGACGAATCTGACTATCCTGGCCCTTCGCACGCCAAACGGGCAGACCTTCAGCCAAATTCAGCCGGGCTCCGGTATCGCCGCGGTGCCCCCGAAGCTTGGCAGCGTGGTTGTCGCGATACCGGCGAGCCAGCTCTCGGACTTCGCGACGGCCGCCGTGAGTTCGACCTTCTACCTCGCGCTCTCAGTGCCCGGAGCTGCTGCCTCGACTTCTTGATCCTGAACTTGCCAATCCTTCTCCGAGCGTAGTCGGCAAGAGAGGTCAATGGATGAACTGGGCGCTCCTGCGTGGCCCCCGCAGCTCGAAGGCTGACCATCGCGGTTGTCTCCTCGAGGGCTCCAGCCAACGGGCGGCGTAGCCGACACTGTTCCCGAGGAGGCTCCGGCATCAAAGCTCGGTTGAACTCGCCGTTCCGCCGGCCGCCTGCGCGCGCCTCTTCAACGCCTCGGCCTTCTTCTCCGGCACGACGACGCTCGCCGCGATCTGGCAATGCGAGATCTCGCCATCGTCGACCGCCGCGGCCAGATCCGTTAGGAGCTGGAACACCGCCTCACGCCGGGCGTCCCCCTCAAGGTTGGTGTTGAGCGACAGCTTCAGCTGCACATCGGGCAACTTCGGATACGGAGTGTCACCCGGCTTTGCCGGCTCCGGTGGCGCCGGCGGTGTGTCGATCGGAGATGGCACTTCAATGGGTCGAGCCAGTCGCAACGAGGCAGAACCCACGCCGATCTCGCTGGCTCGATTGACGACCCGCTCCGTCCCGTCCTCGCCCACAAGCCGCAGCTTGCCGTCCGCGACTGCATCGAAGACGGCCCGCTGAAGATCGGCGTCACCGCCTGCAAGCAGCGGCATCCGCGGCGAGTTCCAGAACGAGTCGCGGATCTCGTCGAGCGGACGATCGTCGTAGTCCGAGTCCATCAGGTTGTGAAGGAGGGCCTTCGCCGTGAACTCGCCCACGCCCACCGTCTTGCCGAGTTCCTTGAGCTTCGCCCATACGATGCTGCCATCGAGAGCCGATTGGTTGTCCTGCTCGAACCTGAAGTCCTTGTCCGTACGCCCCTCGCCGCCGTCGCCCTTTCCCAGATAGACGATGTGCTGGAAGGCACGCCTGATCGAGTCCTCCATAGCTCGCCGGGCGGCCGACTTCTTGTCGGCCGCTTCGGCCTTCATCTCGTCGTCCACCTTGACCGCGGCGTTGTCGGCAACATGGCTCCAGGCCACGTAGTCGGCGACGGCAGCGCGGGCATTGCGGCGGCGCTGCGTGTTGACGACAGCGAACACGGCGGACGATGCCCACTGAACCGGGAGCTTCTCGTCGCCAATCCCCATCGCGGCTCGCAAGGCGCTCCGAGTTTCCTTGTCTATCCCGTTGAGGAAGCTGAACCGCCGGGGATCGAGGATGACGAGGCGTGTCTTTCGAGCGTCGTCAATGCCGGCCGTCTCGAGGATGCTGCGAAGCGGCCGCGGGTCTTCTTCCTCGGACCTCGCCTGAACGACGGGTCTGGCGTTGAAAGGTCCCGTGCTCGCGAGATGGTCGACGACCCTGACGAACTCATCATCGCGCTCCGTGTCCGAGACGCCGGTCCTCGCGGCACGGAACAACATATTGAGCGTCTGGCGCGTGGACAGGAACAGCCGAGCAGGCTGTCCCCCGCGACCCTCGATCCGCTCGAGAGCGGCGAGCCCTCGCTCCGGGTCACACAGCTCTGCTAGCACCGAGTCGGCCTGAGAGACGTCGAATGCCACGTCCGGGACGAAGCCGGCTGCTTTGAGCTCGGCCTCGGTGGCACCCTGGCGCCCCTGCGACCGGGCGCCCACCATCGATAGGAGGAAGAGCGCCGTAGCCATCCGCTCGCCAGCTCTGGGGTTCGCAGAAGCGAAGGGCGTGCCGGAACGCTGGAGGTCAAGCAATCGGGCCGCGCCGCGCTCCCCGTCGTCACTAACAACGTCGGCGGCCGCAAGCTGACGGTAGTTGGCGGCAGTCCGATCGTCAGCGATCAGGCCGGACCCGATCACGGCTTCGCGCACCTGGGCCGAAGAGAGCGGCAGATCACCAGGCCCAATGAGTAGCGGTGCCCACTCTCCAGCCTTTCCCCGCTGGGCCTGCGCGTACGCGGTCGCCGCGAAGATCAGGATCGTCGATCGCACCTTCTGGAACCCAACGACGGGCGACCATTCCTGCTCGGCGAGTTGGATCAGTGCCGGATGGAAGGGATAGCAGCGGGCAACCTCGGACGCGAAATCTCCGCTGGTCGGTCGCTGGAGATGAGCGAAGACGCGATCAGTCCACGACCCTTTCATCGTTCGAAGGAACAGGTCGGTCGTCGCGCCCACTACCTCCGCTGGCGCCTGGGTCTCGAAGAGCCGGCGCCGGATGATCTCTGCGAAATCGGTGTTCGATGTGACCGTGGCTTTCTTGCCATTCCGAACGAGAAGGTCCTCGATCTCCTGGCGTCGGGCCAGTCCGGGCGCGTCGAGGACGATCGAGTCCTCGTCGGAGCTGATCATCACGACGACCATCGCGACGTGAGGGACATCGTTGGCCGTGTCGGTCAAGGCTCGGAGAAACGCCATGTCCTGATTGGCCAGGTCGGCGTGCTCGACCAGTGAGAGCTGTCGCACGTAGTCGAGGATCTCGTCGACGAGGATCAGGACGGGTCGGCCGATTGCCCCGATCGCTTCGGCGATCTTGGCCTTGTCGGCGAAGTGGGGCTGGTAGCGCGTGTAGAGCGAGTAGTCGCCGCCGAACAGTCGCCAGAGGAACCGCTCGTAGAGCGACACGGCGGGTCCGTCGCTTGCCTTGTTGGCGCTGCCCGCGGTCATGTTGTCGCACGACAGAACGACCACTTGAGGTCTGCCGAGATCGGCCGGAAGTGACCCGCCAATCATCTTGGTAGCGCGATCCCAAGCGTCTCGGCCGATGTCAGTCGCGCGGAACTCGGCGGGATGAGCGGCCAGGTGCCAGAGGCCAACCATGGCATGGGACTTGCCGCCGCCCATGGCCTGATCGAGTCGCGAGAGAGCCGGCGCCGACGATGACCGCGCTCCTCCGGCGAGGCGCACCGAAACCCTGGCCATGAACTCAACCAGGTTCGGGCTAGGGTGCGTGATGTCGCCGTAGTACTTCGCATCCGCGTACGGGACCGGAGTCCCAGCCCCACCGTAGACGGCCTTGAACAGCGACATCTGGACATCCTCGATGGAGCCAGATCCGTCGACGATCTCGCGCCGCAGGCGCATGGCATCCCACCAGGGCGTCAGTGCCACGCTCATCCTTCGCTGCCTCCCCCTTCGCTCTCGAAGAGTCTCAGTTGATCGTCCGACTGTCGCAACTTCGCGGCCCTTGCAACCTTTTCGCGCACCACTGCAAGAGTGGCAGATGCGACGCTTCGTTTTCCGCGCACCACGCCATTCCACGCTTGAACATCCGGGTCAGCCTCTGGCAGTCGCAACGACAGGAAGCGGATGGCGGCCCACAGGTGGGGATCCTCACTGTCTCGTCCTGCAGCCGCTAGTACCTCAGCAACAGCATTCAGCCCGTCTGGCCACGCCCTGGCCACTCCCAGTGCGATGTCTATCACTGACGACGTAGCGTCGATCGTCCTGCGGACTTCCCGGCCGAAGGCAAGCCGGACGCCCTTGCCTCCCTCGGCCTCCCGCAGGATGTCGTCGATCTCGCCAAGCGCGATGTCTGACACCATCGCGTGCCAGCGCGCCTCGGACTTCGCTGCCAACCCCCGGCCATACAACCTCACCCAGAAGAGCGCGAACCGGGTACGGGCATCGAATGTCTCGAGCGGGAGGTCGTCGATCGGGATCGCGGCGGCCGCCTCGACCACGCGGCGGGCAAGCACAAGGTACCGAGTCGTGTCGACGGGCTCGCCGAGCTGATCCAGAACAGCGGAGTAGCGACCGACCACTTCCATCGCAGGACCTGCCGAGGCCATGAGTTGGTCTGTCAGCGCGAGCCCCGCCTTCTCCCACTCGGGGGCACGAGCTCGAACTTCTCGGCGGACTTCGTCGTCCACCTCGTCGACTCGACCAGGAGGTCGGTTCGCGGGCGCGGGCCTGCAAGACAGCGTCAACGTGGTGACGATGTTGGCCGAGCCGGCCTTTCCGCCAGCCTCTGTCTTCGCCGGCCAGGACCCGGTCAGGTAGAGACCACCAGCGGTGATCGCCCCCAGAAGCCGATGCCAGACCTCAGGATCGCCGTGGCCGAATACGATCGTGACGACACCGTCGTCGCGGACAACGCGCCGCGCCTCCGCGAACGATCGAGCCAGCATCGCGTCGTAGAACTCGCGAGTGCGGTGATCCCCGACGCCGGCGCCACCGCGTTTGACGATGATCTCCTCCGCCTTCTCCTGAACACCGCGAGGGTCCGCGGTCAGACCGAGATCAGGATGGGTGGACACGAGCGCACGCTTCAGCCAGACGAAAAAGAGATCGGAGGCGTCCGAGTAGTCGATCATGTCGTCGTACGGCGGGTCAGTAACGACGGCGTCCAGCGTGTCGCTGGGAAGCGGCAATGCCGTGGCCGTTCCCTGGCCGATAAGACCGTGCCGCCCGGCAGGTCTGCCTGCCTGGCTCCGCAGCACCGCGACGGTGTCGTCCGCGACGGAAGACCAGGTTCCAGGTCCGTCACCGAGTCCCGTCTCGAAGAAGTCGTAAGAGAAGGCGATGCTGGCTTCGTTCGTGAAGACGTGATCGACCTGAACTCGGTTTGAGGTCGGGTGGTTGTGGGCACGCAGCGTGCTGCCGCGAGAGGAGTACTTCAGCTTGCGAACCACGACGGACGCCGCGTACCCGCTCAAGGCTGCGATGTAGTCGGTCGACATGCCGGCCTGCCTCATGTCGCGAGCCGTATCGGCGATTACCCTGCACAGCCGAACAAAGCCAAGAGTCTGACGACCACAGCAGAGGTCTCCATACGTTCGGGCGCCGTACATGGATGCCCGAACCGTGTCGGAGTCGCCTCGCGGGATTGCCTCGTTTGGAACGGCCGGCAAGCCTGGCGCGAAAGGTCGTTCGCTCCCGAGCGCGACCATAGCGGCGCCAGCGGCCCGCATCTCATCCTGCGTGGGGTCGCGGAACACCTTACCCACATCGGCATCGACGTCCGCAGCAACAAGGAGTGCATCCTGCCCCAATCCCTCGGCTGCGAGCCGTGTGTGAACGTCCTTCGGGTGCACGTGTTCGCAGAACGGGCAGACAGCCACCTTTCCCCGTTGAGTCTTGCCTCCTTTGGCTATTGAAACCAAGGTTGGACGTTCAATGGGTGGTCCGGAGTTGACGGCGGCCGTGAACGTACCGGCGATCCGATCCACCTTGATGCGATAACTCTGGCCGGGATCGTTCCGAGCGGGCAACGGATGACGGAGGACGAGGGAGCCTGTCAGTGGAAAGCGCCGTCCGCACTCCTGACATGGAAGCGTCACTGCCCAGAGGTAACCCCATGGCTGCCGGCCGTTGACCGTCGGGTAGAACTCGGCCATCGACGTTTCATACCTGCGCCCGACCTCGTCAAGGACCCGCTCAACGTCAGAACCGAGACGGTCCTCGACTAGACGGCGTGGTTCGCCGAACGGCGACGGGGGCTCACCCGACCAATCGCGCAGGGGGTAGTCGGCGAGGAGGGTTCCGGCGAGGGTCGCCACCGGCGAGTAGTCGATGCCCCACGCTTTGACGCCAAGTCTCGCCGCCTCGAGCGGGATCATTGCCCGCCCGGAGAACGGATCCAGCATCGACGCACCCTGCGGGTACGTCCGCTGCAGCTCCGCGACGAGTTCGTCGTGGGCGCCATCTCGCCCCGCCATGGCCTCGCGTACGAGTCTCTTCAGCCGCTCCTGCTCGTCAACTTCACTAGGCCACGGGAGGAGACTCGTGAGTACTGCGGCCTTGGCCTGAGCCAGTGGCCGAGCAGCGAACCAGATGAAAAGTGCCTTCTCGCTCTTCCCGCTTCCCCATCCACTCTCCGAGGCTTCGCTTACCTCGGCGCACGGAAACCAGCGTTCGATCATCCTCATGAGGGCGACTCTCCCGCCCGTGCGGTCAGGGCACTCCCTGGAATGGCCACCGTGGTCAGCCCCTTCATGAGATCCTCAAAAGTGGACGCAGGGTCTTGATACTCGCCGAAGAGGTGTCCAGCGCCATCCTGACATTGGTCAACGACGTAGAGCCAGTAGTCGGATGCGAGCTGGCGAGCGATCAACCACTCATGTCCGGTCATTCGCACGCCAGTGGAGCCGGCGGCATCCCACACGCCCTTGACCTCGATGCTGCGTTGCTCGCGGCCCTTCCGGGCGAGCAGGTCGTATCCCCTCGGCTCGAGGTGCACATCAGACACAGTCCAGCCGGCAGCGCGCAGCACCAAGACCACGCGATGCATCGCGATGGCTTCACTGTCTACCTCGGTGCTGCTCTGCGGGGCGCCCGCCGCAGTGACCGCAGCCCAGCCGACACGTCTCGGCTCTCCGACGTCCACAACGGCTATTCGACGCAGCTCATCTAGCCTGGCATCGACAGCGCCCTGGACGCGCCTGCGTTCAGATGCTCTGGCGCCGGGTTCGAGGTGCGAGGTCAACGCTGAAGGAAGCCGTTCAAGCTCTGGGACGGCAGCCTTCATCCAGTCGTCGAGTACGGTCGACCGTCGTGCCCGCTCTCGGTCGGCAGCCGCTCGTGCGCACTCATCGGCGTCGGCAAGGCGGGCAGGATGCAGAGAACTAGGTCGTCTGTCGCCGGGCTCCAGGTTGGCCAACCACTCCCACCGCAAGTCTCGAGAGCCCATCTCGTCGGTGCGAATGAGTATCGGCCACGTCGAACGGCGCCGACCGCCGAAGTCGGTCACGTCCACCTCGTACGCACACAAGGTGTAGTCGGTGGCCGAGGCTTGATCGACGAGATGCCCGCCCTCGAACAACGCAGGACGGGCAACTTCCTCCATGGAGTCGATGATCGCCCGGAACGCCACGTCGCTCGGGCCGAGAGGAACGGCACCCGAAACGTCCGCACCAGCCCAGCGAGCGTCCTCGATTGCGGACGCACTGGTGGCCACAAGAACGCCTGAGCGTCCAAAGCCGGGAATGTTCGCTTTGCTTGTCCCTGTCGCCAGGGAGAAGATGCCCTCCCCTGAAGCAGTTCGGCTGACCGCGAGCAGACCGGCCCGCGACAGCCGCCACAGGAAGGCCTCGACGATTTCGGGGTTGATCCGCTCGAGGTTTTCGTCCTGCAGCGCGGCAACGGCCTTCGTGATGTCAACCGCGCTCCGAAGCGCGTCCTCCTCTTTCGCCGCCTGACGAGCCGCCTCCAGGAGCCGCTCCTTGGACGCAGCGGTGGCTGAGGCCAGGGCGGCGGCAGCACGCTCTGGAGAGTCGTAGGTTCGGCTGAGTAGGGCCTCGACATCGAGGTTCACCAGTTCGGCAACCAGACTGAGACTGTCGAACATCTTGCCGTCGAGCTGGTTTGCGGCCAAGACGAAGTTGGTCAGCAGGACTTCAAGAACGTCGCCTTCCTTGGTGCCCGTGGCGACGAGGTTATACAGCTCAACATCCCGCTCCTGGCCGACGCGATGAATGCGGCCCATCCGCTGCTCTAGCCGTACGAGCGACCAAGGAATGTCCCAGTTCACCAGCACGTGGGCGGTCTGGAGGTCGATGCCTTCGTTGCCGGCGTCCGTCGAGACGATCACCTGGAAGCTGCGCGAGGCGAAGCGTTGACGTATCTCCTCACGGGCCGAATGGGGGTCGCGACCGGAATAGCGCTCGGCCGAGAAACCGTCCGCTCGGAAGCGTTGACCCAGCCAGTCGGCGGTGTCGGCGAACTCAGTGAAGACCACGACCTGCATCCCGTTTCCGGGCAAGATGCCGTTGGCCGTTAGGCACTCTTCGACCATGCGCGGCCATTTCGAGACGGCTAGGTCGGGCACGCCAAGAGCGTCGTCCAGCTGGCGGATGACCTTCTTGAGTTCGTCCTTCTCTGCGCGAGCCGAAAGCGACTGTTCAACCAGGACCTTTGCGAGGTCTCGTTCAGCTTCGTCCTCGAACTCCGGATCCACGTCCATCGCGGCCTGAGTTGGGTTCTCGGTACCCATGAGATCTCGCCGGCGCTTCAGCGTCTCGCGAAGCGCGTACAGACTCGAGGCGGACCGTTTGCCGTACACGATCTTGGCCAGCGAGACCGCATTCGGCGGGAAGTACCGATCCACGAGATCCAGCGCCTGTCGATAGAAGGCGAGTTCAGCCGCATTCAGCGCGACGGACAGGTTCCTCGCCCGCCGACCCTTGAAGAGCTTGGTGACGCCGTCGTAGTCGACGAGTTCTTCCTTCATGCGTCGCAGGAAATGGACCGAGCCAGGTTTCAGCTGACGGCTGAGATCGTCGCCCTCTCGCACGGCCGGGAAGACCTCGGGATCCACGAGGTGCAGGAGGCCGCGGAACAGGGTCTCCTTGCCGCGATGGGGAGTTGCGGTCATGAGCAGGACTCGCGGCGCCTTGCTGGCTAAAAGGCCGAGCTGGTAGTAGTTCTCCGCGGAGAGCGTCATTCGGTGCGCTTCGTCGACCACCACCACATCCCACCCGGCTCGATCGGGCCGAATGGCCTCCTGAACCATCGGGTTGACCGAGGCGAGATCCATCGACGTAACCCACAGGTCTTGGTCGATCGCGAGAGCGCCCTCGCGGACGGTGCTGGCGGTAATCCGCCTGAGTCCGCCGCCGAAGAACCTGGCGAAGTCGGCTTGCCACTTGCCGACAAGATGGGCCGGGCAGATCACGAGGCCGCGGCGGACGAACCCAAGTCGCTGCATTTCGCGCAGGTACATGCCGGCCATGATCGTCTTGCCCGTGCCCGGTTCGTCGGCGAGCAGGAAGCGAAGCCGGGGCTGCGGCAGCATCGAGCCCCACACCGCGGTCGTCTGGTGGGCGTAGGGCTTCAGCGGCGTTGTGGCGAGCGTGGTCGCCTTGGACTGGAGCGTCGCCGCTCGCATCCACTGGACCCAGAGACCCGCGAGCACGGCCGCGGGCTCGGCGTTGCCGTCCTCTGCGACCACCTCGACCTGCTCGGCGAGCGCGCGGGTCAGGAGTACCTTGCGGAAGCTGCCCGAGCCATCGCCCAGGTAGAGCTGCCAACCATCGGATGTTTCGGCCGCCATGTCGATGACGGCCAGGGCGGTTTCACCGGGCAGGCGGACGCGCTGACCTGACGCGAACGTCCTGCTCAAGCGACCTCCTCCTGACCTGACTGTTTGCCTGCCCGCGACCCTGTGCATAGCCTACGCTGTCGGGCCGGCCGGCCGGGCGAAGGCGGCGGAGGCGCTTTCTCGCCCGCCACGGCGAAGCCTGATCGTCCACTAGGGCAGTAGAGAGACGGCCTTCGCCCGACTCGCGAAGCTCGTGCACCGCACGGCAGAAGAGCATGAAGGCGCAGGAGCTGACCTGACCAGGACCGCTCGCCCAAATGCTCCTACGGCGCCGTCGTTGTGACTCCAACTGCAGGCCGGATCCTGGAGGCGATCTCCTCGTAGAGCGGCAAGGCCGCAGCAGATTCGATGGTAACCGCCAGCCCATACCTGACCCGCCCCTCGTAGCCCTCGGTTTCCGCTCTGCAGTTGACTTGGACTACACATCGGCGTCCGTCCTCAAAGACGGCCGCATCCTCCCCGGTGAACACCTCGTGTTGCACAGTGCCGCGCTTGGGTCGCGCATGGTTGGTGTCCAATCTGGACAAGCCGAGTGACGCCATGGCGTCGTCGACGTTTCGATGAGGGCCGTATGGATCGAACCAAAGAGCGACGCGCCGATACGCTCGGTGCTGCGACGACACGGGACTCAACCAGGCGAGGGTCACCGTTAGGCGGCGAGCGCCGCGTTCGCCACTAAGCGACGGGGGCAGCGGAATCTCAAACTGGTTGGCCGACCCGTCGGTGAGAGTTCCCCAACCGATCAGCGTGACGCGGTTGTCCTCAGAAGCGAGGACTCGATCGGGCCGCAACTCACCGTAGCCGACGAGACGACATGCCAAGTCGCGCGTATCTCTCGTCGGATCAGCCTTGGCTAACGCGTCGAGGTCAGGCCACGTTGCTCCATGAACCAGCAGGGCCTTAAGGATTACGGCTTCATGCTGAGGGTCCAGTCGGTCGCCGCCGGGTCGGTCTCGAAGCTGCCCGAGCATCTCGTAGAGCGTCGCCGCCGCCCTGCTTGCGAGTGCCGTTGCGTTGCTTGTTCCTCGAGAGTAGCGCGTCGCTGTGAGGCTTCCGGAATCATTTGGACAGGCCACGAGTTGGCCTGGGGGGCGTCCGGTGTGCCGTGGCCGGAGCAGGGCCCCCTCAACTGAGTCCTCAGCGGAGTAAGGCTGGCGGCCGCCAGGGAGGGCGAGATCTGGCTTCACCGATCTGCGGAACCCGGGTCCGTGCCTGGACACAGGGCTGGGCATCCCGGCCGGGAGCGGGTCCAGCTCGACACCCTCGTTCCCTGTGAATTGGTCCGAGTGAATCGCCCCGACCGTGAGAACATTTATGCCTTCGGCTGGCGAGATAAGCCTTCTAGCCGACGGCGACAGGGCCATCGCGTTGAGAGTGGCGTCGCCTAGCGTGTCACGGTGGGCTTGCAGGTCGGCCGCGGACAGACCTGGGACCGTAAGCGGCGAGTCATAGTTGCCTGTTGGAACGATTATCAGAACGCTGTACTTCCAGGCGAGATAGTCCAGCAGACGTGCCCAAGCACCGACCGAACCGAAGAACTCGCGCCTTCGATCCGCCACAGAATGGTTGATGATCCGAACGCTCGGTGCCGCCGGTCCCTCCTCCGCCGACCCTTCAAAGAGACGTCGGATTGCCCGGTGAACGAGATCGATCGGCAGCACATCGCGAGGAAAACACTCCGGTTGGTTAGGACGAGCCACGTCGGGCCGTAGGATCGGCCGGACGTACAGCGGTCGCGATGATGCGCCCGGCTGGGTCAAGTCGCCCCGAAGAATGAGCGAGGCCATCGCGGTGCCGTGGTTTCGAGCTGAAACCGGGTATGTCTCCTCCCACCCGTCGGGATCATCAACCACAAGCGCTCCCGCATAGGCCTGATGTTGTTGCAGCGGCAGTCCATCCAACATGGCAACGACCGGGGCGGTTGCGACAGGGTCCATAGCTCGTGGCGAGGGGTTGTCCGCTTCGGGTTGATCGGTCGGGGTTGACACTGACTGGCCGGCAGGGCGTATGTCGAGGACGTGTCCCATGCGAACGAGCGACCCTTCGTGCCGGACGATTTCCCGTGCTGATTCGAGGGGAAGCGTCGCCAAGAGGGCGTGATATCGAATGTCGGGGATCGACGCTTCGCCCGTGACAGAGCCGTGCGCTTCGCCGACGGCCGCCTTGACCGCCTCCGAAGCGACGCGCCTTGCCTGGTCCTCAGCGCGATACCAAAGCTCGATCTCGGCGACTACCACTTCCTGGGCGCCAGGCACGATGTCGTTGAGCTCATCTTCGAGGCCAGTTTCGCGGAGGCGATCCTCAGGTCCCCACGGCCGCACCGCGTGAAGCTGATCGAACAGATCGCGCCATTTCATTCGACCTCGGGCGAACGGTGGCGCGTCGGGATGGGCTTCGTACAGTCTCCACATAGACAGGAGGTGCCTGAGGCCTTGTTGATTTGTCATGACCAAGTAGAGGCGACCCGGGAGGTTCTTGGCCTCGTGCTCGCCGATGTAGAAGTCCTCGTCCGGGGCAATCTCGTCGATATCGATATCGCCCAGCCACTCCAGCCCGCGCATTCCCTGAAGTGCCTTGACGAAATCCTCCACTCGCCCAGCGGTCTCGAGAACAAGGCCCTCTTCGGGCTCGATGCCAGTCATGTCGGAGCGAAGCGCGACTCGATGTGCCTGGAATGCCTGCTCGAGTTCCGCGAACACCGGCGCGAGCCGGTCGATCTGTCGCCCTCGAGCCGGTCGATGAATCGGCGAAGGACCGGATGTCAGCCGGCGTTGTGCGGCGATGCCGGGAGTGGGAAAGATGATGTGCGGATGATGTGCCATAACCCCCCCGGGTCAACTGGATGTCTTTGCCCGTCGTTTCAGCCGTGATCTCAGGACTTGTTCAGTCGTTGCGTCGGGAGCCAAGGCGCGGCGGCGCAGCACGTCGAGGGCGAACGCCTCGAGATCGGAGTAGCTAGCGCCAGACAGAGTGCGAGTGAGCAGCGGCCTATTGCCCGCGAGCGGTTGGCCGAGTCGTTGCTCCAGAGTGACCAGCCAGCGATCGAGGAGGACAGCATTCGGAGCGGCGAGTTCCAGGCCCAGGTCAAACCGACGCCGCACTGCCCGGTCGAGCAACTCGGGATGGTTGGTAGCCGCCACGACGACGACATATGCAGGTAAGGCGTCAATCTGCAGGAGGAGCGAACTCACAACTCTCTTGATCTCGCCGGTGTCGTGGGCGTCGCCTCGCTCCTTTCCCAGCGTGTCGAACTCGTCAAGGAAGAGCACGCAATGGCGCAGTCGCACGAACTCAAAGACGCGACTCAGCCTGAGGGCGGTCTCACCAAGGTAGGAGCCAATGACGCCTTCGTATCTGACCACGAGTAAGGGGAGGGCCAACGCTTCGGCGATGGCCTCCGCCAGTGACGTCTTGCCGTTGCCCGGAGGGCCCCACAGAAGGATCTTGTGCCTGGGTTCGAGGCCGAAGGATCGAAGAAGGTCCTGCCGATTCTGCTCCTCGAGGAACTCCTCGACGTCGCTCCGGTTCGCGTCTGTAAGGACAAGTTCGTCTAGCCGCCTTCGAGGCTGAAGCTCGAGCAGGTATTGGGCCGGGGCTTCCAGGGAGCCCGAGCCGTTCTGGGGGGCCGGCGTGTTTGGAGTCAGGTAGCGCGTCGGGGGGGCCACGTACTCGGCAAGCCGGTCGGCCAGCACGTTGTGCTGCTTGGCGCGTTCCTCGGCAATGATCGCCTCAAGGGATTGCCTGAAACTGCTGGAATCGGAGCGCGCAGAAGCCCGAACCAAGGCGAGAAGGAGATCAGCGCGCGGCATCAGTGTCAGCACTCCAGATAGGCACGTGGATCGCCACGACTCCCAGCGTACTTTACCGCCGCACTCCCGTTGCGACCCCTACGCGCGCTGGGACGCGGGTCCAGGAGGACATTGGCCATATGAGCGACGACAAGGATGTCGAGCGCGACACGGCCTGGCTACGCGCCCTAGGAATCCGAACGGCGACACGACAAGTGACGCTAGATGCACGAGCCTCCACCTGCGGTGCCGCAGCGCATGGCCGTCCCGGCCTTCCCAATGAGGATGTCAATCGGACTGGCCACAGAAGGGTCTCTCGTTCGCTCACCGCCCATCACGATGATCCCCCTCAGGGTGATCTTGGTCGGGGATGAGCAGACGTACCTGCCCCTTTGACCGAACGGCTCGCAACGCCGAGCCTACAATCGACTAACTGCTGAGCGTCCCTCGTTCGCCGTCACCGCACGGTTCAGCGCGCGCAAGAAGGGGCTGTCAGTGCCATTCCAGACTCCGATCACCATCGCCAAGGCGCTCGATAAGATCCAGTCCGAGGAATACGTCCTGCCCGCCATCCAGCGGGAGTTCACGTGGTCCACCGAACAGATCTCGGCGCTGTTCGACAGCCTGATGCGCGGCTATCCCATCGGCTCGTTCCTCTTCTGGCAGGTGAAGGCGGCGGACGCGCGCGACTACGTCTTCTACGGCTTCATCCGCCGCTATCACGCGCTGAAGTCACCGCACTGCCCCAGGCTCGACGTCCCGGCCGACAAGCCGGTGACCGCGATTCTCGACGGCCAACAGCGCCTGACGTCGCTGCTCATTGGCCTGCGCGGAAGTCACGCCGAACGTCTCCCGCGACGCTGGAAGAACAACCCGGACAACTACCCAGTGAAGCGGCTGTACCTCAACCTGGCAGGCCCCGCGGCAGAGAACGAGCAGGCTCTCGAGTACGACTTCCGGTTCCTGACCGACGCCGATGCCGCTGACGACTCGGGGGGATGGCACTGGTTCCCGGTTGGGGACGTGCTCAAGCTCGAGGATGCGACCCAGGTCTACTCCTACCTCGACGAGCGCAAGGTCGCATCGTCCGCGTTCGCTTTCAAGTCCGTCGAGAAGCTTCGGAAGGTCGTCCGCGAAGAAGGCATCATCGCCTTCTACGAGGAGGAGGCTCAGGATCTCGACAAGGTCCTGAACATCTTCATACGCGTGAACAGCCTCGGTGACCCGCTGTCCTACTCGGATCTGCTGCTCAGCATCGCTACGGCCCAGTGGCACGACCGCGACGCACGAGACGCCATCTACGGCCTCGTGGACGACTTGAACAGCAACCTCCGCTTCGGCTTCTCGAAGGACTTGATCCTCAAGGCCGGATTGGTATTGGCGGGCGTCGGCGACGTCCGGTTCAGGGTGACCAACTTCAACCGCACGAATATGGGGAAGCTTGAGAAGCAGTGGGACTCCGTGTCTCGCTCGCTAACCACGGCCGCTGATCTTCTGTCGCGCTTCGGTTTCTCGGAGGAGACACTCGCGGCGAGCAGCCCCCTGATCCCGATCGCCTACTACATCCACAAGCGGGCGCCGAAGGACGGCTTCGTGACCGGGGCCGCCTGGGGGCCGGATCGCGAGCGGATCCGCGAATGGATTATCAGGAGCCTGCTCAAGGCTGGCGTCTGGGGCAGCGCCCTCGACACTCTCCTCACAGCACTGCGTCGCGCTATCGACGACAACGAGCAGGGTGGCTTCCCGATCGACGCGCTGGAGAAGGAAATGACGACCTTGGGCAAGTCGCTCGTCTTCCAGCCCGAGGAGATCGAAGACCTAGCGGACACCCCGTACGGGCATCGGCGCCTCTACCCACTGCTGGCGTTGCTGTACCGGAGCGCCACTTGGGAGTCGCAGTATCACGTCGATCATGTCTTCCCGCAGACGCTGTTCGGACGCAAGCGCCTCATCGACGCCGGGGTTCCCGCCGGCGAAGTGGCGCGCTACCAGTCGCTCTTGAACGGAGTGGCGAATCTCCAGCTGCTTCCTGGCCCGATCAACGAGGCCAAGCAGGGACAGCTGCCTCTCGATTGGGCAGAGCACGCGTTCCCCGATGAGACCGCCAGGAACGACTACCTCGCGAGGCATGATCTCCACGGCCTTCCCCGCTCCATCGTGGACTTCCCGGACTTCTACGACGCCAGGCGCAAGCGGATGGTCGATCGGCTGACGCGACTACTGCGCTCTCGCGAGGCAGCAGCCGAGGCAGCCAATCCGGCCGGTTAGCTCAGTTCTCTGCCCTGTGATCCGACGCGACGTGACCGCGGGCTGCTGATCTGGATCCCGCGACCAACGAGCCCCGCCGTCTGTGCGACTAGCCATCCGGGAATTCGCCGGGGCACAACCTTCGGCTGCGGATGGGCAATTGGTAGGGTCCCGGTCACTACCGCCTGCCGAGCGACGGCCTGCAGCTCCTGGGCAGACGTGAACCCTCAGCCAGCGAACTCGAGGATCACGGCTCGGGGGGCGCTTAGCTCCGACCCAAACCGGGCACGATCATCGCAAGATCCACGATGTCGACCTGGTCGCGAACGCTCTCGAAGTAGTCGCGCACCGTCGTGAATTGGTCGCCGTGGCGTTCTTGAAACCGTTTGGCCAGGTGCGAGTTCCGGCTCATGACGCTGGTGAGAGCGCGCCGATTGGCCAGGAACCGGAGCGGCTGCTCGATCCCGACGACATAGAGCACCTTGCGCCTTGGCGTCGGGTCAGCGACCAGGTTGAAGAGGTCCGCGAAGAGCCCGTTCTGGCGGATCGTCTCTGGGCCGCCTCGCCAGTCTATGAACTTGAACTCGGCGATCCGGATGTTCGTGGTGAGGTCATGGTCGCGACCGGTATTGCCCGCGCCCAGGGACAACGACTCGATGGTCTCTCCGGGCTCGAGGATGTATGGCAGCGAGGTCAGTATGCCCAGTGCGTGAACGATGACGTTGATCTGACCAGCGAATCGCTTGACCACGAGTGCGGCCCGCAAGGCGTCACCGCCGACCGGAATCCGCTCAAGCCAGGCACTGACTCTGGCGGCATCGACACCTTCCAATTCGCGTTCGGCGGATCCGATCCAGCTCGTAAGCCCTGAACCGGCGTTGATCCGCGCCAGAGCGTCTAGGGCTTCGATCAGATCTCTGCCATCTCCATCCACCTCTGGCACTGGCATGTCATTCCTGTCTGGCTAGGGCAGTCGGGTTGATGCGCCTGGTGATGACGATCCAGTTGTACTCGTCGATGAGCTTAGGCGGGGTCGAGTCTAGACGACCGATGAGGGCCGGGAGATCCTGAACCGGGATCCCCGCTTCCACCGATACCGATCGGAGTTGCTCAGCGACCCGAGCGAGATAGGCCCGGAAGGAGTGGACGCCCTTGCGCTCAAGCTCCAGGCGAATTGGCTCGTCCCAGGGAGGGATTGCCAGGGGTCGGAGTGCAAAGAGCGTCTTGGCAGCGCCGGTGGGGCCGTAGGTGACAGTCGAAACCTTCCCCGTCGGCAACGCGCGACGACTGGCCGGCATAGCGCCAAGGGATTCGTAGGCCTCGAAGCAGGTGCGAACCTCCGAAGCGGTCAGGTCCGTAAGGTGCCGGTCGGGTGCCGGCAAACGTCCGATCCACTCCTCGGCCCAGGCTTCGAGGGATGCGGACGCGAGTGGGCGGTCTTTGATCGAGAACTGACGACAGGCCCAAGAATTGAGCCACTTGAGGAGGTAGAGCCGATGCTCCGGGACGAATGGGTCGAAGCCGGGTGCTACTGACGCACGGAACCGCGCTAGGGTTGAGTCGAAGCCAGTCATCAGGCCGTAGAGTCGACACGCATCTTGAAGCTCTTGGACCGTCATGACCCTCCTGTGTGCGCCGGGAATTCGGGCGGATGGGTTGAACCGTGGTCGTCCAGAGTAGTGCATGCTTCAACTGACCCTGACGAGTGCGGAGCGCAGCCTCGGGCGAATGGTACGCACGATGGTACGCAGACTCTCTTGACTTTGCGGGTGCCAATCCGGCACGCTGCTGGCCATGCTCATCAAGCGGCGCGCCCCGGCGGAACGGTCAGAACACAAGGAGTTCCTCCGGGCGTTCGAGATCCCGCCGGTCAACCTCGATCTCCTCAGGTCGGACGAGCGCGACGCGGCGATCGCGGCGACACGCGAGCTGTATGACGCGATCCCTGGACCGTTCCAGATCCTGTCGGTGCCGATCGAACGGAGTCCATCCGAACACCTTGACTGGCTCTCTCCGGTCCCAGGCGCGCCGCGTAAGTACCTGACGGCATACGCGGGCCTGTATCGCGACCTGGCTGCGAAGCTGGCTCGTCCGCCACGGCGATGCCTGATCGTCCTATCGGGCGTCAGTGAGACCTCCGTCGCCAGGGTCGCCGAACTCGTGCGACGCACGGCCGAAGAGCACGGGATCCGGCTGCGCGCAGTCTCCGAGGATGAGCTCGGCCAGGCAGCTTCACTGCTCGCGGGCGAAGGCTCCGAGTACCACGTCGGCCCCAGCGTTGTCGAAGGCCCCGAGGCACTCACGCTCGTCTCGCTCGGTCGCCGCTGGCCGGCCCAGATCGAGCCCGGCTGGACTGCCCCGGTGCTCGCACTGTCCGGTGTTGACGCGATCTCGATGCGAGTGCGGCCGCTATCAAGAGCTGAGGCAATGAGCTTCCTGACGGTACGTCTGCGCCAGGTGCGCGCCGCCGAACGTCTCGCTTCCGAGCGGGGCGAGCTCAGCGACGTCGAACGCGAGCGCGTCCTGCAAACGAGCACGAGCGGGCGCCGGACCGTCCACGCCGGAGCCGGCCGCGTCTACCTCGTCGACACCATCCTCCTGGTGCGGGCTCCCGATCTCGCCACCCTCGCCGAGCGGCTCGACACACTCCGCCTCGAGATGCGTAGCCTCGGCTTTGAGCCCGAGGTCGCGACGTTTCGTCTCGCCGATGCCTGGCACGGCGTCGTCCCCGGCTCGAATCCGGCGCCCGTCGCCGAGCGGAATCTCGATAGCGCGAGTCTCGCGGCGAGCCTTCTCCATGTCGCGGGCGACCTGTACGAGCCTTCAGGCCACCTGTACGGCCGGGCCCGCACGACCGGAGCGCCAATCGTGCTGGACCGCTTCGCCCGGCCGTCGCACAACGCCATCGTTCTTGGGCAGACCGGAACGGGTAAGACGATGGCCACGGGCGCCGAGATCGTCCGCTGCATGCTCCAGGGCATACGGGTCCTCGCGGTCGATCCGCTCGGCGACTATCGCCGCCTCACGGCCGAACTCGGTGGCCTCTACATCGAGCCTGGATCGGGCGAAACCGGGCTCAACCCGCTGGCGCTCACAGGCTCGCGAACCGCGGGCGCGCTGACGGCCAAGCTCCAGATTCTCGTGTCGCTCGTCGCGGCCATGGTCGGCAACCTCTCGCGCGACGAACGACCGGTGCTCGATATTGCCCTGCGGCGCGTGTACGAACTCGTCGGGATCACGG
>CAAGKR010374421.1_pt1 | contig 19435 bp, 16 predicted proteins | sample 2556971 | NCBI WGS metagenome assembly CAAGKR01 (sample SAMEA5207829, study PRJEB30636) | soil metagenome | biome: forest; feature: boreal; material: soil | place: USA | collected 2011-09 | depth 1 m | reverse complement strand
TCCGGGCCGGCCGCCGCACGGTCTCGATACTCACGACGCGTCCTCGAAGCCGACCATCCGCAGCTCGGGCTCGAGCGTGATCCCGCTCGACTCGCCGACTCGCCGCCGCACTTCCTGCATCAGGCGGTAGACGTCGTCGGCCGTGGCGCCCGGCTCGGCCTGGAAGAAGTTGGCGTGCTTCGGTGACACCACCGCCCCGCCCACCCGCAGGCCCTTGAGGCCAGCGGCGTCGATGATCCTGCCCGCGGAGTCGCCCGGGGGATTCCGGAACACCGACCCGGCGTTGGCCCCACCTGGCTGGTGCTCACGGCGCCAGCGCACGATCTCGGTGATGGTGCGCTCGCAATGGTCCGCCGGCGCGGCAACGACTACGAACTCGGCGCCGGTCACGATCTCGGCGGGCCCGAGGGCCGAGCGGCGGTAACCGAACCCGAGCTGGAGAGGCCCGCGGACCACTTCGTCGCCCGTGCCGGCGAGGTCGACCACCCGCGCCCGCACGAGCACCTCGGCGGTCTCGCGACCGTGCCCTCCCGCGTTCATCCGGACCGCGCCACCGACGCTGCCGGGGATCCCCACGAAGAACTCGAGGCCGCTCCGACCTGCTCCCGCGGTCCGGCGCGCGAGCACCGGGAGCGGGACCGCGCCGCCGGCGCGGACGACCCCCGGCTCGGTATCGAGGTCGACGCGTTCGAAGTCACCGACCAGCACCACCGCGAGCCCGGCGAACCCGCGATCAGCCACCAGCAGGTTCGATCCGCGTCCGACGAGGAGCAGCGGCGGCGCGTGCTCTCGAACCACCCGTGCCACGGCGGCGAGCGCGTCGACCGAGCCGGCCCGCACGAGCGTCGAGACGGGCCCACCCAGGTGGTAGGTGGTGAGCGCCGCGAGCGGCACGTCGCGCTCCACTGCGCCGGGGAGTGTTCGCTCCAGTTCGACCGCGATCGCCTCGCCCGTGTCCACTGCGTTCATCCCTCGAGCGCCAGCCACTCGTCGGGCACTGTGGTGAGGTCGCCGGCGCCGAGCGTCAGCACGACGTCACCCGGTCGCGCGAGCTTCGGCACGTGCTCGACGAGGTCCGCGCGCCGCGGGAGATAGACGACGGGCTGGTCCGGATGCGCGTCGAGCACGGCGCGGAGAATCAGCCGGCCCGACACCCCGGGTTGCGGGGTCTCGTTGAACCCGTAGACGTCGGTGAGCACGACCGTGTCGGCCCCATCGAATGCGTGCGCGAAGTCGCGCCACAGTGCCGCGGTGCGCGTGTAGCGGTGCGGTTGGAACACGACGATCACGTGCTCCCAGTCGCCTTCGCGCGCCGCGTCGATCATGTGCGCCACTTCACCGGGAAGGTGCGCGTAGTCGTCAACGAACGTGACGCCGTCGCGTTCCCCGCGGAACTGGAACCGGCGCGCCACTCCCGCGAATCCGCCCAAGGCCCCCCTCACCGCCTCGAAGGGCACACCGATCTCCGTCGCCATCGCGGCCGCGGCTGCGGCGTTCTTCGCGTTGTGGCGGCCCGGCACCGGGAGCTCGACGACGCCGAGCGGTTGGCCGCGCCGCGCGAGCACGAACTGCGAGCCGCTGCGGTTCCCCGCGTAGTCGCGGATCTGGTAGTCGGCGTCGTCGGCGAAGCCGAACGTGACGACCTCATCTCGCCGTTGGCTCGCGAGGTCGGCGGCAACCGTGTCGTCGGCCGACGCGACCCGCGTTCCCGGAACCATGTCGAGAAAGCGCTCGAACCCGGCGACGAGCGCGGGGAAGTCGCCCCAGTGCGTCAGGTGATCGGGTTCCACGTTGGTCACGATCGCGGCCTCAGGTGCGAACTCGAGGAACGTCCCGTCACTCTCGTCGGCCTCGACGACGAGCCACTCGCCGTCGTCCCATGACGCGTTCGTGCCGACCTCGTTGAGGTCGCCGCCGATCAGGAAGCTCGGGTGCCAGTTGGCTTCGCGCAGGATCAGCGCGAGCATCGAGGACGTCGTGGTCTTGCCGTGGCTCCCCGCGACCGCGACCGTGCGTCGCATGGCCACGATCGCACGTTGCGTGTCAGCGCGACTGAAGACGGGTACGCCGAGCTCGTGCGCGCGCCGAACCTCGGGGTTCGACGGCGCGATCGCGGTCGACGCGATGACGGCGTCGGCATCGTCGGGGACGTTGCCGGCATCGTGACCGACACGCGCGTCGACACCGAGTGCACGCAAACGGTCGAGCGTTCGGGAGTCGCGCAGGTCGGAGCCGCTGACGTGGTGCCCCATCCGCACGAGCACAGCTGCAAACGCGCTCATGATGCTGCCGCCGAGGCCCACGATGTGCACCGTGCGCGGTACGGCGAGATCGAGGTCGTGCTCAGAGCGAGTCACGAGCCACCTCCTCGACCAGATCGGCGAAGCGCGCGGTGGCGTCGGTGCGGCCGAGCGATCGAGCAGCCTCCCCCATCGAGCGCAATCGCGACGGGTCAGTGAGGAGCCCGTCGAGCTCGTGCCCGAGGCGCGTGCCGTCGAGCTCACGGTCGGGCACCATGACCGCGGCCCCCGCGTGGGCGAAGACCTCCGCATTCCGCGTCTGATGATCGCCGGGAGCGCCCGGCAACGGCACCAAGACCGACGGCATACCGACGGCGGCGAGCTCCGCCGTCATGCCGCCCGATCGGCACAACATGACGGTGGCGTTCGCGTAGAGCGTGTCCATATGGTCCTCGTAGCGGATGAGCCGGTAGTCGAGCCTGTCCCCGGTCGCGCGCGACGACGCAAGGCGTTGCTGGCACTCTTCGTAGCCGCGGGCACCGGTCACGTGGTGGATCACGACGTCGTCGCGGTGCCGCCAGAGGCCGTAGAGCTCGAGCGTGGCGGTGTTGATTCGTTGCGCACCCAGACTTCCACCGACGACCGCGACGATCGGCGGGGCCAATGGCGCGCGCTCGACGCCGACGATCTCGGGGCGGATCGGGTTGCCCGTGACCACCGCCCCGCGCAACGGTGTGTTGGGAAGCGATACTGCGGGCCGCGCACCGAGCCGTACCGCGATGCGGTTGGCGAGTCCCGGGTGCGCGTCGGCCTCGTGGATCACCGCCGGGATGCGATAGAGCCGCCCCGCCACCAGCGTGGGCAACGACGCGTAGCCGCCGACCCCGACAACGACCGCCGGCCGCGTGCGCCGCACGATTCCCGTCGCCCGGGCGAACGCGACCAGGGTGTCCCACGCGGTCCGCAGATTCCGCGCCAGCGCTTGCAACGTCCGCGCTCGGTCGAAACCCCGGCCGGGCAGCAGATCGATCGCGTACCCGGCTGCGGGTACCGCCGTCACCTCGGGTCCGCGTTGCGACCCGACAAAACGGATCGCGTCACGGCGATGACCGCGTCTGACGAGCTCGTCGGCGAGCGCGAGCGCTGGATAGACATGACCACCGGTGCCACCCCCGGTGACGAGCGCGAAGGTCGCGCTCACCGCGCTGCGGACGTAGGTCGGATCTGCCGGGCGATGTTCGCAAGCACTCCGGCCGAGAACATCGTGGTGACCAGCGCGGTACCGCCGAACGACACGAACGGCAGCGGGATGCCGGTGATCGGGAGCAGCCCGACGACCGCGCCGATGTTGATCACTGCTTGCCCGACGATGCCCATGGTGATCCCGGCGGCGAGGAGCGCCCCGAACCGGTCGGGCGCGCGTAACGCGACGCGGATCCCCAGGATCGCGAAGGCGATGAACAGCGCGATGACGAGCAAACCACCGAGCAGACCGAGTTCTTCACCGATGATGGCGAAGATGAAGTCGGTGTGCGCGTTGGGGAGGAAGTTCCATTTCGCGCGACCGGCGCCGAGCCCCACGCCGGTCAGTCCGCCGCTGCCGATCGCGATGAGCGACTGCGAGATCTGGTACCCAGCGTTGGTCTGGTCGGCGAACGGGTGGAGGAACGTGAGGAGTCTCGCCCTCCGGTACGGCTCGGCCATGGCGAGGAGGGCGACCGTGGAGACACCCAGGAGCGCGACCGTTCCGAGATGGCGCGGACGGCTGCCGGCGGCCACGAGAATCGTCGCGACGATGAGTGCGAGCACGAGCGCGGACCCGAGGTCGGGCTCGCGCATCACGAGGAAGCCGAACACGGCGAGAACCACGAGGACGGGCTTCACGACGCGTCGCCAGTCGGCGATCTCGCGCGCACGCCGGCTCGCGAGGTCGGCTGCGTAGAGCAGCAGCGCGAACTTCGCCAGCTCCGTCGGCTGGAACCGGAACATGCCCGCGCCGAGCCACCGCCGCGAGCCGGCGACGTACACGCCGACGCCCGGGATGAGCACCGCAACCAGGAGTACGCCGCTGAGGATCAACAGCGGACGGACGAATCGTCGGAGCCGGTGGTAGTCGAATCGGATCGCGATCACGAACGCCACCACGCCGACCACGCTCCACAGCAGCTGGCGCAGGAAGAAGTACCACGGCGACCCGTAATCGGTGAGCGACGCGACCGACGACGCCGAGAGCACCATGACCACGCCGACGAGGTTCAGCACCGCAACCGTCGTCGCAAGCAGCATCGCGGTCGACGACGTCTGGGTGGTTGTCCGCGCCTTCGGTCGGCTCGCGGTTCGCGCCGTCTTCTTCGCGGCGGTGCGGGCGTCCGGACGTGCTCGGGTCCGGGGTTTGCGGCGCGCGCCGCTGCGGGGTGCGGCGACGGTGCTCATGCCGACTCCCTACCTTCCTTGGCGAGAAGCTCCACCTCGCGCGCGAAGTCGTCGCCGCGGGCCGCATAGCTCTCGTACCAGTCCAGTGATGCGCACCCTGGCGACAGCAGCACCGTGTCGCCTGTCCGCGCGCGCGACGCGGCCGTACGAACGGCTCGGTGCATGGATGTCGCGCGCTCGATCGGCACCAGCCCGTCGAAGACCGCAACAACGGTGTCGGTGGCCTCACCGATGGCGACGACCGCCCGCAGCCGGGGTGCGAACTTCCGGAGCAGGCCGAGATCGAGCGACCGGTCACGACCACCCGCGATCAGCACGACGTGTTCGAAACCCTCGAGCGCGCTCGCCGCCGCGTGCCCGTTCGTCGCCTTCGAATCGTCGACGTACTGCACACCGTCGACGACGCCGACGAACTGCACACGATGCGGCAAACCGGTCCAGCCGGCGAGTGTTCGCGCCACCGCAGACACATTGGCACCGGCCCGCAACGACGCCGCCGCGGCGGCGAGTCCGTTGTCGACGTCGTGCGCGGCACCCAAGGACGGCACCGGCGCGAGCGCACCCTGCGGCCCGACGAGCATGCCGTCGGCGACGCCGTATCCCCCGGGTTGGGGCCCACCCCGCGTGTAGGGGACGATCTGTGCGCGCGCCGATCGTGCGAGATCCCAGGCCACCGGATCGTCTTGGTTCACGATCAGCACATCACCCGGACCTTGGTGCGCGAACACGCGCGCCTTCGCCGCCGCGTAGTCCTCGACGGTGTCGTGCCAGTCGATGTGATCCTGCGCCACGTTCAGGAGAACCGCGATGTCGGGCACGAACGCGTCAGTCGTGAACTCGAGCTGGAACGTGGACACCTCGGCGACGACGACGTCGGCTTCGTCCTCGGTCGCATCGATGATCGGGCGTCCGATGTTGCCCACCGCCGTGCTGCGGAGCCCGGCCTCGGCGCACATCGCCGCGATCATCGTGGTGACCGTCGTCTTGCCATTCGTGCCGGTGACCGCGACGAGGCACGGCGGCGGCGTGCGCGTACGGAGCCGCTCGACGGCGACGTCGACCTCGGAACGCACGGGGACCCCCGCCACCATCGCGGCGACGATCGCAGGATGATCGGGACGCACTCCCGGACTCGGGATCACGAGGTCGACCTTCGACGCGCGGGCCGCCATCAACTCGGGTTCCGGTACTTCGAGCAGCTCTGCACCGGCATCCACCGCGCGCCGTGCACGCTCGCGGTACGCCTCGCCCCCGGGTTGGTCTTCAATGACGACAACCTCGTGGTGGGCCGCGAGCGCCCACGCGACGGCGGCGTCGCCGGTAGTACCGAGACCGATCACCAGGACGCGCATCAGTCGATCGCTCCCGGGATGTTGATGAAGTCGGCGTAGAAGATGCCGAGCGCGACGGCGACGAGCAGCGCGGCGAGCAGCCAGAACCGCACGATCACTGTGAACTCCGGCCAACCCCCTACTTCGAAGTGATGGTGGATCGGTGCCATCCGCAGCACGCGCCGGTGGAAGAGCCGGAACGACACCACCTGCGCGATGACACTCAGCGTCTCGAACACGTAGAGCCCGCCGAGAATGGGCAGGAGCAGGACCGTGTGCGAGAGCAACGCCAGGCCACCCATCGCGCCGCCGAGCGCGAGCGCGCCCACGTCGCCCATGAACACCTTCGCGGGCGCGGCGTTCCACCAGAGAAACCCTGCGCACGCGCCGAAGAGTGCAGCTGAGATCACCGCGAGGTCGAGTGACGCGGCCGGGACCACGTGGTAGATCCCCGGATGGCGGAACTGCCAGAACGTGATGATCACGAACGCGGCGAAGACCATGGCCGCTGATCCCGCAGCGAGACCGTCGAGGCCGTCGGCGAAGTTCACGCCGTTCGTGCTCCCGTAGATCACCGCGACCGCGAGCACGAACCACATCCCCGAACCGAGGTTGAGGTCGAGCGATCGCGTGAATGACAGGTCGGTCGACACGCTGAGGTACTGGAGCGCGAGCAGCGCGAAGCCGCCGGCGACGATCAGCTCGCCCGCCGTCTTACCGCGTTTGCGGAGGCCCATGTTGCGCGCCTTGCGCACGCCCAGGTAGTCGTCGATGAGTCCGACGATTGCCATGCCGACGATCAGCGCCATCAGAGTGATGCCGGCGCGCGCGAACCGGAGCTGTTCGGTGCGGATGTGCGCGACGAGATACGCGACGAGCGCGGCGCCGACGATCGCGATGCCGCCCATCGTGGGCGTCCCTGCCTTGTGCGCATGGGGATGCGCGAACGGGCCGTCGTCGCGAATCTGTTGACCGATGTTGTTCCGTTCCAGGATGCGGATGAGCAGCGGTGTACCCAGGATGCTCAACATGAACGCGACCGCCATGCCGACGAGCATCGCGATCATGTCGCCGGCTCCGTGCCTGAACCGCGAACCGGCTCCGTGAGCCCTCGCACGACAAGGTCGAGTCCGACGGCGCGACTGCCCTTCACGAGCACGGCGTCGCCGACGCCGACCCGGCTCCCCAGCGCCTCGAGCGCGGTGAGGGCGTCGGGCGTCTCGATCACGTCGACCAGTCCCCGTGCGCGCGCCGCAGCTGCCAGCGGCGAGGCGCCGGTCCCGACGACGACCAACAGATCGAGGTCGGCCTCCGCCGCGAGTCGACCGACCATCGCGTGCTCAACATCACTCTGTGACCCGAGCTCGCGCATCTCTCCGAGGACAGCCACTCGCCGGCCGTCGGCACGAACGGACGCGAGCGCCCGCAGTGCCGCCGCCATCGATGCCGGACTCGCGTTGTAGGCGTCGTCGAGCACGAGCGCGCCGGACGCGGCTTGGAGCATCTCCATGCGACCGCCGCCCGGCTCGACGGCGGCCAGACCAACGGCCACCGAGTCGAACGGCACACCGTTCGCCAGCGAGACCGCGGCGGCCAGCGTGGCGTTGACCACTTGGTGCGCGCCACGAAGCGACAGGCAGACGCGGCCCGATCCCCATGGCGAGTCGAGCATGAAGGAAGGTCGCAGCTCGCCGTCGAGCACGACGGATTGGGCGCGGACCTCGGCATGACCGCCGGAGCCGACCGCAACGAGCAAGACGCGCGCATCGGTGCGCGCCGTGAGCTCGGATGTTTCCGCGTCGCCGGCATCGAGCACCGCGAGGCCGTCGGCCGGCAGTGCCTCGAGGAGGGCACCCTTTTCCCGCGCGATGCCCGCGCGGCCACCGAGCGGGCCTGCGTGTGAGAGCCCGACGTTGGTGACCACACCGATCGCCGGGCGCGCGACCGCACACAGCGCCGCGATGTCACCGGGTTCGCGTGCTCCCATCTCGAGCACTAGCGCTTCGGTATCGCGAGGCGCGCCGAGGAGCGTGATCGGGAGGCCGATCTCGGCGTTGAAGTTCCCGGGCGTGGCGTGGACCCGGAACGTGGTGCGCAACGCCGCCGCGGTCAGGTCCTTCGTGCTCGTCTTGCCCGTAGAACCGGTGATGCCGACGACGAGGGCGTCGGGGAGCTGCTCGCGAGCCCAGCGACCGACGGCCGCGAGCGCCTCCAGCGCGTCGGCCACCTGCACCACCGCCCCGCTGGCCGTACCCGAGGCGACGACCGGTCGCGTCACGAGCGCGACGGTCGCGCCGCGCGCGAACGCGTCAGCGACGAAATCGTGGCCGTCGCGCGCGGCTTCGAGCGCGACGAAGCAGGCTCCGGGCTCGAGCGTGCGCGAGTCGTTGGCGAGCGAAGACGCGCGCTCGTCGCCCGTGCCGGCGATCAGCGACCCACCGGTCACGGCCGCGATCTCCGCGGCGGTCAGCTCCACCCGAGCGCTCCGAGCTCCTCGCGCGCGACGACCCGGTCGTCGAACGGGAGGGTGAGGCTCCCGATCGTCTGGCCGGTCTCGGGTCCCTTGCCTGCGATCACGACCACGTCCCCGCCACCGGCGGTGCGGAGCGCGTGGCGGATCGCGGCGCGGCGGTCGAGTTCGACCACGACGTCGGCGCTGCCGTCACCGAGCCCGGGGAGCACCGCGTCGGCAATCGCCTGCGGATCTTCCGACCTCGGGTTGTCCGACGTGAGTACCGCCAGGTCAGAGCTCCGCCCGGCAGCTTCACCCATGAGCGGGCGCTTCGAAGGATCGCGGTCACCACCACAGCCGAAGACGACAATGACCTTCCCTTGCCCCTGCCCCCCGGCCAGCGCGCGAGCCGCGGCCAGTACCGCGTCGAGCTCGCCCGGGGCGTGCGCGTAGTCGACCAGCACCGCAAAGGGCTGTCCCAGGTCAACCCGCTCGGCCCGGCCGTGGACGACGACGGGCGGGATCCCGGCGGTCACCGCGTCTATCCCGAAGCCGGCGGCACGTGCCGTGGCGGCGGCGGCGAGAAGGTTCGCGACGTTGAACTCGCCGATGAGCTGCGACTCGACCCGAGCGTTCACCCCGGTACGACGGTCGACGATGGTCAGCGCGGTGCCCCGGTCACCGAGCACCACCTCGGTGGCGCCGATGTCGGCGCGCGAGTCGTCGACCGCATACGTCCACACGTCGAGGTCGAAGCTGACGGCGCGATCGCGGACCCGCGCACCGTAGGGATCGTCGATGTTCGTGGCGACGGCCGCAACGCGCGCGGGGTCGAAGAGCTCGAGCTTCGCTTGGAAGTACGCCTCCAGCGAACCGTGATCGTCGAGGTGCTCATGGCTGAGGTTCGTGAAACATGCCGCGGCGAACCACGTCGCATCGACACGACCGAAATCGAGGGCGCGCGACGTGACTTCCATCGCCACGGTGCGCACGCCGTCGTCACGCATCTGCGCGAGCAGATACTGGAGCTGGTCGGCCTGGGGCATGTTCGTGGCGCCCCACTTCTCGACCGCGAGCGCAACACCGTCCACGAACACGCCGTCGTTGCCGATGAGACCGGTGCGCTCACCAGCCGCGCGCGCGATCGAATCGAGCAAAGCCGCGGTCGTGCTCTTTCCTGCCGTACCCGTGATTCCGAGGCAGCGCATCGCTCGCGACGGGTCTCCGTACAGCCGCGCCGCCGCCGGCCCCAGGGCCCGCGGGACGCTCGCGACGCGAGCCTGGGGGACGGCGAGTGGCAGCGTGCGCTCCACAAGGAGCGCGACCGCGCCGTCGGCGATGGCCTGCGCCGCGTGGTCGTGTCCGTCGAAGCGCGCGCCCGACCGGCACGCGAAGCAGGTGCCGGGACGCACGCGGCGGCTGTCTTCGGTGATGAAGGTGACTTCGACGTCGGCGTCGTCCACGCGTTCCACGACGTCGAGACCGGCGAGCAGCTCGTGCCACCGCACGCGTGCGCGTCCTCTCGGCTCTTCAACCATCCGACGCCCGTCAGGGTACCGGTCGCTCTCCCCCGCGCCCGGTCCGACAGCGCGTCCGGTACCCAGTCGGTACGGGCGGTCCGCCACTCCGCACGCCCGCCTCATGGGGCCGGCGGGACGCGCTCGGCGCCCAGCGCCTGCTGCATGATCTGGGAGAACGCCGGCGCCGCGACGACGGCTCCGAAGTAGTTGTTGGTGGGCTCGTCGAGCACCACGATGGCAGCAATCCGGGGCGAGTTCGCGGGCGCAAATCCGACGAACGACGCGACGTACTTGTAGGGCGGGTGCTCGTAGGGAGGCTTACGGGCAGTTCCGGTCTTGCCCGCCACCCGGTACCCGGTGACCGCCGCGCTCGTGCCCGTACCGCCCTGCACCACGAGCTCGAGCATCCCGCTCACCGCCGACGCGGTCGCCGGCGAGATCACACGATGCGGCGGGAGGAGCGGGACGTCATGACGCTCACCGTTGCCGTCGACCGTCGCTTCCACCAACCGGGGGGCGCGCGCCATGCCGCCGTTCGCGATCGTCATGTACACGTCGAGCATCTGGATCGCGCTGACCGCGATGCCGTTTCCGATCGGCATCGAGCCCATGCTCGTGTCGTTGTAGTTGTCGAGCGGGAGCAGCAGATAGTTGGCCTCGCCGGGAAAGCCCAGCGCGGTCTGCTGGCCGAAGCCGAACGCGTGGAGGTAGTGGTCGAAGCGCTCAGGGCCGAGCATGCCCGCGATCCTGATCGTGCCGACGTTCGAGGAGTGTTCCAGGATCTGCGCGACCGACAACGTCGACGGATGGCTGTCGACATCGGAGTAGGTCGTGCCGCCAACCACCACTTCGCTCCCGATGCCGTCGATGAGGGTGTCGGGAGTCACCAGGCCGTCCTCGATCGCGCCCGCCATCGTGATGACCTTGTTGGTCGACCCCGGCTCGTACACGATCGTCGCGGGCTTGTTCTGTTCCGACGCCGGAGCGGGTCCCGCGGGGTGGTCATTGGTCGCGCCGTCGACTGTCGCCATCCCGAGGATGTCGCCGGTGAGCACGTCGGCCACGATTGCCATGCCGCCCTTGGCCCCGGCGGTCTCCACTTGCTGGGTGAGGACATGCTCGGTGTTCGCCTGGATCGCTTGGTCGATCGTGAGCACGATGTCTTTCCCGCGCTGTGCGGGTTCGAGGATGCTGGCTCCACCCGGGATCTCGTTGCCCTGCGGGTCGCGCTCGACGCGCGCCTCCCCCGAGTGGCCGCGCAGGCTCTTCTCGTAGAACGACTCGAGGCCGGCGAGGCCGTAGTTGTCGGTGCCGACGAAGCCGAGTACGGGCGCGGCAAGCAGGCCCGACGGGTAGAAGCGCTTCGATTCCGGGATGAAGGAGAGGCCGTTGAGGTGCAACGCCTTCACCCGCGCGACCGTGGCGTCGTCGACTTTCCGCACGACGTACGCGAATCGGCTGTGAGGTTGGGAGAGCTTGGTTTCGAGTTCTGGTTCGTCGACGACGACGACCGGAGCGAGCTTCGCGGCATAGGCCTTCGGATCGTGGATCACGTGGGGATCGGCGACGATCGTCGTCTGCGGCACCGAGAGCGCGAGGTCCACGCCATTGCGGTCGAAAATGCTGCCGCGCTCCGCCGGGAGTGTCACCGTTTGCACACGTTGGCCCACGCCGAGCGAACGAAGATGCGTCTCGTCGCGCGCTTGGAGCTCGACGAGCCGGGCGCCGATCCCGAGGAACGCGAGCGTCATGACCGCGAGAAGGATGGTGAGGCGGAGCCGGATCGGCGGGAGCGGCGCAGCCCGGCGCGCGCGCGTCACGGTGGATCACCGAGTTGGCGCTTCACCTTCTTCCAGTCGCCGAGCGTCGTGGCCGTCTCGCCACCCTCCGCGGGAGGAGCCTTCGCGCCGGGGACTTGCAGATAGGTCGGCGGGTCAGGGGGCATGACGAGACCGAGCCGCTGCGCCTCCTGGATGATTCGTTGTGGTGACGCCAGTATCGACGTCTGGAGCCGCCGTTGCTCGTACTCGCGGCGCGCGGCGCTGATGTCGCGAGTGAGACCGTCGAGCTGGAGCTGACCTTGCGCGAGGATCACGTGGAAGACCACCGCGCTGACGAGCGTGAAAATGGTCGCGAGGACGACGAACGTGGCCACCCGCCCCGATCGCGTGTACGACGCCACGCGCAGCGCCGGACGTGACGCGACATCGGGTCGCGCCCGCGCCGGCCGCGCACCGGAGTGGCGAGCGGGAGACGCGCGCCCGACAGCAGGAACGGCCTGGGTCATCCGAGGCGCTCGACCCCGCGGAGCCGTGCGCTCGCGGCGCGCGGGTTGGCTTCGATCTCGCTCTCCGTCGGGCGGAGTGGCCGGCGGGTGAGGAGGCGCACGAGCGGAACGCGAGTTCTGCGGGGCAGCTCTTTCGGTACCTCACCCGGCTCCTCGGTGCGCGCCCAGTCGGTGAAGCGCTGCTTCACCTCGCGGTCCTCGAGCGAGTGGTACGCGAGGACGAGCATCCGGCCCTCGGGCGCGAGCAGGTGCACCGATTCGTCGAGCCCGGCGGCGAGGTTCGGCAGCTCGTGGTTCACCTCGATACGGATCGCCTGGAACGTGCGGCGAGCGGGGTGGCCGCCGCGCCGGCGAGCGGGCGCGGGTATCCCGGCCTTCACCGCAACGACCAGATCGCCCGTTTTGCGCAACGGGCGCGCGGCAACGATCTTCGCCGCGATCCGGCGCGCATAACGCTCTTCACCGTTGCGGGCGATGAGCGCGGCGAGATCAGCCTCGGGGTACTCGTTCACGACATTGGCGGCCGTCAGCGTCTGCGCGCTGTCCATCCGCATGTCGAGGGGCGCTTCGTCTGCCCAATACGAGAACCCACGCACGCTCGAATCGAGCTGCGCGCTACTGACCCCCAGGTCGAAGAGGATCCCCACGACTCCCTCGCTTCCCTCGCTCCCCACGATGTCGGCGACTTCCTCGAAGCCGCCCTGCACGATGCGGGCCCGTGCCCCGAAGGGTGCGAGCGCCACGCCCGCCGCCGCGACAGCGACGGGATCCCGGTCGATACCGAGGAGACGGAGGTCGGATCGGGCGGCCAGGATGGCTCCCGCGTGCCCGCCTCCACCGACGGTTCCGTCGACGATCAACCCGGGGGGAACGGGGCCGAGCAGGTCCACCACCTCCGACACCATGACCGGTCGGTGCTCGAACTGCTCCGCCACGTTTCGCTCCCGGGCCCTCGCCTCCCCGGACCGCCACCAGCCCCCCGGGCGCATCGACGAAAGCGAAGCGGGCGGAAGGGGCGCTTTGCGCCAAATCACCCGGAGGGCTGGTGGCGGGCCCGAAAGGGCTCACCTGTCAAGGGGCTGGGTTAGATCCCGAACTCCGGCAGGTCGTCGGAGTCGGTCAGTGCCTGTGCGCCCACTCGGTCGAGTTCGAGCCATCGATCCCGATCCCAGATCTCGATCCGGGAGAACACGCCCGCGACGACCACCTCGCGGGTGAGACCGGCGTACTCACGCAGGTTCTGCGGTAGTGCGACCCGACCCTGCTTGTCGGGCTTGACCTCCTGTGCGCCGCTGAAGAAGACGCGGGCGGCATTCAGCTCTTTCGCCCCTCGCTTCGACTGCTCACGAACCTGGCTCGCCACGTCTTCGAAATCCTCCGGTGTGAACACCGACAAGCAGCCACCTCGGCCCTTGGTGACGTAGGCCCCAACAGCTAGCTGATCCCGGTACCGGGCCGGGAGAATCACCCGACCCTTCGTATCCAGGGAGTGCTGAAACTCCCCCAGGAACATCTGTTGCCCTCGCTTCGCAGGATTCGCGCCACCGATGGACCCTGGACCACCCCCAGGCACCACTTCACTCCATTTCATGGCACCCTACACCCTTCCCCCCCACCATTCAACCCTCGTGCCCCCTTTTTCACCTCTGGGTGACCCCTGCGACGCGCGCGCGAACCCCGAAGGAACCAACGAACTTGCGTCAACGGACGGCGTAGAGCCCCCGCAGCTGACGCAGGTTGGAGGGTTGGGCGTCTAGAGCGAACCAGCCGGTAGGTACGGCTCCCAGGCGGGATCGAGGGTGCCGGCGGTCGCGACGACCCACAGGTTCGCGTGTGGCTCGCGCGGTTGCCGGCGGAGGTTGAGCCCGCTGTCGGCGAGGAACCGGTCTTCCTTGCGCGCGTTGCAAGAGCGGCACGACGCGACCACGTTGTCCCACGCGTGCGGGCCACCACGCGACCGCGGCACGACATGGTCGATGTTCTCAGCCGCACGGTTGCAGTACTGGCAGCGGTGACCATCGCGCGCGAACACCGCGCGCCGCGAGAGCGGCACACGATTGCGGTACGGCACGCGAACGAAGTGGTGTAGCCGGATCACCGACGGGACGGGGAAGGACATGCGCTCGCTGCGGAGCTCGCTGCCGTTGCGCGCGACGATCTCCGCCTTCTCCTTGAGCACGAGCACGACGGCCCGGCGCATCGGCACCACGCACAACGGCTCGAAGCTCGCGTTGAGCAAGAGCGCTCTTCCCAAGCTCCAAACCTCCACAGGCTCTGGGCACAGGCCCTGGTGGCAGGGGATTCTACCGTCGCTCCCGCGGCAGCCGGCGCGGTTCTGGCATCTCGCGGCACCATTCGAGATAGGTCACCAGATCGCGCGGATCCGGTCGTGCCTCGGACCCGGTGCCGTACTGGGTCGCGAAGCGGAACTCCAGGTAGTCGCGGTCGGGCAACGGCAGGAACGGCGGGCGTCGCCACCACTCCGGCCTCGCCAGCCGGCGCGCCTGCCGCGCGGCCGTCCGCCACAATGCTGGTCGGGCGACGACGAGGACGGCGCCGCGCACCCAGAACGACGCGGGCGCGGCGCGTGCACGGCGTGGGTGCGATTCGATGCGAGGACGCTACCGCCGCACGGGCGCCGCACGGGCCCTCTGGTACCGTCATGTCGCACGTTCTGGAGGTGTTCGTGGTTCAGCCAGCCCCCGCGCCGAGCCGCGATTCGTCGTTCGGCCGCTTGTTCTCCGCGCTCGTCGGCAACATCGAGCACGTCATCCAAGGCAAGCGCGAGCAGATCCATTTGGCCCTGGTCTGCCTCCTGGCAGAGGGCCACCTGCTCATCGAGGACGTCCCCGGCGTCGGGAAGACATCGCTCGCCAAGGCCATCGCCGCGTCGATCGGCGGCACCTGCCATCGCATCCAGTTCACCCCCGACCTCCTCCCCTCCGACGTCACCGGCGTGTCGGTGTGGAACCGGGGCAGCGACAATTTCGAGTTCCGGCCCGGCGGAGTGTTCGCAAACGTCGTGCTCGCCGACGAGATCAACCGCGCTTCCCCGAAGACCCAGTCAGCGCTGCTCGAGGCGATGGAAGAGCGCCAGGTCACGGTCGACGTCCACACCTACCGACTGCCGCGTCCGTTCATGGTCATCGCGACGCAGAACCCCATCGAGCTCGAGGGCACCTATCCGTTGCCCGAAGCGCAGCTCGACCGCTTCCTCATGCGTATCCCGATGGGCTACCCGAACCGCGAAGCGGAGCTCGCGATCCTCCAGCAGCAGGGCGAACGCACGCACACCGCCGACGAGCTCCACCCCGTGGTGAGCGCCGCCGAAGTTGCCGACGCGAGCACCCTGGTCGTCGGCGTGCACATCGCGCCCGAGCTCCGCACGTACGTACTCGATCTCGTCGACGCCTCACGCCGCCATCAGGATCTGATGCTGGGCGCGAGCCCGCGCGGTTCGCTCGCGATTCAACGAGCGGCGCGCGCGCTGGCCGCGAGCCACGGGCGCGCGTTCGTGATACCCGACGACGTCAAGCGCGTCTTCCCCGCCGTGATCGAGCACCGCGTCCTGGTCGCACCCGACGCGCAGCTTCGCGGCGTCACGAGTGGCGACGTGGTCGAAGCCATCCTCGCGTCGGTGCCGGTGCCGGGCGCCGCCGGCACCTGACCCGGATCGCACCACCATGCGTCGCGCATCGATCTTCTCCGTCACGCTCACCCGGCGCGGTTGGTCGCTGGTCGGTGCGGCGCTCGGGCTCGTGGTGGGGAGCTTCCTGCTCGGCACGATCGAGATGCTCATCCTCGGGGTGTCGGCCATCGCGCTGCTCGCCGCGGTGTCCTGGTGGCTGGCGGCGAGGCACTCCCCCGACCTCGCGGTGCAGCGGCGCGTGAAGCCCGACCGGCTCCATGTGGGGTCCGACGGCCGGATCGACCTGTGGGTCGAGAACCGGGGCACCACGGCCAGCCCGCTGCTCATCGCGACCGACTGGTTCGACGAGGGTCGTCGAGCGGCGCGCTTCCTGGTTCCGCCGCTCGCGGCGGGCGCCACCGCCCGCGCCGCGTACCGGGTCCCGACCCGCCGCCGCGGGCGGTACCGCGTGGGGCCGCTATCAATCTCGGCGAGTGACCCCTTCGGTCTGGCACGCCGCGTGTTGCCGAGCGTGCGCGACAGCGACGTGCTCGTGCGCCCCCGCATCGACGACATCGTGGCGCCGGTCGCCGTCGGAAGCCGGGTCGCCGGCGAGAGTGACCTGCCCGCACCGCGCGCCATGGTGAGCGACCTCGGCGACGAGTTCCTGACGCTGCGTGAGTACGAGCTCGGTGACGACCTGCGCCGCGTGCACTGGCGCTCGACCGCGCGTACTGGCGATCTCATGATCCGCCAGAACGAAGCGCGTTGGCGCTCTCGCGCCGCGGTGGTGCTCGACGTGCACCCCGACGGCCACGATCCGGAATCGTTCGAGGTCGCCGTCGGGGCCGTGGCGTCGATTGTCACGCGCCTCGTCCGGCTCCAACGACGGGTGGAGGTCGCCACGAGCGCGGGCGAGTTCCTCGGCACCGGTGGCGATCCCCGCCACGACGTGATCGACCGTCTCGCGACCGTCGGGCCACACTCCACCGACCGGCTCGCCATCGTGCTCGAGAACCTCGCCACCCATCGGCGAGCCGACCTCGTGATCGCAGTGCTCGGACGCGTCGGCCCCGATGTCATTCGCGCGCTCGGTTCGCTCGCCGGCATCGACGTGGTGGCGGTGCTGACGCAGCCAGTCGCGCTGACCTCGACGAGCTCCGTCGTCGTCGTCGACGCGTCGAGCACACCGTTCGCGTCCGCCTGGAACCAGGTGTTCACGCGCTCCTCCCGCACCCAGTCGAGGAACCTCGCATGGCAACGCGCGCGCGCGTCGTCGCTCCATTCGCCCTCGCCGCGCTGAGCGCGGCGGCAGGGCTGTCGCTGGGCCGAGTCTTCGACTCGGGTCGGTTCATCCTGCCCGTGCTCGGAGCCGCAGTTCTTCCCCACGCAATCGGCGCGCTCGCGCGCGCGCGCCGGTGGTCGACGCTGGTCGGTATCGGGCTTGTTGTCGTAACGCTGGCCGCGTACGTCGTCTGGGTGCTCGTGGGGTCGACGACATCGTTCGGGATCCCGACCTCTTCGACGTTCGACACGCTCCAGCACCAACTGCGCGGAGGCTGGCACCTGTTGCGCACCGCTCCGGCACCCGCGCCCGTGACCGACGGCACGCTGCTGCTCGCCGTGCTCGCGACGTGGACAGTGGCAACGGTCGCGGACTGGCTGGCGTTCCGTCGCAACGCCACCCTCGCCGCGGTAGCTCCCGCACTCGTGCTCTTCGTCTGGTCATCGACGCTCGGGACGTCGAGCAACGAGACGCTCACGGTCGCAGGCTTCGCGATTACCACCGGCGCGTTCCTCATGGTCCAGAACATCGCCGTGCTCGACCGCCGCCGGAGCTGGCTCGTGTCGAGCAAGCCTGCGCGGGGTCGCTGGCTCGCGCCCGCGGTGCTGCTCGGGCTGGTGGCGCTGCTCATCGGCCTGGTACTCGCGCCCGCGCTGCCCGGCGCGGAGAACGACCCGATCCTCGATTTCGCCAACACCGGTCCGCACCACAACGGCGGCCGCAGCTACAGCACGCGCGTTCCCCCGCTGGTCGACGTCGGCGCCAAGCTGCAGAAGGAAGACAACTACGAAGTGTTCACGGTGAAGGCCACGCAGCCCGACTATTGGCGGCTCACCGCGCTCGACGACTTCACGAGCGACGGCGGCGGGCAGTGGACGCTGAGCGCCGAAGGAGGCGACGAGGTCCAGGACGACCTTCCGGAACACCAGCCGAACGGCACCTTGCACCAGGAGTACGACATCGGACGGCTCGGCGAACGGTGGCTCCCCGCGGCATTCCGCCCGGTCGCGGCGAGCACGCCCGCGCTCGTCGTAAAATCGTCGGGAACGCTCGTCAGCGACGACGACAGCGTGCAAGGCCTGCAGTACACCGCCGATTCCAAACTCGCACCGCCGCGCGCCTCCGTCACGCCCGCGCAACAAGCGGCGACGGCACGACCAGTACCAGCGGAATTTCAGCAGTACACCAACCTTCCCCCCGATATGCCGTCGGTGATCGCCACCACCGCGCAACAGGTCGTCGGCAATGCAGGAGCCACCACTCCCTACGCGAAGGCAGAGGCACTCCGCGACTACTTCTGGGCGAACTTCACCTACGACCTCAACGTCGACCCGAACGACGACACGAACGCGATCGCGAAGTTCCTCAGCACTCATCGCGGCTTCTGCGTGCAGTTCGCGAGCACCTACGCGGTGATGGCGCGATCCCTCGGTATCCCGTCCCGAGTCGCGGTGGGATTCACCCAGGGCGAGGATCGCGGTGGCGTGTTCCACGTCCAGTCGCACAATGCGCACGCGTGGCCCGAGATCTGGCTCGCCGGCCTCGGCTGGACCCACCTGTTCGACCCCACGCCTCCCGCGGGCAGCAGTGGCACCACCGTTGCCGGCGGGAGCAACCTTCTCGGCGACCCGGCGACCGTGACCCCTCCGCCGGGGGCAACCGTGACGACGCTCCCCACGCCTGCCACCTCAACGCCGGGGCCCGGCGGCACCGGGGGCAACCCGCCGACCGCCACCACTAGCGCGCCGGTACCTCCGCTCGTCTCCACGACCGCGCCGGGGGGCGACTCGCAGCCGTGGCTCGTGGTCATCGCGATCCTCGCCGCGATCCTCGCCGCGGCGTTGATCTACGTGGCGGTCGTGATCGGCGCGAAGGCGCGCCGGCGCGCGCGACGCCGGGAGGCGGCCGAGCCTGCCGTCGCGGTCCAAGGCGCGTGGGACGAAGCGCTCGACAAGCTCCGCGAAGCCCACGTTCCGCCCGATCCCGCGCTCACGCCACTCGAACTCGCGCGCAGCGCCCCGCGGCACGGCGTCACCGCGGCGACGCGTCCGCTCCGCAACCTGGCGCGTTCGTACACCGTGGTTCGTTACGGAGTCGCTGCGCCGTCGACCGACGACGCGGATCGCGCGTGGCAGGCGGTCGACGAACTCGACCGCGCGCTCGAGGAAGGGCTCACGCGACGGGAACGGTGGCGGCGGCGCATCGACCCGTCGACGCTGCGCTCCCCCGCGCGTCGGTCCTAACACGGGCGCAGTCGTG
>CAAGKR010075975.1_pt1 | contig 19438 bp, 12 predicted proteins | sample 2556971 | NCBI WGS metagenome assembly CAAGKR01 (sample SAMEA5207829, study PRJEB30636) | soil metagenome | biome: forest; feature: boreal; material: soil | place: USA | collected 2011-09 | depth 1 m | reverse complement strand
CGGCGACCTCGAGCAGGCGCCGGAGCGCCGGGTCGGCGAGCGGATCGACGGGACGACCGCTTTCCAGGAATCGTCCGACCGGCGAATACCCGGAGCCGGTCACCTCGATCTCGCGGTCGGTCAGATGAATGCGGGTCGCGCGCATGGCGTTCTCCGTCAGGGTCCCGGTCTTGTCGGTGCAGATGACCGACGTGCAACCGAGCGTTTCGACGGCTGCCAGGTGACGCACGAGGCATCGGGCCCGGGCCATCCGGCGAACGCCTGCCGCCAGGGCGACAGTCGTGACGGCCGGCAAGCCCTCGGGGATCGCGGCGATCGCCAGGATGACTCCGGTTTCCAGCATCAACCACAGCGGATGGCCGCGCAGCAGGCCGATCAGCGTGATGCCGGCCGAAAGCCCGACGGCGAGAAGAGAGAGCCGGCGGCCCAGCTGCTCGGCCTGGCGCTCGAGCGGCGTTTCCTGCTTCTCCTGCCCGGCGACCAGGCGCCCAATGCGGGCCAGCTCCGTCTCGCCACGCACGCCCGTCACGATCATGCTTCCCCATCCGCTCACGACCGTCGTCCCCGCGTACACCATGCTCAGGCGGTCGGGCAGCGGCGCTCCGGCGTGCACCGGCGCGGACGTCTTGGTCGCCGGAACGCTCTCTCCGGTCAGCGCGGACTCGTCGACCTGCAGGTCGCGCGCAGCGGCGACGCGGCCGTCGGCCACGACGATGTGCCCGGCGGAGAGAATAGCGAGGTCGCCGCGGCGCACGTCCTCCGCGGGCACTTCGTGCTCCTGTCCGTCCCGCACGACGCGGGCGGTCGGCGCGGAGAGGCTCTTGAGCGCCTGCAGGGCGCGATCGGCGCGCCAGTCGGTGAGGAAACCGAACGCGACGGAGAAGACGATCGCGGCGGCGATGGCCAGGGCATCGCCGAGGTGTCCGAGGGCGAATGCAACGGCCGTCGCGACGATCAGGACGAGGACGATGCCTCCCTTGATCTGCCGCCAGAGAATTCGCCAGGCGGGATGCGATTTCCGAACCCCGGGGGGCGCCGCCCGCGGCCCGAGCGCGGGGGACTTGGCCGGCAGGCCCGTCTCCGGATGCGTTCCAAGCTCGTCAGCGATGTCGGCGACTTCCCGGCCGTGCCATCCGGGATCGGGATTCGCTCGCTCGTTCATTGTCTGGCGGAACGAGCCTTTCGGGTCGTCCGGGGTCTTCCGGAGACGACGAGCACGGGAACGGCAGCCCCTCGGATGGTCTTCTGCGCCGTGCTGCCGAGCAGCGCGGCCGTCACGGGTCCCCGGCCGCGCGTGCCGATGACGATGAGATCGTAGCCTTTCCGCGCCTCGCGGCAGATCTGACGCGCCGGGTCGCCGCGCAGGAGCTTCACGAGCCTTGCTCCGGATTCGCGGGCAGCGGAACGGAGCCGGACCCGAAAGTGCTCACGCAGCGCGCCCGAAAGAGAGCGGACCTTGCCGCGCAGCAGGTCGCCCCGCTCCTCCACGACGGCTGCTCGCGTATTGGAGAACGGACGCACGTGCACGAGCGTGAGCGAGGCCCCGGCGGCGTGCGCCAGAGCCCGCGCCTCCCTGAGCGCGGCGGCGGACGCGGGAGAGAAATCGAGAGCAACGAGAAACCGCAGTCTCGGTCGGGTCATCGATTCGGCCTCCTCTGCCTTTATGAGCGGGTGCGGGCCATCGGGCGTGATGCAATCGGATTATGTGCCGCCAACCCCTGCCGTCCGACGACGTCGGCGTCGCAAATAGTGCCCCTATTCACGCCTGACCCGCTTGGGCTCCGGCAGCGAAGTGCACGTGCTGCAGGAGACGACCTCGGGTATCGAGGCGAAGCTCGATCCGAAGAGGTTCATGCGCATCCACCGCTCCACGATTGTTCACATTGAACGGATCAAGGAGATGCATCCCTGGTTCAACGGCGACTACTCGGTCACGATGCGCGACGGCACGCAGTTGACGATGAGCCAGACCTACCGGGACAAGCTCAAGGCGTTCCGCAAGGCCGCCGTCTAGCTAGCTTTCGGCCGCGGCAGTCGCTTCGCGACCGGCGGCCGAGAACTTTCTAGACGAGAGCCAAGCCCGGGGCTGCGGCCCTCACACTGAGGCCATGGTGTGAGTCCGGGCAGCGGGCCCGCTGCCCGGGCGCCTTCGGCGGGACCAACGAGAGTTCTAGCTTCCGGTTTTCGCGGGGGTGGAGAGGAGCCTTCGGGCTCTCGCGATGTCGGGACCGAAGAGGCCCGGTGGGGCTGTCGCGACGAACCGTTCGAGGGCCTCGCGGCCGAGCGCGCGGTCGCCCTGTTCGAGGGCCACGGTTCCGAGGTTGAGCAGGGCATCGAACTGCTGCGGGTCGAGCAGGAGGGCCCGCTGCCAGGAATCGAGAGCTTCCCGATGCCGGCCGAGCTGTTCCTGCGCCACGCCGTAGCCGTTCCAGGCGCGGGGGAGCCGGTCGTTGATCGCAAAAGCCTTCTGGAAGGCGGCGATCGCCTCCGCGGGCTGGCTGTGCTGCACGTGGGTCAGCCCGATGTTCTGATACGCGATGGCGTTCTTCGGATCGGCCTGGAGCGCGCCCTCGAAGGCGGCCAGAGCCTCGGCAACACGTCCCGCCGCCGCCAGGACGATTCCCAGCGCGTTCCAGGTGTCCGCCGTGGCGTTCTTGCGAAACGGTTCGAGAAGGGCCAGCGCCTCGCGGGGCCGTCCATGCTCGGCGTAGAGCAGGGCGAGGCGGGATGAAAGCCGTTGATCGAGAAGACCACGCCGGCGCGCCTGCTCGAGCGTGGCGATCGCCCGGTCAATCTGTCCCGACTGCCCCTCGAGGAGAGAAACGTACTCGTAGCCTTGCGCCATCGTGGGACGCCGCACGATCAGCGTTCGAGCAACGCGAAGAGCGTCGCCCAGCTTTCCTTGCTGGTAGAGGTCCACGGCCTTCTGGATGTCCCGGTCCAGATCGATCAGGTTCTTGGGATCGTCTTCGGGGCCGTAGGACCTCTTGAGGGGGACGCTGCCGCCCAGGTACCCGAGATTGCGCAAGCGCGCGACGCTCTCTGCAGGCTCTGCCTGCGGGGAGGCCGAGTCTTCGGCTGGCAGCGCCCGGGCGAGGGAATGGACCATCTCGGGTTTCAGCGCGAAGAGATTGTGCCGCTCTTCCCGATCCTCCGGCAGGTCGTAGAGCTCGGGAAGGGGCAGGTCGATGTATTTCCATTGCCCGTTCATCTCGCCGCGCAGGGGCGCCCATCCGCGCGTGAGGGCGGCCGTCAGCGCCTCGAAGTACGAGGTTTCGCCCGCCTGGCCCTGTCGATGAAACAGGGATCGGCCCGGCAGGTCGCCCGGCGCGGGAACCGACGCGGCTTCGAGCAGTGTCGGAAGAATGTCCACGTGGCGCGCGAGGTCGCGGTCCACGCCCGGCCGCACGAGGCCCGGGCCCCAGAGCACCATCGGAATGTGAAGGGTCGCCTCATACGCGAAGATGCCGTGAGTTTGCTCGCCGTGCTCTCCCAGCGACTCGCCGTGGTCGGAAGTCAACAGGACCAGCGTACCCGCGCCCGAGCCGCGGAGATCCTCGAGCAGGGGCCCGAGCGCCTCGTCAACCCCGGTGACTTCGCCGAGATACGGCGCGTCCTTAAACTCGCTGGCCAGCGCCGGCGGAGGAATGTGCGGTGCATGGCAGTCGTAAACGTGGACCCAGAGAAAACGAGGGCGGCCGGCATTGCCCCGGTACCAGGAACGAGCCGCTGCGACGACTTCACCCGCGGGCCGCTCGGCCACGGAAAAATCGTAGACGTTCGCCCCTTGCGGGTACTTCTCGTCGTAAAGATCGAAGTCTCGAGCCAGCCCGAACCGGGCGTCCAGCGGGTAAGCTCCGACGACCGCGGCCGTCGCGTACCCGCGCCGCTTCAAGAGTGTCGCGAGCGTCGGGATCCCTGGGTCGAGCCGGAATCCCTCGTTGTCGCGCACACCGTGCCGATACGGATAGAGGCCCGTCAGGATGTTGACGTGTGAGGGAAGCGTGACCACGTTGTGGGCGTGGGCGTTGGTGAAGAGGAGCCCTTCCTTCGCCAGCCGGTCGAGGTTGGGCGTCCGAACCCGGGCGTTGCCGGAAAAGCCGAGCGCATCCGCGCGCAGGGTGTCGATGGTGATCAGGACGATGTCCGGAAGAGGCTGGTTGCGGGCAACCGGATGTCCGCGGTCGCGACAGGCAGTGCCCGCCAACAGCGCCAACAGCGCCAGGAGCGCCAGACTTTTCTTCATCTGCAGAGCGCTGGAGAGGTCACCAACGGGCGGCCGGCGATTCTACGACAATCGAGAAAAAAAAGCCCGCGGGAGATTCCACCTAAGTGCCCAGCCCGGCCCAGGCCCGGAAGCCGGCGAAAAGCACGGGAGAAGTGAAGCCGGTCTCGCGGCGAAGCGCTTCCTCGAGCGTGTCGCCGTCGCCGAGCCCGCGCACGAGGCATGCGATTGCGCCGGGTCCGCGCTCCTGGATCAGGTACTCGATCAACCCGAGCGCCTCGATGTAGTTGCTTCGTGCGCTCGCTCGGTCCGCTCTGTGAGCCAGGCTCCCCTCCAGCTCGGCGAGCGGACGAAGCGGCCGCCGGGCAAACACCTCGCGGAACTCGCCGCGCAGGATGCGCTTGCCCTCGAACCATTGCGCAAGCCCTTCGTGGAGCCAGCCCGGGGCGTGGCCGCCGGAGACCTGGCGGATGAACGCGTGCGCGAGCTCGTGGGAGAGCACGGCTTGAAGCGCCGGCGTCCAGGCGGCCGGGGCTTCCAGCGAGACGCGCATCTTGCCGTCGAAGATCGCGGAGATCCACGTCGGTACGGAGATGAGCGAGAAGTAGGCACGGCCCTCGTAGAGAATCACGACCTGAGGGCCGCCCGGCGACGACGTCCCGAAGAACTCCGACTGGCTCCGGTACTCCTGTTCGAGATGCGCCTCGACCCGGGCAGCCACCTCCTCGGAGATGGACGCATCCGTGTAGAGGGCGAAATGGTCGCTCCGGAGCAGTCGCTGTCCCTGCTTGACGGACAACTCCCTTCTGGCTCTCTCGAGCTCGCCGAGAGCCGTCGGGTCGCGTCCGCCGAGGAGCCGGTAGTACTCCCAGGCGGCCACGGCTTCTTCCAGGTTATTGCGCGCGGCATAGAGACGGCCAATCGCGAGGTAGGCTCCCGGGTCCGGATTGCGCCTGTCCGTCGTTTGCTGCGCCAGTTCTAGATAGAACCCGGCAAACTCGAAGTCTTCGTGCTTCATGTAAGCGAGAATCAGGCTGCCGAGCGCAACACCGTTGTCTGGATCCCGGCCGACCGCTTCCGACAGCAGCTCGATCGCTACGGGCAGGTCGTCCCCCTTCAGATACGCCAGCGCGATATCGGTCAGGCGATCGGAGATCTCGGCCGGAGCAGGAGGATGCGCGCCCTCCATCTCATGCCGCAGCTTGGCCAGGCGCCGAGCCCGATCGACCGCCGCAGCGGTCGAATCCGGCTGTGCCGTCATGGCGCTCGCGGCCAGCAGCAGGCAGAGACCGATCCCGAACCGAACTCTGCTCACGCGAATCATCGTCTCATCGGATTCAACAGGTTGGCCCCGCCGGTGACGGGCCGATCCGCGGCCAGCATGACACACGCCCGGGCCCCGTCGGGGCCAAATCGGGCCGGTCGGAATTCGCGCCGTTCTCCTATATCCTCGGCTGGTGAAGAGGGCTTTCTTCCTCGCGGCGAGCCTTGTCGCTGCGGCCGCGTGCCGGCGGGCTTTTCTCTCAAAGTCGGCCGAGAGCATCCTGATCGTGACCATCGACACGCTTCGGGCGGACCACGTTGGGGCGTACGGCTCAAAAGCTGGCGCGACTCCCGGCATCGATGTCTTCGCCCGCGAAAGCATCCTCTTCGAGAACGCGATCACGCCGGCTCCTATGACGCTTCCGGCACACACGTCCATCTTCTCGGGTTACTTTCCCTTTCGCACCGGCGTTCGCGTCAATGGCACTGACCGGGTTGCCGAGACTATTCCGTTGCTCGCCCCGCAACTGGCCGATCGCGGCTTCGCAACAGCGGCCTTCGTTTCCTCCTTCGTGCTCCGCAAAGAATCCGGGATCGGCCGCGGCTTCTCGCACTTTGACGATCAGTTCGCGGCCAACGCGGGAAAGAGCGAGACTGACTTCCTCGTGGAGCGGCGCGGGGAAGAGACGGTCGATCGCGCACTCGAATGGATAGGACAAAGGCGGGCCAAAGGGGAGAAGTTTTTCGCCTGGGTGCATCTCTACGATCCTCACACTCCCTACGAGCCGCCGCCCGCCTACCGGCAGCGCTTCGCCGGGCGAGAATACGACGGGGAAATCGCCTACGACGACGACTGTTTCACGAAGCTCCTCGCTGGCTTGGATCCGGGCTCGACAATCGTCCTGCTGGCCGGCGATCACGGAGAATCGCTCGGCGAGCACGGCGAGGAGACCCACGGAGTCCTCCTCTACGACGCGACAATCCGGGTACCGCTCATCCTACGGCTGCCGGCAAAGCGGCTCGCCGGCCGGCGCGTCACGACGCAGGTTCGTCTCACCGACATCGCTCCGACGGTTCGACGGCTTACGGGTCTTCCGCCCGGCGAGGCCGACGGCGAGGATCTGTCCCCGCTCTTCGACGCACCGCACGCACCCGACCGCCCCGCCTTCTCCGAGGCGGATTACGCCGCCGCCTCGCTCGGCTGGTCTCCCATGCGTGCGATGCGGCTCTCGGGCCGCAAGTTCATCGAGGCACCGCACCGGGAGCTGTACGACCTGAGCGCCGACCCCCGCGAGCTATCCAACCTCTATAAGGGGGAAGATGGAGTGCGGGACCTCGCGCGGGACCTCGTTGCGATCGTGGCTCGCAAGCCGCTGGCCGAAAGCACCTCGTCCGTCACCGACCCCGAGATGGCGAAACGCCTGGCCTCGCTCGGCTATATCTCCGGCGGGGCGGCTGCTGTCGACTACGGGCGGATCGACGCATCCCGGGTGGACCCGAAAGACCACATCCAGTTCTGGTCGCAGATCGAATCCGGACTGATCGCGCGCCATAAGAGAGACTTCGAGAAGGCGGTCACGATCTTCGAGCGCCTGCTCCCCTCGTATCCGACGAACAATCCGCTGATCCTGCGTAACTACGCCGAGGCTTGCCGTTTCACTGGCCGGCTCGATCGCGCGATCGCGCTCTACGAGAGGGTCGTGAAGCTCCCCAGCCCGGCGCTATCCGACTTCTTCGGCCTCGGCGTGACCTGGCACCTGAAGGGCAACGAACGAAAGGCGTGCGAGTACCTGGAGCGCGCCGTGGCCATGGATCCAGCGGACGTGAACTCCTGGATAAATCTGGGCAATGGTCGGCTCGCGCTCAAGGAGTGGGATGCCGCGGAGCGAGCGTTCCTGAAAGCCGCTGCCCTCGACCCGAAGTCGGTCGACGCGGTATCGGGCCTCGCGGGGATTGCGTTCGAGAAGAAAGACTTCACGGCGGCAGAGTCGATCCTCCAACGCGGCCTCGCGATCGCTCCCGGTCACCCCGACACGCTATTCAACCTGGCCCTTGTCGAGGCGGCCCTCGGGCGCGCGGAAGCCGCACGCCAGATCTACGCGGGGCTGGCCTCAGCCCCCGACCCGACGGTTGCTGCGCGGGCCCGCCACGAGCTCGCGCAGCTGAACGCCGGGTCCCCTTGAATGCCGAAAGGGGTCTGCCGGAGAACCGTTGCGAATCAGGGGATCCGAAAAGGAGCTTCGGTCTGCGCCGCCGGACTGGAACCCGTCGGTTCCCGTACGGTCACAAAGAGCGAGTAGTCGCCGGGCGGAAGCGGCAGAGACGTGAACTCGACCAGGTACTTGATCAACCCGCTCGAGTCCGGCAGGGCGTGGCCGAGCACCACGAACCGCGCCGGGGCAGACGTCCGTCCCTGAGCATCTCGTACCGTCGCGTCGATCTGAAAGGGATCACCCGCCGCGCCGGCGCGCGGGTAAAGCATCAGGCAGAGGCGGGCGGCCCTGCCCGCGGTGAGCCCCGGGCGCAGCTGTGGGAGAAACCATTCTCCCGCGAGCTCGAAGAGAGCCGCCACGGGCGCGGATTCCTTGCCTGTCGGCTCGCTCATACTCACGCCCGAAGGACCACCCGACTCGAAGAAGAGAGGAGGGAGGGCTCGCACGCCGGCCGTGGTCGCGTCTGGCACCTCCAGAGACGCGGTCCGAAAAGAAAAGCGTCCCTGGTCTTCGTCCCGAACGAGGGCTCGCAAGCGGTACCTGCCGGGCAGCAGGCGCAAGCTGGCGCAGTAGCGGAATGCGCCGGCGCGCAAGAGAGCTCCCTGCTTGGCCAAATCGAGCGCAACCGCATGGGTAAAGAAGTCGACGACCTCGCCGCTTTCGGTGATCGCGTAGACGTAAAGGCCGAGCCGAAGGGTCTTCGCCGATGCTCCGCGCAGCAACTCTTCGCCCGGGATCTCAAGAATGACGGGCACGCGAGCGAGCGGTTGCCCCTGGAGGGGCATCGCGAGCACCTCCATGGGGAAGCTGCTCTCCTTTTTCTCGTGCGTGATGACGTCGGCGGCCGACAGCGACCGCTCGAGCGGGTTGAGCGCCCGGAAGAGCCGGGTCTCGTAGTAACCGGCTCGCGCCGAGACGAGAGCGCCCCTGACCTTAACCCGCACCTTCAGCCGGTGAAAGGCCCCCTGGCCGGATTTCTTCGTCGGCCGGAAGGTCAGCACGTAGGTCAGGCTCGTCTTTTCGGCGATGCGCCGCATCTGCCCTTCGAGATCGTTTGTGTTCTGGAGCACTTCTCCGCCGGTCCCGTTTGCGAAGGCGAAGAGCGCGTCCTCTCCGTGCACGTCCGGATCCAGATTGCCGTCGCTCCCCGGCTTCAAGCCGGCAAGGTCAATCGGGTAGACCGTGCAGTCGGAACGGCGCAGCAGGGTGATGGTGTCTTCGAGGTGCCGCTGAAGCGGAGGATTGGCCGACCGATGTTCGATGTCCACCGCGGAAAAAAATTGGCCGTTCAAGATGGCGTCGTTCTCCGCTTGCAGGTCCTGCTGGGACCTGTGGCTGACGAGGCTGCCATAAAGGAGCCGGCCGTTGAACCCTTCGGAGAAGTAGATGATCGTCTTTCTTCCTTCGACGGCATTGAGAGCGACCGCGAGCGCGGCGACTTCGGACAAGTGTCGCTCGACACGGTTGATCGCGAATAGGTCGTCGGACTTCTGGGCCATGACTGTAAAGATACGAGCCAGCGACGGGTCGACGACGCCCTTTCCCACGGAATTGCTCAGGCCCGACTCGCCGGATTGAGGGCGGCTGAGCGTTGGATCGCCCGGTACGACGAAGGCGAAGAGCAGCGGGTCGATCGCGGGCTCCTCGTGGCGCGGCAGACCGACGGAACCAATGGCCGCGATCAACTGGCGGCGGTCGGACGTGAACGTCACGAGAAGGCGCGCGCCCAGATCCACCGAGCTGGTGGCGACCGCCGCGAGATCGTCCGCATCCATCGCGTTCTGGAGGAATCGCACCGCGGCCTCCCGGGCGCGAACGATCTGGGCCGGCTCGGAAAAAGACAGGTCGAAGAGCAGCAGAAAATGGCGGCGCCCCGCGGGAGCAATGGGCTCGGCGGGTCCGGCCGTCTCCTTCCGATTCAGATCGATCACGTCCATCGAGAGGATCGTCTGCCGCGTCCCGTCGTCTTCGACTTCAAAGTCGGACGCATTCAAGCCTGAAACGGGCTTGCCGTCACGCCCGGTGACGTTGACGGGAACCTCGACGAGCGAGACGTCCGCCGATTCACGAACCGTGGTTTGTGGCCTTTCGGCGGCGAGTCCCGCGCAGACAGCGCAGAGAAAGAGGCAAACGGCGGAGTGTTTCCTCATAGGCGCCCTTCGTGAGAGCTTGACCAATCTTTATACATCCGTCAGCGCCTACGCGCCAGCCCGCCCATCTCACTTCATCGTCTTTAAGATCTCTTTAGCTGTCTCCGCGTCTTTGCCCGATGGATCGAGGCCGATCGACTTCTGAAGATCGGCCCTGGCCTCCTCGGTGCGCTTGGCCTGATACCGCTCCAGACCACGGTAGAAGTAGCCCTCCGCCAGGCCGGGCTGCTTCGCGATCGCTTTGGTGAAGGCCTCGTCGGCCTCCGCGAGCTTCTTCTTGTTCAAGAAGAGGATCCCTAGGTTCAGGTAGGGCTCGGGAGACGTGATGCGCTCTTCCGGCACCTTCGCCAGCGCTTCCTGGCCCGCCTCCAAGTTCCCTTTCTTAAGCTCGAGCTCCGAGATGATGAGCCAGGCGGTCGCGCTTTTCGGATCGACTGCTGCCAGCTTGCGCGCGAAATCGAGCGCCTGCTCCGACTTGTTGTCGAAGTAGTAGCTCAGGGCGAGATTGGTGAGCAGCGAGGCGTTGTCGGGCAGCTCGGTCACCGCTTTCAGGTAGTTTTCCTCAGCTTCGGCGTAGTTCTTCGCCTTGGAGGCGGCGTTGCCCTTCTCGATGGCCTCGGCGGTCTCCTTGGAAATCGTCTTGCCGCCGACCCGGACCTCCGTTTGAGGCACTTCCTGCTTGACTGCTTCCACATTCGGCTCGAGCGAGAGTTTGACAGGCTCGTTGCGGTTGACCTCGCTGACGGCCACCGTGATCTTTTTCGACTGAAATCCGGGGGCGGAGACGTCGACATTCCAGCTTCCGCCAGTCATGCCCAGGACGGCCCAGTGTCCCTTCTTGTCGGTCGTCAAGTCCGGCCCGTTTCCCTGATATCGCAGGACAACCGTCGCCCCGACGATCGGCTGCCCTGTCGCGCTGGTAACGGTTCCTTCCAGGCGTCCCCGACCCTGATGCCAATCCTGGCCCCGAGCGATGCCTCCAGCCAGAGTGGCCGCGGACAGCAGCGCAATCCCGAGTCTCGTTGCGCGCATTCTTCGATCCTCCTTGACCGCTCTTTCTACCCCAAAAACAGAATCCCCGCCGGGAAAATCCCGGCGGGGAAAGAACCAGGAGGTAGCCGCAGGAGCTAGAAGCTCACGCGCGCGCCGAAAGAGAGAACTCTCGGATTCTGCTGGTTGGAGGCAAGGCCCGCGTTCGGCGCGGTAGCACTTGTCACGAGACGGGTTCTCGACCGGCGGAAGATGATCGTATTCGTGTTGAACACGTTGAACATGTTGACGGAGAGCGTGACGTCGGCCGTCCCGCCAATCGGAACGACCTTCTGGAGCCCCATATCCACCTCGTAGACGCTCGACATCCGGTGAGCATCGGCGTTGCCCACGGCGACAAAATCGTTGCCGAGGGTGTCTCCCGGATTGCTTACCAGGTAGTACGGAGTCGGGTAACCCGCGTGCCCGAAGATGCTTGCGGAGAGGTTGAAGTTGTACGGAAACTGGTAGAGGCCGCTGACAGCATACGCCCACGGGGCATTGATCCACGTCGCGCCGTAGAAGTCATAGGCGATATCGCCGCTTGCGCAGCTGTTCCCGCCCAAGTAGTTGCCGAAGGTCGAGTAGCCCACCTGGTTTGTCGGATTGATGCACCCGGTGGCCACCTTGCTCACGTTCTGCTTCCACTTACTCCACGTGAACGAGCCCTGCATCATCCACTTGTCGGTCAGGCGCTTTGTCGCCTGGAGCGTTATGCCGTTGTAGTTCGTGGAGTAGTCCGGCCGATTGGTCTCGAACACGCCATAGGTGTAGGCGTTCGGAACGTTCGGCGCGCTGTAGATCGGTCCGGTCGTATAGACATTGCCGTTCGCGTCATGGACGACAGCGCCCGGGTTGAGGAGAGTGTAGTCGGAGTTGCTGATGCAGTTCAGGTTGGTATGGGTGCTCGTGTTGTCGAGCGCGAGAGGGCATTGCCAGATGAAGTTCGTCTTCTTGCGATACGTGTAGCTCACCCCGGCGACCAACTCCGGCAGGATCTGGTGCTCGACACCGGCCGTGAACTCCATGGTGGACGGGGCCTTCAGAGTCGAATTGATGTAGTTCGGCGAGGAAGGGGAGTTGGGGTTATTCGGGTCATAGCCGGCCGCGCCGATGAAGGCACCAAGGTCGCCGTGCGTCATCCTGCCCGTCCCATCTCCGTAGGGGTTGCTTGCGGTCGCACCGGGGCAGGCGGCGCCGCCGCAGAGTCCGTTCCATGCGTAGGTCGCTGTCTGGAACCCCCCCAGCGGATTATTCACCCCGACCTGGCTCACGCCGAACCCATCGGCATATTTCGAGTAACTCGCTCGCAAGAGCGTGGTCTTCTGGTCACCGAGCGCATACGTGAGGCCGATGCGAGGCGACCAGCTCGTGGTGTGGAAGGCGGCTGGGGTACCGGGGAAGGCGATATTCCCGAGTATGTCGGGGAAGGTCGGGTTTCCACCTATGAAGGACCCGGCGTTAGACCCGTAGAACGTATCAAACCGCACGCCGGCAGCGATGGTCAGGTTGCCGGCCGTTATCGTGTCGCCGACGAAACCGTTGATGTTCGTGTCGTTCTGTCCGCTCAGACCCTGCCGCGTGATCTGGGCTTCAAACGGAAAGCCAGCGATGCCGCTAGAAAGACTTGCATTGCCGATCACCTCGTCGCCGGGGTAGAAGGTGGTCGTTTTTGATTGGAACTTGTTGTAGCTGCCGCCGAACTTCAGCTCGTGGCCGACGGTCCCGGTATTGAAGAAGAAGCTTCCGGATCCCTGCACAGTGTGCTGCGGGCGGTAATTAAGCGACGTTTGATAAGAGTTGTGGAAGACCTGGTCCGTGCCCTGGCCGGTGCTCACTGCCGTTCCGCCAATGGGGAGCAGGTTAAACGGGGTGATGGCGTAATTGTAGGAAGCCGTCATGAAGAAGTTGGAGCTGAAGACCTGTGAGTCCTCGATCTTCGCAAAGTGCGATGGGCCGGTCTGATTCCAGGTGACCCCGGCGGTGCTGAAGAGGGCCGCGTCGCCGGGCAGCCGCCCCTGCTTTGTCTTGTTACCGTTGAAATAGAAGAGCGTCAGGGAGTTTGAGTCGATTGCCGAAGCATTGACCTTGATATTGTAGTTCGTGAGCTGCGTGTTGTCGGGCAAGCCGCTCGATGCAATTCTCTTGATGTCGGAGACCCCGTAGGCGCCCCAGAGCCAGAGGTGGTCCTTCCAGGCGGATCCACCAACCTCGGCACCGTAATCCTGAATGTTGTTGATCCGCGCACCTGTTAGCCCCTGCGCCGCGAGCTCAGAGTTCGTGTTGAAGGCCTCCGTTTGTTGCGGCGTATCGTAAATCCGGGCCGAGCCGTGGACCGTGTTGGTTCCGCGCTTGGTCAGAAAGTTGACTGTCACGCCGGCCGAGGCGACGGATGGGTCCGTTCCGCCGGTGTTCATTTGCATTTCCTGGAAGGCGTCGAAATCATAGTACGTCGGTGACGCGCCGGCAGCCGCCTGGTCCGTGATCGGGATGCCGTCCATGTTCCATTGGTTGGAGGGTAAATTCTGCCCCTTGCCTATGAAGATGCTCTGCTGGCCGCTATTGTTGGCCCCCGTGATCACGTTATCGGTGAGGACGGCGGCGCTCATCTGCAGGATCCCCCAGGGGTCCCGCGAGGTCGGAATCATCGCCAACTCATCAGGGGAGAAGCTGCTCCCCGTTTTTTCCTTGCGCGGGTCCAGAAGCGGCGACCCGGTGACCGTCACCGTGGCCGCGACGCTCGAGACCTTCATCGAGACGGTGATCTCGGTGTTGCCGGCAATCGGGACGATCACGTTGGTCCGCTCGACCGACGCGAACCCGACCAGATCCGCCCTGACCGTGTAGGTCCCCGGGCTGATGTTTGCGTACCGAAACCTTCCCTGGCTGTCTGACGTGACAGTCACGGGCGCTCCCACGCCCGAAATCGTAATCGTCACGCCGGGCAGGACGCCCCCGCTCTCGTCCGTACACTTTCCGTACAGGCTGCCCGTGGTCGACGTAATTTGGGCATAGAGCGAAGTCGAGAATCCTGCCGCGATCAATAGAATGGCGAAGCACTTCCAAACCCTCATACCACTCCTTTCCGCCCTCAGTTCCGAGGGCCAAGCCGCTGTTCTGACTCGAACCATAGCCATTCTTGTGCCAAGAGCCTCGCCGCCGCGATGCCATAGCGACCCTCTCATAAGGAAGGAGTTATGCACTCAAGGGTCGGCTTGCGCCGAGGTTGACCAGCCGGTCAATCTCAATTTTTGAATTGAGATGCAGGATCTTGGATTTTGGATCGCGCGCGCGCCTTCGCCAGCGAGCTCGAAGAGATCGGACGCGGGTATCTCGAACAGGGAGACCCCGGCCGCGCGGTCGAACTGTTTGAGGAGGCGTACGGCTGGGACGAGCGGAACGGCCTCGTCCTGGCGGAGCTGACGCTCTCCTACGTCCGCGCCGAGAACTTTCCTTTCGCGCGCTTCTACCTGGAGCTGGCCGAGCAGCGCGCGCCGCAGGCCCCGCCGGAGATCTACGCGACGCTGGGCGAGGTGTACTACGCGTTGAACCGCGTGGAGGACGCGGTCCTGGCTTGGGAGCAGTTCGAGCGCCTGCGCGGCAACGACCCCGACATCCTGCGTCGGCTCTCCCGCGCGCGCCGGGAGGGTTCCTTGAGCCGCGGGCAGCGGTTTCTGGAAGCCGGGGACTTCTCGATCTTCTCGGACGCCGCGGTCCCCCCTGAGATGGTCGAGAAGGTGGCCGAGCGCCTCGCCTCGAGCTGCAAGGAGGAGTCCGCCCTCTTCGCAGCGCGCGTTCTCTCCTCGCAGGTCGTCGTGCTCTACGCGGGGCGGGCCTACTTCACGCTCGTCTCCGTTCCCGAGTGGGTCTCCGGAGTCTTCGACGGAAAGATCCGCGTGGCGGTCGATCCCGAGGGCGGCGTCACGCCGCAGCTCGAGATGGTGCTGTCTCATGAGCTGGCGCACGCTTTCATCCGCCAGGCCTCGCGGGGACGCGCTCCGGGCTGGCTGCACGAGGGCCTCGCGCAGTGGTGCGAGGGCAGACGCCTCTTCAAGAGCGACTTCCGGGATATCTTCGCCGGCCGGCGTCCGGCGTCCCTCTCGGAGATGGAAGGGAACATCGCGCGGCGGTCCGACCGCGCCACCGCGCGCGCCAACTACGGCGAGTCGCTCGGTCTGATCGAGTACTTGATCCAGCACCGCGGGGAAGGCTCGCTCGTCTGCCTCCTCCAGGACCTGGCCGAAGGGATGCGGATGGAAGACGCGCTGCGGAAAGAGACCTCTCTCAACCCCGAGCAGCTCGTCTCCTCCTGGAAAACCTGGGCGGGGCTCAAGGTCCCTTGACTTACGCCTTTTTTTCGCCTAGCCTGTGTCCCGAGAAGGCCGATGGGTTTGCCTCCCGGGCCAGGGGGCGGCCGCGATGGTTCCTCGGCCTTACTTAATAAGCTCGCAGCGTATTTAATCCTAATTAAATAAGGTATCTTGTGAATCTCACAAAGCGTCAAAAGGAAATCCTCGATTTCATTCGGGATTACCGCTCGGAGCATGGTATTTCGCCCACGCAGCGGGAGATCCGCGAGAAGTTCCACCTCTCCTCGTTCGGCACCGTCCAGAAGCATTTGAAGCGCCTGGAGGAGAAGGGCGCCCTGCGCCGCGAATGGAACCGGAGCCGCGGCATCTCGCCCGCCAGCGAGGCCTCGGGGGCACGGATCTCGTTGCTCGGTCTCGTGGCGGCCGGTCGGCCGATCGAGCCGTTTCCCGTGGAGGAGACGATCGAGGTCCCGACATCGCTCCTGGGCAAGGGCGAGCATTTCGTCCTGCGTGTGCGGGGCGACTCGATGATCGAGGACGGCATCCGGGACGGCGATTTCGTCATCGTGTCCAAGCGGACCAACGCGCAGAACGGCCAGACCGTGGTCGCCCTCGTGCGGGGAGAGGCCACCTTGAAGCGGTACTACTCGGAGGGGGCGCGGGTCCGGCTTCAGCCCGCCAATGCCTCGATGAAGCCGATCACCGTGGATGCCCGCGATCTCGTGGTCCAGGGCGTCGTCACGGGCTTGATCCGCGACTATGCCGGGGCAGCGCGTTGACCTGCTAAAATCCGGGCGGAGTCAGACGTTAGGCGTCAAGCGTCATACGGCGACGTACCCAAGTGGTTAAGGGAGAGGTCTGCAAAACCTTTATGCGGCGGTTCGAATCCGCCCGTCGCCTCCAACCCAAGCACCTTAGCGAGGCCGGAGTGGCGGAATTTGGTAGACGCACGGGACTTAAAATCCCGAGGGTTTAAAAGACCCATGCCGGTTCGACCCCGGCCTCCGGCACCAAAGAAAGAGGTCCTTTGAGCGCCACCGCGGAGACGATCGCCGATTTTCAGGTCCGCCTGGGTCACGTTTTCCGCGACCCCGGGCTGCTCGAGCGCGCCCTGACGCACAAGTCCTTCGCCAACGAGCGGCGCGACGCAGGTCCCGAAAACAACGAACGGCTGGAGTTCCTGGGAGACGCGGTGTTGGGGTTTCTCGTCGGAGACCTGCTCTTTCGTGCCTTTCCGACCCTGCAGGAAGGGGCGCTTTCGAAGATTAAGGCGTATCTGGTTTCCGCAGCCACCCTGGGCGAGAAGGCCAGGGCCCTGGAGATCGGCCGATTCCTGCGCATGGGCACGGGCGAGGCGCGTTCGGGAGGCTCCGAAAAGCCGTCCCTCGTGGCGGATGCCTTCGAAGCCGTCGTGGCCGCGATCTACCTCGACGGCGGCCTCGCGGCTGCGGAGGCGTTCGTGCGCGGCCAGTTCGGGCGGGACGTCAGCGGCATCGACCTGGCCGACCTTTCCTTCCACGACTACAAGACGGCATTGCAGGAGGCCGCGCAGGGGCTCGGACTGCCGCTGCCGGAATACCGCGTCATCAAAGAATCCGGCCCGGACCACGAGAAGGCCTTCGAGATCGAGGTCGCCTGGGACGGAGTGTCCTTCGCGACCGGCCGCGGCTGTTCCAAGCGCGAGGCGCAGCGCAAGGCCGCCAAGGAAGCCCTCAAACGACTTGGCCGGTTACCAGGTTGAAACGGGGGAGTCCAAAGTCCAAAGTCCAAAGTCTGAAAAGCACAGAGGCTCCTAGCTGTGGTTTCTCAAGACGTTGTTCCCATTCAAGCCGCCCCGACGCCGGGCCGGCCTCCCTCGTCGGCACGTTCGGGCCCGGCCGCAAACAGGGAGAGGTGGGCCCTCGCTGTGTCGCTCGTCGCAGCTATATTGCGGCGAGAGCTCGTTCTTGCCTTGCTCCTCGCTCATCGCCGCCAGCGGGAGGCCGTCCCGTCGCCGGGGCTCACAGCGTCGCGTTAGAGCCGAACTGGTAGCCCCGACGCGGAGGGTTCCCCGCGGGGACCGTCGAAACCGCGTTGGTCTGCACCAGCCGGAAGGACACAGGAGAGATGCTTTCCCTTGCAGCGGTTTCGCCGAGCGGCGCTCATGGACGGTTTCCCTCGAGGATTCCTGTGAGCGCCGCGTGTCCCCGCGGGGAATCCTTCGTGGCGGGGCGGCTTCGTGCGCTCGACGGGAACAACCTGTTGAGAATTGACACCTAGCCCCTTTGGACTTTGGACGCTCCAGTCGGAACTCAGGGCGCCTGACTCAACCTCTTGAGAAACGCGTCGGCGTCTTCGAAGCCGACCAACCTTATGTCGGCACGCTCTTGCCCTGCCGCGTCCAGGAAGATCAGGGTCGGGACGCCGAGGATGGCGTACTTCTGTGCGAGGGCCCAAGTTTCGGGAGAGGAGGTCTTCGTCATGTCCGCCTTGAAGAGGGCGCGTCTCTCGAGCGCCGTCTTCACTCGCGGGTCCGAGAACGTCTTCTTGTCGAGCTCGATGCACGGAAGGCACCAGGAAGCGGAGAAGTCGACGATCGCCGGCCGGCCGGCCGCCACCACGATCGAGGCCTCGTACGGGGCCCAGGCCGGCCCTGTCCGGCCCGGGCTTTCGCGCGGCGCAAAGAAGAATGCCGCCGCCGCGAAGAGAACCGCCACGGCGGCTCGGATGGAAAGCTTCAGACCGCCGCGCGCGAGGACGCCCACAGCGCCGGCGGCCAGAACCGCCGGCAGGAGCCAGTCCTTGAACGGCGCCGGCAGCGCCGTCTTCACGAAGTAGGCCGCCATGGCGAGGAGCACCCAGCCGAAGATCTTCTTGACGCCCTCCATCCAGAATCCCGCGCGCGGCAGCGCGGCGATCCTTCCCGAAAAGGCGGCGAGGAAGAGGTAGGGCAGCCCCAGGCCGAGCGAGAGGGCGAAGAAAAGCACGAAGCCGAGCAGCGCATTCTGCCGCGCCGCGACGAAGGCGAGCAGGCCCAGGACGAAAGGCCCCACGCAGGGCGCCGCCACGATTCCCACCAGCATCCCCATCGCGTAAGCCCCGACCGCCCCCGTTCGGGCTCCCGTCTTCTGCACGAGCGCGGAGGGCATAACGAGGTCGTACAGGCCGAACATCGAGAGGGCGAGGGCAACGAGCACGGCTGCCACGCCGCCGAGCACCCACGGCGACTGCAGCGCGGCGCCGAAGAGCTTACCGGACAGGGCCGCCGCGACACCGAGGCCGGAGTACATCGTCGCCATCCCCAGCACGTAGAGCGCCGCGAGGGCGAAGCTGCGGCGCCGTTGCCCGTGGGCCTGGCCTCCAAAGAAGCTGACCGTCAGCGGGATCACCGGGTAGACGCAGGGCGTCAGGTTCAGGGCCAGGCCCCCGAGGAAGAGCAGGGAGAGCACGACCAGGATCCCGCGCTTCTCGAGCAGCGTGCCGAAGTCCCGGGACGCGCCCGCCGCCGACGCGGCACCGGAGGCCGGGGCGTTGGAGAGCGCTACGGCGCCGCCCGAGAGCGGAGCGGGCGCGCCGCCTGCGTTGGCACCGGGGGGTCCCGCCGCCGCGCGAAAAGCGACGGAAGCCGGGGCGAGGCATTGCTTGTCGTTGCAGGCCTGGAACTCCAGCTTGCCGGTCACGTCCGGTGAGGAGCCGCCGCTCCACGCCACGGGGATCTCGATGGAGAAGCGATCCTCGTACACCGAGAGCGGCTGGTCCGAGAAGGCGAACTTCAGGAGCTTTCCGTCGGGATAGCGGGCTGGCCCGGCCGTCACGGAGGGCGCGGGATCGAGGGCGACGCTTGTTGGAATGAGGTAGTCCTCGGACGGCGTGTGACTGTTGACATGCCAGCCTTCGGCGATCCGCACGTCCAATCGCAGCCGACCCTTTCCCGGCTCGGCCGCAGCCTGAAGGGCGGCCTCGATCCGGACGAGCCGCTCGGGAGCGGGGTTCGGCGCGGCGTCCGCGCCTCCCGCGCCCGCGTGGGCGAGGGCCAGGGCGAGGGCGAGCGCCGGAAGGAAGCGCTTCACGACCTGCCGGGGCTGGCGACGGGGACAACGGCGATCGGCAGCGAGGCGACCTTCAAGCGAACCCCTTTCTCGTGAAGCATTGGAGTCCGAAGCCGGAAAGCGGAAGTTTGGCGTTCGGTGAAACAACGGGAGCGGCTGTCATGGAATTCCTTGGAGTTTGACAGGGGTCCACCCCCTTGTTAGGGTACCCGTTTCGGCG
>CAAGKR010488970.1_pt1 | contig 19447 bp, 19 predicted proteins | sample 2556971 | NCBI WGS metagenome assembly CAAGKR01 (sample SAMEA5207829, study PRJEB30636) | soil metagenome | biome: forest; feature: boreal; material: soil | place: USA | collected 2011-09 | depth 1 m | reverse complement strand
GGGGTTCGGCGAGCGGTGCTCGCCCGGTTCCCCCGCCGAGGTCGCGACTGTGGCGCGGGCGCAATCTCAGCGGGATGCAAAGTAGGTGTACTCCAACGAACAGTGCGAGCGAGATGAAGGGCAGGCAGGTCACCAGGGCCAGAGTGGCCAGCAGGGCCAGGGCGCCCCGGATCGCGGCTCGACTCGTTGAGGGTCGCCCCACAATTGAGGCGATCCGCGCACGTGTCAGATGTAGTGATGAAGGATCTCCCGTGCGGATCCCCAACTGATGACCTTGGGGGTCAGGGACGTGCCGACAAGGCAGTCCCCAACCTTGCGCAGCAGCTCCTCGTTCGTCGGTGGGCGCTGGGGGGAGCCGGGCGGGAGCTGCAGACGGGTACGGAATACCTCACCATCGGCGTGCACATCGGCTTCCAGTTCGCCGGCCAGCAGCCAGTCGCCACCATCTGTCAACTGGACTTCGACGAGATCCACCAGGCGTTGTGCCTCCGGTCGTTGTGCGGCCTTGTCGGTGAAGCTCGTGAATCCTTGGTGTGCGTCCAGCAGGGCCGTCGCCGCGGCGTACTCGAGGCTAAACTTGGCCTCGAGTCCAGTCGTCGGTGCGTGGTGGATCAAGGGAGTGACCGTGCTCTTCGGCGTTCGCAACACGATCCGGCTCACCCGCCTGTGATCCAGGCCCCGCTTCGCTAACTCGGCCAGTGCGCTGATCGGTCGTTGCATTGCGTAGCAGCAGGGGAAGACCTTGATCGCGAGTCCGCCGGGGACTGCCGGCCCCCAGGGGTTCACGCCGGTGGGGTCTCCGCCCAGCAACTCGAGCCAAGCGTCGACGGCTTTCACGTCGGCGCTCGCACCAGCGGCGGCTAGGCGTGCCGCTCGAAGCCCGGCATCAGCCGCGAAACCGACCTGTAGGGACTTGGCATCTGTTCCGAACGCCCGCTGGACACCGCCCGCCGCCGGCACCGCCAGTGCCATCGCCGTCGCAAGTCGCTCCGCGTCGAGCCCGAGGGCGACGCCAGCGCCGATTGCCGCAGCCGGCGCACCTGCCGTGCAGGTCGCATGCCACCCGGCCGAGTAGTGCGACCACCCGAGGGCGGTGCCCAGCCGGGCCATCACCCCGGCCGCGGCGAGGTAGGCACGCGCACCACCCCCGGCGGCAAGCACTGCAGGTAGACAGACCACGCTGATGTGTGAAGTCGACGCCATGTGCAGGTCATCGAAGTCCAGCACGTGTCCGGCAATCGCCCAGCGAGCGACGTCTGGCAGCGCCGCCGCGGTTGTGACCACGGGCTCTTTCCGTCCCGCAACCGCAACCGCAATGGTGTCCAATAACGACCGGTCCGCCAGTTCGAGGTCGTCTTGAGTGGGAGCCAGGCTGGCGGCCCACTCGGCCAGCTCCAGAGCGATGGGTGTCACGAACGCGCTCCTTAGAAGGAAGAACCCAATTAATTTGTACGGCCATTTAGGCAGAAAGTATGGCGTAAGTCAAACTTGGGGTTAGGCCAAGGCGATCACGGGCACGCGCACAGGGTGCCTCCGGGGTGGGACCTCCCATCGGGGAGGAGTCATCCGCCGATCTACGCGAGGTGGCGGCGAAGACGGACACGGTAGGAGTAGCGGTCCGGGTGGAAATGGCTTACCGCAAGTTCGACTGGATTGCCGTTGGTGTCGAAGTACATCCGATCCGCTCTCAGCAGGGGCGTGTCGATCGGAAGGCCCAAGCTAGCGGCAACGTCGGATAAAGCAGTCGCTACCGTGATGCTTTGCTCTGCGTACCGGATGGGCGCATCCAAGACTTGGTCCAGCAAACCGATCACGGTGACCTGGCTCACCGTGCCCGACGCCGCCAACTCTTTGGCCTCGCCTAGTCGTGTTCTGACCATAGGCGGCAGGTAGACGCTGGTGTGCGAGAACGGGTCCTGATTGTGCAGGCGGAGAAATGTTGTCTTGGCGACGTGGTCGTCAGGCAGCCTGAGCCTGCCTGCGGCCGTGGGGTGGATGGCTTCTCCGAGTGGCACCAGAATCCGCATCTCACTGTCTGCCGAGAGCCCCATCAGGTCCTCGACGGAACCGAACTGGCGGAGGTACCGTCCGCTGGACGGCGTGGCGAAAGTGCCCCTTCCGGGAACGCGGAAAACAAGGCCTTCGGCGACCAGATCCTGAAACGCGCGTCTAACCGTTTGACGGCTGACCGAGTACTGGATCGCGATCTGGGCTTCGGTCGGTAGGGCCGTGTCGGCGGGGAACTGCTTCTTGAGGATCTGGGAACGCAGATCCCCGCACACACGGCGAAATGCCGGCTCCCTCTTCCCGGCAGCGCTCACCTGTCGACCTCCTTCACCAAAGGTACGGCTATTTGTCGCCCTGCGGGTTTTGATCGATGTTAACGCATCCTCTCGCCCGGTAGGCCGGGTGCAGCCCACGCGTGGCGTGGCACCGACTCACTGGACCCTCGCGACGCACTCTGGAGCGTCCTCCCTAGGTTGGTCATCGAGGCGCTATGTCTATGTAGCAGAACCATATTCCAACGATAGGGCAGTCAAAGTGGGACCTCAGTTGCGCGTAGCTTGACAAGTGCTGATGACCACGATCTGAGGTTGCGGTGTGCCCACGGCTGTCGAGTTCGGTGGATCAAAGCCTCAAGGCCTCCTTGACTTGACACGGAGTAGAGGGGGGTGCAGTCTCTCGGCAACACATTTGGCCGCATATTTGGCTGTCGAGGGCTGAGTTCATGTGTTGATGAGCCCCCAAAACGACCCGACGCAAGCGCCAAAAGTCTCAAGGAGGAGTCTCATGGGCACAGGTCCCACGTTGCAGCCGCCGCGTCGCACTTCACCGCGAGCCCGCGAGTCGCGACCCGACGACGCTCACGCGCTGGTGACAGACGAACCCTCGGCCCCCGGCACGGGTGGGATCAAGACGATTTCCAGGGCTGAGGAGAGCGCAACGGGAGAACTGCTGCTGGGTCGTACCTATACCAGCGACCTGCATGTAATTGCGAACCCGTCAGCCAGACAGGGCAAGGAGCCCGGCGTGGTGCCGTCGTTTGGCGGCCTGCCTTCAGCCGGAGGCCCGGAGAGCGCTGGTGCACTTGCGGGCTACGGCCTCACCTCGTTGCTGGCCGCCCTGAGTGACGGCGCACCAGGCTGGACACTGGTCCGGGCAGAATGGCAAAACCGCAGGCCGGTTATGGCAGGCCAGACCGTGCGCTACGAAGTGACCGTCACCCGCGTCCGGAGGGACGAGGCCAGTGGTTCGGTGCTGAGCACGCGGGCGAGCATGCTTAGCGAGGACGGCACTGTGTTGGAGCAGGGGAACTGTGATTTCGCGACGTCTGAAACTCCGAGGGAAGATGCCGCCGACCGGTACCAGTTCGGCACTGTCGAATGGGCCAAGCATCTGGTCCCGTTTCTGGAGGCGGACACCTGTTTCACCTCGGCCATCAAAGCATATGACGGCACCATCGGCATTGCCTGCGGCGGCAATGAAGTCCATTTTCGACTTTACTGCGGCAATGTGCTTGAGGTGACCCGCCGGTCGATGAACGGCTCGGACTTCACGCTGGAAGCGGATGACGACACCTGGGTGGAACTTATTCTGGGGGAACGAAATGATTTCATGGAGCGAGCGATAAAAGGCCAGTTTCGCACTAAAGGCAGCGGTTACGAATATCTGCGTATGACCAAGGCTCTGGTCTGCATCATTGACGCGGCCCGGGCGGCAGCATCCCGAGAAGGAATGGCCCGATGAACGCCAGCCTGAGAGCACACTATATCGAGGTGGACGGTTCCCTGGCGTTCATTGAGGACTGGGGAGAAGGGGCCCCACTCTTCTGCATCCACACCGCGGGCCAGAGCGGAGTCCAGTACCGTTATCCGGCTGATGAACTTGCCGCACTCGGCTATCGTGTGATTGTCCCGGACATGCCGGGCCACGGCCGCACCGAGCCGAGTTCCGGCGGCGCAGTGACCAGCCTCGGTGACTACACAGCCTGGTGCGTGAGTGTCATTGAAAGGCTAAAACTGGAAGCACCGGTCATCATAGGATGCTCCATCGGCGGAGAAATCGCCCTAGATGTGGCCACTCTAATGGGTGACAAGATCAGCGCGGTCATCGCCATGGCCGCCAGTGCCGGTCCCGGTCAGATCAATGTCAACGGCCTACAGCGCGAACTTGAAGATATCGCCGCCCCAAGTCGAACGGACCGCACGTTCTACGGCACGCGCGCCGTCATCGGCTCCATGGTACCCGACGACAAGCAGGCCCTGATTGCCCGGATGCATTGCCGCGAGGACCCCGAAATCTCCACCTCGGACCTGATCGCCTGGGGCACCAACAAAGTCTTCGACCAGTTGAAGAACATCACAGCTCCAGCCCACCTGGTGCTCGGCAGCGACGACCCCTGGGTGAACCCGGCTGCCGTGAAACGTGCAGTCGCCGAAATCGACGGTGCCGAATTCACCTACCTTGACGGCATCGGCCACTATCCGATGGAAGAGATGTCGGACTTTGCTGGATTTGTGGACAACTGGTTGGGCACCAAGGGGTTAGCGGCATGACGGCCGGACTCTACAACTTCCTAACCGAATTGACTGCACAGGATCCGCAGGCGTCGCTCTTCCTGGAACCTGCTAATGGGGTCTATGCCACCGTGAGGCGCGCTGAGTTTCTGGCGGCGACGGATGAAATCGTCATACTGCTGCGCAGTCATGGCGTCGGTGCCGGGGACTGTGTTGCCACTTGGCTGCCGAACTGGTCGACCGTCTGCGCCTGGCAGTTCGCTGCATCGGCCGTGGGTGCCCACGTGATCGGCATCAACACCCGGTACAACGTGTCCGAGGTCGGCCATGTGCTCAAGAAGGCGCGGCCGAAGGTTATAGCGATGGCCTTCGATTTCCAGCGACTGGATCTACTGGGCAAAGCTAGGTCAGCTCTCGCGGAAGCTGGTCTCGAACGGATTCCAGCCGTCGTTCCCGTGTTCGGTCCCGGCCGCGAGGCTCTGGCCAATGTGCAGGTCTATGACCTGGGCGGCGGAGCCTGGGCGTCTGGCGGCGCAGTCGCGGCTGGACCGCAGTCGGGCGATTTTGTCGCAGCCTCCGCGTGCGATCCGCTGGCGGTGGCCTTTACGACGTCGGGCTCCACTGGGAAGCCCAAACTCGCGGCCCACAGCGAAGGCGGTGTCATCCATCATGCGACCGCGAATGCGGCCAAGATGGATCTGCATGAAGGCGACGTGATGGTGGCTGCGCTGCCGTTTTCCGGAGTTTTCGGCTTCAATGCGGTCATGGCGGCTGTTTACGCGGGTGCGGCCATTCTCCTCCAACCTGTATTCAATGAGAAGCTGTTGGTCACCGCGATGGCGGAAAATAAGGCCACCCATTTTGCAGGTGCGGATGACATGCTCACGCGAATCGAGGCGGCCTGGCGTGAAGAGCCGGTGGATTTGTCTGCGTGGCGCCGGATTCACATGGCGGATTTCCTGGGCCGGACACATGAAGTCGCGCAATGGGCGGCGGACGAATTCGGCACCGTGGCGGCCGGTGTATATGGTTCTTCAGAGCTCTTTGCGCTGCTCGCGTTCTGGGCGCCGGAAACCGAACTGCCGCGCCGCTGGGGCGGCGGTGGTATCCCCATCTCCGCGAAGATCGAAGTTCGTGTCAGGAACTCGTTTACCGGTGAGAAGCTGGATACCGGCGTCGGCGAACTGCAGTTCCGAGGCCCAAATGTGGTCAATGAGTATCTTGGTGATGAAGGCGAAAGCAAGACCGCATTCACCGACGATGGCTGGTTCCGCAGCGGAGATCTGGGCACGCTGACCGACGACGGCGGCTTCGTCTACATCTGCCGAAGCGGGGACGTATTGCGGCTGCGCGGCTTCCTGGTGGAGCCGGCGGAAATCGAGCGGCGGCTTGGCGAGCACCTGGCCGTGGACACGGCCAAGGTTGTCGGTATCCGTGACAAAGCCGGCGAAACAAAAGCAGTGGGCTTCGTTACCCTCAAACCGGGCGCCCCGGTTCCTTCAGAAGAAGAACTGCGCGCTTGGTGCCAGAAGAAACTTGCACGTTTCAAGGTGCCAGCCGTTATCCACATTATTGACCAGATGCCGACTACGGTCGTCACCAACGGCAGCAAAATCAAGTCTGCCACCCTCCGGGAATGGGCCGAGGAGCGCGGCCTGTACTGAGCCAAAACATGAATAATGACGCCGGTAAGGGACCGGTTTAAGTGAGGAAATTTGCCTGGCGCGGACGCCCCCTTCCGTAAGTACATTGTCATGAAGCAATACTCGTTAGTTTTCAGATAAGGCAGGGACACCGCCGTTTCGGTTGCCCCATTGACTTCCCAATGGACGGAGAAAAAGATGATCGCAAGACGAACTCTTATTGCTGCCGCAGCAGTCACACTGGCTGTTGGCGTTGCAGCATGCGGGAATGCCGCCAGCTCTACAGGCAAGGGCGCCTCTGACAAGATTGTCATCGGTGGTCTTTGGGCCTTGAGCGGTCCCAGCGCCGCCTACGGCGACTGGTACTCCAACGCCGCCAACCTGGCCGTCAAGGAAATCAATGATGCGGGCGGACTCAACGGCAAGACCAAGATCGACCTGAAGATCGTCGACACCCAGGCCGAGCCTGGGCCGGCAGTCATCGCCCTGCAGAGCCTGGTCGGCCAAGACGTGGCCTTTGTCCTCTCCTCGTTCTCCAGCCAGACCCTGGCCCTGATGCCGATCGCGAACCAGCGGCATATCCCGGTCATTAACGGCGGCGCCCAGAGCCCAGCGCTGGCGGAGACAGGTGGCTTCCTGTTCAACACTATTCCGCTGATCTACAAGGAAAGTGAAGTCCTCGCCAAGTACCTGCACACTGCGGCCAAGCTGTCCAAGGCAGCCGTGCTGTACACCAGCGACGACGGCGGCGTGTCAGCTTACAAGAACTTCAAGACGGCTTACGAAGCCGACGGCGGTGTGGTGGTTGCCCAAGAAAGCGGCAAGTACCAGGGCACTGACTTCCGGTCCCAACTGACCAAGCTGAAAGCCTCCGGGGCCGACGTACTGGTCATCGGTGCATTCGGTCAGGACTCCAACAACATCATCACCCAAACGCGCGAGATCGGCTGGAACGTGCAGATTGCAAACACCTCTTGGGTCGCTATCCCGGATGTGCTGAAGAACCCTGCTGCGGAGGGCCTTATCCACACCAGCATCCCCTTCCATCCGACCGCTAAGTTCGTGGCGGCCTACAAGGCCCAATACGGCAAGGAACCGACCACCGGTTACATCGGCAACTACTATGACGCCGTTATGGTGTTCGCGAAGGCGTACGAGAAGGCAAGCAAGGGCGGCACCGTTAAGCCTGACGGCAACGCCATCGTCGCGGCCATCCGTGCGATCAAGACCTTCGACTCGTCCTACGGCTCCAAGCTGTCCTTCGACGCCAAGGGTGTTGCCGACCGGCCGATTTCCATCTCAAAGATCTCCGGGGGCAAGGACACCGTCATCGTTGATTAGTAGGCCAGTTTGCTCTGCGTCTTGAGCGATGAACGCTGAAGCAAACCGACGAGGGAGGAACCATGTCACTATTTGTTCAATTGCTGCTGAACGGCCTGGTTGCAGGATCCGTATACGCGCTGGTGGCTGTCGGTTTCGCCCTGATCTTCGGGGCGACTAGACACTTCCACATTGCCCATGCGGGAATCTTTGCTTCCGGCGGATATCTGACGTACCTCTTCTCGTCTTCGATCGGGTTACCGGCTCCGATCGCTGCCGTTCTGGGTATCGCCTTGGCGGTGCTTCTCGGTGTCCTGATGGTCCGGGTGCTGTACGTACCGCTCAACCGCCGCGGCGGCCAGGGGTTTATTCTCTTCTTGGTATCTCTCGGTCTGCTGACGATGCTTGACAACATCTTTACAATCGGGCTCGGCGCCCAGCCCGCGAAACCGGATCTGGGTCCTTGGTTTACGACGGTTCAGCCCCTGGGCGCCTGGTCGCTAACCGTCGGACAAATAGTGATTATTGTTTTAGCCTTGACTATGTTTGCCGGCCTCGTGCTGTGCCTCGACCGCACACGGGCCGGCAAACTCGTGAAAGCCTACTCCGGAAATCCTGAATTTTTCGAGATCTTTGGTCTCCGTCCCTCGGTCGTCCTGACCTTGGTATACGCGGTTGGTTCTCTTTTCGCGGCCGTAGCCGGAACCTACATGGCGTCCGACATCGGCATGCAACCGGGTCTCGGTGAGCAGTATTTCATCGTCGGCATCATGGCCGTTTTCATCGGCGGTATCGGAAGCATTCGCGGCGCATTCACCGCCGCAATGCTGTTGGGTGTACTGCAGAACCTGTTGCTGTTGTACATGGGCGCCGGGTGGACGTTGGCCGCAGTCTTCGCTGCTTTCCTGATTTTCATTACCATCAGCCCAGAAGGCCTGCAGACCCTCAGCCTACCGAGCAAAAAGAGAAGGCTGTCATGACGCTGCTGATTTCGCTGTTGACTGAAATTGCAATCTTCGGCATTCTTTCAGTATCCCTAGGTCTGTTGACGGGCCATCTGGGTATCTTCTCCATGGCCCATGCCGCTCTTTTCGGCATCGGTGCGTACACCTCTGCCTTCCTAACGGTCAAGATGGGCTGGGGTTTCATCTCGGCCATGGTGGTGGCTTTCATTGTCGCTTCCCTAGCCGGCGCCATCATGGCCATCCCGTCCCTTCGCGTTTCCGGTGACTATTTCTTGGTAGCGTCCTTTGCGCTGCAAGTAGTCGCCACCAGCTTGTTTGAAAACTGGACTGACATCACCGGCGGTACCGCTGGCATCGCTGGTATCCTGCGGCCGGAATTCGGCCCGTTGAAATTTTTCACCGACGGCTCATTCCTGATCCTGTGCCTTCTTGCGCTCGCGCTGATCACCGGGCTGACCTGGCTCATTGTGCATTCCCCCTACGGCCGCATGCTGCACGTGATCCGCGATGATGAAACCGTCGCGGCCACTATGGGCAAGCCGATCGCCCAATCCAAGGTCACGGTGACCATGGTCAGCGGCGCGTTCGCCGGGTTGGCGGGTGTGTTGTACGGGCAGTACCTGATGTACATCAGCCCGGCATCCTTCGATGTGGCGACTTCGATAAGCATCGTGACCATGATCGTCATCGGCGGCATGACCTCCGTGTTCGGAACTTTGGTCGGCGCGGCGATCATCCTGCTCCTTCCGGAAGCCCTAAAGCTGGTCAACCTCCCGGTGTCCGTTGCCGGCCCCCTGGAGCAGGTCTGCTTCGGCTTGCTGCTGGTTGTCCTAATGTTCGTCAGGCCGCAGGGAATCTTCGGTGAACTGCCACGTAGCCGCAAAGGCCGTGGCAGGAAGCACAAATCCGACGGCGTTAGCCAGAAGGAGGTGGAAGCACATGCTTCTTGAGGTCAAGGACCTGAATAAACACTTCGGCGGCCTCCAGGCCGTCCGCGACGCCACCTTCACCGTAGCGGAAAACAAAGTCACGGGTCTGGTTGGTCCCAATGGCGCGGGTAAGACCACTGTGTTCAACATGATCACCGGCACCATCCCGGCGGACTCCGGCAATGTCACGTTCCAGGGCAAGGACATCACGAGGATCACCGCCCAGGACAGGGTGCGCCACGGCATCGCCCGTACATTCCAGGACGTACGCTTGCTGCCGCGGCTGACCGTTGCGGAAAATGTGGCTGTTGGTGTCCAGGAACAGCCGGGGGAGAAGTTCTTCAAGCTGTTCATCGCCCCAATCCACGTCCGTAAGCGTGAGAAGGAAACCCTTGAGCGGGTCCACGAGTGTCTGGACTTCGTCGGCATCGGCAAGGAAGTGCGGAGCGAACCTGCAGGGAACCTTTCCTACGGCGAACAGAAGCTGGTTTCCATCGCACGCCTGCTGGCAACCGGTGCCCGACTGCTGTTGCTGGATGAGCCGACGTCGGGTCTCGACGAACACTCGCTGGACCAGTTTCGAGCAGTGCTGGCCAAACTCATTGAAGACGGCAGGAGCGTTCTCATGGTGGAGCACAACATGCTGCTGGTCCGCGAACTCTGCGACCGTGCAGTCTTCATGGCCACCGGTCAAGTGCTCGCCGTCGACACCCCGGAGAAACTGATGGAAAAGGAGGAACTCCGTGAAGTCTACTTCGGAGCTTAGGATCGGTACTGTTCAGCTGGACGTCAAGGATGTCCACGCCCAGGTCGGCGGCCAACAGGTGCTGCAGGGTCTGTCCCTGACCGTCAGTGAAGGCGAATTCCTCGCCGTACTCGGCCACAACGGCGCCGGCAAGAGCACCCTGCTACGGACGGTCATGGGGTTGGTCAAGGCCCGCAAGGGCAGTCTGTTCTTTCAGGGCCAGGACATCACCAAACTGGGCACCCCGCAGGTGGTTCACTCCGGCCTCAGCCTGGTGCCGCAGCAGCGCGGCTATTTTGAGAACCTCACGGTCGAGGACAACCTCTACCTATGCGAAACGGATGGCCGTATCGGCATCGAAACCATCTGGGAGCTGTTCCCCATCCTCGTGCAGCGGAAGAAGCAGCTGGTTGCCACCATGAGCGGTGGCCAGCGCCAGATGGTAGCAATCTCCATCGCTCTGATGTCCAACCCGAAGCTGCTCATGCTAGATGAACCGTCAGTCGGTCTACAGCCGAATCTTGTGGCGCGGGTGATGGAGGTCACTGAACAGATCAACAAGGAGTTCGGCATCACCATCATCCTGGTAGAACAGAACATCGAGAAGGCACTCAAAGTAGCCCAACGCGTCGTGGTGTTGAACCGCGGCAAGATCGCCCTGAATAGACTCACGAGAGACGTTGAATCGAAGGAAATCTGGGATTTGCTGTGACTGCCCAGATTTCCGCCTGCCAAGACCAGTTGCATACAGTGCAGCCTGAAACCTATGCCGCACTTCTCGATCGACTCGCCGAGGAGCGCGGCGGTGCCGTTGCGCTTATCGACGATGCTGGCAGCGTCAGTTTCACGGAACTGTCCGACGACGTCGCCCGCCTGGCCGGCGGGCTGTCTCTGCTCGGCGTCGGCCGCGGCGACGTCGTCGCCGTGTGGCTGCCGAACACCATTGAATGGGCAGAGGTTGCGCTGGCCGCTGGACTGCTGGGGGCCATCACCCTTGGTGTGAATACCAAACTGCGCTCCCACGATGTGGAACAGCTGTTCAGGGAATCCCGAACCAAAGTGCTAGTCACCTACCCGGGATTCAAAGGCATTGACTTTCTAGGCATGCTGAATGAGATCGGGGAGCCCCTGCTGGACACTCTGACGCATATCGTCCACATCCACTCTCGGGAACGGCAGATCGGCACCGGCCCATCCGCGCAGACCCTGGTTCCGTTCGAAGAGCTGCTCAGGGCGGACGCGTTGGCCCAGCCGAGCGCGGACCCGCAGGCCCCGGCGCAGGCCTTCACCTCATCTGGCAGCACCGGCCGGCCGAAGATCATTTTGCACAGTCAGGGTGGGCTGCTGTTCCACGGGCATGCCGTAGCGGAACGCTTCGGCTACAAGGCCGACGACGCCGTCATCTTCGGCATCCTGCCACTCTGCGGAGTATTCGGCTACAACACGTTGATGGCTGCCTTGGCAGCCGGCCGGACCCTGGTCCTCCAGGCCGCTTTCAACGCCGATGAAGCCCTGGTGTTGATTGAACAGCACCGGATCACGCATATGAATCTGGCCGATGCGATGCTGCGCTCAATGCTCGATGCCCTGGATGACCCGGCCCGGGTTTCATCCTGGCGGGAAGCGGCGTTCGGCAACTTCACCGCCACGGACCCGATGGAGCTGATCAGAGCCGGGGAACGTCTGGGCAAGAAGTTCTTCCAGACCTACGGTTCCAGCGAAGTTCTCGCCCTGATGACTTACCCTGCCGAAGGATCCACGGCTGAACGCTGGGCGCTCGGCGGCGGCGTTCCGGTTTCCGAGGAGATTCAGGTTCGGGTCCGCGAAACGGAATCCGACCAGTCGGCGGCCTTGGGAGTTCTCGGCGAAATAGAAGTCCGCGGACCCAATGTGTCCATAGGGCTGCTGACCGCTGACGGAATCAAACCCCAGCCGCCCAGCGAGGATGGCTTTTTCGGTACCGGTGACCTCGGATACCTGCAAACCGAAAATGACGTGGTCTATCTGGCTAGGCTCGATGACGCCCTGCGTCTGGGCGGCTTCTTGGTGAGTCCTCGCGAGGTGGAGGCCTTCCTGGGCGAAATACCCGGGGTCTATGAAGCCCAGTACATCGCCGTTGGCGGCCCGAAGGGCCTCGTCCCGGTCGCGTTCATCATCTTGGACGGCAATGAGCCCGGCAGCAGCATTACGGAGCGGGGTGTCATATCCGCCTGCAGTGGCCGTCTTGCAGCATTCAAGATTCCTAAGCGGGTTCTAATAGTTGATAGTTTTCCCATGGTGCGCGGCGCCAATGGTGACAAGGTGCAGCGGACCAAGCTACGTGAAACTGCCCATGCGGAAATGTATGGTACCGAAGCGTGTGTAAAGATTGGCCCGTCAGCGTGACGACTAAGGCGGGAAAGATGCGGGCGATTCAGATCCACGCCTTCGGCGGACCGGAAGTGATGGAGGAGAGAACTCTTCCCGTACCGCATCCTGGAGCCGACGAGGTATTGATCAAAGTTGCGTACTGCGGTGTCTGCCGACATGATCTGTTGACCCGGGCCGGTGCTTTTCCTCGCGCCCAGATTCCCGTGATTCTTGGCCACCAGGTCAGCGGCACCGTTGCCGACGTCGGTGGCAGCGTCACCGAGTTCGCTGCTGGCGATGCCGTAATGACCATGATCTTCGTGGGCTGCGGCGAGTGTGAGAACTGCGCGGCGGGTAAGGATGCGCTGTGTACGACTGGGGCGCCGAAGTTCTTGGGCGAGGATTACGACGGCGGTTATGCCGAGTATGTTGTGGTCCACGAACGGACCGCAGTCAAAGTGCCGGAAGATGTCGGTCTGCCGGAGGCGGCAATCCTGACATGCACGCTGGGTACCGCTTATCATGGTCTCCTGGGCCGCGGCGAACTGAAGGCCGGCCAGACGGTGGTCATCACCGGTGCCAGCGGCGGCGTCGGAAGCCATGCGGTGCAGATTGCCAAGGCCGTCGGTGCAACCGTGGTCGGAATCATCTCATCGCCGGAGAGCGAGGCGCAGGTTCGTGCCGCAGGGGCGGACTATGTGATCGTCAACCCGGAACGAAAGTTCGCCAGGGAACTCAAGCAGTTGTTGGGACACCAAGCCCATCTGGTGCTTGAGGTGGTCGGTGCGCCGACGCTGCGGGAATCCTTGCATGCTGTCCGACCCGGCGGGCGCGTGGTCGTCGTCGGGAATGTCCAGGGCAAGGAAGTGCCGGTTCCGCTGGCCTACCTGATCCTCAAGGAAATAAGCCTGATCGGCACCAAGTCTTGTACTAGGGAGGAAATGGCCGCAGTGCTGGCGCTGATCAAAGAGGGCAGGGTCAGGCCGGACGTCTCCGAGATCATTCCGCTTGAGCAAGCACGTGAGCTGCACGAGAGGATGGAGGCCCAGAGCGCCTCCGGTCGTGTGGTCCTGGAGGTCGCAGGTGTCTGAGGCTCCGCAGGGGCGCCGGCTCAGCTACCCGCCGCATGATGGCCTCTTTTACGAGGACCTTGCGGCTGGCCAGGTTTTCCAGTCGCAGGGCCGGACGGTCACCGAAGCCGACCTGACCATTTTCTCCATGCTGTCCGGGGACTGGAATCCGATCCATGCGGACGCCGAATTTGCACTACAGACACCGTATAAGCAACGGCTGGTCCATGGCGTGCTGGGGCTGGCGATTGTCACCGGGCTAATGGACCAGGCAGGCTGGTTCCGGCAATCCGCCATTGCCATGCTGGACATTGAGAAGTGGCAGTTCGCTAAGCCGATCTTGATCGGGGACACGCTGACCTGCCTAATGGAGATTACCTCGGTGCGGCTGACCTCGAAGGGCAATACCGGCGTTGTTGGGCGCCATTTCACGCTGACCAATCAGCACGGTGAAACTGCTCAGGCCGGGGACATAGGCATGCTGGTCCGGCTGCGGAACACCGGTGCTCCAGAATATGTACGACGATAATCAATACAGCAAGTGCCGGACGGCGGAAAGGATTTGATCGTGTTTGTAGTACAGGGTTTGGCAGGGCTGGAACCGCTGGTCGGACAGGAGTTGGGAGTCAGTGCCTGGCGGGAGATCGACCAGGAGCGGATCCAGCTTTTCGCGGACGCTACGGGTGACCAGCAGTGGATCCATGTTGACCCAGTTCGTGCTGCCCAAGGACCATACGGCAGGACCATAGCGCACGGCTACCTGACGCTGTCCCTGTTGCCACTGCTGAGCGGAGAGGTCTATCAGGTTGACCGGCTGAAGATGACGATCAACTACGGCCTAGATAGAGTGCGTTTCCCGGCACCCGTGCCAGTCGGCTCGAGGGTCCGCTGTCGCTCGGTGTTGATATCCCTGACGCCGTCGAGCGCCGGCACCAAGGCTCTAATGCGGCACACACTGGAGCTGGAAGGCTCCGAGCGTCCGGCCTGCGTGGCCGAGCAGATCAGGCTGATGGTGGAATAGCCGTGGCACTGATTGAACGGGTACTGCGAGACGGCGTGCTGCAGTTGACGTTGTCTGACCCCGAACGCCGCAATCCCATCAGCCCGGACATGCGCGAGGAACTCATTGCCGCACTGGAAGCGGCGGCCTCCGACCTGGCGGTGCGGGTGATTATCTTCGTCGGAGCGGGCGGTGCCTTCAGTTCCGGCGGCGACCTATCCGCGATGCCGCCCGAGTCCAAAGACACCAGCGATGAGCGGATGCACCGCCTGCAACTGCTGGTGCGCTTGGTGGCAGGCTCAGACAAGCCGACCGTCGCCGCTGTCGAAGGTCCGGCAGCAGGGGTCAGTGCGGGTCTCGCCGCGGCCTGTGACTTTGTGGTCATGGCCGCGGGCGCGAATTTCCTGTTCCCCTTCACCCGGCTGGGGCTCGTTCCGGATGGCGGAGTCATCGCCTCCCTGAGCCATCGGATCGGACGGTCTGCGGCCAGACGTGTCCTGCTGCTGGGCGATCCCGTGGGCACGGACAAGGCGTTGGACCTGGGCCTCGCGGATAAGGTGACGGCCAAAGGCAGCGCCCTGGACCGTGCACTTGAACTTGCGGGCGAACTCGCCGGGCGGGCCCCGCTGTCGGTGGCGGCCATCAAGTCCGCCTTTGCCGCTGGCCCCGTGGAGCTGGACGGCGTCCTGGAAGCGGAGCTCACGGGCCAGCGTGAGCTGTATTTCTCCCGGGATTTCGCCGAAGGCAGGGCGGCCTTCTTCGAACGCCGGGAACCTAAATTCACTGGCGAATGACAACTTGTTTCGAGTCTGAGGATAGAGGAGACACTATGGGACTGCTTGAAGCACGCACCGCCGTTATCACCGGTGGCGCACAGGGACTCGGCTACGCCATCGCGGAAGCATTTGTGAAGGAGGGCGCCAACGTTGTGCTGGGTGACCTGAACGCCGAAGGCGTTGTAGCCGCTGCCGAACAACTCGACGTCGGAAACCGCGCCGTTGGCTTGGCCTGCAACGTAACCCGTGCGGACGACGTCGAAGCCTTGGTTGCTGCGGCCAAGGACCGTTTCGGGTCTCTCGACGTAATGGTCAACAACGCGGGCATCACCCGCGATGCCACCATGCGCAAGATGACCGAGGACCAGTTCGACCAAGTCATCGCCGTGCACCTTAAGGGCTGCTGGCTTGGCACCCGTGCCGCCTCCAAGATCATGCGCGAGCAGGACCGGGGCGGTTCCATCATCAATGTCTCCTCGATCTCCGGCAAGGTCGGCATGCTCGGCCAGACCAACTACAGCGCAGCCAAGGCCGGGATCGTGGGCCTGACCAAGGCTGCCGCAAAGGAAGTGAGCTTCGCCAACGTGCGCGTCAACGCCATCCAGCCGGGCATCATCCGCACCCCCATGACGGATGCCCTGCGGCAGGATGTTATGGCCGCCAAAATTGCCGAAGTGCCGATGGATCGTGTGGGCGAGCCATCAGAGGTGGCTTCGGTCGTGCTGTTCCTCGCCAGCGATATGTCCAGCTACATGAGCGGCACCGTGCTGGAAATCGCCGGCGGCCGTCACATCTAGGCGATATCCAGCCACTGCCAATGATGCAGGAAGTATTCAAGACCCAACTTCGCATCCCCCGGGGGGCCAGGATATCTACGGCCATGACACTAATGTCCGCCTGGCATTGAAGGGCACTGTATCGATTTGCACAACCACATGACGCCACCGGAAGGGGTCCAGAATTTGAACAGAACCTCCTGAGGCCGTATCGGGCGGACCCCCCAATGCCCCGGTCTGTGCCCGTCAACACCGAAAAGCCTAAGCCGTGAGCGACACATTGCTCGGTCAAGTCCGATGAGCTTCTTTCAACCCACGCCGAAGGCAGCCCCCCGGCAACTCCGAAAGGAACAAGAGATGTCAGCAACCAACAGAGGATCAAAGCCGATCCGCTCCGAGATCGCCCGATCAACGACCAACACGGTAACAGTGTTTGGCCAAGATCTGTTGGGGATGCTCGGCACGGTCAACCTCGGGGACTTTGCCTACCTGGAAATCTTCAAGCGCCTTCCGGATGACCGCGAATCCGTGCTCTTCAATGCGCTAGTCGTCACGCTGGTCGAGCACGGGCTTACGCCCAGCGCATTGGCGGCGCGCCTGACCATTCTGGGTGCCCCGGAATCGCTTCAGGGTGCTGTTGCCGCGGGCATTCTGGGTCTGGGCAACACCTTTGTTGGCACGATCGAGGGCGCGGCGAAGATATGCCAGGATCGGCTTCCCAGTGCTGGTGCGGACGGTGTGCCCGCCGATGAGCGGCTGGCCGACGAACAGATCGATGCCTTGGCTGCGGAGATTGTCGCCGAACATGCTGCCGCCCAACGACTGATTGCGGGGCTGGGGCACCCGGTCCACAAACCCGTGGATCCGCGAGCGCAGAAGCTGCTGCAGTTAGGCCGTGAACTCCGCTTCGACGACTCATCCTCCCGGCTGATGGAGGCCCTGTCCCGGTTCGCCTCCGAACGCTCCGGCAAAATTATTCCAGTCAATGCCACGGGAGCCATAGGTGCGTTGGCCTCCACCCTTAGTGTCCCTGCGCATGTGGCGAGAGGCTTGGGTGTAATTGCCCGCGCCATCGGTCTGGTTGGCCATCTGCTTGAAGAGCGCGCCGATCCGATAGCCACCACTATCTGGTACCGGGCCGAAGATGAAGCGAGTCTGAGCCAGGCCACAGATTCCGGCTCTTCGATCTAGATTGGCTTATCTGTCTGGCGCAAGGAGCAATAATGCGGGTCCAATGCAACCGTACGCGGTGGTGTTTGTCGGTGTTGATGAAGCCGCACGCGTCGGGCGACGTTCTTGGCGAGCCGGTTGGTGATCCCGGTGGTTAGGAGCGATTCGACTGCTGGCCCCAAGATCTGGATCGGTGCGCGAGCGGATCGCATAGGGAATGTCGCAGTCCGCCCGCCAGACGCGCGGGTCATTGGAGTGGACAAGCGCACTGCCACAGAGGTGGGCGGGCATAGAAACTCGCTGCCCTGTGTGCGATGGGGGAAACGATCTGCTAGGCGATGCAGGGGCACGTTGCGCAGTGACAACAAAGGGTCAAGAAGCGATGAGGCGTTTGACCAGGAAGGCAACTCCAATGACTGACAACGACATTCAGGAACGGCCCACACGCGAATTGGGCGACGAACAACTGGAGTGCCAGGCACCCAAGCCCATGCCAACCGCAACTAGGTCTTTCCTGCATGGAAACGCCGAGCACTTCGGGCTGCACGCTACTCGGATGCTTGAACTGGAATGGAAGTACATCCGCAGGTCCCCCAAGCGAGCTGGCACGGCGCCGGGACAGCGGGGAATGACCCCCGCCGACGGCGAGGCGTGGAGCGAGATCGTGAGAGGCCAGTCTGAGACGGTGGTGAAGCTCCCTGACGCCGCACCGGTTCTGGCTTGAAATACGTCTGCTACAAACTCACCGCGTAGAGGGTTTCGCGGAGCTGACGGTAAGCCGTCCTGACGCGCTCACCCGCGGCCTGGTCGCCGAGCGGGCGCACCGCCGCCGTATCTGAGGCCCAGTGCGGCAGATCTGGCCTTCCAGCGCGCGAGCGCAGCGCCCAAGCGGCTTGGCGGGCGGCGCCGATCGCTACGTACTCAAGGTGCACGGGTACGGTCACTGGTGCGTCGAAGATGCTCGAGGCAATCTCCTGAACAGCATGGGAGCGCGCGGCGCCGCCGATGAGGAGCACCCGGCGAGTTTGAAGTCCTTGCGACTTCAGTGCGTCCATCCCATCGGCCAGGCCGCAGAGCATTCCTTCGACGGCCGCACGGGCGAGGTTCTGCGGTGTGGCGTTGGTGCGGGTGAGTCCCCCCAGGGTGCCGGTGGCGTCGGGCAGGTTAGGGGTGCGTTCACCGTCGAGGTAGGGCAGCAGGACGAGACCACCGGCGCCGGGCTCAGCGCCCAACGCCAACTGGTCCAGCCCCACCAGATCGGTTCCGAGCATCGCAGCGGCGGCGGTGAGTACCCTGGCGGCGTTCAGAGTGCAGACCAGGGGCAGGAAGTGCCCCGTGGCGTCGGCGAAGCCTGCTACGGTCCCTGTCGCATCCGTCGTTGGGGCGGTATGGACGCCGAAGACTGTGCCACTGGTTCCCATCGACACCACCGCGTCGCCAGGTTCCAGCCCGAGTCCGAGTGCTGCCCCCATGTTGTCGCCGGTCCCTGCGGCCACGAGCATCCCTCCGGCGGTCTCTCCCGCTGCCGCGTTCGGTCCGAGAACTGTTGGAGTTCTGACCAACCGGCCGAAGGCTCGTTGCAGGAGGTCGGTGCGGTACCGATCGGTTAACGGCGACCAATAGCCGGTGCCCGAGGCGTCGCCGCGGTCGGTGACAGCCGTGCCAGGTTTGACGGTGCCGCCTCCCTGAATGCGCGCAGTGAGCCAGTCGTGTGGCAACAGCACCTCCTGGACCCGATCCGCGAGCTTCGGCTCATGCTGCGCCAGCCAGCGCAACTTGGTTACGGTGAAGCTTGCAACGGGTACCGATCCAACGGCGAGTGCCCACGCCTCCGGACCGCCGAGCTCGTCGACCAAGTCGCGCCCCGCAGAGGCAGAGCGGGTGTCGTTCCACAACAACGCGGGTCTGACGACCTCGCCCGCGTCGTCGAGGGTGATCATCCCGTGCTGCTGGCCGGCGACAGCGATGGCCTGCACGTCCTCGAGCAGACCGCCGGTGGTCGCCTGCACGAACGCCTCCCACCAGCAGTCGGGATGGACTTCGGTGCGGTTCGGATGGATGGCCGACCCCTGGCGAAGCACCTCGCCGGTGTCGGCATCGCAGACAACGACCTTGGTGGACTGCGTGGAGGAGTCCACTCCGGCGACCAAGGTCCGGCGACCATCTGACATTGACGAATCCTCTCCG
>CAAGKR010459492.1_pt1 | contig 19514 bp, 11 predicted proteins | sample 2556971 | NCBI WGS metagenome assembly CAAGKR01 (sample SAMEA5207829, study PRJEB30636) | soil metagenome | biome: forest; feature: boreal; material: soil | place: USA | collected 2011-09 | depth 1 m | reverse complement strand
TGCGAATCCTTGAGCTCGATATGCAGGCGCGCCATCGGCGACAGGTAGTGCCGCTCGCCGACGCCCAGGGTTTCGACCACGCCGCCGGGAACGCGCACGATGCCGATGTCCGTGTTGCCGCTTTGGTTGGAGATGAACGCGACGCGCGTGCCGTCCGGCGACCATCGGGGATAGGTTTGATCCCAGTCGCCGTAGGCGATCGGGAAGGCATCACCGCCGGCGGCGGGCATCACCCAGAGGTTATGCCACGAGCGGCCCAGATAGGAGCTGAATACCAGGCGCGCACCGTCGGGCGACACATCCGGCCGCGCCTTCCAATTCGTTTCCTCATAATGAATCTCGCGCGCGGCCTCGCCCGCGGCGAGATCTTCGCCCGCACCGGCCGCCTGCGTCCGCGATCGGGTGCGCCAGAAGCCGCCCGTCCCGTAGATATGGCCGCGATTCGAAACATAGATGATGTCCTCTCCGTCGCGGCTCCACACCGGGTTTATCTCGTGATCATAGGGACTGTAGTAATAGCGCGGCAGCGCGCTTTTGTGCTCGCCGGTCAGACGCTGCACATTGCTCAGCGTGCCGCCGTCGAAATCGGCCGTGAAGATGTGAAAACGTTTGTGATACAGCGTCGACGCGAACACGATGCGCTTGCCGTCGGGCGAGAACCGCGGTTCGACATTGACCGCGCCGTTCGCCAACAAGGGCTTGGCGGTGCCATTGGCTAATTCCAATATCCACAGCTCCACCGCGTCGTTGCGATACGAGCTGTAGATCACCCAGCGTCCGTCCGGCGACCAATCCGGCTGATAGTCGTACGACGCCGCGGTGAGCTGCTGCGCGACCCCGGCGGCAGCACCCGCGGCCGCATCCGCGGCCGCACCGATCTTCTGCCGCCACAGCGAACCCGCCATGGAGTAGATGAGCTCCGAGGAATCGGGCGACCAGGCGAGGCTGCTCGGACCGCTGGTCAGCTGCGGCAAGTACATCTCGCGAAAATAATAGGGATGCGGCAGGTCGATCTGCTGCAGTACCGGCAAGCGCTCGGCATACGAGGGGGCGCTCGCCATGAATCCCGCCAGGAGCAGGATGCGCGAAAGAGTCTTCATTGAGGCGGTCTCGTGTGAAGCGAGGAGAGTACGGCCGGCGGTATTACCCGCCGGCGCGTCGCTCGAGGACTTAAAACTTCTGTCCGAACTTGATCGCGACCGTCCTCGGTTGCGTCGGAATGACATAAGGCTGGTTGCAGGTCGTCGTAGCGCACTCAACGAAGCGCGTGAGCTGGGCGCGCTTGTCGAACACATTGCTCAGCACGAGCTGCAATTGCAGGCCGTTCTTCTGTACTCCACCCGTTGCGTCGAACAGCGCGTACGCCGGCATGTCGCCGATGGTTTGCTGATCAATGAGCCGCAGCAGCGGCGTTGTGCTCGTTTGGTACATTCCCGAACCCTGGACGAATCCCTCCCAGTCCCCGATCGGGAAATTTTCCCGCGCTATGAGGTTCAGCTTCACTTTCGGGGCAACCGGTAGCCGCGTGCCCGATGGCGCCTCCGGACCGTTAGGCGCGTTACCAACCGCATAGGAGTTGACCTGGGTCGGACAATTGGTGGACAGCTGTGTCGTGCCCGAAATGGTGGCCTGCGGCCCGCAGTAGTTCGCAGTCGTTACTGCGTGCAAGAACGTCGCGCCCCCGGACAGCACCAGACCGCCGCCCGCCGCCCATTCGAGTTCGGTTTCGAGGCCCTTGATCTGCGCCGACGCCGCATTCTGCACGACCGTCACGCTGTTCGGCCCGAGGTACAAGAATTGGAAGTTGTTCCAGTCCTCGAGGAAAATGGCTCCGTTCCAGCGCAGCCGGTGTCCGTCCCACTGCGACTTCCACCCCAACTCGTAATTCTTGAGCTGGTCGGCCTGGTACGGCGGAAAGATCGCTTTGATCTCCGGGTCGTAAACACGATTGACGCCGCCGGGGCGGAACCCGGTCGAGAAGGTCGCATAGACCATGCGGTCCGCGTCGAACTTGTAGTTCAACGTGAGGCGTTCGGTATGGCCACTTCCGTCAACCGTTTGGTTGAGGTCGGTGCAAGGAGCGAAATGGAACGGCTGGTAGGTGGGCTGCCCTCCCGTACCACCCGGCGGGCCACAGATGTTCTGGCCAGGATAGTAACCAGTCAGGTTTTGGTAGTTGGCCGAATAACCATAGAACCCCTGCAGCGAGTTGTCGTATTTATAGAACCGCAATCCGCCGGTGAGCGACCACGCCGGGTCGATGTCCCAGGTCGCCTGGCCGAATGCGGCCTGGTCGCGGTCGACGCGCTCCTCGTCGGTAAGCCAGATCGTGTTATTGCTGACCCCAGGCATCGACAAACTCTGCGCGAAGCCCTGGGTATTGAAGGTATACGGATCACCGCCGAGACCCGGGATCGTGTAGTCCTCCCAGATCTCGTGCACCTGGCGCTGGGCGAAGATGCCCACGGTCGCTTTGACCGCATACTGCTGCGGGGTGCTGACGCGTAGCTCGTTGCTCCACTTCGTATAGTGGCCGGTCGTGATTACAAACTCTTGCGGCTCGACGACCGGGGAGACGCCCTTGACCCCGGCGCCGCCGACCCAATTCGCGCCGGATCCGAAGTACTTGTCGTAAAAGTAGGAGTAGTCGCTGTAGTCCGCGATCGAGTGTGTATTGCGAACCAGCCAGCCGCCGGCGTAAACGATATCGAAGTCGCTGACGTGGCCTTCGACGGTCAGCGCCGACTGCGTGAACGAGTCTTGGGTGTTCTCGGGGCCTGAGTGCACGAGCTGTAGATCACCCACGGCCGGGTCATAACCGAAGAACCCTTTGGCGGCAATCGATTGGGCCATAAACGTCGGGGTCACCGTCCAATTGTCGCCGATGTCCAGTTTCAGGGCGCCGCGGCCCCCCTTGGTCTCGGAGGTGTTGTAGTCTTTGCTGACGGAGGCGGCGTTATTCAACGTGAGGCCGGTCGCCCCAGTCCACGTCGGAAACGTCCGTTGGCCGTTCACAATACCGGCCGCGGCGTTGGTGCCGGCGACATTGCTGATGTACCCGCCGTCATGCTCATCCCAGCCAACGAGACGGATCGCCGCCATCGTGGTCAGCGGCATATTGACGTAACCCTCGATGATCGAGCCGTAGCCGCCGTGGTCGATCGAATTGCCGCTGATGTCGTAGCCGGCGGAGAACTTGGTCGGGTCTGGCTTGTTGGTGATGATGCGGATCGTGCCCGCTTCCGAACTGGCGCCATACAGTGTGCCCTGGGGGCCCTCGAGCACCTCGACGCGCGCGATGTCGTACACATGAATGTCGATCGTGCCGTCGATGGTCGTAACGGGCTGCTCATCGAAATAGGTGCCGACACTGGGTTGCGAGGCCGAGTGGTTGCCGTCCTGTCCGCTTACCACCCCGCGCATGTACACGTGCGTCGTACCGATGCCGTTGCCACCCTGGCCGAGGCCTTTGACGGTAGTGACGCCCGACAGGTACTTCACGTAGTCGTCGATATTGACTATGTTCAGCTGTTCGAGCTTCTCGTTGCCAAGAGCCTGGATGCTGATGGGTACGTCCTGCAGGTTCTCGGTCTTTTTCTGCGCAGTGACAATCACCTCTTCCAGAGTGGCCGTGTCCGCTTCGGATGCCGCATGCGCCATCGGGACTCCTCCGGCGAGGATTGCCGAAATCGCCGATGCCAGCGGCAAACGGCGCAGCAAGTGGCGATGATGGCGATCGGAACCGCAGGCGGCGTTCGACCGTTGCGGCGCAGTGTTATCGAGTCGGCTACGAGTCATTGTTCCCTTGCTCCCTAGATAGTTATTTATCGCGAAGTGTTCAATTCAACCGATTGCGCAAAATCAGGCACCGCCGGATAACGCTCGAGCGCCTCTCCCAGCGCCTGTTTCAGCGGACCGAGCCAGGTTTCGTAGTGTCGCCAATGATCCATGCCCTCGCGGAAGATGGGCCGCCTCACCTGCTCCGAACTCGCGGTGCGCACCGCCCGCTCGTTCTCGTAAAACCGTAAGCACCCCGCCTCGAAGGGCAGGCCGCAATAATCGAGCAGCCGGCGGATTTCGGCCTCGGTATCTTGCACCACCGACTCGTAGAATGCGCGGTGAATTCGGCCCGGCAGCACCGCATCCATGTGGGCCATGAGTTCCACATAGTCGCCGTAGTACCGGCCGATGTCATCGAGTCGGTAGCCGAAATTTTGCCCTCGGGCGAAATGCTGCTTGAATACTGAGAAGCAGCAGCCGAGAGGGTGTCTTCTGGCATCGATGATTTTCGCATTCGGCAGAATGAGATTTATCAGTCCGACATACAGGCAATTGTTCGGCATCTTGTCGATGAAGAACCGCGCCCCAGCTTTGCGGTGAACGCGGGTTGCCGCCAAATAGCGCTCGCCAAGAGCCCGCCGCTCTTGCGCCGAAAGTGCGGCCACCGCATCGAAAAAAGGTGTCTCACCGCCCGCCTCATCGCGACCCGCCAGCTCGCGAGCGATTTGGGGTATGTCGGGCAGCTCCATCGTGCCCTCGACGAGCGAATGACTGGCCAGAATCTGCTCGATCAAGGTGGAACCGGACCGCGGCAACCCGACGATGAATATGGGATCCGGGGCGCTCGCGCCGCCGGCGCGTTCCGCAAAGAAAGCTGCCGTGAATTTAGCCTTCGAGCGCTGCACGAACCGCGTGTTTTCGTCCGCGCTGTAGGGATGCTGCTTGCTGCGAAGATCATTGCCGCGGGCGTAATGGACGAACGACTCCTCGTAGGATTCTTGATCCTCGAGCGCTTTGCCGAGCGAGAACTCGAAGTGCAGGCGATCGTCGTCGTCAAGGTCGGTGCGTGCCAATGCGTGCCGGATTGCGCGCACGTCTTCTTGCGAGAAACGATACGTCTTGAGATTGGCGAGACTCCAATAAGCCTCACCGAGCGCGGGCTGCAGTGCGATTGCGCGGCGGTAGGCGTCGACGCTTTCCGCCTGGCGCCGCGCCGTCTTCAAGGAATGGCCATAGCTCATCCATACCTTCGGTTGCTGCGGATAATCTTTGAGCACCGCCTCATACACCTCGATCGACTCGGTGTAGTCGCCCAGATGCGCGAGGATGGCGGCCTTGAGATTACGGTACCCCGGATTGCGCGGCTCCTTCGCCAGCAGGGTCTCCACTTGCGGCAAGGCCGCCGCCGGCTTCCCCTGGCGGTTGAGCACTATCGCGTAATTATGCCGGGCCGCATCGAAGCTTGGCGCCAGTTCTAGACACCGTTCGAGCAAGGCTTGCGAGTCGACATACCGGCGCAGGCGCGCCGCCACCTCCGCGAGCATGCGCAGCGCCGCCACATCGGTCGGGTGCTGCACCAGATGGGAACGTAAGCGAGTTTCGGCCTGCGGCAGTTCGTTCGCGACCAGGAAAGCAGCCGCTTCCATCAGTCGTGGATCCTTGGTCGCCGCCTTGAGATAGCGAGCGCGGGCTTGGTCCGCGCCGCCGGCGTCGCCTGCAGCATCGAGATGATCTGCGAGCAAGCGCCAGGCGTCCGCAAAGTCGGGTTTCAGCTGCAAGGCGCGCCGCAGCGATGCCAGTGCCTCGCCCGCGCGGCCTGTCTCACCGAGGGCAATGCCGAGTTCCAGCTGCGCGGGTGCCGAGCGTGGTTGTTCCCGGCAGAGCGGTTCCAAAATTTCCACCGCCCGGTCCGGATGACCGGTGAGGCGCTGCGCTGCGCCCAGAATCAAGCGCGCATGCGGATGGCCCGGAACGGCCTTGAGGATCTCACCCGCCTGCTCAGCGGCGAGCGCGGCGTCCCTCTCGAGCAATCGGGCAGCATGCCCCAACGCAACATCCAATGTTCCTACGGGCTCCGAAGCGCTGTTCAATTGAACATCCAGTCGATCCCCGCACATTGTTTGCGCTTATTAAGAGTCCCCCGCAGCAGCTTTGTCAAATCTACAACAAACTGTGGGCGCCGCGTCGATGCAGCAGAAAGCGTGGTCGGGAAGCGGGTCTCAGCGCACAGTCTGCCCGCAACAGTTCTCGTAATACGTTGATATATAGGTAATTAAATCCTGCCAAGATCCATGGTGAGAGAGCGGACGAGGTGCGGCGCACGGCATCAGCCACCGCAACTGTACGACCGTTCGCAGGTTTTTCTCGCCACACCATTGAAAGCTCGAACAGGGGGGCAGCGATCGCAGCTTCGACGGCGCCGCCCAGGATCCGCCGGCAACGGCTCACCCTCAAAATTTCTGTCCGAATTTGACGCCGAAAATCATCGGCTTGATCGGATACACGTGGTATTCCGTGTAGCAGTTGGCGGACGCGCATTCGTTGTTGCGGCCGAGCTGGCCGCGTTCGTCGAAGGCGTTCTCGATGTACGCCTCCACGTGCCAGTTGTTCAACCCCGTGCCCGCGGCGAAATCGACGGTGGTGAACTGCGGCAAGTCGCCCATGTAGCCGTTGAGGATTTGGTTGAGCTGACTGGTCGAGGCGCCTTGATGAATGACGGTTCCCTGCAAGAAGCTCTGATAGTCGCCCATGGTGAATTTGTAGCGTGCGGTCAGGTTCGCCTTGACCTTTGGCGTTACCGGCAATTGCGTGCCCGACGGAGCGGTGGGATCGGCGCACGCGTGCGTGACCTCCTCGGTGCTTGGATCCAGAGGGCATAAGGCATTCGTCGTTTTGGCATCGACGTAGGTGGCGGAGGCTCCGAGGGTCAAATTGTCGAAAGCCAACCAACTGATGTCGCCCTCGATGCCCTTCACCTGCGCGTTGGCGGCATTCACGATGCTGGTAATGCCATTATTGCCGGTGACCGACAACTGCACACCGTTCCAATGCTCGAGGAACACCGCACCGTTGGTGCGCAGCCGATGGTCCAGCCACGATGTCTTCCATCCGATCTCGAAGTTGGTGAGCGTATCGGCGGCATAAGAAGCGACTTGGGGCAGGCGATTGTTGCCGCCGGGCCGGAAGCCCGTGGAATAGGTGCCGTACACCATGTGGTCGGCGTCAAATTGGTAGGTCAAATTGACCTTGTGCGTCTCGCCGCTCTCGACGACCTTCTTGTTGGTGTTGATGCAAGGCCAATAGTTGGGAATGATGGTCGCGGCACTCACCGGCGGATTGCACAGCGCCTCGCCGTGCGAGCTGTATCCGTTGTCGTTGAAGCCAAAGAAACCGAACAGCGTATTTTCCACCCAGAACTGCCTGATCCCGGCGCTAAGCTTGAACTGATCGGTCACGTCAAAAGTCGCGTCGCCGAAAACCGCGTAATCGCGGTCCACTCGAGTCTGCTGCGACAGATAAATCGTGTCCGGCGAGCCGTCGACCGTGTAGTACGTCGGTAGATCGTTCGACCCGAATGCCGCCCGAATGTTGTCGGTCTGGCGCTGATAGAACAGCCCGGCCGTGCCTCGGAATCGATATTCGACGGGCGAGGTGACGCGAAGCTCATGGCTCATCTTGGTGTACTTGTCGTGGTTGTCCGTGTACTGGGTCGGGTCGGCCAATGGGCCGCCCTGGCCGTTGCAATTGTTGGCGGGAGTCCCCGAGGCGCAATCCACATACCGAGTCGCCGAATAGCTCGCGCCCGGTAGCTGCGAATAGGCGTCATAGCCCACCGTGTAGCCCGAGTAGTCGACCAGATTATGGACGTTGCGCTCGAACCATCCGCCCGAATACAGCACGTCGAAGTTTGCGAATTTGCCTTCGACGGTCAGCGCCGATTGATACCATTTGTCCTCGTTGATGCCTTTGAAGAAGTCGCCTATATTGAGGTCGCCCTTCGCCGGATCGTAGAGGAAGTCGCCGTCCGCCCGCTGATTCTGCGCCAGGACCTGCGGCATGATGGTCCAATTGTCGTTGAGGTCGATTTTGAGCGCAGCGCGTCCACCGTAGGTGGTGAGGGGATTGAAGCGCTTCTTCGCAATGTCGGCATTGCTGACGGTCAGCGGATCGTTGGGTCCGGTGAATGCGCCGGGAGCGGTGCCCGGCACGCCACGCTGGTAGGTATTCGTGCTGAGCACGTTGTTGATGTATCCGCCCTGGTGGTCGTAGTAGCCCACCAGCCGGACGGCCATGTTCTCGGCCAGCGGTATATTGACGTAGCCTTCGAATTCCCCGCCCCCGTCGCCCCTGCCGTACTTATCCGCCTTCAAATCGTAACTGGCGGAAAATGCGCTCGGGTCGGGCTTGTTGGTGATGATGCGCAAGGTACCCGACAGCGAGCTTGCGCCGTACAAGGTGCCCTGTGGACCCGCCAGCGCCTCGACGCGCGCAATATCGTAGACATGCACATCCAGGGTGTTGCCGACGGTGGTAACCGGAATTTCATCCAGATAAACGCCCGTGGCGGGCAGGGAGCCGGCGTGCAGACCGTCGGCGCCGCTGCTGATACCCCTGAAATAAATCTGCGATTGGCCCGGACCGAGCGATTGAAAGCTGACGCTGGGCAGCAGTTTTGCATAGTCATCGAAGCTCGCGACCTGATGCTGCTCCAAGTCCTGGCCGCTCAACACCTGCAAGCTGATCGGCACCTTTTGCAGGTCTTCCGAGCGCTTTTGCGCGGTGACGACGACTTCCTCGAGCGTGTTCGTGTCCGTCGCATCCGCCGCGTGCGCCATGCCGCCGCCGGCGATCAGGGCAGAAGTCAGCGGTAGGCTGGCCCATTTGGCGCGCGCTCCGCCCTGTGTGCGAATACGCGCTAGTTTCCGCTTTCTGCTTCTGCTCATAGTGGCATCCCGCTATTTTTTTCTACGCCACTCCCCGACGCAATGTATCCCACACTTTCCGCGCAATTAAAAGAGGGGCGTGTCTGGATAGGCCTCCACCACGTTGCCAAGGGCGGTCTTCAAGGGCTCGAGCCAGCCCTCATAATGACGCCAGTGCTCGATCCCCTCGCGATAGATGGGTCGCCTCACCTGCTGCGAGCTTGGGGTCCGCACCGGGCGATCGTTTTCGTAAAAGCGCAGGCACGCAGCCTCGAAAGGCAAGCCGCAATACGCCAACAAGCGCCTGATTTCGGCCTCGGTATCATCGACCATGCGCTCGTAAATGACCCGGTGCACCACGCCTGGAATCGCTCGATCGAAGTGCGCCATCAGTTCCACGTACTCGCGGTAAAAACGGCCGATTTCCTCGAGGTTGTAGGCGTAGCGGTGGCCTTCGGCGAAGTGCTGTTTGAATGCGGAAAAGCAGCACGCCAGCGGATTACGGCGCGCATCGATAATCTTGGCTTGCGGCAGCACCAGATGAATCAGCCCGAGGTGCAGGAAATTATTGGGCATTTTATCGATGAACAGAGGCTTGTCGGTCTTGCGCTGAATCCGGGTGTCCCTGATGTACTGCTCACCCAACTCGCGGCATGCCTCGGCGCTCAAGCTGCCGAGCACCCGCGGGTAGCGGGGTTCCTCGGAGGCTTTGCGCTGTCCGGCCAAGGCCCCGGCCATCGTGAGGATGTCCGGCAATTCCATGGTGCCTTCGACGCGCGAATGGCTGGCGAGAATCTGTTCGATCAAGGTCGACCCCGAGCGCGGCAAGCCGACAATGAAAATGGGATCCGGCGCCGGCGCTCCGTGCTGCGCGCGGGCTGCAAAGAACTCGGCGGTGAACAGCTGCATCGATTGCCGCACGAACCCCGACATCTCGTCGGCGTCGAAGTCCATGCGCAAGCGGCGCAGTTCGTTGCCTTTCGCATAGTGCTGGAACGAATCGGCATAATCGCCATCATCCTCGAGCGCCTTGCCCATGGCGAAATTGAAATGCCAACGGTCTTCGTCCGTCAAATCGGCGCGCTCGAGCTGCACTTGCATTGTGCGCATTTCCTCGGCGCCAAACCTAAAGGTCTTCAGGTTGGCGAGGCTCCAATAAGCCTCGCCGAAATGCGGCGCCAAGTGAATGCTCTTGCGGTAGGCGGATATGCTGTCCTGCTCGCGGCCGGCGGTGGACAGAGCGTGGCCGTAACTCAACCAGATTTTCGAATGCTCCGGGTGCGCGGCCAGGACCTCGGCATAGATCTCGATGGATTCTTGGTAGTTGCCGATTTTGACCAGCACCACGGCTTTCAGATTTCGATACGACGGGTTGCGCGGGTCGATTTTTGCGAGCTGGTCGATCTGCATCAGCGCGGCCGCCGCCTTGTTTTGCCGCTGCAGCACGATGGCGTATTGATGGCGTGCCGCATGGAAACTGGGGGCTAACTCCAGACAGCGCTCGAGCAGCGCCTCCGCGTCCGCATTGCGGCCGAGCCGGGCCGCCACCTCGGCCAGCATCCGCAGGGCGGCGATGTCGGTGGGGAATTGCTTGAGATGCGCTCGCAACAACGCCTCCGCCTGTGCGATTCGCCCCTCGACCAATGCGGATGCGGCGACCAGCAGCCGCGGGTCCTGAGTGGAGGCCTTGATGTGCCGCGCGTAGGCGGCATCGGCGCCCTGCGAATCGCCGCGCAGCAGTAAAAGATCACCGATGGCGCGCCAGGCGTCGGGCAGATTCGGCCGCAGCTCGACCGCGCGGCGCAGCGCACTCAAGGCCGCCTCCGGCTGATCGACGTCTGCGAGCGCGACGCCCCGTTCGTAATGCGCGGCCGCCCATTGGGGCTGCGCCGCGGCGAGACTCTCAAGCACTTGCACGGCGCCCGCGGCATCGCCGCCCATGCGCCGCGCCCTGGCCAGCAGCAGTGTGGCCAGCGGGTGGTTGGGTGCGACTTTGAGGATTTCACCGGCCTGTTCGGCCGCCATCGCAGGGCTGCTCTCGAGCAGGCGCCGGGTATGCGTCAGCGCCGCGTCGAGAGTCCCGGTCGGCTCATCTGTACCAGTCACCGGTGTGCATCCGCCGCCGTGTACCCCGGACCCCGCAACACCTGACCCGGCTCGGCGCCGGTCATCTTGCCGTCTGCGATGACGGGCACGCCGTTGACCAGCACCCACCGCATACCCACCGCCAGCTCGTTCGGCGCGCTGAAGGTCGAGCGATCGGCGATGGTCGCTGGGTCGAACACCACGACGTCGGCCCAGAGTCCGAGTTTCAGCACGCCGCGATCGGTGAGCCGCATGCGCTGCGCCGGCAAGGCGGCGAACTTACGGATCGCCTCTTCGAGCGACAGGCGATGCTCTTCGCGCACGTATTTGCGCAGAATTCTCGGGAAAGTCCCGTAGGCGCGCGGGTGCGGATGCTCCTCTCCCAAAATTCCCTCGGGCGAAGTGCCCGAGCTGTCATTGTTGATCGAGGTCCAGGGCTGCACCAGGGCCAACACCACATCGTCTTCCTGCATGCCGAACACGGCGCAGCCGGTGAACCCATTGTCCTCGACCAAAATGTCGAGCAGGGTTTCGAGCGGATCCTTGCCGCGCGACTTGGCGATGGCCGCGATGGTTTGGCCCTGCAAAGCGCGCAATGTCGGATTCTTGACGACGCCGACCAGAATCGAATCCGGTCCCGGCACCTCGTCCCACTCATTATCCCAGGCGGCGCTCGGCGTGCGCATGTCCTGGACGATGCGGGCGCGCAGCGCCGGGTCCTTGAGCCGCTCCACCATTTTCTCGTTGCCGCCGTCATGCGCCCACGGCGGCACGAACGCGGACATGTCGTTGAACCAGGACGTATAGGCATAGGTGTCGGCGGTGATGTCGAGGCCGCTGGCGCGCGCCGCCTCGATGCGCTTGATCATCTCGGGCATGTGACCCCAGTTCTTCTTGCCCGCAACTTTCAAATGCCAGATTTCGGCCGGAATGTGCGCCTCGCGCGCGATGCGGAACGTTTCATCGAGAGCGGCGACCATGCCGTCCCCTTCCGAGCGCATGTGCGTGGCATAGATACCGCCATAGGCGGCGGCTTCGGCAGCCAGCGCAATCAATTCTTCCGTGCTTGCGTAGGGTGCCGGGGCATATTCGAGCGACGTCGACACGCCGACCGCGCCCTGGAGCATGGCTTGGCGCACCAGGGCGCGCATACGCCCGAGTTCCACTGCGGTGGCAGGCCGATCCTCGCCGCCGATCACGACTTCGCGCAGCGTGGTCGCGCCCACATACGAAGCCAGATTGATGCCGAGCCCGGAGCGCTCGAGCCGCGCGAAATACTCGCCGAGCGACTCCCAGTCGGCGGTGAGGCCGTAGTGCTCCAGGGTTTGCGCGGCCTCGTCGCGCGCGTGGCCGCTCATCGGCGCGGGCGAGGTGCCTTCCCCGGTGATCTCGGTGGTAATGCCCTGATAAATTTTCGACGGCAGCCGCGGATCGACCAGGATGGTGAATTCCGATTGCCCGAGCATGTCGATGAAGCCCGGCGCGACCACCAAGCCGGCGGCGTCGATGCGCCGGCTGGCCGCGGCGCTCTTAAGTTTGCCGATGGCCGCAATGCGCCCGTGACGGATGCCCACATCCGCCGTGTACCAAGGTGATCCGGTGCCGTCGACGACGTGGCCCCCGGCAATGATGAGATCGAAAGGCGCATCTGCGCCCCATGCGCGCGCGCCCACCAGCAGGGCAGCCCAGGCAGCAAGACCAAGGCATGACGACATTTTCAAGCCGCGAATCGGTTCAGCCCCAAAGAACGCGCGCCGGCAGGCGCATGCGCCCCTGATCGTACTCGATCCCATGCTCTCGGTCGTCGCTATGCAGCAGCGGACCATCCAAATCGACATACTCCGCCAGTTGCCCCACGACCATGCCGGGCGCCATCGCCAACGAGGTCCCCGCCATGCATCCCACCATCACTGATAGTCCCAAGGAGCGGGCCTCGCGCGCCAGCGCGAGCGCCTCGGTCAGACCGCCGGTCTTGTCGAGTTTCACGTTCACCACCTGGTACAGATCCGCAACCCGCCCCAAACCGGCACGGTCGGCAACCGACTCATCGGCCGCGAGGCGTATCGGCCCCCGATAAGCGCGCAAGGTCTCGTCTTCACCGCGCGGCACCGGTTGTTCGACCAGCACCACGCTCAGCGATTTCATTTCGGGCACCGCTCGATTGAGCAGCTCGCAGGTCCACGCCTGATTGGGATCGACGATGAGGCGCGATGCGGGACTAATGCCGTGCACCAGGCGCACCGCCTCGAGCGGACGCTCGCCGTCGACCTTCACCTTGATCATCGGCCAGCCGCAATAGCGCCGCGCGCCCGCGGCGACCGCCTCGTCGGTATCGATACCGAGCGTGATGCAGGTCGTGAGCGCCCGCGGCTCGAGTATGCGCGCGAGCGCCCACACCGACGTACCACGGCGTTTTGCCGTCAAGTCCCACAGCGCACAGTCGAGCGCATTGCGCGCACCGCCGGCCGGCAACAGCGCCGCCAGCATCGCGCAATCGAGCGCGTCGTCGCCGCGCTCGATTGCGGGCCGAATCGCTTCGATCTGCGCGGCCAGCAGTGGCACCGTTTCGCCGTCGTAGTCGACGCCTGCCGCTTCGCCGCGCCCGATATGCCCGTCGGCGTCGGTGAGCGTGACCACGATGACATCGAGCGCGGCTTCCGCGCCGCGCGACACGCGGAATGGCGTTTTGTACGGCCAGGTTTCGCAGTCGATGTTCAATTGCATCGTTGCGCCGCCGCCAGGAATTCCTCGACCTGCGTCCGCCGTGTCGCATAAGAGGTCACCAAGCGGATGGCCGACCCGCTCGCAGCGTCGCTGAGCGGCCAGCGGTAGAAACCGAATCCTTGTTTCTCGAGCCCAGCGACCATCGCTTCGGGCAGTGCAACGAAGATCTCGTTCGCCTGCACCGCCTGCAGCAGGCTGGCGCCGTGGATGTCGCGCAAACCTTGAGCCAGGAGCGACGCCATCGAGTTCGCATGCCGCGCGTTGTCGAGCCACAACCCGTGCTCGAAGTACGCCAGCAGCTGGGCGCTCACGAAGCGCAGCTTCGACCACAGATGCCCGGCCCGCTTGCGGCGGCGCTCGAAATCCCGCGCACGGTCGGGATCGAAAAACACCACCGCTTCGGCGCATAGCGCCCCGTTCTTGGTGGCGCCGAGCGACAGCACGTCGACCCCGCTCTGCCAGGTCGCGGCGGCTGCAGTGCAGCCGAGGTGCACCAGCGCATTGGCAAAGCGCGCGCCATCCATGTGCACGGGCAGGCCTTGTTGCCGCGCCACGGCGGCGAGCGCGGACACCTCGGGCAACGCGTACACCGTACCCCACTCGGTGGCCTGACTTAAGCTCACGGCGCCGGGCTTGACGTGATGCACGCCCATGTCCTCCGCAAAGGCAATCGCGCCCGTCAATTGCGCCGGCGTTATCTTGCCGTCGGCGGCCGCAAATCCGATCATTTTGGCGCCGCCGGTGAAGAATTCCGGCGCGCCGCATTCATCGGTGACGATGTGCGCCGCCTGATGGCAGTACACGGCGCCAAAGGGCGGCGTGATCTGCGCGAGCGCCAGCGCGTTGGCGGCGGTGCCGGTCGTCACCGGGAAGATCGCCACTGCGGTGCCGAACACCTCGCTCGCGACGCTTTGCAGCCGCTGCGTCAGGTCATCCCCGCCATAGGACGGCGCCGACCCCTGATTGGCAGCGTGGATCGCGGCCATGATGGGTTCGCATACCGGCGTGACGTTGTCGCTCTTGAAGTTCCGGCTCAACTTAAGCTCCTTAGGGTTCGCACCGGCGTGTGCGGTGCCATCAGTGTAGGCGCCGCCATCCGCGCGCATCAAACTCGAACGTTTGACCCTCCCGCAGCCAAATGACCGCGTCGGCGCGAACGGTCAAAAACCAGGTGGCCTGCCGCAGTGGTTTGCGCGGTTTGAAGCAGGACGGCTGCAGGACGGCGACCGCACCGCCATGCTCCGGGTCGCGCACCGATTCGTAGCGAATGGCATCGACGCCCGCCGCGCGCGCCACCTGCGCGAAGCGCTGCGTAGCGCCATAGTCGTCGGGGTGCGTCCATTCGGCACGCGATCGCTTGAAAGGCGCGGCGGTGAGATCGGCCAATCGCGCGTGAATACCGGCCTGAAACACCGTTTGCGGCGACGGTCCCAACGACTGCAAACCTTCGCTGTCGATCAAGAATCGCCAGCGCCAGAAGCCCAATTCCGCGCACGCGGTGCGCTGGGCCTCGGCGCCATACCAAATGCCCGAATCGGCAGGCGCGCGAAACCGCGATCCGATCGGCGAGGCGTACCGAAACGGAGTCGCGAGCAGGTAGTGCAGATCGGCGGTAGCGGCGGGCAACGCCGGCTTCGTCTGTTCGAGCAGCCTCTCGAGCAGAATTTGCTCGGCGGCGTTCGCGACCAGCCGCAGCGTGGAGGCCACATGCTGCGCTTCCACGGCGCGCCACAGCCGCCGCTGTGCGCGAAACGCCTCAGATGCGACCGCGCGCGGCATCCAGATATTGGACGACACGAACCAAGCCTTCTGTGCTGCGAATGAGGTCGATCGGCCGGCCGACGAGCCCGTGATTGTGCCCGTGCAGCCAGCCGCGAGCCGCTGCGTCGTTGGAACCGATCAATGCGTCGAGCGAGCGGAACAATCGAACGAATAAGGCGCCGAGTTCCCATTCCTTCTTCTGAATGTCCAAGGTATAAGTTCCGTTCGCCATGCGCGACACGGTCGAGGGGCTGAGCCCAATGATTTGCGCGAGGCTGGACTGTGTGATTTCGAGCAATGCGCACGCGCGCAACACCGCGCCGGTCAGGACTTGGCGAGGATCGAGTTTCGTGTTGGGCGAAGCGCGCGGCATCGGATTGTCTACGGAAATATTTGTTGCGATTACATTCTACTGAAATATGAATAAGCAGGCAAACCGGAAGCCGGAAACGACGCCGGCACCGGCTGCAATGAACCCTGCAGCCGGCGGTCGCGCGATCGTGGCGGCGTCCGTGGGCAACCTCTTGGAATGGTACGATTTTTCCGTTTACGCTTTATTCGCAATCTATATCGCAGCGAATTTCTTTCCGCATAGCGATTCCGGCCTCGATTTGGTCAAAGCCTTTCTCGTTTTTGGACTGGGCTTCGTCGTACGTCCGCTCGGCGCGATCCTGATCGGAATCTACGGCGATCGCGCCGGCCGCAAGGCCGCGCTGACGCTCACCATCCTGATCATGGCGAGCGGCACCCTGCTCATAGCCATCGCCCCACCCTATGCCGCTATCGGCATCGGCGCGCCGTTGCTGCTGCTCGCGGGCAGAATCCTGCAAGGCTTCTCGGCCGGCGGCGAAATCGGCAGCGCGACCGCCTTTCTCGTCGAACATGCGCCCGCCGCCGAGCGCGGGCGGTACACCGCTTGGCTGCAGGCGAGCATGGGCATGTCGAATATCCTGGGCGCGCTGGTCGCCTTCGCCATCACGACACTGCTGCCCGCGGCGCAGGTTGCCGGGTGGGGTTGGCGGATCCCTTTCGTCGTCGGCTTGTTGATCGTGCCCGTCGGCATTCATCTGCGCCGAACACTCGAGGAAACACCGCAGTTTCGCGCCGAGGCGCAGCAAAGGCACGATGCACGCGGCAAGGCCGCGCCGCTGGTCGGCGTGTTTCGGGATCATCCTCGAGCGCTGCTGATCGGGATGGGAATCTCGATCCTGTGGGCGGTCGCCGTCTACGTGCTGCTGATCTTCATGCCCGTACTGGCGCAAAGATCTTTCGGCTTCAGCGCAGCGCAGGCCTTCGGCAGCTCACTCGTCGGCAATGTCGTGTTCGTGATCGGTTGCTTCGTCTTCGGCACCTTATCGGATCGCATAGGCCATACCCTGGTGCTGACGATCGGCGCGACCCTGCTGCTGACGGCTGTGCTGCCCCTGTTTCTGTGGCTGTCGTCGTCAAGATCGACCATCGCTCTCGTTCTCGTGCTGTCGGCATTTGGGGTGATGGTGTCGAGCTTTACGAGCGTGGCACCGACGGCGCTGTCGAGCTTGTTTCCCACCCGTGTGCGCGCGACCGGGGTATCGATCGTCTACAACGCGGCGATCACGATTTTCGGCGGCTTTGCGCCGGCGATATTGACCTGGCTCGGCGCCAATGCGGGCTCCGTGTTGGCACCTGCCTGGTATGTTGTGTTTGCGGCGGTGCCGGCTATTATCGCCATTCCCTTCCTGCGCGGCGCGGCCAACGCCGCTCTCAGGGCACCCTTGGAGGTTTCGACGCGGCAATCATGATGGATCTCGACCTAGTTGCGGCGCGCGGCTTGGACCGCGCGACGTTGCGGCGCTTGTCGCAACAATCGAATGCGCGCGGGGCACTGCAGCTGTCGGCCCATCTCGTTCTGTTGGGCGCCAGCGGTGTGCTCGTGTGGGCTGCCCGGGGGCACTTCTGGATGGCGCTGGCCGTCGTGCTGCACGGCATCGTGCTCAATTTTCTATTTTGTCCGCTGCACGAGACCACGCATTGGACAGCCTTCGCGAGCCGGCGCTGCAATGCCGCGGTCGGTTGGATCTGTGGCTTTTTGCTGCTGCTGCCGCCGCAATTCTTCCGGCAATTTCATTTTGCGCACCATCGCTTCACACAGGATCCCAAGCTCGATCCGGAATTGGCACAACCGGCCGCCGAGACGTTACGTTCCTATCTATGGCGGGCAACGGGTCTGCCCAATTGGTATAAGCGGCTCACCGTCACGCTGCGCCACGCTCTCACCGGCCGGGTGCCCGAGCCTTTCGTGCCCGTGCACATGCGCGCGGCAATCGTACGCGAAGCGCGCATTTTCTGGGTCGGCTACTTGGCCATCCTTGGCGTATCGCTCACCCTGCAGCGAGCCGACGCGCTGATCTATTGGATATTCCCCGTACTCGCCGGACAGCCGTTCCTTCGGCTGTTCCTCATGGCCGAGCATACCGGTTGCGCGTTGGGCGACAACATGTTCGCCAATACCCGCACGACTTATACGAACGGCGCCCTTCGCCTGCTGGCTTGGCAGATGCCCTTCCACGTCGAACACCATTGCTTCCCGTCCGTCCCTTTCCATTCGCTCGCGGCGATCAACTCTCTCGTACACGCCCGCATTGAAGTTTCAGCCCCGGGATATGTGGCGGCGCACCGCAACTTTCTCCGCCAATTTCGGCGCCGCCGGGAAGGGGGTGATTTCCCGGAGCACCCGGCCCAGCCAGCGACAACTAGATCACAGGTGGAGCCGGATTAAGACCGTAAAACTGGCGCCCTCAGCCAGCGCCGCGCCGCTCCTGGCGAACATGCGTGAACTGCGTCGAACTCTTTGAATTTGCTTGTATCCAAGGCTGGATCGCGGCGCTTAGGATTTGCTTCGAAGGGGATCCCTATGCGATGGGTACCCCCCTCGGCCGGTGACCGAGGCCATACAGCAGTATCCTGGAGTAAGCGATGTCGAGCGGGAAGAACCCGTTAATGTTGATGATGGCCCTTGCGATGCCCGGCGCGGCTCATGCGCTCGGCTTAGGCGATATTCACGTCGTTTCCGCGCTCAACGAGCGCCTCGTCGCCGAAATCGACATCGTCGGTGCAACGCCGGAGGAACTGGCCGACTTGCGGGCCGCGGTCGCGAATCGCGAAACCTTCCTGCAGCTTGGCGCCGAGCGTCCGGCCTTCCTAACCTCGGCAACCTTCAAGCTCAGCCAGGACAAGCGAGGGCGGCCGGTGCTTTCGGTCAGGTCCACCGACGCATTCACCGAACCGCTCGTCAATTTCGTAGTCGATCTGCGCTGGCATCATGGCCAGCTCGTGCGTCAATACACCCTGCTGCTCGATCCGCCGGGTTTTGCCGCCGAGATTCGCCCGGGCGACGCGGCCCGGGCCGCTGCACTCGCGGCAGCACCGTCCGCCCCGGCCGCGCCAGACGCGCCTACCCCGCCGGTCGCGGCTGCGCCCCCCGCGGCCACGCCGATCGTCGAGACCAAACCGCAGACCGTGGCGCGCCAGGTCGATCCGCCGGCCGATCAGGTCAATCCCAAGAGCGGCGAGCGCGCCGTTCGCAAGACCACGCATATCAGAGTCGGTGCCAAGGCCACCCTGCGCGGCGTCGCCTGGCGCGTGGGTGAACGCTCCGATTCCGACCTGCAGAAAATGATGATCGCGATCTTCCGCGCAAATCCGAGCGCCTTCGACGGCAACATCAACCGGCTCTACCGCGGCGCGCTGCTCACCATTCCCTCCTTCGCCGAAGTGGCGGCGATATCGCCGCTGGAGGCCAAGCACGAATTTCACGCGCAGATGGCGGCGTGGCGCGGCTCCGCCCGAACGGTTGCGGCGAGCGGCACCACTGCCCCGGCGAGCGTCGCACCTCCGACGAGCGTCGTCGCACCCCCGGCGGCCGCCGTCGCACCTTCGGCGCCCACGAACGCCGCCGCCGAAGCCGCGGCAGCGGTCGAGCCTCTCGACCAGCGCGTTCAGTTGCTGGAAAAGGAACTGAGCGAGATGAAGGGCCGGCTGGAAACCGAACAAGTTCAATTGCTGGCAATCCAGCATCAGGCAGAGCACGCCGCCGCCGCGGCGCCGATCCCCGATGCCGCGCCGACCGCGGATGCGCCGCAGGCGGTCGACCCGCAGACGGTCGCTGTGCCGCAAACCATCGAGGCGCCGGAGACGCAGCCCAAGCAGGGATACGCAGCGCTGGTCGCGGGTCTCGGCACCTTGGCCGCGGCGTTAGCCGCG
>CAAGKR010436185.1_pt1 | contig 19516 bp, 21 predicted proteins | sample 2556971 | NCBI WGS metagenome assembly CAAGKR01 (sample SAMEA5207829, study PRJEB30636) | soil metagenome | biome: forest; feature: boreal; material: soil | place: USA | collected 2011-09 | depth 1 m | reverse complement strand
GTCGCGGAATACCTCGACGCGCTCGATCGCATCCCACGCGCCATCGACGTCGCCGCCCAGATCCCGCATGGGGCGGTGCGCGCGTTCGTGATGGGTGAGCGGGGCGCCGACAACGAAGCGGCGACCGACGACGACATCGCCCGCATGGCCCAACTCGTCGCAGAAGGAATCGCGGCGGGAGCGGTGGGGCTCTCGGTGAACCGGCTCGAGCTACACCGCGGCGTCGACGGGCGCGAGGTCCCAGGCACCTTCGCCGCCATCGAGGAGATCTCAGCCCTCGTGCACGCGGCGCGGGAAGGCTCACCCGACGCGGTCTTCACCACGATCCTCCCGCAAGGCGCAGGCGGTGACCGCGCCGCGTGGGACCGCGAGGTCGACTGGATCAGCCAGCTGTCACGTGAGACGGGCCTCGTGGTGACGTTCCCGTTCGGCGGGGGAAGCGACGGCACGTGGCGCGACAAGCTGGCCCGGCTCGAGCGCGAGAACGAGGCGGGCGCCCGCATCGTTCCGCAGGTGGGCTCGCACCGTCAGGGCCTGCTGTGCGGCCTGCGTACGGTGCATCCCTTCGGGCACAGCCCCACGTACCAGGCACTTGCCGATCTCCCGGTCTCCGAACAGGCCCGCCGGATGTCCGACCCCGCGGTCAAGGCGACGATCATGGCCGAGGCGCCTTCTGATCAGCGGCCACGGTTCCACGAACTGATGCTTTCGCAGGCACAGAGCGTCTTTCCGTCACGACCGCTCCCGGAACACGAGCCCGATCCAGCGACGAGCCTCGCCGCGCAGGCAGCCGCGCTGCATCGCGATCCCGCAGACCTCCTCTACGACTGGACGATCGCGGAAGACGGCGAGGCGCTCGTGCACTACTTCCTCGGGGGCAACGGCGGATATCTCGACGCAACCCTCGAGATCCTGGCGCATCCGGCCACGGTCCTGGGACTGGGCGACGGCGGCGCCCACGTCGACCTGGTCTGCGACGCCGGCTACCCGTCGTTCGTGCTCTGGTACTGGGTACGCGAACGCGAGCGCGGCACGCTCCCGCTGGAGACGGCGATCCGGGTCCTGACGAGCGAGCCGGCCCGCATGTACGGCCTGCGCGACCGCGGTGTCGTCGCGCCGGGCTACAAGGCGGATCTCAACGTGCTCGACACCGACGCGATCAAGCCGCACCCAGTCGAGATCGTCTACGACCTCCCCGCGGGAGCGAAGCGCATCCTGCAGCGCGCCGACGGCTATGTCGCGACGATCGTGGACGGCGAGGTCGTGCAGCGGGACGGCGCCGACACCGGCGCTCGTCCCGGCCGGATCGTGCGCGGCGCACAAGCGGCGCGCTGATCTGGCGAGCACCTTCCGTTCACCGTATGCGACGGGTCTTCACCGCGGTTGCGATCGTGGTCCTGTTTGTCACGGCGACCCTCGCTCCCGCGGAAGCCAAGAAGAAGAACCTCGTCGTCACCGCTGACACGCTCGCGCCGCTCATGCTCGCGGTGAGGGACCTACCGAAGGGCTGGGCAGTCAACACGCAGGCACCGCCGAACACACCCAACCCGACCGGCGGTCCCTGCAACGGGCCGAACGCTGCAGCGCGCGCGGAGACCGCGGGTTCGACCGCAACGGCAGAAGCCAACCTCGTCAAGGACCCGCAGGTCGGGCCAGTCATCTACGAAGTGGTGTACAGCTTTCCGACCACCAAGCAAAGCGCAGGCGTTCATGGAGACGAACCGAGCCATCCTCGTCTCGTGCGCCGCGTCCGACCGCGTGAACCCGGTGAACGGACGCTCATATCACGACACTGCGGCTCAGATGTCCTTCCCGAAGATCGGCGACGACACCATTGCGTTCAAACAGACCGACGCCCCCACGGATGGTGACGGTGCTGCTGTGGCATTCGACGACGTCTACGTGCGCGGCGGCATACTCGTGCTGTCAATGACCGTCGGTGGGGCGCGCGTCGACTCGAAGCTCACCGCTCAGTACACGCGCAAGGCGCTCGGTAAGCTCGCTCCGGTGCAGAAGTAGCGCATCTAAAGGCAGTGGTTCGGGAGCGGTTTCCGCACCCAGCGACGCGCGTTTGCCCGGATGCTCGCGCCGGTGGCGCTGGTTCGGTTCCTCGCTGCTGAACGCTCTCGCGAGCTGGCCGGAAACGGTCATGTCGCGCTGAGGCGACCCAGCACGGTACGGTGCACGCGCGCCGACCGGCCGAGGACGCATGGACCCCAAGACGCTCTCAACCGTCGCGCTGATCGCCGCCGTCGCGACGGTGGCACCGCTCCTTTCGGAGGCAACCGGTCGCAAGGTTCCGAGCGTGGTGCTCGAGCTCCTGGCCGGGATCCTGATCGGCCCGCAGGTACTGGCCCTCGCCACCGAGACGTCCACCGTCACCGCGCTCTCGAGCTTCGGTCTGAGCTTCCTCTTCTTCATGGCGGGCTACGAGATCGAGTTCGCCCAGATCCGAGGCCGCCCGCTCAAGCTCGCCGGCATCGGTTGGTTCGTGTCGCTCGTGATCGCGATCGCGGTCGCCGGCGGACTCGTGTTCACCGGATTCGCGATCTCCGCGTTGCTGATCGGCTTGGCCTTGACCACGACGGCTCTCGGCACCCTCCTGCCGATGCTCGCGGACGAAAACATCGTGCACACCCGGTTCGGTGCCTACATCCTCGCGATCGGCGGCGCCGGCGAGTTCCTTCCCATCGTTGCCATCGCGCTCCTGCTCACGAGTGACAATCCGGCCGAGACCTCACTGCTGCTCGTGCTGTTCGTCGCGCTGGCCGCGGGGGCGGTGGCGATGGCGATCCGGCCCACCCCGCCACGCGTCGTGGAGCTCCTCGGGCGCACGCTCGACTCGAGCTCGCAGCTCCCGATTCGCATCGCGGTGTTGCTGATCGCGCTTCTCGTGTGGGTCGCGAGCGAGCTGGGGCTCGACATCCTGCTCGGCGCGTTCGTCGCCGGTCTCGTCGTACGGCTCGCGAACCACGGCGAGCAGTCGCACGTGATCGAACAGAAGCTGTCGAGCGTCGCGTTCGGAGTGTTCGTCCCGATCTTCTTCATCGTGAGCGGGATGAGCTTCGATCTCGACGCGCTCACGAAGGATCCCGTCACACTCCTCCGCCTGCCTCTCTTCCTCGGGCTCTTCGTCCTCGTGCGCGGCGTGCCCGTGCTCCTCTTCTACCGCCGTGACCTCTCCCGCGCTCAGCTGCTCCCCATGGTGCTGCTCTCGGCGACCGCGCTCCCCCTCGTGGTCGCGATCACCGAGATCGGGCTCGACACGGGGCGGATGAAGCCACAGAACGCCGCTGCGCTCGTGGGAGCCGCGATGCTCTCGGTGCTGATCTTCCCGTTCTTCGCGTTCATGTGGCGCCGCCACCACCCCGATGCCGAAGAGCCGACCACCGCAGTGCCCCCCGACGAGCCCACCGACATCTACGAAGACGAGGCCGACGCATGACGGTTCTGGTGACTGGCGGGGCGGGGTACATCGGCTCGCACACGGTTCGCGCGTTGCGAGGCGCGGGAGTCGACGTGGTGGTCCTCGACTCGCTCGAGTACGGCCATCGTGACGCCGTGCTCGACGCGCCGCTCGAAGTCGGTGACATCGCCGACGCAGCACTCGTGCAGCGCGTCGTCGAGGACTACGGCGTCGACTCGGTGGTGCACTTCGCCGCGTACAAGGCCGCGGGTGAGTCGATGGAGGTGCCCGAACGGTACTTCGAGAACAACGTGGGCCGCACCGCGCGCCTGCTCGGCGCGCTCCACGACGCCGGCGTCGAGCGCATAGTGTTCTCGTCGACCTGTGCGGTGTACGGAACACCGCGCACCCTGCCGGTCGACGAGCAACACCCCACCGGGCCAGAGAGTCCCTACGGCGAGAGCAAGCGGATCGTCGAGCAGATGCTCCACTGGTTCGACGAGTGCCACGGCATGCGGAGCGTCGCGCTCCGCTACTTCAACGCCGCCGGCGCCTCGGCTGACGCTCGCATCGGCGAAGACAACCCGCGCCCGCTCAACCTCGTGCCGCTCGCGATGCAGGCCGCTCTCGGCCAGATCCCAGTGCTGACCGTCAACGGCATTGACTACCCGACCCCCGACGGCTCCACGATTCGCGACTACATCCACGTCGATGACCTCGCCGACGCGCACGTGCGCGCGCTGCACTACCTGGAGCAGGGCGGCGATTCCACCATCGTCAACGTCGGTACCGGCCAGGGCGCGTCGACGCTCGAGGTGATCGAAGGTGCCAAGCGCGCGAGCGGTGTCGACTTCGCGACCAAGACCGGCCCCCGTCGTCCCGGCGATCCCACCGAGGTGTTCGCCGACAACCGGTGCGCACGCGAGTTGCTGGGTTGGAAACCGCAGCACGACCTCGACGACATCCTCGCCAGTGCGTGGACCTGGCACTCCACGCACCCGGATGGCTACGGCCCGGGCCGGTGAGCGCGGCGCAACGCGGCCGGCTGCTCGACTCGACCGTCGCACCCACAACCGGCGAGCACAGCGCCGAGATCGTGCGTGTGGGCAACGTCGTGGTGGAGCAGATCCTGAGCGGACAGGTCGAGCCCGTCGACTACGACCAGGACGAGGACGAGTGGGCTGTCGTGCTCGAAGGCGCGGCGGTGCTCGACGTCGCGGGCGAACGAGTCGAGCTCTCCGCGGGCGACTGGGTACTCCTCCCGGCTCGCACACCGCATCGACTCCTGCACGCCGAGCCCGGCACGAACTGGCTGATCGTGAAGGTCTACCGCGAGTAGTTCGACAACGCAGCCGTGCACGCGACCAGCGCCTCGTTCTGCAACTCGAACCAGGGAGGCCAGGGAGCGCCGGCGAAGAACTCCCACGACACCGACGAGACGACCCACAAGCACAAGTACAGCTGGAGTCGCCGTTCGAGCTCGTCACCGCCAACCGGCAAGGGCCCGTAGCCCGCGAGCACGCGGTCGAGTGCAGCTCGAGTCGATCGGAGCACTCGTCCGAGATCGAACAGCGGGTCTCCGGCGGTCGCGTCACCCCAGTCGATGATGCCGCACAGCCGGTCGCCTTCCGCGAAGACGTGACGCGGATGGAAGTCACCATGCAACAGGCGCGCCGACTTCACCGCGTCGAGGATGTCGCGGTGCCAGTCGACCATCTGTTCCACGTCCGCGACCGTCCGCGCGGGAAGCAGGCCGGCGTCGACCACGGCCGCGAGTGAGACCGTCCCCTCACTCATGGCGTCGAACCAGGTTGGCTGTGTGCCCCGGTCTCCGGATTCGCTCGCACCGAGCCAACCGAAGCCGTCGAGTTCGATCGCGTGCACGACGCGGAGCTGCGCGCCCGCGTTCTCGAGCGCGTGACTCGCGTCGTCGACGGGTGCGCCTTCCATGCGTCGCATGACCAGAAACGCCATGGGGAGTTGCTCCTCGGAGAGATCGACCTCGATGATGGACGGAGCCGGCACCCCCTCGGCCCGTACGCGGTCGCACACCCATGCCTCGGCGCGTACCGAATCGGCAGCACCGCACTTCACGAAATAGCGACCGCCGGCAGCCTCGACCGCGAACGACTGGTTCCCCGCGAAACCGGGAACCGGGGTCACCGCTTCGACGCGTGATCGGACACTGCACGCGACGACGGAAGCGACGAGATCGGGATCGATGTCGGGCGGAGGCTCGTAGCTCAGGGCAAACCGGCGCCCGGGACGTCGACCTCCACCTGCTCGACGCGGGCAGTGCGGAGCTCGCGCGACAAGTCGGCTTCGCCAAGGGTGTCCGCGGTGAGCATGTAGAGCGTGCGACGGTCGGCGCCGCCGAGCACGCACGCGACCGTCCGGCGAGGAGGCTCGAACTCGACGGTGTCGACGATCTCACCCCCGGGGAGGACACGCGCGTAGCGGGACGCGGTGACGCACGCCGCCCACACCGCACCCTCGGCGTCGAGGCACATGCCGTCGGGCGCGTGCGGCAACGCCGCGAACACTGCACGGTCGGAGAGGTCACCATTCGGGCCGATCGCGAACGTCGTGAGCTTTCGCCCCGCGCTCTCCGCCACGATCAACGTCTCGCCGTCGGGGGTGATCGCCATCCCGTTCGCGACCATCATGTCGTCGGCGGCAACGGACGCGGTGCCGTCGGGATCGACGCGGATCAACGGGCTCGGCACCGGCGTGGCGCCCGCGTGCCGGTCGTACCCGAACTGGCCCACCCAGGCCCATCCTTCCGGGTGCACGATCATGTCGTTGATGCCGTGCGGCGCGAGTGCGGTGACGTCGGCGTGCACCACGAGTCCCGACGGGTCGAGGCGCAGCACCGCGCCGTCCATCGCGACGACGAGCAGGCGTCCGTCGGGCAACCAGCCGATCCCGGAGAGCGGCGCATCGTGCTCGGCCACGACGGTCGTCGTGCCGTCGACGTCGATCGACAGCACGCGGTGCGCATGCATGTCGGAGAGAAATAGCTTCCCGTCGTGCCAGCGCGGCCCTTCGCCGAACGCGAGCCCGTCGACGAGCAGCGACACCTGGCGTGCGCTCATCGCGGTGTTACGGCTTCGGATCGGGAGGGAGCGGCCAGCGGAAGAGCGAGGCCGCGTTCGCGTACAGGAGCTTGCGTAACTCCTCGACGGGAAGATGACCCCAGTACTTCTCGATCACGTCTTGGGTGTCGGGCCAGGTGGAGTCGCCGTGCGGATAGTCGACCTCCACCATGATGTGGTCGATACCGATCCGCACGCGCGTGTCGATGGTGGACGGGTCGTCGATGGTGCAGAACCAGAAGTTGCGCTGGAGCACGTCAGCCGGCCGGATCGCGCCCTCTCCGAAGTAGTCGCCGTAGCCGGAGCGGTCGACGATGTTGTCGAGCCGATCGAGCAACATCGCCACCCAGCCGATCCCACCCTCGCTCATCGCGATCTTCACGTTCGGGTAACGCACGGGAAGCTCGGACCAGAGCCATTCGGCGCACGCGCTCAGCGAGAGCTGGCCGAAGAGGGTGGCGCCGAGGCCGAGGCGCGGCGAGTCGTCGGGATAGTCGGCCATGCCCGACGACCCGACGTGCAAGCAGATGACGGTGTCGGTCTCCTCGCACGCCGCGATGATCGGGTCCCAGTAGCCGCTGAACAGCGAGGGCAGATCGACCTTGTGCGGTCGCTCGGGAAGGGTGACCGCCCGAAAGCCACGCTCGGCGTTGCGACGAATCTCGGCGGCGCCGATCTCGGGATCACTCAAGAAGGTGATGCCGCACGGGATGCTGCGGTCGGGATACGGCTGCCACCACTCGTCGTAGAACCAGTCGTTCCACGCGCGCGTCACCGCGAGGCCGAGCTCACGATCGGACGCGAGCGAGAAGACGCGGCCGCAGAAGCCGGTGATCTGCGACGGGAAGTTCAGCGACGCCCACACACCGTTGAGGTCCTGGTCTTTGACGCGAGCGTGGATGTCCCAGCAACCAGGACGGATGTCCTCGAAGCGCACGGGTTCGACCTTGACGAACTCGCGCTTGCGGCCAGCGACCGCGTTCATCGCCACCTGCGTGTAGCGCTCACCGTCGAACTCCCAGAGCTGATGACCCTGTTCGTTCTCGACGATCCGCGGCGCGAGCTCCGCGTACTTGGCGGGCACGCGGCCTTCGAACATGCCGGGCGGTTCGACGAGATGGTCGTCGACCGAGATGATCGAATAGCGGATTGGTCGCGGTTCGGGGTCGGGCAGCAACGTCTCGGATCTGGTGACGACCGTCATCTGCGCTCCTCAGCCCGCTGTGGTAGCGGGCGTGCGTGCCAGGTTACGCCCGTCTCCAACGGCGGGTGGGGTGAGCACCAAGTCGGGAATTCCGCCGGTAACCTTGATCGCTGTCCCCCGAAAGGCTGCTCGTGCGACGTCTCGGTGCCACCCTTGCGATCATTGCCGTCGCGCTCGTCGGAACCAGCGCGATCGCGCCCGCGGCCACCGTCCCGCTCACCAAGGTGACGGTGACCGGAGCGGCCGACGCGAAACCGAGCGTGAAGTTCGCGAAGCCCTTCGCCGCCACCGCCAGCGCCCACCGGGTGGTCACCGCGGGAACCGGCGACAAGCTCGCGAAGGGTGCGCGGATCACCTTCGATTACCTCGTCATCGACGGCCGTACCGGGGCGGAACTCGGCTCGTCGTTCGGCGCCGCACCGGTCGCGACCGTGCTCGACGCCAAGCAGACCGCCAAGGGCCTGGTCACGAGCCTCGTGGGCTCGTCGGTCGGGAGCCGGGTTCTCATCGCGCTGGCCCCGAAGGAGGGGCTCGCGGCGAGCGCCAAGAGCAACGGCGCCAAGAACGTGAAGAAGGGCGACACGTTGCTGTTCGTGGTGGACGTGAAGGGCATCCGCACGCCGCTGGCCCGTGCCACCGGAGAAGCGGTCACTCCTCCCGACGGGCTACCCACGGTCACGCTCGACGCGTCGGGCAAGCCATCGATCACGGCCCCGAGCGTCCCGGCCCCCACGCAGCTCGTCGTGCAGCCGCTCATCAAGGGTACGGGTGCCGCGGTGACCTCTGGCCAGACCGTCACCGCGCACTACACGGCCGTCATCTGGGGAAGCGGGAAGCAGTCCAACTCGACGTGGGACCGTGGCGCTCCGGTCGACATCACGACCGGAGCCGGGAACGTGATTCCAGGTTTGGACCAAGGCCTCGTGGGTCAGACGATCGGGTCGCAGGTGCTGCTCGTGATACCGCCCGACCAGGGCTACGGCACCAACGGGAACACCGCTGCGGGCATCACCGCGACCGACACGCTCGTGTTCGTCGTCGACATCCTCGACGCGTACTGAGCGCCGCGCTCAGGAGCTCTTGCCCGGCAATCGCTCTGCCATCGCGCGCTCGATCGCAGCGTGCACCGACGGTGACTGCGCGTTCAGCAGCGCAAAGTCGGCCCCGAACATCTCGAGCACCATGAGGTCCGACGTGGCCGTGACGGTTGCGGTGCGGCGCGTCGTCTCGAGAATCGCAGCCTCACCGAAGAAATCACCGGGGCCCAACGTTGCCACGACGTCGTCACCGTGCGCGACGTCGACGGTACCCAACTCGATCACGAAGAAGAAGTATCCCGCTCCCCCTTGAGTGCTCAGCCGGTCTCCTACCGCCACGTGCCGCTCGGAGAGCTTCTCGGCAGTGGCGGCGCGCTCGTCGTCGCTGAGCTCAGCGAACAGCGGTACTTCCCTGATGCGTGACGCGTCTACTGCCATCGAGCTGGTCCTCTCCCGGTGCGAACGTGCGCCCGCACCGTACAGCTGGTGCAGGCCCTTGGTAGGCCCGTGTTCACGACGAATTCACCGGATCGTTCCCTGCGCGTTGTGCAGTCAATCTCGAGATCAAGCTGACGCGAGAAGCTCGATAGCGCAGCGCGGCCCCGGTGCCCGAGCGAGTCTGGCGTCGGCGGTGACGAGCACCACCGCGAGCGCCTCGGCGAGGGCGACGTACGCGGCGTCGTACGGCGTCACGTTCCCGCGAAGCTCCCAGACGCGTTCGATCAGCGTGCCATGGCCCACCCGGCCAACATCGAGCGACGCGAAGTCGTCGAGCGCGAGTCGCGCGCGACGATCGTCGAGGTCGCCAGCCGCGAGTGCGCGCCGCAGAGCCGAGATCACTTCGAGATCGAGCAATTCGGGTGCCAGCAATCGCTCGCCGCGGAGCCGCGTCCGCGCGCGATCGCCGTGGTCGCTGTCGTCGGCCAGCGCGGGAGCGATCACGGACGCGTCGATGACGATCACCGCGACTCGCGCTCCTCGCGAATGCCCGCTGCCGCGTTCTCGAACGAGAGCCGACCCCCACTGCGACCGCCGGCGCGCTCGAGCACCTCATCGAGAGGCGGGTATCGCACCTCTTCGATCAAGCGGTCGAGGAGATACTCCTGGAGCGACTGACCCGCGACCGCCGCACGCCGGCGCAACTCGGAGTGGACCCTCTCGGGCACACCTTTGATCTGAACACTGGGCATGACTGGAGGATAGCGCCAGATTGGCACCACGAGCGCCATTCTGGCGCCACAACTGGCTGACGTCGTCAGTCCTGGTGAGGATGGAGTTCGGCGATGCCGAACTCGGTGCCTTGGTCGTCAGTGCATTCCGAGGCGACGAGCGGGCCCATCTCGAACGGCGCCCCCGCCTCACCGCCGAGCTCACGCACCTTCGCGCGCGCGGCTTCGACGTCGGCCACACGGAAGTAGCACTTGACCTCGGGCCCCTCGACGGCACCGACGATGCCCATCGCGACCGGTTGCACGTGATCGTCGACGTGGTACCTCGTGTGCCGACCGGCCGTGTTCGACGGTACGGCGCCCGCGAAAGAGCATCCGCTCGGCGGCACAATGGCCGCCGACGATCCGAACGGCGCCACGATCGTTCTGTACCGGCGCGGTCCAGAGCTCGAGCTGCTGGTGCTCCATCGCGCAGGCGAAGGCCCGGAGTACGAGGGCGACTGGGCGTGGACGCCGCCCGCGGGTGCGCGTCTTCCCGCGGAGCTACCCGACGAGGGCGCGAGCCGCGAGCTCCACGAAGAAGTCGGGCTCGAGCTCGTCCCGACGCATCACGCGAATTGCGGCGTGGAGTACTGGTGGGCTTACTCGGTCGAGCTCCCGGAGGGTGCCGAGATCATCCTCGACGACGAGCACGACCGCTTCGAGTGGCTCACGCCCGACGAAACGGCCGTGCGCTGCCAACCCGAGGTGGTTTCGGACACCGTCCGTTGTGTGGCCGCGCTGCTCCGGCGCGGCCACGCTTGACCCCCGGGTCGCTCACGGTTGCGGCATGACCGTGAGTGGCGCCCGCCAGCACCTGACCGCACTCACACGAGACGGCCTCGTTGACACCACCGAGATGGTGTCGACACTGCGCCTACGAGATCAGAGCTCTCGCAGCTTGTTGATCGCCGGGCGGCTCGCCGACACCAACGCGCGCCACGCCGCGACCGCAGTCGCGGCCGCCGCGATGGCGGCGACGAGCGCGAGATAGCCCCACGGAACCGACAGTGCCGAAGGCGGCGGGTCAAACACGCCGGTGAGCACCTTCACGAGCATGTGGCTGAGCACGAAGCCGGCGACGGCACCCGCGAGGAGGCCACCGACACCTACGAACAGCGCTTCACTCCACACCAGGCCTGCAAGCGCGCGACGGCGCGCCCCCAGCATCGTGATGATGGCGAACGATCGACGCCGCTCAGCGAACCCGATCCACAGCACGAGCCCGGTCGCGGCCACCATCAGCGCGACGCCGAAGCCGAGCTCGACCTTTGTCAGCCCGCCGAGGTCGACGGCGGTGAGACTTGACCCCACCACGAGCTGGGTCTGATCGAGATCGGCCACTGACCCAGTGGGTCCGACGACCGTGCGTGCACGAGCCGCGACCGCTCGGCGATTCTGTCCGCCGGTGTCGACGAGGTACGTGTCGGCAGCCGCACGACCCGTCTGCGCCATGATGTAGCCACGGTTCGCGACGACGAAGCTGTCGTGCGGCGCGGTGGGGAACTCGTTGACGATGCCGACGAAGCGGAACCGAACCGGCACGAGCGAACCCGACTGGTCGCGCACGCGCAGGGTGATCGGATCACCCACGCGCAGACGAAAGTCGTGCGCGGTTTCGGCACTTACGAGCGCGCCGCTGGGCTTGCGGACGAGCTCCTTCATGAGCGCGTCGGCGGTCGCGCCGGTGAAGTACGAGTCTTGCAACTTCGTGGCGGCGACAATCGAGCCGGGATCGACGCCGTAGATGTCCTGGAGGTCGGGTCCGACGTAGGCATACTGGTGTGCCAAGGGTTCGACGTGTTGCACACCGGGTATCGCCGCCAACTTCGAGCGAAGCGGCACGCCGGCGGCACCCGGCGGGTACGACACGGCGACGTCGGCGCCGTTGGTGAGGAGCGCGTCGACACGTGCCTGGTGGCGGTAGGTTGCGTTGAAGATCGCAGTCGACGACACGAAGCCCGCTGCGAGCGCGACCAACACAACACCGCGCGCGAGCATTCGTCGCTGCCGGCTCATGCTCGCGGCAATGGTCCCCGCGAGCGAGCCCGAGACCGGCTGCAGGGTTGCGGTGATCGCGCGGCGCCCGCGCCTGAGGACGAACTCCGCACACCGCCACGCGAAGAGCGACGCGCCGGCCCATACGAGTGCGGGTCCGGCCAGCGCGGAGTAGTCGACCGAGATACCGGAGACTCCTTCCGGCGCCAGCACCAGCTGGTGCCCCGATCGGCTGGTGAGCCAGAACACCACCGCACCTGCCGCGAGGAGCCATCCGTCGAGCCAGAGCCGTTCCCAATGCGGCACCGTGCTCGCACCGAGCTCACGCCGCGCACGGGCAACCGTGAGGTGCCGGGAGTCGCGCCAGGCGGGCCCGACGATTGCCGCAGTCGCGGTAGCGAGCCCGACGAACACTGCGAGCGCGGCCCACACGATCGCCGAGGTGGTGGTGGCGCCGAAGCCCGCAGAACCGAACGCGAGCCTCCCGATCACGGCCGCGGCGCCGAGTCCCACGAGGCAACCGCAGACACCGGCGACGAGCGCCTCACCGAAGGCGAGCGAGAGTAGCGGTCCCGTCGTGACGCCGCGCGCTCTCAGGAGCGCCTGTTCGCGTCGCCGTCGGTCCCCGCTCGCGGTTGCGACCATCGCCGTCAGCAGGCCCGCGACCACCGCACCGGGTATGCCGAGGAACAAGAACACGAGCTGTGCGTACGCGGCGTCAGATCGCGCCGCGTCGAGGGTCGTGGCGAGATTGTCGGCGACGCGTCCGGTTCCCGCGAGCCGGAGCTCCAGATTGTTGGCCTGACCGGTCACGTCGTCGAACGCCGCCGCGGGATCCGGCGGGAGCTGGTGGTCGAGACGGACGTGTAGCTGCTGGTGCACGAGGTCGGGTCGCGCGGCACGGAGCGGAGCCGCCAGCTCGTCCCAGAGGGCCGAGGGCAGCAGCACGATGCTGTCGGGCGGCGCGCTCGGTTGCGCGCTCGCGGGTAGGCCGACGAGCTGGAAGAGCGCGTCCGCCGCCCGCAGCTCGACGATTCCGTCGACCCGGACGGGAAACCCGGGCAGCCCGTTGCGTTGCACGATCACGGTGTCACCGGGAGCGACACGCGCGTCGGCCGCAGCCGATTGCGAGACCAACACGCCGTCGGCGGTTCCTGCGAGAAGACGCATCGTCTGCGGGAACGTCGCCCCGTAGTTTCGCGGGAGACCGAGCGCGAGCCCGGCGCGCGTCTGACGACTCCCGTCGGCAGGTGACAGCCCTTCGGTGGCGGCGTACCCCACGGGCAGGACTGCGCGCACGTGTTGGGTGTTCGTGACCGTACGAATAGCGTGTGCGACGTCGGTGCCGGGCTCCAGCTCGACCTGCCAGTCGACTGCGACCTGCGCCGCGCTCCGCCGCGTCATTGTCGCCCGGCTGGCCGCGACGAACGATCCGATCGCGGCGACCAGCGCGACGGCCAGCGCGGTTCCGATCGCGACGGCGGCCAGGCGCGCGCGTCGGCGCCGAACGAGACCCGCGATCCACGTGACGACCACGCCTACCCCAACCTTCCGAGCCGGCCGTCGCGCATCTGCCAGACGACGTCGAAGCGAACCGCGAGCTCGTCATCGTGCGAGCTGACCACGACCGCGCCGTCTTCGGCTACGCCACCGAGCAGGTGATCGAGCACCTTGCTCGCGGTGGTGCGGTCGAGCTGTCCAGTTGGTTCGTCGGCGAGGAGGAGGCGCGGAGCGGGCACGAGGGCGCGCACGACTGCCGCGCGCTGCGTCTGACCGCCTGAGAGCTCCTCCGGCAGCTGGGTCGCCACCGCGTCGAGCCCGAGTGCCAGTAGCCCTTGCCCGGCGGTGGCGCGAGCCTCGTCGGGCGCGCCCCCTGCAAGCAACAACGGCAACATCACGTTTTCCATGACGTCGAGAAAAGGGACCAGGCTCAGCCCCTGAGGAACGAACGAAACGGAGGACGGCTGGAGAGACTCGCGTGGTCCGAGCGCAGGCCACGACACCGTCCCCCGCGTCGGCAGCTCGAGCCCGGCCAGCAGGTGAAGCAGCGTCGACTTGCCGGAACCCGATGGGCCGACGATCGCGATGCGAGCGCCCGCTCGCACTTCGCAATCCACGTCGTGCACCGCGACGACAGCCGCGGAGCCCCGACCGAACGTTCGAGACACGCCGTCGGCTCGGGCCAGGACGTCGTTCACTCGCAGTACCCGTCGCGCAGGTAGACAACTCGATCGGCCGCCCGCGACAAGTCGGGGTCGTGGGTCACCACGATCACTGCGCTTCCTTCCCGTGCCCGCGCAATGAGCAGGTCGAGCACAGTCGCCGCGGTCATCTGGTCGAGCTCACCGGTGGGCTCGTCGGCCAGAACCACCGCAGGATCGTTCGCAAGGGCGACCGCCAAGCCCGCGCGCGCGGCCTCACCACCAGAGAGCTCCGAAGGACGCGCCTGTCGTCGCGCGTCGAGACCAAGGCTCCGAATGACGTCCGTGCCTGTGCGGGCACCCGCGAGTTGTCGAACGAGGTGCACGTTCTCCGCGACGCTCAAGTGCTCGAACAGATTGTTGTGTTGGAACAACAGGCCGATCGAGCGCATCCGGAGCTCCGTGCGCACGGGTTCGGTTCGGTGTGCCATGAGTTCACCAGCGATCCGGACCACACCGCCGTCGGGGTCGTCGAGACCCGCGAGGCATTGCAGCAGGGTTGTCTTGCCCGAGCCCGAGGGCCCTTCGATCGCGACGATCTCGCCGGCCGCGACGCGGAGCGACGCTCCTCTCAGCGCGACGGTTTCCTCGTCGCCATTGTGGAAGAAGCGGTACAGCCCACGTGCGTCGACAAGCGCGGGTTCCATCACCTCGAACGTAGAGAGATGGCGTCTAACAGCCCGCAGCCGGCAGGTCAACGCGCGGTCAACAAATGCAGGGTGGGTGACATCGGCGCGCCGGCGTCCGTACCCTGACGGCATGGCCAACGAGCGCATTCTCGTGATCGAGGACGATCCGACCATCGGACACGCGCTCGAGGCGACGTTGCAGAGCGAAGGTCACGACGTCGTCTGGTTCCACCGCGCCGACGACGCGTTGCGCGACGCCGAAGATCGCCGCCCCGCGCTCGTCTTGCTCGACCTCGGTCTGCCCGACCGTGACGGCGTCGACGTGTGTCGTGAGCTCCGACTGATCGCGCCGACATGCCGGATCATGATGATCACGGCACGCGCCGAAGAGGTCGACGCGGTCGTCGGCCTCGACGCTGGTGCCGACGACTACGTCACCAAGCCGTTCCGGCTCGGGGAGCTCCTCGCTCGCGTTCGCGCGCATCTCCGTCGGGCCGAGGACGAACCCTCGCGGGAGCCAGTGGAGGTTGGAGACCTCACGCTCGACGCGGGATCACGCCGGGTCTGGGTCAACGGAACGGAGGTGGAACTCCGGCCGAAGGAGTTCGACCTGCTCGCGCTCCTGGTGCGCGAAGCCGGCCGCGCGATTACCCGCGAGCGCATCATGGAAGACGTGTGGGACGAGCACTGGTTCGGATCGACCAAAACGCTCGACATGCACATCCTCGCTCTGCGCCGGAAGCTCGAAGGTGGATCGGCGCGAATCACCACGCTGCGCCACGTGGGTTACCGGCTCGATCCGTGAGACGCCGGATCCTCGTGGCGATCGTCGGTATTGCGGCGATTGCAATCCTGATCTTCGCGATCCCGCTCGCGGCAACCGTTCGCGACCTCACGGTGCAAGACGAGCTCAACGAGCTCGAGCGATCCGCCGAGCGGGTCGGACGCGCCATTGAACCCGAGAACGTCGAGAAAACCGGCACGCTGGCAGTTGCCGAGCACGGTCGCGAGTTCACCACCGGCGTCTACGACCGCAAAGGGCTCCGCGTCTCGGGTGTCGGACCGCGTCACCTCGACACCGATCTCCGCGGCGCGCTGCGCGGAAAGGTCGTCCGTCACGACGGCTCCCCGCTCCGGGTTGCGGTCCCGATTGGCGTCGATCCCACGCGCGGCGCGGTTCGCGCGACCGCGCTCGACGCCGACGTCAACGGACGCGTCCTGCGCGCCTGGCTCCTGCTCGGCGCGTTCGCCCTCGCAGCGATGGGCGCAGCTGCGGCACTCGCGTGGTGGCTCAGCCGCCGCCTCGATGCGCCACTTTCTCGCCTGGCGTGGGCCGCTCGCCGTATCGGCGACGGTGACTTCACCACGCGGGTTCCCCGAAGTGGCGTCGCCGAGATCGACGACGTCGCGGAGGCGATAGACACGACGGCCGAACGACTGGGTGAGTCCCTCAACCGTGAGCGCGCGTTCAGCGCTGACGTTTCCCACCAGCTCCGCACCCGCGTCGCGGGATTGCGCGTGACGCTCGAGTTGGCGGCACTCACGCGGGCCTCCGAGCAGGAAACGATCGCGCACGCGATCGAGGAAACTGATCGGCTCGAGTCGACGATCGACGAACTTCTTGCCCTCGCGCGCGATACCCACGTCGAGCGCGCGCCATTGGACGCACGCGCATTGCTCGACGATGTCGAGCAGAGTTGGCACGGTCGGCTCGCGGAGAGCGGACGCCCTTTGCGGGTGATGGTCGAACCTGGGCTGCCGTCGGCGCGCGCGTCGGCAACCGCAGCGCGCCAGATCCTCGAGGTGCTCGTCGACAACGCCTCGCGGCATGGCCGCGGCGAGGTACGCCTCAGCGCGCGGCCTGCACACGACGGAATTGCGATCGACGTGGAGGACGACGGACCCGGTATCACTGGTGACGCCGACGACCTCTTCGCTCGCAGAGGACGAGGAGACGACGGCCACGGCATCGGGCTCGCGCTCGCCCGAACGCTCGCCGAAGCCGAAGGCGGGCGACTCGTGCTCGCCCGGCATACACCCGGCGCGGCCTTCACGCTGCTGCTCCCCGTGGCTCCGGCAGTCGAGTAGCAGCCGCTTTACCGCGCCTTTGCCCACGAAGGGCACGGCGCTGACCGCGGGATTCGTACGTTCCGAGTCGGTGCTGTCCTCCAAGCCCAAGACCTCGGGTCGAGCGCTGCCTCACATCCCGGGCGCGGGAGGGCTCTACCTCGCGGGCGCGACGGTACCGAGCGTCACGTTGCTCGTCGTCGTCGGAATGCCGTGGACGCTTCGCATCGCGCTCATCGCAATCTCGACGTCATGCTGCGCGGCATTGGCGCGGCGACGCGATCTCGACGTTCGTACCGTCGTCGTTGCGATCTCGACCGTGGTGCTCGTGGCAATCGCTTGTCCTCCGCGGGCGTCACACGACCTGTGGTCCTACGTGGAGTACGGGCGCATGCTCGGCATCAAGGGTGTGAGTCCCTATGTCCACACGCCGGCGCAGTTCCCGCACGACCCGTTCCTCCATCTCGTCACTTGGCGCGGCACGCCGTCCGTGTACGGACCGGCCTTCACTGCGTTCTCGGCCCTCGGCGCGCTGCTCGCCGGACCCTCTTTCCTGGTCGCACGTCTCTGGCACCAGTTTGCGGCCGCCGGTGCTCTTACCGGAGCGTTGGTACTTGTCTGGCGTCGTACTCACGACCCGCGAAACCTCGTCTGGCTCGGCCTGCACCCGCTGATCGCCGTGAGCGTCGTGAACGGCGGGCACAACGACTTGCTCGTGGGTGTCTTGCTCGCGCTCGCGGTGGTCACACTCGCTGATGGACACGACACACGTGCGGGCGCGATCGCGGGCGTCGCAGCGCTGATCAAGATCACCGCGGGTCTTGGAGTGATCGGCGCGGTCGCGTGGGCGTGGACGCACCGAGGACACCGCAGCGCGCTCCGAGTCGGCGCGGGAGCCGTGGCGATCGGGGCCATCGAACTGATCCCCTTTGGGCTGCATCCGCTCGACGCTCTCGGGATGCACGCCGGTCTCGTGAGCCGTGCGTCGGTCTGGCAGGTCTGGTCTGCCGCGCAGCGCGCGTTCTCGGCACCTGCGCTGCACGACGTCCGATTGCTCGGCGGAATCGCGGTCGTCTCGCTCGCGCTGTGGGTCGCGCACCGTCGCCGCGCCGACGCCGACCCGACCGTGACGGTCAGCGGAGCTGTCGCGAGCTTCGAGGCTGCCGGACCGTATGTGCTCCCGTGGTACGCAGCGTGGTCCCTCCCCGCTCTCGCGTTTCGACGGGAGGATCCGCTCGCACGCTGGGCGTGGTGGTGGGCTGCCGTCCTCCTCGCGCTCTACGAGCTCCCTCGTGATCCGGTCCGAACCGCGGGCGGCATGCAACGGGCGGTCGTCGGGATCGTGCTGCCGATGGTCGCGCTCGTGTCGTTCGTCGTGTCGAGCCGCCGAGGCGTTCGCTTCAACGACGATCGGTCACCGGGAGCTGGTACTGCGCCGCGAGTCGCTCGGCGATGAGCGAGCGGTGGCAGGCCTCGGGGTCGCGCTCGACGCAGAGCAGCGCGGACACCGCGTCGGTCGTGTTCTCGGCGACGGACGCGGCAGTCATTCAACGTACGGACAGTGGCGACAACTCGACTCGCAACACGTCCCCCGCGCCATCAGGTACGCGGCGGTGAACACGAAGAGACCGGTCGCAGGATCGGTGTAGCCGGCCTCGCCCGCGGTCAAGGCATTCCGATGGGCAGCCAGTATCTCGGCGCGCCGGGGATCGTCGCCACTCAAGCGCGAGGCGTGAGGTTCGTCGAGCGCCCTCGACGCGAGGCGGTCGGGCATGCCAGTGAGGGTACGGCGCGCGTCGGGCTACTCCTGGAGGCGGAGCGCGAAGACTCCCCAACCGAGGCACCGGCGTTCGTGTTGGAGATAGCTCTTTCGCGAGTCGTCACGTATCTGCCGCACGTCCGCGGCATCGGGATCGTCAGGGTTCTCCACGAGCCAGTTCGCGACGTTGAGCCATTGGCTGGCCGAGTACCGGTCCCACGATTCAGTGTCGGCGAGCACCATCTCGACGAGATCGGTGTCCGCTGCTTCGAAACGCTCGAGCGTGCCGGCGAGGTCGGCGAAGATCTGCGTGAACTCGTGCCCGGCGCGCACTTCGGGTGGCGGTGGTTCGATCCAGGACGGCTCGCCGACGAGTAGCCAGCCACGAGGCTCGATCCATTGGCGCATCATGCGCAGGGTGCCGTCGAGGCCGCCGCCGATCCACGTCGCGCCGATACAGCTCACGACGTCGTACGACGAAGGTTCGTCGTCGTAACTTGTAGCGTCGCCGACGACGAACCGAACCGCGCCGTCGACCCCCAGCGCCTGAGCACGCGCGGTGGCAACTTCGGCGAACGGCGGGTACACATCGACACCGACGCCGGTGATGCCGTGGCGCGCCGCGTACTGGCAGAGCATCTCGCCCTTGCCGCTCGCGAGGTCGAGTTGGCGCATTCCCGCGTTGAGCGCGCAGATCTCACCGACGAGCTCGAGCTGTGCGCGCGTGAGGGGATTGAGGATCTGATGGTTGGCTTCGGAGATCTCGTGATACCGGTGGATGCTGACCACGGCGCTGCCTTCGGTTGACGGCAGGTTACGGGTTGCTTGTCGGCTGAGACTTCGGATTGAGGCTCGGTACGGTTGGCCGTCCAGGATGTCGAAAACCCGCAGTCCGCTCCGACGTCTCCGACG
>CAAGKR010405509.1_pt1 | contig 19524 bp, 19 predicted proteins | sample 2556971 | NCBI WGS metagenome assembly CAAGKR01 (sample SAMEA5207829, study PRJEB30636) | soil metagenome | biome: forest; feature: boreal; material: soil | place: USA | collected 2011-09 | depth 1 m | reverse complement strand
GTCGGCGTTCGTATTCGTGCTCGACCCGCTGGCCGCGCTTGATACCGGCCGCGGCCGGCAGCGTGGCGTGCTTGCGGTGCCGCGCTTGGATCGAGGGCTTCTCGTCACAGCAGACGACGTAGTCGCCGGGATGTAACAGCTCGCCCTCCCACCGGCCCGCGTACACGTCTGGCGTAATCGCCCGGTTGGAGTGGGCTTTGGTGATCTCAGATCCGCTGAGATTCGCTCAAATTGGAACCTTGAATGGAGTCTTGGCAAGCCTTCGTCAGCGCTTGAGTTCGAGCTGGGCGACAGGCACCTGAACGAACTCCAAGGCCTTCCCCGTCTCGCTGGCGACCTCTACGAGGACGACCTCGCCGTAGTCGCTGACAACCGTGCCGACAGTGCCGGCGGGCCAGCCGTGAACCGCATCGCGGAACCGCACGACGGAGTGCTCTGAGATTGCGTGGGCAACAGCCATATGTCCAGTCTACGCCTCGATGTACGCCGAAACAAGCCGAGGAGCGTCCTCGGGCGAGCGATACTCCCATGAGGTCGTCACGGGTACGACCCGAGTTGCGGCATCCCCAATGCCCCGCACCGGGATAGAGACCTCGCACAGGACGCCATGAGGCGCGTTGTCCCGCACGTCACTGATCGTGGCCTCGCGAAGGCCAGCGAGCAACTGCTCGGTCAAGTAGTCCGCATCATCGAGTGTGATTCCTAGCATCCGTCGAAAGACCCTCGCCTTGTGAGCGCCCACCTCATGCTCTGGATTGAGCGAATACGCACGCAGCTTGCTCTCGACGCCGTAGGCGCTATCGGCACTCGGGAGCACATCTCCTATCGTCGGCGGCCAAGTCACCCAAGCATCCTGCCAGGCGGCCCGTACGGCACACTACTTTTCGAACGATACGAGGGCCGTTGCGGCTTGGCTGGCGACCTCCTTGGGTCGGGGTGCCGTTCCGTAGAGCAGAAAGTGAACGATGAGTCCGTCGCACACCGCAATGATCGCTGCTGCTCGGGTATCTGCATCCGGCTGGCCGGCCGCAGCGAGGTTTCCAGCCAGCGCGGCGCGGAACTCCTGTTGATTTGCGGCAAGCGTCGCGCGCAACTCAGCGTCCCGGGGCGCGAGAGTTACGGCTTCAAGCCACGCGTGAGCCATCGGCGCATTGGCTGAGAGGGCTGCGCTGAATAGCTCCATGCCCTCAGCAAGACGCTGCTCTGGTGGTCGAGCATCGTATGTAGCGGCCGCGATCAGCGGCGCAAGCCAACGTCGCCAATTCGTCGAAATCGCGGACAGCAGGAGCCCTCGGGTTGAGCCGTAGTGATAGCTGATCGAGCGAAGGTTCGCATCGGCCTCTGAGGCGATGTCCCTCGCCGTGGTCGCGGCGTAGCCCTGGCGTTGCAAGCAGACGACGGCCGCCTCGAGCAGACGATCCTTGACAGGGTCTCGCGACATATTGTATACAGATGTTTACATGCTTGCATTCGACCGACAGGGCTCCGGACCGCCGCTCATGCTCTTGCATGGGACAAACAGCTCACGCAGCATATGGAAGCCATTGCTGCCGCACCTATCCAACGAGCGCGAGGTCTTCACGGTGGACCTGCCCGCACACGGCGAGTCGCCACCGACCTCCTTTGCCCCGCCTGATTGGGCGAAAGACGTCGCCGCACTCTTGGACCATCTCGGCTTCGAGCGTCTCGCAGTCGTCGGTCACTCATCGGGGGGATGGACAGCACTTGAGCTCGCTAAGCTCGGGCGCGTGAGCGGAGCCCTCGCACTCGCACCGGCAGGGCTGTGGCAGAAGAACTCGCCGCCGATCACCGACGCGATATTGGCAGTCAACTGGCGGCTCGGCCAGATTCTTGGTGAAGGCGTCACACGACCACTACAGACGAGAATGGGGCGCCGGTTCTCGCTGCGACAGATCTCTGCGCGTCCTGCGAATGTCCCTGCCGAGGATGCGGTAGTCATGGTGAAGACGGTGCTGGCGTCCAAGAACTTCCCCGAACACTTCCGACAAACCCGCCGACTGCGGTTCCGAGACGGTCAGCAGATCCCTCCCCACATACCCATACACGTCATATGGGGCGACCAGGATCGAATCGCCCGGACCCGAACCTCCCGCCACACCGACCAACTCCCCAAGCATGCCTTGGTAGAAACCTGGGCCAGATGCGGCCACATGGCCATGTGGGATGCTCCACAACAGGTAGTGGATGCGGCCGTTGCCTTGCCAACCGACGAGGTCGCTTAGCGTCGATCGGTTGGAGCAGGGTCCTGCTGCGCAAACGCATCCTGCGCGGGCGTCTGCGTCTGCGCAGGTGTTTGCGTAGTCTGCTCGGGCGTCGGCGGTGCGGCTGGGGGCAACGTGGGCTGCTCGTGATCATGGCTATGACTCTCGCCGGTCACCGACTGCTTGAACTCACGCATGCCACTGCCAAGCGAGCGCCCGATCTCGGGCAGGCGCTTAGCGCCGAACAGGAGCAGCAGGATCACCACGAGGAACACAATGTGGAGGGGGTTGTCGAGACCCATCTAGTGCCAGTCTAGGCGTTATCGGACGAGGTCGGGCGATTTCCGCGCGAGGGCGTGGCGGGGGGTGGGACGTCCTCGCCTTGCTCGCTAATAGCCGTGCGCACAAGCTGAATAGCCACGAGCACCATCAGTAGTGCGAAACCAACGCGCAACACGCTCCCAGACAGGGCGTTTGCGAACGCCACGCCGGCCGCGGCGCCCGCGATCGAGAGTAGGCCCATCAGCAGGGCGTCGTGGCGGCGCACGTTGCCATAGCCGTCCTGCTTGAGTGTGCCCACGACCGCCACCGGGATGATCGCCAGCAGCGAGGTCGCCTCCGCTTGGTGCTGGCCGAGGCTCAGGAAGATCACGAGGCCGGGCACAAACAGCACCCCACCGCCGACTCCGAGCAGGCCGGCCACCACGCCCGCGCACACTCCGATCGCGATCGCGGCGATCACCGCGCCGGGCGCTCCCACGTCCGCGCTCGCTCCCGCGCTGTCCCTGCGGCGGACGTCGCGCCGTCCGCTCTCGCCCGCGCTCGGGCTGTGCCTCCGACGATCATCGCGCGAGCAACTCCACGGCGCTTGCCACCAGCACAGCCGCGAACAGCAGCGAGATCGAGCGTGTGGCCAGACGCTGTTGCAACCACGTCCCGAGCAGCACGCCACCCACGGCGGGTACCCCGATCAGGACCGCGTCGAGGACGTGCACATTGCCATAGGCCCCCTGTGTGGCGGCCGCGAAGCCCGCGATGAACACGATCGCCGCAAGCGATGTGCCTGTCGCCTCGCGCGGTCCGTAGCCGAGCCACAGCACGAGCAGCGGCACCATCACCGTCCCACCGCCGACTCCGAAAAGCCCGCTGAACACTCCCGCGAGGGTCCCGATGGCGGCGAGCTTGAGCGCTCGCTCAGTGCTCAGAGCGGACGAGCGCTCAGCGCTCATGCGACATGTGTGGGGGATCGGCCCGCATGGAGCGCCATACTAAAGGCCGTGTCCCCAGCTGCCACGCTTGTGGAGGCGCTCGAGCCGCTCCGCTCCGACCCGGCCCATGCAGCAGTGCTGCTCGACATCGACGGCACGCTCGCGCCGATCGTGCGTCATGCCGCCGACGCACACGTGCCCGAGGCGACACGCACGTTGCTGATCGAGATCTCCAAGCGCTACCGACTGGTCGGTTGCGTCAGCGGACGGGGCGCCGCCACCGCCCGCCAGATCGTCGCGATCGGAAGCATCGCCTACATCGGCAACCACGGAGGCGAGTTGCTTCGCCCTGGCGCGACCCGCCCCGAGCTCGACCCCGAGCTGATCGCCTGGTCCGAGCGGGTGCGGGAGTTTGCGGCGCGCGTGTATACGCCTGAGCATGAACGAGCGCGAGTGCGCAGCGAGGACAAGGACGCGATCGCGGCCTTCCACTGGCGAGGCGCCCCCGACGAGGAGTCGGCGGCAACGCTCGTACACGAGATCGCCGAGCGTGCGCAGGACGAGGGCTTTGTCGTCCACTGGGGTCGGATGGTGCTCGAGGTGCGTCCCCCGGTCGCTCTGGACAAGGGGCTCGGTGTGAGCGCCTTGCTACAGAGCGCCGCGGGTGCTCACGGGGGTCCGCCGATCAAGAGCGCCCTGTACGTCGGCGACGACAGCACCGACATCGACGCGTTCCGTGCGCTGCGCGCGCTCGTGGACGCGGGCACGCTCGAGTTGGCCGTGCTAGTGGCGGTCGGATCGGAGGAGACCCCTCGTGAGCTTGCCGAGCAGGCCGACTTGATAATCGACGGGCAGAGCGGCGTGCGCGGGCTGCTCGAGGCGCTGCTTTGACGGCCCGCGCCAGAGTTTCCCACCATCTACTCTGGCGCGGGCCTTAGCGCGAGACGGGGCGTGCACTTCGTCGACTTTCTCAGGGCCACGGTCCTGCTCAGCGCCGCCGCCGCGACAGCGCTCGCGACCGTCACCGTGCTCTCTGCCGCGCCATACTCGGACGCGGCGATCGTGCCGATCTCTGCGGGTTGGTGGGTGGTTGCAGCCGCGATCGGGCTGCGGCTGGGGCACCGTGCCGAGGTCAACCCGCCGATCGCGCGTCTGCTCGGCGAAGCGAGGTCGAGCACGGCTCTGCCCGAGTACCGGCCGGCTGCGACGCTGCTGAACAGGTTGTGGCCACTGTTGCTGTTTACCGTCGTGGCGGGCGGCCTGGCGTTCCTCGCGCCCCAGATTCCGGGCATCGGCGCTGGGTTCGCGATCGCGGTCGCCTTGTGGTGGCGTCGTCAGGATGGCGCCGTGGCCGCGATCGAGGAGCGCGACGGGGTGCGCTTTCATGTGCTGCGCACCTCTCCGCTGCGCTCGATCGCGCTGGCGCGCACACCCGGCTTCAGGACACTGCGCCCGCAGCGCATTGACGGCGCCACCACCTGAGGTGGAGGCGCGGACCGTGGACGTGCTGATCGTCTCCCTTGGCGCCACCGCCGGACTGCGCCGCGCCGACGAGGAGTTGCTCGGCTCGCTGCGCCGCGCGGGAGCGAGCGCCGAGATCGTCCGTGTCGAGCCGCCGAAGCCGGTGCGCACGCTGATGCTCACCGACCTGCGCTGGGCGCGCGCCGCGCGCCACGCTGCTGCTGCGGGGCTCGCGCGCACTCCTGCCCGCGCTGTCGTGTACTCGAGCACCACCGCCGCCCTGCTCTGGCCGAGGCCTGGCGCGATCCGCTACGACGCACCGTCCGCCGGCAACCGTCCGGGCCGCCACGGCTTGTGGCAGCGCCCGCTCGAGCGACGACGCATGCGCGAGGCTCCGTTGCTGCTTCCATGGAGCGAGGGCGCCCTGCGCGAGACATCGCCGCATGCCGGCTCGCACGATGCGCTCGTGTTGCCGGTGCCGGTCGAGTCGTCGGGCGCGCAGGGAGGACGCGACATCGCCGCTTTCGCCTACGCCGCCAACCCCGCCAAGAAGGGGCTCGACAGGATCCTCGAGGCGTGGCGCCGAGTGCGCAGGCCCTCCGAGGAGCTCGTCGTGGCGGGCGCCTCCGAGGAGGCGCTGCGCAAGCTCGGGTATGCGCTGCCGGCGGAGGGCGTGCGGGTGCTGCCCTTGCTCGCCTACGACGATTATCGCGCACTGTTGCGACGCACGAACGTGTTCGTGTGCGCCGCCCGCCGCGAGGACTACGGGATCGCTCAGCTCGAGGCGCTCGCCGATGGGTGCATGCTCGTGACGACCGCCTCTCCCGGTCCCTATGCGGCGCTGCCGATCGCACGCGAGCTCGATGGGCGGCTGGTGAGCGACGACCTCACGACCGCGCTGCGCACCGCGCTCGACGACCCCCTGCCCGACTATGCCGAGCGTGCCCTAGGTGCGCTCGCGCCCTTCCGTCGCGGGGAGGTCGACCGGATCGTCGCCGAGGAGCTCCTTCCGCGCTTGCGTGCCTAGCTTCGGTCTCGCGTCCGTCGGCCGACTACTTCCGGGTCTTCTTGCGCAGCTTCGCGAACTCCTTCCACGGGCGCGTGTTGGCCACATCAGCGGCGCTCAGCCACGCGCGTCGCGCGGTCGCCACTCCCCAGCGCATCGCATCGAAGCGCTCGACCCAGTGGGCGTCGGAGTCGATCAGGATTCTCGCCCCCGCGCGCGCGGCGCCACGTGCATGGATGTCATTGAGGTCGCGCCGGTCGGGGTTAGCGTTGATCTCGAGCATAGTCCCGCATCGCACGGCCGCGCGGGTCAACGCCTGCACGTCGAGCGCATACGGCTCGCGCCGCTCGATCAGGCGTCCCGTCGGATGCCCGATCGCGTCGACGAGCGGGTGCTCCACCGCGGCAATCATGCGCTCGGTCATCGCCTGCTCGCGCATCCCAAATGCCGTGTGCGCGCTTGCGATGACCCAATCGAGCTCTGCCAGCAGATCGTCCTCGTAGTCGAGCGATCCGTCCGGCATGATGTTCACCTCGCTGCCCGCCAAGACCCGGATGCCCTCGATGCTCGCGTCCACCTCGCGCACCCGCTCGATCTGACTGCGTAGCTGCTCGGGCGAGACATCGTTGCCAAAGCCGTGCGAGGCGGAGTGGTCGGTGATCGCCACGTACTCATATCCGCGCTCGCGCGCCGCGAGCGCCATCTCCTCGATCGTGTTGCGCCCGTCCGAGGCGACCGTGTGACAGTGAAGGTCGCCCTTGATGTCGGAGAGCGAGATCAACTCCGGAAGGCCGGTGTGAACGGCGTCGGTGGGCCGGGGCGGGTCGGAGCCATCGGAGCCAAGCGCCGCGGCAGCCAACTCGCCGCGGTTCTCGCGCAGCTCGGGCTCGATGTAGGCGAGGCCGAGCAGTCCATACACCTCGTGCTCGCTCGAGCATGTCGTGGTGGTCCCGGTGGCGTCGTCGTAGATGCCGTACTCGGACACGTGCAAGCCGCGCCTCACCGCCGTCTCCCGCAGCGCCGCATTGTGTGCGCCCGAGCCCGTGAAGTGCTGGAGCAGGTTGCCGAGCTGCGCCGGCTTGGCGATGCGCAGATCGATGCTGAACCCCGAGTGACTGCGACCCCTCGCGCCGGCCTTGCCGGCCGACGCCACGCTCTCGACCTCTGGGAGCGCGGCGAGGCTCTTGGCGAGCGCTACCGGTTTGCGCGTGACCGCGATCAGGTCGACGTCCTTCACGCTGTCGGCCATCCGCCGGGCCGAGCCGGCGATCAGCACTTCCGTGCCCGCGCCCCCGCGCTCGGTCAGCCCGTCCGCGAGTGCCCGCCCCAGCTCGAGCGCCTTCGGAAGGAGCAGTCGCGGGGCGGAACGCTCGGCAGCGCCGCGCTCGAGCGAGTCGAGGACGCTCGCCTCGAACTTCGCGCTGAGGCCCTTTACGGTGCGGAGCTTTCCCGCCAGCGCCGCCTCGCGCAAGGCATCGAGCGAATCGACGCCGAGCGCTGAGTGCAGCAAGCGCACGCGCTTGGGTCCCACGCCGGGCAGTCTGGCGATCGCGATCAAACCGGGCGGCACCTTCGCGCGTAGCTTCTCCATTGCCGGGATCGTGCCGGTCTCCGAGAGCGCGAGGATCTTCTCCTGCAGCGTCTCGCCAATGCCCGCGAGCTCGGTGGCGCGCCCTTCTCGCGCAAGTCCCGCGACGGATACCGGTGCCTCGCGCACGGCTCGTGCGCCGCTGCGGTAGGCGAGCACGCGGTGCACGATCGCCCCGTCGAGCTCGTACAGGTTGCCGAGTTCTTCCAGCGCGTCGGCGACCTGAGAGTTGGGCGGCTCGTCGGCCACTACGACTCCGCCGACTCTGGCGCACACTCGGCGGCGCCGGAGATCATGGACCGCACACCGGGGGGTTCAGGCGCGTATGCGCGACGGGAAACGCCGTCGAATTCTCGACTCGGGACACTAGCCGAGCTTGACGGCGACGACCGTGTTCGGAGCGAGCATCAGCCGCGCGCTGTGGGCGCGTACCGTCACAGACGCCCCGGCTTCGATCGCGCTGGTGGTGGTCAGGGTGTCCGTGCGCAAGCGCTTGGCTGCGCCGGGCACGGCAATCGAGAAGGGGGTCGGCTTTGGCGAGAACGAGCTCACGATCATGCTCGTGTGCGTGCCCTTGGAGACCGTCGCGGCCAGGATGAGCGGGTTGCGCGAGCTCCGCACGATGCGGCTGTGAAGCGGAATCCAGCGGTGCAGGAACAGCAGTGCGTGCCCGAGCGGACGGACCGCGATCGTGCCGTCCGCTTCGAATGCGATCGGGTCGTAGCTCGTGCCGGCGGCGTGGAAGCGCACCTGCGCGAAGCCGGCGAGCAGCGCCGCGGTCACGTAGCGTGCCGCCCATACGCCCGCCACCGGAGTATCCGAGACGCCGGGCTTGCCGCCGCACGAGGCGCTGTTGCTCTCGGAGATGACGGCCGGCCTGTGCGCCGCGCGGGCGGCGGCGAGCAGCCACCCATACTTTTCGACGAGCCCCACACTCGCGTGCTCGGAGAGCAATCGCCCGGCTGTGGCCGGGGCGCCCGCCGAGCCGCACGCAACGGTCGGATAGGCGTGCACGTCCATCACATCCGGAGGGTCCCGAGCCATCAGCTTGGCGATGCGTGCGCGCCAGCCGATCCCGGCCAGGTCTGGGCCCTCGATCGCGATCTGCCCGAGCATCGCTCGCCGCGCCGCCCATTGGCTTGCGTACTCCTGCGCCGTCCATGGCGATGGTCGGTACGCCGGAACGACGAAGCCCGGTTCGTTGGGCAGGATGTGGCTGAGCCCGTACAGGTCGGGCTCGTTGCCGAGTGAGAAGCTCAGTTGCGGGGCGGGGATCGTCTGCTCGGCGGCGGCGATCGTCGTGAGCTCGTCGGCGACGGGACCTTCGCCGAAGTTCAGCCCGACCGTGACCGGTGTGCCGCTTTCTCGCGCCAAGCAGCCGAGTGTGTCCCAGAACGACGGGGCGATCGCGTAGCGGTAGGCCCCCGTTGGGCCGGCCAAGTCCTGCGAGTCGCCCCCGATGCGGAGCGTTGGCGAGCCGAGCGACCGCAATGTCGCCACCAGCGCCTGGCTCGGGCAGGCCCCGATTCCAAGCGCGCGTTCCATCAATGGGTACTCGACCGAGAGCCCAAACGGCGAGCGGCTCACCAGCGCGCCGCTTGCGCTCTGTGCTACGGGCGCGGTGCTCAGAAGCCCCCCGGCGAGCAGTCCCGCCACGAGAGTGGCGCGCCGCCGGCTCATCGGTCGTCCATGATATCGGGGCTGTACGACGGGGGTAGGCGGTACTGTGAGGCAGGCTTAGCCCGGTGCGGCGCGAGGTTCGCGCTAGGCCATGGGGGGACTTCACGATGCTCACACGCACGCACCCACACGCTCGACGGCGCACGTCGACTCACATCGGTCGATGGACCGCGTCGCTGCTGGCTTGCCTGTCGGTCGCCTGCCTGGCCTCAGCGGGCTCCGCCCAGGCTTACAGCTTCCGCTTCGGACTCTCCGACTACGAACCGAACACGTTCTCCGATCCGCGCGTCGCACAGCTCGGCGTGCACCTCGCCCGCGAGGTGGTTCCCTGGAACGTGGCGCTCAAGCGCCGCGATCTCGCCAACGTCACGGCATGGCTGAACGCGGTCAAGCACGCCTACCACGTCACCCCGTTCATAACCTTTCAGCACGCCGACAACAACGGCCGCGCGCCCAGCCCCGGACAGTTCCTGCATGCCTTCCTGCGCTTCAGGAAGCTGTTCCCGTGGGTCAATGAGTTCGCGCCGTGGGACGAGGCCACGCATGTGACCCAGCCGACCGCGCACAACCCCCGGCTGGCGGCGCAGTACTACAACGTGTTGGCAGCCAACTGTCCCGGGTGCGAGGTCACCGCGCCGGACATACTCGACTCGGACGGGAACACCGGCGCCTGGATCGCCTCGTTCCTGCAAACGGCACATCCATATCCAAAGGTTTGGCCCTACAACCCGTATCACAGCGTCAGCGTGGACAGCCCGGCCCTGATCGAAAGCTTCCTTGCCGCCACCCACGGCCAGGTGTGGTTCAGCGAGGTCGGGGGAGTCGTATGGTGGCGCTTCAAAGGCAAGCTCATCTACCATGGCCCGGCGTACTCGGCGAAGGTCGCGCACAACATATTTGGACTCACGGCGCTCAGTCCCCGCATCACTCGGGTCTACTACTACCATTGGCGCTCGCCGGGGTCTCCGTACAAACTCTCGAGGAAGGTCACCTGGGATGCGGGCCTGATCGACGCCTACGGCAAAGCGCGCCCGGCGCTTGCGGTGCTCGCCCAAGTGCTCCACCGGCACATCCAGAAATCGATACCGAAGATCTTCTGAAGTCAACGGTATTGGAGCTAGGCCACGAGTTCGGGCGTGGTAGTGGCGGGCGACACTGTGGAGCGCGGCGAGCGCGGCGAGTCTGAGGCTACGCGCCGATTACGAGCGTCGCGGGCGGCACCGTGGAGCGCGGCGAGTCTGAGGCTACGCGCCGACTTCGAGCGTGGCGGTGCGGCGACCGTGCCAGGCGACGGTCACCGGGCAGGCGTGTCCCGAGGCGCTCACAATGCACTGTTCGCGGGCGACACTCGCGCCCGGAGCCGACAGGCGTAGCGAGGAGCCCGCTAGCCATATGGTTGTGCGCAGGGTGGCCTTCGCCGGCAGGCTCATGCTCACCCTGATCCCCGTTGAGGTCGTGCTCAAGGTCCAGCGCGCACGGGCCAGCACATGGCCGCGCGCGCTCAGGTAGCTGCCGATCAGCTCTGCGCGAGCACCCGTTCCCCGCACCCGCGTAAAGGTGGGGGTCGCCGTTCTGGCATGTGCCATGCCGAGCGTCCACACGCTCGAGGGTGTGCCATGGAGCGGTCGTAGCGCAAGCAGGTCGCGCCAAGCGCCGGCGCCCGCCAGCTTGACGGCGACGAGGCCCTGTGTCGAGCGCGGGTCCTTGCCGGTGGTGCGGCCGCTGAGCTCCCACCACACGCGGGCGCTGCGCCCCCACACGAGGCCGCTGGAGCCGAGGTCGTCGGCGAGCAGTTCTCGGCTGTCGGCAGGCAGCGACCCACGCGCGGTTTCCGTGCGTGGCCACTGGGCGAGCGCGTCGGACAGCAGCCACAGTGTCAGGCCCTCGTATTGGTTCAGCGCTGCATAGCCGTCCATGATCAGCGGGTTCCAGTCAAGGCTCAGGCCGGGCACGATCGGGAGCAGGCCGTCCGCGCGGATCGGGTATGCGGACAGCAGGTATGAGACGGCGCGATCGGCATACGCGCGCCACACCGGCGCGTTGGCCGGCTCGAGCGCCGCTCGCCGAACACCGAGTGCCGCCGCCGCCGCCTGCACCCACGACTGGTCGAGCGAGCGCCCCGAGAGCGACAGCTGGCCGTCCGGCGCCATCATGTCGAGCGCATAGCGGTCGGCCTGGCGGCGAAGCCGTGCCACGGCCGGATCGTTCGCGTGCGGGTTGACTTCGTCGATCAACTCGAGCATGAACGTCGAGAACAGCTCATAGGCGGGCGGCTCGGCGCCGGGATCGGACAGCTCGCGCGCGATCCCACCCGCGGTGGGCCCGGCGAGCGTGCCGGCCCTGTGGCCGCCACCATGCGTGCGCTGCCCGCTCGCGCCTTCGTTTGCGCCTTGGCCCGCGCGTTCACTCGCGAGCGCCATCGCCAAGGGCGCCCCCGCGTGCTTGACGGCCATCGCCAGGTCGGCCCGGATCTGGGCGGTGGCGGAGACTGCGCCGCGCGCCAGCGAGCCCGGTACACCGGGGACGTTCTCGGACAGCAGCAGCGATGCGCCGGCCGACCACACCAGCCGCCAGTTGTCGTAGCACGCGGGCTCGGTCAGGCACGTGGCCTCCGTCGGCGGGCCGATCTGACCGGCACGTTGAACGAGCGGTCCGGCCACTCGTTCCCACGCCGCGGCCGGGAAGTCGCCAGCCTGGCCGTCATGGATCGCGGCGGCGATCGCAAGCAGGTTGAACGGGTCGTTGGGCACGGGGAGCGTGAGGGCCGAGGCGACGATGCGCGTGCCGGCTGCTTCGAGCGCGCCGTCACCCGTGCGGCGAGCCACCTTCAACATAACATCCGCGAGCAAAATCACGCCGTAGTTGTCGCCCGTATCGGCCGGGTCAAGCGGGTCCTCGATCCGTCCGTCGTAGGTCGTGTAGGGCTCCCACGCACGCGCGATCCCCGCCAGGTAGCCATCGAGCGGACTCGCGCTCAGGGGCGGGACCGGAACGCTCGCTCGGGCTCCGCTCACGCAGGCGAGCAGCGTCAGGGTGGCGAGAACAGCGGTCCTCAGAACGTGTCTCAAACACGTTCTAAGCAACGCCGTGCGCCATGTAGTCCACGTCCTGCCACCGCATGCGCACGCGGTTCGCCGCCAATCTTTAGGGTACGCATGGATGATCGCCGCCGATCCCCCCGACGTGCTTGAGATTCCCTGGCTGATCCTCCCAACCTACAACGAGGCGGAGAACATCGAGGCCATAGCGACCGCCGCGGGCGAGGTGCTCGCGGCTGTCAACGATGGGGCCTACAAGATCCTGATCGTCGACGACGGCTCGCCCGACGGCACCGGAGACATAGCCGATCGCCTCTCGGGCGAGCGCGAGCAGGTCGAGGTGCTGCACCGCACCGAGAAGAACGGGATCGGCCCCGCCTACCTGGCCGGCTTTCGCCATGCGCTCGACCACGGCGCGTCGTATGTGATGGAGATGGACTCCGACTTCTCGCACGATCCCGCCGATCTCGCGCGCCTGCTGGCGGCGGTGCGCTCCGGCGCCGACCTCGCGCTCGGCTCGCGATATGTGCCCGGCGGCGGGGTGGTCGACTGGGGCCTGGTGCGCCGCTTCATCAGCGAGGGCGGCTCCACATATGCGCGCTGGGTGCTCGGGTTGCGCGTGCGCGACCTCACCGGCGGCTTCAAGTGCTTCAAGCGCGAGGTGCTGGAGGCGATCCACTTCGACGGCGTGCGCTCGCGGGGGTATGCGTTTCAGGTCGAGCTCACCTACCGCGCGGTCCGCGCCGGCTTTCAGGTGGTGGAGGTGCCGATCCTCTTCAAAGATCGGGAGCTCGGGCAGAGCAAGATGTCCTGGCGGATCGCCGCCGAGGCGATGTGGCTCGTGCCGCGGCTTCGCCTCGGACCGCAGCCGCCGGTGGCGCCGGCGCCGGCACCCGCTCAGGTGGACGTCGCGAGCGGTCGATAGGGAGGGCGTGGACGCTTCCTCGTATGCGCTCTATCACGGCATGCGCCGCACGCGCACGACGCTGCGCGCGTGGCAGCACCGGCCGCTGCCGGTGCTCGGTGCATGGGTCGGTGGTTCGGCTCTCGCCGCCGCGGGGCTGCTCGGGGCGGTGCTGGTCATCGCGACCGTGTTCGGGGGCTACGTGCAGCCGATCGAGCTACGGCCCCCGTTCGCCGTGGGCAACCCGGGGGACGTGGCCACGGTGCTCACCCGCAACCTACTCGTGCTCGCCCTGCACGCGATGGCGTGCGTGGCGGGTTTCATAGCCGGCAGCTCGCTCCCACTACAGGCCGAGAGCAAGAGCGGGGTCTCGCGCTGGGTGCACGAACACGGCGGGCGCATCGCGATCGCGTTCGTTGTGTGCGCCACCACGTTCTCGTTGTCTGCGCAGGCCTACCTGCTCGGCCACACGCTCGCCGGCGTGGCCCACTTCGTAAATGTCCCTCCGGCGTTGTTGCTGTTGGGGCTGCTCCCACACGCGCTGCCTGAGTTGATCGCTCTGTTCCTGCCGCTTGCCGCCTGGATCATCGCGAGCAGACGAGGGGAGTGGGATCAGCTGCTCGCCGCCACCGTCGTGACGGTCGCGATCGCCCTGCCCGTGCTGGTGGGCGCGGCGTTCGTCGAGGTGTACGTCTCACCGCACCTGTTCACCGCGCTCACCGGCTTGCACTCGCCGATCGTGGGGAACTGGGACGGGTTCACGGTGCGCGTTCACTAAACGCATTGGACGGGTTCACGTTCCGAATCCACCGAACCGCGTTGGACGGGTGTCGCGGTGGCGAGTCGGCTGGAAGCGTCCATACAGTCCACGCCCCCTGAAATATGTCGCTTCACTTTGTATAGTGGAGGGGGTGGCTCGATGAAGACCGAGCGCACCCGGCAGCGGACGGCAGACATTCGATAGGAGATTCCCATGGCAGGCACCCTCACCGAAGTAACCGACGCCAACTTCCAGGCCGAGGTCGTCGAGTCCGAGAAGCCCGTGCTCGTCGACTTCTGGGCTCCCTGGTGCGGACCGTGCCGCGTCGTGGGTCCCGTGCTCGAGGAGATCGCCTCCGAGCGCGAGGATCTGAGGATCGTGAAGCTCAACGTGGATGAGAACCAGCAGACCGCGGCCAGCTTCCAGGTGCTCTCGATCCCGACGATGATCCTCTTCAAGGGCGGCCAGCCCGTCAAGACGGTCGTTGGGGCGTATCCGAAGAAGAAGATCGAGGCTGAGCTGGACGGGGTCTTGACGGCTGCGTAGGGACCGCGAAAAGAGGGCGCCCCACGCGCGCGCGTGGGGCAGGCCTTTTTGGATCAGGTGCGCACAGCCCGACTGAGGGCAATCTCCAGCGTGAGGCCCTCGATGTCGGTTTGCTCGCGGTAGTCCGTAGCGCCCTCGCCCGCGCGCTCGCCGTCGCCGATAGCGAGGTTCACGGCCAGTGTCTCGCCGCTGACGTACGCCTCGTGCGTGCGCGCGGCGTCGAGCAGCGCCTGGTCGCCCGCGAGGGCCAGCTCGATGCGGTCCTCCACCTTCAGGCCGGCCGTCTTGCGCGCGTTCTGGACGGCGTGCACGATCTCGCGCGCGCGGCCCTCCCTCAGCAGGCCGTCGTCGATCGTGAGGTCGAGCGCCACCGCGTGCGCGCCCTCGCGCTCGACAGAGTAGCCCTCCGGAGCCTTCATCGTGAGGATCACGTCCTGCTCTGTAAGCGTGTGCTCGCGGTCGCCTACGGCGATCCCGATGCCACCGCCATCGTCCCACCCAGCCTCGCCATGGCCGCGCCCCGTGGCGTCACCGCGCGCGGCGTCGCCGGCAGCGGCCCGCACGGCGGCCGCCACCCTGGCGGGGTCGAGTGCCGCTATCGCCTCCGCCGCCAGTGGCATGTCTTTGCCGAATAGGGGCCCGAGCGTGCGGTAGTTGGCCTTGACCTCGTACTCCCCGAGCTCCTCAGCCCCCTCCACGAAGCGCACACATCGCACGTTGAGCTCCTCGCGCACGATCTCCAGGAGCCTCTCGATCGCCGCGCGCTCGCGGCCGTCCGCCACCACGACCGCCTCCGCCAGGGGCTGGCGCACCTTGATCTTCGCCTGCGCCCGAGCCGCCAAGCCGAGCCGGACCGTCTCGCGCGCGATTGCCATCGCCTGCTCGAGCGCCGCATCGCGCACGGGCAGTGCATCGCCGACCGGGAAGTCGCACAGGTGAACGCTCGCGAGGGTGCCGTCGAGGTTGTCGTAGATCTCATCGGCCACAAACGGGCACAGCGGGGCGAGCAGCTTGGAGATGCACAGCAGGCACTCGCGCAGCGTCGCGAACGCCGCAGGGTCTCCGTCCCAGAATCGCCGGCGCGAGCGGCGCACATACCAGTTGGAGAGATCGTCCATGAGCTCCGCGATCGCTCGTCCCGCGGTCGTCGCGTCGTATGCGTCGAGCCGCTCGGCGACCGTCTCGGCGGTGGCGGCGGTACGCGAGAGCGCCCACCTGTCCAGATCGTCGGGCGCGTCCGCGGTCGTGGCAGAAGTTCCGCTCCAGCCGGCCCCGCGTCCCGTCGCGGGGGCCACCTCAGCCCCCCCAATCGCTCCGTCCCCATTCAACGTTTGCGCGTTCGCCTTCGCGTAGAGCGTGTAAAAGAAGTAGGTGCTCCACAGCTGCTTGAGGAACAGCCGTACGCCCTCGCCGATCGCCTCCTCCGAGAAGCGATACCCGTCCCATGGCTGCTTTGAGGTGAAGAAGTACCAGCGGAACGCGTCCGCGCCGTAGCGGTCGAGCACCTGCCACGGCTCGACCGTGTTGCCCTTGGACTTCGACATCTTCTGGCCGTCCCCGTCGAGGATCAGCCCGAGGCACACCACATTCTTGTAGGGGGCCTCCTCGAACAGCAGGGTCGAGACGGCCAGCAGCGAGTAGAACCAGCCGCGCGTCTGGTCAAGCGCCTCGCAGATGAAGTCGGCGGGAAAGTTTTTTTGGAATAGCTGTTCGTTCTCGTGAGGCGAATGGTGCTGGGCGAACGGCATCGCGCCCGAGTCGAACCACACGTCGATCACCTCAGGCACTCGCTTCATCGGCTTGCCGCACACCGTGCCCGCGGACGGGCCGGGCTCGCCGCCCGATTCGCTTGCGGCCGATGGGATGGATAGGGGGTCGTTCGAGCTGGGACAAGGGAACACCACCTCATCGACGTAGGGTCGATGGTGGTCTTCGAGGGGCGTGCCCGAGCGCTGCTCCAGCTCCGCAAACGACCCAATCGTGTGCGTGTGACCCGCCTCACAGCGCCACACCGGTAGCGGCGTGCCCCAGTAGCGCTCCCTCGAGAGCGCCCAGTCGACGTTGTTCGAGAGCCAGTCCCCAAAGCGGCCGTGCTTGATGTGCGGCGGGTACCAGTTCACCGTCTCATTTGCCGCCATCATCTGGTCGCGCACCCTTGAGGTGGCTATGTACCACGAGGGCTTGGCGTAGTAGATCAGCGGGGTGTTGCAGCGCCAGCAGTGGGGGTAGGAGTGCTCGTAGTCGCTGCGCTTGAACAGCAAGCCGCGTGCGTCGAGGTCGGCGATCAAGTCCTCGTTCAGCTCGGGGTCCTTGACGACGCGGCCCTTGTAGGAGCCGCCATCGTTGTTGCGCACGTCCATGCCGTACGTGCCGTCCGGCTTGACCGGGTTGAAGAGCGTGTGGGGGTTCCGCGGATCGAACATGCCCGCCGCCGCAGCGACTCGGAAGTCGTCCTCGCCAAACGCCGGGGCGATGTGCACGAGGCCGGTGCCGTCCTCGGTCGTCACGAAGTCCCCGGCGACGATCGGCGCTCCGCCGCTGCCGCGACCGCTCGTGGGAAAGATCGGCGCCTCATAGGACGCGCCGGTGGGCGTCCCGTCGACCGACTCGCCGATCAGCTCGCTCCCCGGAAATGCGTCGACGATCTCCACGTCCTCCCCGAGCACCTTCTCCACCAACGCCCTCGCGAGGATGACCGTCTCGCCGTTCGTGCGGACACGCGCATACTCGATCTCCGGCCCGACCGCGACCGCCACATTGCCTGGCAACGTCCACGGTGTCGTCGTCCAGATCAGCAGCGAGTCGCCCTCCCGCAGGCGTTTGCCGGGGGAACTCACCGGCAGCCGCACATACACCGACGGGTCCACCACGTCCCTGTATCCGAGCGCCACCTCGTGCGAGGAGAGCGCCGTCCCGCAGCGGTAGCAGTAGGGCACCACCTTGTGCCCCTCATACAGCAGTCCCTTGTCGCTTATCTCCTTGAGCGCCCACCACACCGACTCGATGTAGTCCTCGTCGAGCGTCCTATACGCGTGCTCCAGGTCTACCCAGAAGCCGATCCGTTCGGTCAGCCTGTTCCACTCGTCGAGGTACTCGAACACCGACTTGCGGCACTCTTCGTTGAACCGCTCGATCCCGATGCCCTTCTCGGGGTCCTCGATCTCGGCCTTGCTCGTGATCCCGAGCTTCTGTTCAACGGCGATCTCCACCGGCAGCCCGTGGCAGTCCCAGCCGCCCTTGCGCTCCACGCGGTAGCCCCTCATCGTCTTGTAGCGCGGGTAGATGTCCTTGAACACGCGCGACAGCACATGGTGGGAGCCCGGCCTGCCGTTGGCCGTGGGCGGGCCCTCGTAGAAGACCCACTGCTCAGCTCCCTCGCGCATCCGCAGCGACTCGGCGAACACGTCGCGCTCACGCCAGCGCTGCAACACCTCCTGCTCGAGCGCCGGCAGATCCTGGCGTGGGTTCACCTCGCGCGGCGGTATCGGCGGGTGTCTCGCATGGGCCGTCATCGGGCGGCCCATTGTAGGTGGGCGCCGCGCCTGGCAAGCGGCGCCTCACGGGTGGGGGCCAGATGCGTCGCGGTGGGGATTGGAGACGTCGGCTAGAAAGCCGCTACGACGACCGGCGCCGGCGCGACCGCCGCGGCGCGCCTCGGGCTCGCGAGACGCTCACGCAGCATCTGCACAGCCTCGGCCGGACCGGGGCCTATGCGAACCACCGTGCTCGCGCCCGTATCCGGCAACGCTCCGCGGTAGTCGAGCACCTGAAGTTCCCCGCCGCTCTGCCTTGTCGCGTACACAATGCGCCCGATCTCATCCAGCGACGAGTTGCGTCCGGCGAGCACCATCGCCTGAGGGCGCAGCGCGCGCAATGCGCTCCCCACCCGCGTGCTGTCCAAGTCCACCGGGAGCGTCAACACGCGCAGCCCGGCGCGCCTCACGAACAGCTCGAGCGCCTGTACGTACAGTGCGTCGATGTCCATGGGACGGCTCGCGTCGAAGATCAACACGCTCTCCTCGTGCGTGGAGGGGGGCGCCACGCGCTGTGCGGCCGCCAGCCAGCCCGTGGCGTACCGCCAGGCGAAGCAGTACTCAGGCCCGCCCGCCCGCGAGGCTGCAAGCCCGATGCCGGGCTCGTCCTCTCGATCGCGTGGAAAGGCCGGATTGCCAGGGTACGTCGAGTGCTCGTCATCCGAGGCCATAGCCTGCACCGCCGGCAACAGCACCGTCTCGATCGTGCGCTCCACCGAGCGCACCGCCATGCTCTCCTCCAATAGACGGTCGGCCTTCTCCTCGCTAAACGCCGCGAACGCCGCCTGTAGCCGCCTGGGCGTGGAGGGCCCCTCGCCGCGCTCGCGCGCCACGGAGATCGCCGATGCGATGTCGTTGGTCTCCGCATAGGCCTGCCTGAGCGCCTCGATTTCGGCGAGGTCGAACTGGCGGTGGCCGCCCTCGGTGCGCGCCGGGGCGGGGTAGCCAAAGCGGCTTTCCCAACTGCGCAGCGTGTTGGGGCTCACGCCGAGCAACGCGGCGGCGGCGTTCGTGCGGATCACGCTCATACATAGGATTGTTGAGCTTTTGGGAGTGCCCCGGCAAGTCGCGCAAGGCGCGGTGCATCCTGGGAGGGCGCTTGCAAGCGCAGGAACCGGAGTCGCGGGCGCGACGACGGATGCTTCGAGCACGGCTCTCCGAGCCCGGTCCACCAGGCAATTGCCCCGGACCGATGCACACGTCCATACGATGGGAGCGTGCTCGCGCGCGAGACATTCCCGATGAGGCTTCGCCTCTACCACCACCATGACGGCGCACGCGTCGCCTACCGAGAGGTCGGCGCCGGCCCTCCGCTCGCCCTGCTCCACTCCGGATTGCTCTCCCACCGCGAGTGGGAGCCGGTCGTGGAGCGCCTCGCCGAGCGCCACCGGCTCCTGATCCCCGACCTGCCGCTGCACGGCGACTCCGAGGACCGTCCGCGCCACCCCTACACGATCGACTGGTTCGCGGAGGTGATGGCCGGCTTTGCCGACGACGTCCTTGGGCCGCGACCGCTCGTCGTCGGCCACGACGCGGGCGCCGAGATCCTCTTGCATGCGGTCCTCGGCGGGCGGCTCC
>CAAGKR010089328.1_pt1 | contig 19530 bp, 18 predicted proteins | sample 2556971 | NCBI WGS metagenome assembly CAAGKR01 (sample SAMEA5207829, study PRJEB30636) | soil metagenome | biome: forest; feature: boreal; material: soil | place: USA | collected 2011-09 | depth 1 m | reverse complement strand
TCTGGCTGTTCGGTGGCGGAACCGACTCCGAGAGTTCGGGCAGCACCGCTGCGCTCGCAAGCGCCGCGGAGCACGCATCGGGCGCACGGAAGGCCAAGCTCGTCGATACGGACGGCAACGTGCTGGCGAAGGCGGTGGTGCTGCCCGACGGCACCGGCTACGTCACGACTCAGTTGCCGACGCTCCCGGCCGGCCGCACCTACCAGCTGTGGGGTGTCGACAACCGCAACACGATCTCGCTCGGTGTGATGGGGCGCAGCCCCAATGTCGTCGCGTTCCAAGCTGCGGGACACCCTGCGGCGATCGCGATCACCGAGGAGCGTGCGGGCGGCGTGCCGGTGACCAAGAACAATCCTGCCGCGGTCGGCGACCTCAAGGCCTGACGCGCGCGCTCGAACGACTTCAACGCCATCCGCGCAGCGGGTGGCGCCGAACTCCTCGTTGACCACCACGCACACGATGAGGAGAGCGCATGGCAATCGATGATGTGCGACTGCGCGACCTGCTCGAACAGTCCCAAGATGTCCATTCAGACGCGATGTGCACGACGCGAACGTCGCTTGACGAGATCGTCGAACTCGGTCATGAAGAGCGTCGTGAACATGTCCCGAGCAATCTCGACGACGTCCGACGTCACACGTTGCTCGGCGCGTTCCCGACAACCGGCATCCTCGCCGCCGCGGGCCTCGGTACCGCAATGGCCGTTCTGCTGGCGAGCCCGGCGTTCGCCGACAAGGCGATCGACGTCCAGATGCTCCAGACGGCTGCCTCCATCGAGAACCTGGCGGTCGCGACCTACGACACCGCGTTGACACTCGACTTCATCGGTGGCGCGTCGGCGATCCCCGTCGTGAAGGCATTCGTACAGAAGACGCGTGACCAGCACAAGGAACACAGCGACGCGTTCAACGCCGCGTCGACTCGCCTGGGCGGCAAGAAGCAAGATCAGCCCGACCCGGTTCTCCTCGGTGTCGTCGACAACGCGAAGCCGACGCTCACGGGTCCCGCGCAGGTCGTCGACCTCGCGCTCGAACTCGAGGACACCGCGGCGTCGACCTACGTGGCCAACGTCGGCGCCTACTCCAACAAGAGCGCACGGGCCGTCGCCGCCAGCATCATGGGTGTCGAGGCGCAGCACGCCGCGATCCTCTACGCGGTGAAGGCGCTCGTGGCGGCAGGGATGCCCGAGCTCATCACGTTGCCGCCGGATGCCGCGGCGCTTCCGGCTGCCGCAGGGAGCGTCGGCTTCCCCGACGCGTTCTTCAAGACCGCCGATGCCCGTGCCGCCAGCGAGGGAGCAGTGCAGTGAGCGCCGCCAACCAGGACCCGATGCCGATCGACGAGAGCGAGCTGCGGTCGCTGACCGACGATCTCGCCGATGCACACCGCGACGCGCTGCCCTCCATGCGCCAGAGCCTGGAGGAGTGGCGAGCGAGTGACGACAACGTCGACGCGGGGATCACGCACCTCGTCTCGACGCCGGCCAGCCGACGGGCGTTCCTCTTCGGTGGCGGCGCCTTGCTCGGCGGCTTGGCCCTCGCTGGTGGTGGTGCCGGTGGCTTGAGCTCAGCGGTTGCCCGGATGCGGGCGGTCGCGGTGCCGGCGGCTGCGTCGGCGCAGAAACTGAGTGGCGACCTCGCGGTGGTCGCGCTCGCAGCCGGGCTCGAGAACCTCGCCGTCGCCACCTACCAAGCCGGTATCGACGCGGCGACGAAGGGGTCACTCGGTGCGGTGCCGCCGGCCGTCGTGATGTTCGCGACCACGGTACAGAGCCAGCACAAGGATCACGCGGCGGCTTGGAACGGCGTGCTCACCGGCGCGGGCAAGAAGGCGGTCACCGGCGTCGACCTCACGGTGAAGAAGTCAGTGGACAAGACGTTCGCCACGGTCAAGGACGTCCCGGGATTCGCCAAGCTCGCGCTCGACCTCGAGAATGTCGCGGCCGCGACGTACCTCGCGGCGATCGACGTCGTGAAGGATCCCGCCGGGATCAAGACGGCGGCGAGCATCGAGCCGGTCGAGCTCCAGCACGCCGCAATTCTCAACTTCCTGTTGGGCCAATACCCAGTGCCCGATTCCTTCGCCAAGAAGTCGGGTGCGAGACCGACGAGCGACAAGATCGGGTGACCCCCTGATCCGATGAGGTGGATCCGATCGGGTCCCTCTCGTCGGACGCCGGACAGTCGGGTAGGCAACCCCCAGCCTCCCCGGCTGTCTCGCGTGGGTGACTTCTTGCAAGGATCCGGTCGGTCGTGGCGTCTATCCCACGATGCAAGAAGCCGACCTTGGAGGGCGTGGCGGACGCGGTAGCGAGTCAGCCCGGTCCGGCAGCGCCGGAGCCGTCGTTCATCGAGCTGTACCACGAGTGCTTCGACTCGATGGCACGGCTGGCTTTCGCGCTGACCGGCTCGAACGCGCTCGCCGAAGATGTCGTCCAAGATTCGTTCGTGCGCGTGCACGCACATTGGTCGCGAGTGCAACATGCCGAAGGCATACCTGCGTACCTCGGTCGTGAACGCGTGCAAGTCGGCGCACCGGCGGCAAGCGCGTGAGCGCGCACGCACGTTGCGTGCCGTCGAGCCGGTGGAGCTCGGCGCCGACGAGCTGTTCGACGCGCTCGGTCAGTTGGCATACCGGCAGCGCGCCGCCCTCGTCCTTCGGTTCTACGAAGGTGTGCCCGACGCCGAGATCGCGCGCGTGCTCGGGTGCCGCGTGGGAACGGTCGCGTCGCTCGTTCATCGCGGTCTCGCGGAGCTACGGAAGGTGATCGAACGATGACGAACCGGGAGGACGGAACCGAGGAGCAACTCGGCGAAGCGGTGCGGCGGAGTGTGTCGCGTCATGCCGACGCGCTCGAGACTCGACCCGACGAGAGTGACCTCTTCGTTCGTATCGGGCATCGCGGCGCGCGCACGCAGCGTGTGCTCGCGATCGCGGCGGTGCTCATGCTCGCCGCCGGTGCGCTCGGCGGCTACCTCGTCGGGAACTCCGGTGGAGAGGACGACCTTGCGATCGTGACGCCACGCGACGGAGGGTCGAGTGGCAGCGCAATTCCAAGCGGCTCGTTGAGCGGGATCATCGGCGGACGCATGACGCACGTGTTCACTCGTGAGGCGAACGGCATCACAATCCGGGTCTACGCATTGGTTTCGGACAGTCCAGTTCCTGAGCCAGTTCCGAGCAACGTGATGGCCGAAATGTCGAACGATGCCGCGGTTGGTTTCGGCGGCCTCTTCGTGTGTGGGGACTCACCGCTTGCTCGCGCCGGCGGCATCTTCGGTGTGGGCGAGGGTTCACCGTCCGGTTGGGTCATGGTGCGCGTGCAGGGTGTTGCCGCTGGCGCGACTTTGGTGCGGGCGGACTTCGGAACGAGCCACGACGAGATGAAGCCGGTTGACGGCATCGCCGCGCTCGCAAGCCCCGTCGACGCCGGGTCCACTGGCGGGCTCGAAGGAACGCTTGAGGCCGTCGACGCCCACGGCACGGTGCTGGCCACGCTCGGTCTCGACACGGTCGCGCAACCGCCCGAATGCTCCTCTGGCGCCGTGTTGGAGACGCCAACCACAGCGCCGAATACGCTCCCACCCGCGAGCGGTCCGCCGCCCGCCGACGAGGACGCGGCGCGTGACAGTGTCATGCAGGCGTTCGTCGACTTCAGTAGCACCAGCAACCCTCGCGATGTCCGGCTCGCGGCGATCGAGGACGCCGACGTCATCGGGCCCCTGCTCGACCAATCGCACGAGGTCGGGTTTCGGTCGTATGGGAGCGCGATCGACAACATGACGATCACGGTGAGCGACATTCGCTTTCTCGACGAGACCCACGCGGCCGCAATCACGACGCTGCACATTCCCGGCAATGGGGACGTCTACCCGAACAGGGTGGAGACCGCGGTCTTCGTGGACGGTCGATGGAAGCTGACTCGACAGACGATCTGCGACCGTTTGGAACCGTCGGGCGTGCGTTGTCCTCCCGCGTGAGCCTCTGAGCGCTTCTGCATGTCGCGGTAGCTTCCGAGTGGAGCGCGCGACGAGGAGGAACGATGGAGCTCAGGGCGTTCGGACGAACGGGCGTGAGGGTCAGCCCTTTGTGTCTCGGAGCGATGATGTTCGGCGCGTGGGGTAACCACGACCACGACGAGTCGATCGACGTGATCCACGCCGCGCTCGATAGCGGGATCAACTTCATCGACACCGCCGACGTGTATTCGGGGGGAGAGTCGGAAGAGATCGTCGCCAAGGCGATCCAAGGCCGGCGTGACGACGTTGTGCTCGCCACCAAGGTGCACGGCAACATGGGCGCCGATCCCAACATGAGCGGGAGCTCGCGGCGCTGGATCCTGCGCGAGTGCGAGGAGAGCCTGCGGCGCCTCGATACCGACTACATCGACCTGTACCAGATGCACCGCCCGCGTCCCGATACCGACATCGACGAAACCCTCGGCGCGTTGTCCGACCTCGTGCATCAGGGCAAGGTGCGCTACATCGGAAGCTCCACGTTTCCCGCCTCGGCGATTGTCGAGGCACAGTGGGTGTCCGAGCGCCGCAACCGCGAGCGCTTCGTGTCCGAGCAGCCGCCGTACTCGATGCTCGTACGCGGGGTCGAGTACGACGTGCTTCCCACGTGCGAGAACTACGGCATCGCAGTGATCCCGTGGAGCCCCCTCGCCGGCGGTTGGCTCTCCGGCAGGTGGCGCAAGGGTGCCGACGACCTCACCAGCCATCGCGCGAGCCGCATCCCGACGCGCTACGACCTGACAGTGCCGGGGAACCAGCAGAAGCTCGAGGCAGCCGAAGAGCTCGCGCAACTCGCCGAGGCCGCGGGAATGTCGCTCGTGCACCTCGCGGTGGCGTGGGTGCTCAACAACCCTGCGGTGACGTCCGCGATCATCGGGCCGCGCACGATGGAACAGCTCACGACCCAGCTCGGTGCCACCGAGGTGACGCTCGACTCGGATCTGCTCGACCGCATCGACGAGATCGTGCCGCCCGGCACCACGTTCAACTCTGCCGACTCGGGCTACCAGCCGCCAATGGTCGCCGACCCGCGCAGCCGCCGCCGCCAAGGTTGATCGGGAGGGTTGTCGCGCGACTCGCCGCGATTACGACGCGGTGTGGGTGTGCTCGCAACCCGCGCCGCCGTGACCCTCGATGCCGGCGAACGGACCACACGGCGTGTTCTCGAGCCACACGTGCATCATGGGCGCCGTCCCGCGGAACGTTCCGCCCGGCCTGCACACACCGTTGACGAGAATCCCGACGACATGGCCGGCGTCGTCCCAACAGAGGTTCTGGTGATCGTGCCACGGCGTCAGCGTCCCCGCGATGTCGGGCGCGTCGGCGAGCGTTCTGCCGGGGTTGAGGATGTACATCGCCGACGCCACTTGGTTCGAGCCGTCGGGCATGTGCTTCAGGACGATGGATTCGATGGCGTGCGGGTCGAGCTCGCGGCCATCGGTCATGTACGCGTTGTTGACGAAGTGCTCGAACGAGCCCACGGCGCGGCCGTCGCCGATCCACTTGTAGCCCGCGACGACGACGGCGGCTTCGTTCGGGAGGAACGCCAGCGCGAGTCGCGTGTCGTTGAGCAGTGTCTTCGCTCGCGTTCGCTGGGGCTTGGTGAGCCGAGGGTCGTCGAGCGAGATGATCGTCCCGGTTGGCGTCTCCCCGGCAGTGGTGGCATGTGTGTGCGCGGTCGCGCCGGCGGTGGCGGCGTGGGTGTGGGCTGTACCGGCCGCGACCGAAACCGTTCCGTCATCGTGTGAGTGGCCGGCGCTGTGCGTGTGGCTGGCGGCCATCGCCGGAACCGCGAGCACCAGCACGAGCAAGCACGCAACACCGATTGCGGGAACGTCGAGGTGACGCACGACGCGGTGCCGGCCGACGAGCGCGACTGCTCCGCCGATGACGGCGATCGCCGCGAGCAGCGCCGCGAGAGAGTCTTGGAACCCGACCTCTTGGACGGATCCGAACGGTCCACCGACGTCCGTGATGCGCGTCAGCGCCCAAACTGCGACGCACCCCGCGTTGAGGAGGACGCCCGCGACGACGAGCAGGTGGTTCGGCCGGAATACGACGAACGCGGCCCAGCCGAGTTGCGCGACCGCGCAGAGCGCGAAGAGCCACGCGAGAGTGGGTTGGTCGCCGTGGCTGCCCGCAGCGGCCGCGTGGACGAGCCCGGCTCCTGCTGACGCCGCCGCCGCCGTCGCGAGATAGGTGGACAGAGGCCCAGTCGTGCTGCTCAAGGGCTCCATTCTTGTCGCAAACAGTGAGCCCCGCGTCCGCAGCCCACGAAGGGACTGTGCGGTCGGCTAACCAGGCTGCTCCGGCGAGGAGCGTTTCCTTCGCCACGCTGCATGCCAGCCTTGCTGGCTCTGCTCGGCGGCAAGGTGTCGGCTCCGGGCGCGCAGGATGTCGGTGCGGGTGCACATCCCCACGATGCGTTGTTCCTCGTCGATCACGGGGAGGTGCTCGACCTCTTCGTCGATAATGCGTTCGAGTGCGTTCAGCAGGGTGTCGTCGGGCGCGATTGTGACGACGTCGGTGCTGGCGATGACCGACAACGGCGTGTCGGAGTTGGCGTCGGGTCCGAGCAGGTCGCTCCGTGAGACGATGCCGACGCAGCGCCGGTTGTCGTCGACGAGCGGGTACGCGCTGTGGGGAGACTGCTCGATTCGGCCGCGCGCGTCAGTGACGGTCTGGCTGACATCGAGGACCTTCACCGCGTGGGTCATCGCGTCGCGTACGAGCGTTGCCTGCAAGTAGTCAGGCGTGTAGTCGAACGAGACGTGAAGGCCGCGGCGGGCGAGCTTCTCGGTCATGAGCCCGTGATCGAGCAGTGCGCCTGAAATGAGGTCGGCGATGACCGCGGCGAGCATGATTGGCAGGATGGCGCGGTAGTCGCGGGTGAGTTCGAACGCGAACACGATGGCCGTGAAGGTGGCCCGGGTCGCCGAGCCAAAGGTGGCAGCCATCGCGACGAGCGCGACGGCGCCGGGCGACACATGGAGGTCGGGCGCGATCTCGTTGACCAGCGCGCCGAGCATGCCACCGAAGGCACCGCTGACGAGCAGGATCGGGGCGAGCGTGCCCCCGGAAGTGCCGGACCCGAGGGCGATCCACCACGCGGTGAGCTTGCCGACCAGCAGCACTGCGAGCACGCCGACGGCGATGCGGTTGGCGAGGATGTCGTTGATCGTGTCGTAGCCGACGCCGAGCGCGCGAGGCACCGCGAGCCCGACGGCGGCGAAGCCGAGAGCGCCGATGATGGGATGCCAGAACTCGGAGACCGGCAGGCGCCGGAAGCCGGCCTCCACGAGGTAGAGACCCTTGCAGATAACGACGGCGAGGAACCCGCACGCGATCCCGATCACCGCGAATACGGGAAGGGTCGACAGTCCCGCGTAGTCATGAGGCGGCACGTGAAATAACGGGCCGGCACCGAACAGCGCCGCGTGCATCGCGCCGGCGACACTCGACGCGACGACGAGCGGCACGAACGCGCGGTTCGAGAACTCGAAGAGCAGCAACTCGATCGCGAGCACGACCGCCGCGAGCGGTGTGCCGAACGTCGCCGACATCCCCGCGGCGGCGCCACAAGCGAGCAGAATCTTGCGTTCCGCAGGCGTCACTCGGATCCATTGTCCGATGAGAGAGCCGAACGCTCCGCCCGTGACGATGATCGGTCCTTCGGCGCCGAACGGTCCGCCGGTGCCGATGGCAACCGCGGCCGACAGCGGCTTTGCGACGGCCGCCCGGGGTGCGATCCGACTCTGGCGCGTGAGGATCGACTCCATGGCCTCCGGGATGCCGTGACCGCGAATCACGGGGGACCAGCGCGCCAGTAACGACACTACGAGCGCGCCACTGGCCGCCTCTACGAAGAGAATGGGACCGGGATGGAAGTTCTGAAACGACGGCAACGCCCAGCCCCAGCGGTGAAAGAGCACCACGTTCGTGATCAACCCGATGAGGTGCAGCAATACCCACGCCGCCCCGCCGCCGATGATGCCGAGCGCGGCGGCGATTGCTGCGAGGAAGCAAGTGCGCCGGGCCCGCGCGCGCCGAGAGATAGCAGAAGTGCTTGCCACCACCACTCCTATCGTGGCACGATATAAATGTGAAGCCCGATCTTACCGATGCGGACTACCTGCGCCTTCTCGAGTTCCGCACGGGCCTCCGCCGCTTCCTGCACTGGAGCGAAGAACAGGCGGTGGCGGTCGACGTCTCTCCCGCACAGCACCAACTCCTGCTCGCGATACGGGGTCACCAGGATCGGAGAGGACCGACCATCGGAGACATTGCCGAAACACTTCTGCTCCGCCACCACAGCGCCGTCGAGCTCGTCGACCGGGCCGAAACCGCCGGGTTGGTCCGCCGTCGAACCGACAGCAGCGACCAGCGCGTCGTGCGACTGAGCCTGACTGCGCTCGGCAGCCGGCGCCTACACCAACTGAGCGAGCGACACCTCGAAGAACTCGACCGGTTACGCCCACAGCTCAGCGCCATGTGGAACGGAATCACTTGAGCAGCGTTTTGGTGTAGCGCCGCCGCCTCTCGGAATGATCCCAGAAACGCGTAGTTTCGCCCTCTGTTCGGCTGCCAATTCGAGCGATATTCTCGGCTCACCGAACGATGGGAGCGACGCCTGGTTCAGGTCTGGCTCAGCAGCAGACCTCGCCTGTGCCACTGCCCCTTCCTCCGTCCCACCCGGGAAAGGGAGATGCGCGATGAGCGACACGGCTCAGTCTTTCCACCGACCGCAGCTGATCGAGCTCGGTGGTGACATCGACCTGGCGAACGCGGAGGCGCTGGGCGATGCGCTGTGCGAGGCGATCGATCGAACTCGCTCCGAGATGGTCGTCGACCTGTCGGCGGTCCCGTTCATCGATTCTCGTGGCATCGCGATGATGGCCCGCGTCCACGAGCATGCGAGCACGCACCACTGCAGTGTCACGTGGAGAGGTCTGCAGCCCTGGCCGGCACGGGTCCTTGCGATCACCGGCCTCGACGCCATGCTCCTCATCGAGAAGTAGTGCGATCGCGCGAGTGACCGCCCGGGTCTGAACCTGCGGTTGGCGCCCTCGGCAGTGTCTGCGCCCTCGGCAGGATTCGAACCTGCGCATTGTGGCGCGGGAGTTGGGTGCCGATGCTTGGAGCATCGGTCGGCGCCCTCGGCAGGATTCGAACCTGCGCACACGGCTCCGGAGGCCGTCTTGGATCGTCTTTTCGCTCTGTCGCGTGCCTTGCAGTGCCTCTGAGCTGGGCTTCTTGTCTACTCGTTCTCCCGGGATACATCAGATGGTCGTCAGTCGATTGACAATCAGATTGACAGCCAGTGCGGACGTTAGCGCTAACGGTTGCAGCGCGACGTCTGCCGAGTGTCCCGGCAGCGCGCTCTCTCGCCCGCCACTGCTACAGGGTTGGTTTGAAACTGCCACAAGACTCGGGCGATTCGGCGAATCGTCGCGTCGCCGCGCGAGGTCGCGAGAGTGGGATACCTCATAGGAGGTGTGTCGGCGTCGTTGGGTGCGGCTCTCGAGATCGTTGGGGGGCTACGGCCGGAGCGGTCGGAAGAACTCGCGAAGATCCTCGACGATCAGGTCGGGCTCTTCGGCCGCGGCGAAGTGACCTCCGCGGGGCATCACCGTCCAGCGGTGCAGATTGGCGTGGCGCTCGGCGACCGCGCGCGGCACGAAGATGAGATCGTTCGGGAACACCGCAATCGCGGTCGGCGCTTCCAGCTCCGGTTTGCGATCGTGGACGATGCGCACCGGGTTCTTCCACTGCTCCCAGTAATAGCGCATGCTGGTGCCGATCGACTGGCCGATCCAGTAGAGCGTGACTCCCGCGAGTAGGTCATCGCGCGAGATTGCGTCGAACACGTCGCCATCGTGATCGCTCCAGAGGCGGCGCCGCTCGAGGATCCATGCGGCCAACCCTGCGGGTGAGTCGTTGAACGCGTACGCGAGCGTCTGCGGGTCGGTCGTGTGCACAGCGACATGCGCGTTCGCGGTGGCCATGCGCGCCTGCATCTTCTCGTACCAGCCCTGCTCCTCGGGGCCATAGTCGTCGGGCGACAGGCCCCCGTAGTACGACACGGTGAGCAACACAGGGAGGCTCATGTGCGCGCCGATCAGGTGCTCGGCGTGCTCGTGCGCGAGCTGCGCGGTGACCGACGCGCCCCAGTCGCCGCCATGCACGGCGAAAGGTCCGTAGCCGAGGACGGCGCGCATCAGTCGCACCCACAGCGCGGCGGTGGCACGAACCGCGACACCGGTCTTTGTCAATGGGCCCGACAGCGGGTATCCCGGCAGCGCTGGCACGACCATGTCGAAGGCGTCGGCCGGATCGCCGCCGTACGCCCCCGGATCGCTCAGCGGCCCAATCACGCGGTGGAAGTCCCAGAACGTCCACGGCCAGCCATGTGTCAGCACCAGCGGCAGTGCGTTCGGCGTCTGGCCCCGGGCGTGGATGTAGTGGATCGGCACGTCGTCGAGCACGACGCGGTAGTGCTCCCACTGGTTGAGCGCGTTCTCGAACGCGGCGAAATCGAATTCGTCGCGCCAGTACGAGAGCGTGTGCAGCATCCACTCCTCGTTCACGCCGTAGCGCCAGTCGTCGTTGCCGTAGTCACCAGGCCACCGCGTGCGCGCCAGACGGTCGCGCAGATCCGCGACGGCTTCGTCGGTGATCTCGATTCGGAAGCGCTCGGGCTGCATGCGGCTCCTCCCCGACAGCGGTGGTCGCATCAGAATGGTCGCACGAAACAAGAGCTGTCCCGACGACAGGCGCTGTTGCATTGGGTGACGCCTGTGTGCGGAGACGACAGTGGTGGGCCGGTTGACGCCCACGCATCGCGAGTCTGACGTCAAGGCGCACCGCAGCGAGATCTCCAAGCAGGGGTCACGTTGTTGCGCTGGGCGCTGATCGAGGGCATCAGCCGTTACCACGGCGGCCCGGTGCTCGCGGGCAAGTATGGCGAGATCGCGAAACGACGAGGCAAGAATTGTGGAGGGCATCTAAGGACTGTTGGACGCGAGGCGAACCACTGGCCCGCGGAGTCCTCCCGATACTTCACTTTGCGAAAGGAATCGCGCAGGGTGGACACTGGTGCCGAGTTCGGGACCCGTGTCAAGGGGGGAACCGCTGCCGATCATGAAGACATACGGAAGGCTCGGAGATGAAGGTCTCGGGTTGGATCGCGATGCTCATCGTGGGGGTCGTGACCACGCTCGCAGTGCCCGCCGCGTTCGCAGCATCATCCCCACCAGGCTCGGTCGAGGGCTTCTCGTGTGTGCCGACGGTCGAGGGCCCGATCCCGGCGACGGACGCGTCGAAGCCGTACACAGCCGTGTTGCAGTACGACTTGCCTGCAGGCTGGGCTGACGAGGAGTACTTCGTCTCCTGCTCCGCGCCGACGATCTCCTACAAGACGACCGTCATTGTCCGGAAGCCGGTGAACCCGCGGCAGGCCTCGGGGATCGTCGCGGTGGACCCACTCCATAGCGCGGGTCTGTGGGGGATGATGACGCTCCTACAGCCTTATTGGGTCAACCACGGCGACGTGCACATCGGTGTCGTGGCGAGCAGCGGCCCGCTCGAGACGTTCGTCAAGCCGTCGAACCCAGCTCGCTACGGGTCGCTCAGTCTCCCCACGGCTCCAGAGGCCGCGAACGAAGTGCTCGCAGGTGTAGGTGCGGTCTTGCACCAACATCCCGAGTCACTGCTCGGCGACATCAAGTTCAAGGACGCGATCCTGGGCGGCTGGTCCCAGACTGCGGTCGTCACCCGCACATTCATCAGCTCGCCGCAGGGCTCGGGCACCGTGAACGGCAAACCCGTGTACGACGGGTACTTCCCGGGCCAGGCTGCGGTCGGTTCCTCCGGAGGAGCCCAGGTCCAAGCAGTCCCCGAAACGCACGTGCCGGTCATGGAGCTCCAGGGCGAACGCGAATTGCTGGTGACGATGCAGGTGTACGGAACCCTCGGCTACCGGCGCCGCGACAGCGCTACGTATCGGCTCTATGAGGTAGCGGCCATGTCACACGTCAACAACGAGCCGGGGAACCCGGTGGCCGCGTTCGGCAGATCCGTCACGTGCGAGTGGCCGCCCGGCGCAACACCTTCCGCGTTCAGCCAGACCCAAATGTGGGACATGGCATTCGACAACCTCACAAAGTGGATCACCAACGGAACGGCGCCACCACGCGCGCCGCGGATCAAGCTGGAAGCCGATGGCAAAACCGTTGTGCGCGACGCGCAGGGCAACGCGGTCGGTGGAGTCCGCAGTGTCTACGTCGATGTTCCGACCGCGACCCTCATGCCAACCAGCCTTGCGCCTGGCGGTGTGCTCAGCAACCCCTGCGCCTACCTCGGCTACCAACTCGACTTCAGCCCCGACACCCTCCAGCGCCTCTACGGGTCCCGCAACAACTACGTCAAGAAGGTAGCCAAGGAAGTCAACGCGTTGGTCAAAGACCGGTTCCTGCTCCCAGCGGCTGCCCAAGAACAAGTCGCGGCCGCGCGCGACTCCGCCATCTTGAGTTGAAGGGCAGAGCGGCATGGGACTTCGAGACACTCGGAGTGGTCGTGGGTCGCATGCCCGCCGCGGTCAAATGCTGCTGACCACCGAACGCTCGCATGCTGTCAGCAGGACCAGGCGGCTGACGTCGAGAGCGACATCGCGAAGATGGGTGGTCGTTCCGTAGCGGTCAAGGCGGATGTGACCGACGCCGTGCAGATGGAAGAGGTGGGCCGGCGAGTTGTCGACGAGTTCGGACGCATCGACTGCCTCGTCAACAACGCCGGGCTGATGTTCGATCAACTCACGGCGACATGGGACGACTTTCTTGCCGTGAACTTCATGGGCGCGATCAACTCGTCGAACGCGGTCATCCCTCAGATGTGGAGCCAGCGCAGCGGGTCGATCGTCAACATCTCGTCCACAGCCGCGTACCCGTTGTCCCTCCCGATGCTGTTCGACATGCCCGACGATGCGCCCGCGCCGAGAATCGCTCCCGAGGGTTATGGCATGACGAAGTGGATGCTCATCCGGCAAACGCGCGTCATGGCACAGATGCTCGGACGACGCGGGATCAGAGTGAACGCGGTGTGCCCGGGCGTCACGATGTCACCGGCCACGAAGGCCGTCGTCCCACAGCCGATTGTGCAGTCGCTGGTGGATCAATCACTCCTCGGTACCTCGCTCGAGCCGGAGGACATGACCGGGGTGATCGTCTTCCTCGCGTCGAACGACAGTTCCAAGATGACCGGACAGGTACTGATCAACGACGCCGGAACCTGGTTCACGAGCTGAATGGCTCCCCTCAGGGCACGTCGGCCTTCTCGGCCTCCGTGCGCATCTCGTCGACGTCCTCGGGGAGCAGCCAGCGCTCGGTGACGAGCTCGTCGACCCGCCGAGTGAAGCGCTCCACGTAGTCGGCGTGGTCGCGGTACAGGCGTGCCAGTGTCTCCTTCGGGATGGGCTTCTCGATGCCGACCACGCCGCGTGCCGGTACCCCGTCCGCGCCGATCGCGGGATTCGAGAAGTACTGCAGGCGCGGGACGTCAATCTGCGCGCAGCGCACGCCGCCGCGGCTGTTCCCGACCTCGTCCTTGGCGAACAGGCCGTCGGGCCCGACCTCGATGCGGTCGGCGCGCGGCGGCGTGACGCCGTCGGCGACCCACTGGATCAGGTGGTGCATCGCCATGCTGAACAGCTCGTTGTGCGGGAGGCTGTTCATCACCGCGTCCTCGGGCACGTCGCCGGCGGTCATCGACGCGCCGCCCGACCGCCACATCGCGCTGTCGTTGTAGGGCGCGCGCCGGGTGCCCATGTGCGGCACGCCCGCGAGCTCGTAGAGGCGGTAGCGGTCGCCGGGCTCGTCGCTGTCGGCTCGGCGGTACGTGCGGTTCTCGCGTCCGGCGCGGTGGGGGTCGGAGACGTCGCCGTCGCTCACCACCTGCACGATCGGCACGTCGTAGCCGCCGAACGTCACGCCCGGCGCGCCCGACGGGAAGTAGCCGTCGTACACCGGTGAGCCGTCGTCGCGGCGGCACGTGTCGTGACCGTTGAGGATGTACTCCGTGACGACGCCGCCGGTCTGCGAGTGGCCGGCCAGGATGACGTGGCGGACGTCGTATCCCTCGAACGGGCCGGCGCCGTCGGCGATGGCCGCGCCGACCTGGGCGAGGATCGGCGTCGACAGCACGTTCAGCTTCCGCATCGCCTCCATCCGCGCCTGCATCGCCGCGGGGTCGCGCGGCGGGGCCGCCATCGCGGCGTCGTCGGGCGGCGGGGCGTCGGACCAGATGTCGAGCGACGCGTACCGCTCGGGGTCGAACGGCTTCACGTGCGTCTCGAGCGCGCTCTTCTGCGAGCCGATTGCGGCAAACCCGTGCCCCGCTCGCATGAGATAGGACGACACGTACTGCCAGACCGGCGCCGCACTCATGGCGTGCACCGGCTCGACCATCACCGTGCCGCTGAAGCGGTCGGGGTCGCGTGGCCGGCGCACGTACACCGTCGTGACGTAGGGATGGCCCTCTACCTCGCCGGAGGCGAACCACTCCTCCTCGACGTAGTCGAAGTCGGCGGGATCGCCACGGAACCAACCGCTCGGCACGAACGGGGCGGAGCCGTCGCGTGCTTCGGGTCGAACGAGCGTTGCGGGCGTCACGGTCATCGCATGGCCTCCCTCGTCTCGGAACTGTCGCGATTCTCGCGCAGCACGAGACGGATGACGTCGTCGATCGACGCGTCCGCGTTGTCCTTCAGGGCCACGAGGCGCTCGTAGACCTCGGCCGCGGCCTCATGGAAGTCGGCGGGCAGAGCAGCCGACGCGAGGGTGACACCGATCTCGCGCACCTCGCCGCTCCAAGCATTGTGGTCCATTCCTTGAGGCGGGCGGCGATAAAGACGCACCGCATGAGATCCCCGGGGCTCTCAAGTCGAGTGTGGTCGCGGATTGGACGCCTTCGGCGAGCAGGGCGCGCGCCTGGCCGAGGTCGGTTGGGGCGAGGGCTTGGGCCGCGGCGTGGTCACGGCCGGGCAGCATGCGCGTGACGGTCGGGCCGCCGCGACGCCGGGTGCCTTGCTCCGGGGGCGCGCGACTCTTACGATCCGGTTACTGACTGCACACGCAAGGGGGGAGTCATGTTGCGTGGCACTCGCAATGGTGCGCCGCGGTTGGCGCGCGTCGCGATGCTCGGCATGCTCGGAGTGGCCGTCGCGCTACCGGCCGCGGCCGGAGCCGCCGCGCGCGCCTCCGGCACCGGCGAGCCGCCCGCCGGGAGCGGGATCAACACGGCCGCCGCGCTCGACAACCCGCACTGCGACAAGACCGCCGGGCCTTACGGCAGGCTGGACTTCGTCCAGAAGGGCACCGGTCCCGTCTGCGTCACGGTGTGGAAGGAAGGCAAGGACAACGGTGGCGCGACCTACCAGGGAGTGACCAAGGACAAGATCAAGGTGGTCGCGCTCGTGCCCAACGAGCAGCAGATGGCCGCGATCACGCCGACCCAGCTCCCGATGAACTACACGACCGGCAAGCCCGGCACCGTACAGGATGTGTTCAGCGACGGGTTGGCGGGCTACGAGCACGCTTTCGCCAAGACATACACGTACGGGCGCGACGTCGACCTCCAGTTCGTGACGTCGACGGGCGCCGACGAAGCGGCGCAGCGGGCAGACGCGATCAAGGTGAAGGAGATGAAGCCGTTCGCCGTTCTCGACGCCGGCACCACCGACCTCGCGATCTTCGACACCGCGTTGGTGCAGGCGAAGATCCCGGTGTTCTCGCTCTACGTCGGCGTCGCGGCCACGCTCGCGCAGGCCCCCTACCGCTGGGGTCAGCAGGATCCCGTCGCCGGGTCGATGAACGCGGCTGAGTTCATCGGCAAGCAGCTCGTGGGGAAGAAGGCGCAGTACGCCGGTGACACGGCCATGCACGACAAGACGCGTGTGTTCGGGCTCGTGCGCAGCGAGGTCATCGACATCGACTTCTTCAACCAGGCCGCCAAGAAGTACGGCGTCAAGGTCGCGCCCAACGCGAACTTCAGCTACCCGGGGACCAGCGCGGCCGGAGGCGATCCCGCGATCGCGCAAGAGAACGCGCCGACCGCGATCGCCAAGCTGAAGTCGGCCGGAGTAACCACGGTCATCCTCCTCGCCGACGGCCAGATGGTCGGTCAGCTGACGAAGCAGGCAACGGCGCAGGAGTATCACCCCGAGTGGATCTTCGCGGGCGCCCAGAACATCGACTTTCCGGTGCTGGCGCGCGCTTTCTACGACCAGGATCAGTGGGCGCACGCGTTCGGGATCTCGAACGTGTGGCCCGGATCACCGACCGCGCCGACAACCGTCCCCAACGTGGTCCAGTGGTACTGGGGGCCGGGCAAGGGCACGTACCAGATCACCTACACGAACGCGCTCGCGTGGCTGTTCCCGGGAATCATGTACGCGGGCCCGAACTTGACACCGCAGACCCTGAAGCAGGGATTCTTCGCGGTGCCGGCGGCCGGGGGTTCGGCGTCGAACGATCCGGCGCTCGCAAACCAGGGCGCCCGTTCCGGGTACGGCCGGACGAACGGGCTTCCGTACGTGGAGTACACGCGGGGCAACAAGGACTTCACCCCGACGTGGTGGGACCCGAACACCGACGGGCCACCGTCGCTCGGCTTCCCGGGCGGGAAGGGCGCGCTGTACTACCTCGACAACGCGAAGCGTTATTACGCCGGGCACTGGCCGTCGAAGCCGATGAAGTTCTTCGACAAGTCGAACTCGATCTATCAGTTCGACGCGCCGGCGGAGCCGCCCGCGCTGATCCCGTGCAGCGGCTGCCCGAGCGAGACCGGGCAGGGAACACCGGGCGCGTCGTCGTAGTCGACGGCGCGCGCTACGACGGCTCGTCGTCGAGGAGACGCTGGAGCACCGGGATCGCCGCGACCAATCGCGCCTGATCGCGCGCACCGAGGAGCGACACGCGTTGCGCGAGCACCGCGTCTTTTCGCCGTCGACTGTCGTCCAGCACCTTCACGCCCGCCACGGTCATCGGGGCGCGGTCGCGGACGAGTGGGCCCGTTCGCAGCCCGCACTCGGGCCAAGGCTGCAGAGCGCCGGGCCGTCGGCCGCCAAGGCATGGCGATGGAGCGGCGAGATGCGCGAGATCGCTGCAACCCTCGCGGCGGTCGGCTTGCCCGTGGAGTTCCACGAGGGCTCTGCCGAGGTGTTCAGCCGGTTGTCGGCGTTGAAGGACGACCCGTCCTCGACGGTCGACGACGTACTCGAACTGCTTCTAACATCGAGACGGTGAACAGTTCAACGTCTGGAACTGCGACAGCCCGAGGAGAACCGATGAGCCGAACCGCGATCATCTCCGTCGACGGACACGTGAAGGCGTCCCGCGCTGGTTACCGCGATTACGTCGAACAGCAGTACCTCGACGACTTCGACGCGTGGGTGAAGGCGGCCGACGACGCCGGCCTCCCCGATGCGGGGAACCTGAATCCCGCCTTCGGCGTCGAGGCGCAATGGGATTCCGACCGCCGCTTGGACGCGCTCGAGAGCCACGGTGTCGTGGCCGAGGTGCTGTTCCCCAACGGCCAGCCGTTCCAGGCGAACCGGCTCGAGGACTTCGCCCGTATGCAGAGCCCCGAGCTCGCGGCCGCCGGAAGGCGCGCGTACAACCGCTCGCTCGCGGATTTCTGCGCGGAGGTGCCGGGACGGCGCGCGGGCCAGGCGGTCGTGTCCTTCGCCGACGTGGACGAAGCGGTGAAGGACGTTCACTGGGCCAAGGAGCACGGGCTCGGTGGAATCATGATGCCGCCCTTGAACCCCGGCGACACCTTCTTCTTCGATCCCGTACTCGATCCGGTTTGGGCCGCGATCCAGGACACGGGTCTCCCCATCAGCCAGCACGGCGGGAGCGGTGCGCCGGCGTACAGCCCGCCGGGCTTCGCGTCGATCATCTGCCTCGCGATGGAGCACGCGTTCTTCTCGGGGCGGTCGCTCTGGCAGCTCATGATCGGTGGCGTCTTCGACCGCTTCCCGGACCTGCAGATCGTCTACGTCGAGACCGAGGCCTACTGGATGGCGCCGATGATCCACAAGCTCGAACAGTTCATCGGGATGGGCAGCGACTGGATGGGCTTCGCCCGCGCGATGAACCGCGACGCGACGATGAGCCGGTCACCGAGGGAGTACTGGGAGGCGAACTTCCACGCGGGGCTGTCGCCGTTCAACCCGACGATGTCACCGATCGACGACCTCGCGCGTGACGGGTCGGGGTCGGAGTTCTTCGAGAGTCCCGAGTTCTTCATCAGCGCGGACAAGGCGATGTTCGGCGTCGACTATCCGCACTTCGAGTCGAACCTCCCGTCGCTCGAGCCGACGCTCGCCGAACTCGTGGGTCATCCCGCGATCACCGAGGAGCACGCCCAGAAGATCCTCTTCGAGAACGCCGCCGACACCTACGGCTTCGACCGCGCGGTGCTCCAACCCCACGTCGACCGCATCGGGTTCGAACTCGACGACGTGCTCGTCACCACTTCCGCGTAGCGGCCGTCAGTCCGCGGGTGCAAATGCCCGTGACCTCCGTGAACAGCGCCGCGGAAGGTCTCGGTGAAGTTCGTTCGGCACGACCGGTGATGGAGCGGCGCCGCGTGGGGTCGGCCATCGCGCCGGCAGGGCTGCCGGGTACGGGAACGATGTCGAGTCGTGCGTCGCGGCCCGACCGTGCGGCGGTGTCGCGCACCCAGTCCTGCACCGTTGTGACGTCGTCACGGCACCAATTCGTGATGCACGCGGTCGTGCTCGCGGCGTCGAGGAGCGGTTCGAGCATCCACTTCATGTCGTCGATGTGGATGGGCGTGTGCGACGGCGCGACCAGCGTCCGGCCGTTCATCACCGCGTCGATGTGCATCCCTGGGTTCGCGATCGCGCAGCCGGCGATCGCACGGCAGCCGACGCTTCGCCGCGTATCGGGTCGCGCTGGACCTGGTTGTTCAGCGTCGGGTTGTCCTGCAGGTTCCGCGACCCGTGGGTTCGAGCACCTCGGGGTCGCCTCGGGGTTTCGGTCGCGGCGAGTCTGAGCGCGATCGCCACTTCGTCCGACGGTCCTCCCAATTCCCCACGGCACCTAGCGGTCAACAGGGGTCCGCCACGGTCACGACGAGCGGGCCTTCATCAGGGCATTTAGGCTGGTCAGAGCCGATATCCAGGAGCGCCCTCGGCAGGATTCGAACCTGCGCACACGGCTTCGGCGGCCGTCTCGGATCGTCTTTTCCGTGTGTCGCTTTTCCTTGCAGTGCCTCTGAGTTGGTCTTCTTGTCTACTCGTTCTCCCGGGATCCATGAGATGGTCGTCAGTCGATTGACAATCACACAGCGCAGCCCGTGTCAAAGGCACCGCTGATCAGCGGTTTCGCGGCGCCCTCGGGAGGATTCGAACCTCCGCACACGGCTCCGGAGGCCGATGCTCTATCCCCTGAGCTACGAGGGCGGGGGTTGGAGAATACCCGGGAGAAAACTC
>CAAGKR010466588.1_pt1 | contig 19579 bp, 27 predicted proteins | sample 2556971 | NCBI WGS metagenome assembly CAAGKR01 (sample SAMEA5207829, study PRJEB30636) | soil metagenome | biome: forest; feature: boreal; material: soil | place: USA | collected 2011-09 | depth 1 m | reverse complement strand
GCCCGCGCTGCCCGCGATGCCCGCGCTGCCCTCGATGCCCGCGCTGCCCGCGATGCCCGCGCTGCCCGCGCTGCCCGCGATGCCCGCGCTGCCCTCGATGCCCGCGCTGCCCGCGCTGCCCGCGATGCCCTGAGCCTTGCTGTGGTCTCGATGCAGCGCTGGGCCGCCTGGTGCATTCAAGCGCGGGGTTGGTGGTGGTACGGCTGGGATCTCTCCTGGGTGGCGACGATCCACCTGGGCGCGAAGCAGCTCGACAAGCCGGGCGTTGACCGCTGGGCCAAGCCACTCTTCGATGCCTTCATCAACGGGGCATGGCTCCTGTACTGGACCGACGACACGCTCTACTGGGCGGCGAAGCCGACAGTCCATGTCGAGCGAAACGACCAGCGCAATACGCGTCGCCTGCACAACGACAGATATGCCGCGCTCGAGTCTGACGTCGAGAACGTGTACTTCTGGCACGGCGTGATGGTCCCGGCTTTCGTCGTCGTCCGGCCGGATTGGATTACAGCCAAGCACGTCACCACTGAGGCCAACGTCGAGGTCCGCCGCGTGATGCTCGAGCGGATGGGCGTCGACCGCTTCATGGTCGAGGTCGACGCCAAGGTCCTGCATGAGGACTCAGACAAAATGGGCAAGCGCCGGCGCCTGCTGCGCATCGACCAGCCCGGCGACGAACCGTTGGTCGCGATCGAGGTCACCAACAGCACGCAGGAGCCCGACGGATCCTGGAAGAACTACGTCCTCCGGGTGCCGCCCACGATCACCCGCTGCCCGCAGGCCGTGGCATGGACGTTCGATATGTCAGAGACCGAGTACAAGCCCGCCGTGGAGAGCTGATGGAACTGCAGGCAGGCGAGCTCGTCACGGTGCAGACCATCGGCGGCCCGCGGCCGGCTCGATATGTCAGGCCGCTGCGCGGCGGGCCGGCGGCCACGGGACGAGAGCGGAAGCTGCATGGTGAGTTTCACCAGGTCCGGATCGTTTACCACCAGATCTCGGTCAATCCGGTGCGCGAGGAGCTCGGCCAGCCGCGGCGAATCCACCAAGACGACATAGCCAAGGCGCCGATCTGTCGCGACTGCGGATGCTCTGACCTCTTCGCCTGTGAAGGCGGCTGCAGCTGGGTTGAGCCTGACCTCTGCAGCAGCTGCTCGGCATGACCGTCGAGTTGTCGAGTACCAGCGCTCGCTTGCCCGCGGCCCGGCGGTTTGCAGATGAGCTGCGTCGATCGATGGCCGAACACAAGGTTGGCCAGCGCCGACTTGGCAAGCTGACCGGCTGCGCATCTTCAGCTGTCGCTCAGTGGCGGATGGCACGCAATCTCCCGCGTCTCGATACAGCGATCCGCCTTGCTGAGTGCCTGAGCAACGACCGCCTCACTGAGATCGTGCGTGAGGCTCGCACACAGCCTTGCCAGCGCTGCGGCACGCCTTTTCTCAACGAGGGGGGCGCGCCGAAGAAGTACTGCAGTGAACGCTGCCTGACAATAGCCGCCAAGATCCGCGGCGTCCTCGGCGATCGCACGCCGGCGCGCAAGAAGCTCACTGCGATGAGGGCGGATCTGAAAGCGACTCAGGAATCACTTCTTGAGCTTCAGGTATCGGTTCAGGAGATGTGCCGCAGCTGCGAACCGGCCGGCTACTGTCGGACGCCTGAATGTGCGCTACGTCTGGTCAGTCCATTGCCGCTGGCGTTCGGACTCAAGGACGTTCCCCTCGCAACCAGGGCGCCGGGCGCTTGGTCCCCTGAGTTCAGAGAAAAGCAGCTCGCCCGCATTCGTGAAGGGAACGCACTTCGTTGGGCGAAGCCTGGAGAGCGAGAGGCTTTCAGTCAGAAGATGCTGGCTCGACATGCAGCCCACACGCCCGAAGAACATGCCGACTGGGTGGCAAAGATCAAGGCCTCGAAGTCGAGACACAACAATCCTGGTAAGCCAATCAGTGATCGTCTGCCACGCGGCAAGGCGATATCGGCGTGAGCATGCTCCTGGCCATCTCGCCCGAGTTGCAGCTGCCAGTGAGCGCTGTCACCGAGACCTTCGGGATCCTCGCGGTGAAGCGCGCCGGCAAGTCCAACGCCGGCGTGGTCATGGCCGAGGAGATGTTCGACGCAGGCCTGCCCTGGGTAGCGATCGACCCCAAGGGCGACTGGTGGGGCGTCCGCGCCTCAGCTGATGGCAAAGGACCTGGCCTGCCGGTTGTCGTGTTCGGTGGCGAGCACGGCGATGTTCCCCTCGAGGAGACGAGCGGTCGACTGATTGCCGACCTGGTGGTCGACCAGCGCCTGACCTGCGTGCTCGACATCAGCACGCTGATGGACACCAACAAGAGCGCGGCTCGTCGATTCCTGACTGACTTCGCCGAGCGTCTCTATGCCCGCAATCGGGAGCCGCTGCATGTGTTCTGCGAGGAGGCGGACGAGTACATCCCTCAGCTGGTGCGCGGCGACGCCGCGAAGATGGTCAGCGCTTACGAACGGTTGGTGAAGCGAGGCGGCTTCCGGGGCATTGGCATCACCCTGATCACGCAGCGCTCAGCGTCTCTCAATAAGGACGTCCTCACACAGATCGGCACGCTGATTGCCATGCAGACGACGTCGCCCCAGGACCGCAAGGCAATTCTTGGTTGGGTTGTGCAGCACGCGCTCGGCCAGGAGCTCGTCGACGGACTGCCGACGCTGGCCAAGGGCGAGGCATGGGTCTTCAGTCCGGCATGGCTCGGCATCCTCAAGAGGATCACCTTCCGGCGGCGGCGCACATTCGACTCAGGCGCCACGCCGACAGTGGGAGTGAAAGCGCGGCCGCCGGCGACGCTCGCCGACGTCGACCTGGCAGGCCTACGCACGCTGATGGCCAGCACTATCGAGAAGGCCAAGGCTGACGACCCGCGCGAGCTGCGCAAGAAAATCCGCGAGCTTGAGCTCCTGCTGAAGACCAAGGGCAGCGTTGAGGTCCAGGTCGTCGAAAAGGTAGTGCGCGTCGAGGTGCCGGTCTATCCCGAAAAGGTCAAGGACTGGCTCCGCGAGACGGCCGGCAACGTCGACGCCGCGGCCAAGCAGTTGGTCGACCTGGCCAAGATGCTGCGCGCCGGCGCCGACATCAAGGTCGCTGCAGAGGATCGGATGCGCCGCGAGATTGCTACAGAGGATCTCATCGCATCGTCCAAGGCAATCAGGACGTCGAGGACACTTCTGCCCGATGCCACACCGAGAAAGCAGGAGCTCTTTGGGGCAGCCATGGACCGCCAGGCCGCTCGGCGGTCAGAGGCGCAGTCCAACGGTCACGTGGCGAGCGGTCCGCAGCAGCGAATCCTGGACGCGCTTGCTTGGGCTGAGTCGGCGCGGATCCAACAGGTGCGCAAGGTGCAGCTGGCGCTGCTCGCCGACGCGAGCCCGAAGAGCTCGGCGTATACGAACAATCTCGGCACGCTCCGGACCGCGGGCTTCATCACATACCCAGGTCCAGGCCTAGTCGCGCTCACCAATCACGGCCGCGCAGCGGCACATGAAGACATCGACGTGCCGACGACGTCGGAGGACCTGCATCGCCAGCTGTTCCAGCGACTATCGGGCCCACAGGTGCGCATCCTTCGCGCGCTGATCACCGTCTACCCGGAGCCACTCGACAAGGCCACGCTGGCTGAAATCGCCGAGGCCTCGGCGACGTCGTCAGCGTTCACGAATAACCTTGGGACGCTGCGCTCGCTTGGGCTGATCGACTACCCGTCGCCTGGCCAGGTGGCCGCGCTGCCGGTGCTGTTCCTCGAGGAGGCCGCGGTCAGATGACAAGCGTTCTCGCGCCTCGGCGGCCACGCCATCTCGACTTCGTGCCGGCGAAGTACTGGCGATCGCCGAAGCACTACCGTTTCTTCGCGGTCGAGGAGAACGTGATGTTCGGCGACGAGGTTCGGGTGCGTCGGATGAATGCCGACCTCGACTATCAGCCGGCCGACATGCGTGCGTGCTCGCTTTCAGCGGGCGACTTTGAGAACCCACACACAGCGCGCTGGGTCGCGCGGATGCTCAATAAAGCGATCGGTCGATAAGGTGCGCATCCTTGGGCTCGATCTCAGCCTGCGGTCGACCGGCTACGTCCTGCTCGACGACCAGGTCCTCGAGGACGTCGTGATGCACGGCAGGGTTGATGCCTCTGAGCTAGACGGCGTGGAACGCCTGCGCGCATTCGACAACTGGATCCGCGAGGTCCTCTTCGGTCCGGTTCCCCGTGTCGAAGGTCCAGGTCCAAAGCAATCGCGCGCAGCTGCTCGAGCTCACCCGTCGCGCGTCGACGTCGTCGCGATCGAGGGATATTCCTACGGCTCACCACAGGCCCACACTCGCGCGTTCGGCATCGGCGAGCTCGGCGGCGTGATCAAGCTGGCCATCCACCAGGCCGGGATCCCGATGCACATCATCGCGGCCAACACCTGGAAGATGCAGCTCTGCGGCAAGGGCGGCTTGGCGAAGGATCTGTGCCGGCTGGAAATCTTCAAGCGCTACGGTGTCGAATTTCCTTCACAGGACACTCTTGATGCGTGGGCGGTTGCCATGTGCCTGCGTCGCCAGCTGCTCGGCCTCGACAAGCCGGCGCCGAAGGTCAGGAAGTCAAAGGCCGCGCCGCTGCTCGAGGCGATGGCACAGTGAAAGGCAAACCGACGATGCCCGAGAGGTCGATGAAAGCGCGGAGCGTCACGCTCGTCCTGAGTATCCGCGAGACGGTCTATCTCGATCACCTGGTCACCTTCGGGCTACATGGAGTCTCGCGCCAAGAGGTCGTCAGGACGTTTCTCCGCCGCGGCCTACAGGATGCAATGCAAGCCGGATTCTTCGAACGGCGATGACGATCTACGCCCGGATGGAGACAGCGCTCGATCACGCTCACGCAGCGAAGAAGGAGATCGAGCGAGCCAGTGAGCATCCGGATCCGGTTGAGCAACGCCGAGCGATGGTGCGCGCTGCCGAGCACTTCCGCCGCGCAGCTGACGAGCTCGACGATCGACAGCGATTGTCGGAGTGAATATCGCTGAGCTGACGCAACGAATCCTCGATGATGAGACTGGCCTGGAAGCGCACGGCAATGTTCTGCCACTGCTCTGGGTTGCCGAGGCTGCGACCGATCAGCACGACGAGCGATGTGGCTGCGCTGGCGAGGCGTGCGAGCTGGGCAAGATGCTTGCTAGGCTTGATGCTTGGACCGGCCCACTGGACCGACGCACTACCTGAGCCAGGACATCCCAATGTCGGGCGAGCTACTCAACGACGAGTTCGAGCTCGTGAACCACCCGCTCGCACCTTTCGACGCACACAAGCGCTACCGCGTGCGCTACAGCTTTCTAGGGCGCGAACTCGTCGGCGAATGGGACACAACCGATCCGCTTTCGGCGTCGCACTAAGCAGGCCGCCAAAACCGGATAATTCTCAGGCACGCCCTCGCAGGGAGGCCTTATCGATTTCGGTATCCGCGGCGTCGACCCGGAACCACGTGCCGGCTATCGGCTGACCAAGACGCGCAACGAGCATCTACAGGCATTCTCTAACGCAGCCTGGCAGAGGCATGAGGCGCACCATCTCGGTCAGTCCGGACCATCGACCCAATGGCCGAGCTCGCTGGCGTTTCACTCCAACTGGCCGCTCCTGGCCGACGATCTGGTCGTAGCTTCCTGGAAGCTCGATGGCGCAGCTGCTGCAGACCTGCCGCTCGTCGAGGAAGCGGATCACGAGCTGCTCGACCCCAAGCCGCCACCAGAGGTCGACTGGCGAGACACCTACGCAGCGGAGCTCACCGGCTCGCCCGGCATTTTGCAGGATCTGAATAACACTGCCAGGTCGGCCGACGACCGCATCGAGCTCGTCCTCGAGCGGGCCCAGCTATCCGCCGGCGAGCGTGCAGTGATGCGAGCCTGGTTGTACACGCCCGATCTCGACACGGTCACGGAGGACTTGAAATGGAGCTCAGTCAGGGTGCGCGCGCTGTTCAGAAATGCCACCGATCGGCTGCGCTGGCTAGGTCAAAATCCCGCCTCGAGTCAAACAGCGCGCGTATTCAAGCCCAGCCAGTCCGATGTATTCAATAGGAATGGCCACCACGGTCGAGCGCGCACTGCCCATGTACCCGTCGCTGTTGGCGCGCGCAAGAGAGATCACGCGGAGTCGCGAGCAAGCAGAGGACCTGGTTCAGGGCGCCTACCTGGCCTGCCTAGTAAAGCCACCCCAGTTTCGCTCGAACACCAAGCTGCGTAATTGGATGCGCATCGTGATGGCCAACCTGAATGCCGACACTCGGCGGCGAGATCCGGAAGGACTCGGACTCTAAAACCTCAGCAGGAGGTCGCGGATGATGGCGACGGTCCTGCGCTGTGACTGCGGCACGCCTTGGTCGGAGTGCGTGTACACCGTGCAGCGATCAGGCGTGCATCGCTGGCTTTATTACCGCTGTCCGACCTGCCTGCGAGAGTGGACGATCCAGGAGGACGTTCCCGACAAGGCTGATCCGGTCACGTCAGGCGAGGTGCTCGAGGTGCATCGGCTCGCCGAGGGCGGCGATCTCTCAGAGCTCTTCCGATGACGCTCGACGAGCTGCTCGCACATCCGGTCCTGCGCGGCGTGTCGCTGGTCGGCTGCATCGACGGTGGGCCGTCGGCGCTGAAAAGGCGACCACGCACATGCTCATTGGCGGCCCGGCCGGGCTCGAGGCTGGATCTGCCTGTCCTCGCGACGGCACTTGAATGCAACCACCGTGCGCCACGAGCTCGCGCACCTGGTGCTCGGCAGCGACGCTCACGGTGTTAGCGCCGCTCAACGCGGCCGCCGAGTTGCCGGATCATTCGCCGCCAGCTCAAATTTGATTCAAGTTTTAGGAGGTTCGCGGTGATCAACTTGCAGATCCCGGTCGACGGCACGAGCGTGGCGGTGGGAGACTTCGCGGCAGCGGCCAAGGTGGCGCTGGATGCGATTCCCGCGGTCGTTTCGGATGCGGAGAAGGCTCAGGCCAAGGATGCGATCGCGGCGGCGGCGATGCTGGTGAAGGCGGGCCACGTGGGCTCGGGCAATGTGTTCGTGACCATCGGAGGCATCGGGCAGTCGGAGCAGCTCGCTCCTGGCGTCGGCGCGGCGATTGTGTCGATCACCGTGAGCCAGCGGCCAGCGGCGGCCAAGCCGATCGCGGCCCTGCCGGCGATCGCGCCGACGGCGCCGGTTTCGCCGTACGACACAGGTGCCAAGCCGGAGGAGGTCGCTCGAGAGGCGGCCAACCGAGGCGCGCTCGGGTTGCCAGGTGCAACGCTCGAGCAGGCAGCAGCCGACCTCGGTGCTCCGGTGCCTGCGATCGTTGGCGCTGGAGTCGCTGTCCCATCGACTCAGGCGTCGACGGCAACCAACAAGCCGCTGAAGGGCAAGGCGCTCGCGGCAGCGACGGCGAAGGGGAAAGCGGCAGCCAAGCCGGCGGGCGTTCTCGCAGCGACGAAGGCGGGGGCAGTGGTGTCGCCGTACGACGCGGGCAGCGTGAAGGCGTCGGACGTGCAGTCGACTGGCACCCCATCAGAGGGCAGCTCCAAGGCGGCGGCGCCGGCCCGCGTGGCTGGGCGTTTCACCAAGGCGGCGGCTCCGGCAGCAGCGAAGTCCGGAGCGGGCTCGCCAAGCCAGCCGACGTTGGCGACCTCCACGACCAAGGCGGCGGCGCCCGCCGCGGCGGGCGCGGACAAGGCGCCACAAACCAACCCACAGACAGCGAAGCCGGCGGCTGGTGCGATGGGGCACCAGGTCGCTAAGGACCGCGCTGGCAAGTAGTGCTGGTAGGGCAGGGTGCCGCGAGCGATCCCGTATGCGTGTTCAACGCCCGGGTGTCGTGAGCGGCTGCCCTGCCCGAAGCATGGGCGGCGTCCTGAGCAGCGTGGCTTCTATGGCACGCGCTTCTGGCGTCGCCTTCGTGCCGAGCATCTCCTGCTCGAGCCGTGGTGTCGCCGTCACCAGCAGCGAGGCGAGATGGTTCCTGGTTCGCGGGTGGACCACATCGTTCCGCGTCGCCTCGGTGGTGCGGACGCACACTCCAACCTCCAGTCGCTGTGCCTCGAGTGCGATGTCTGGCGCCGCTCGAGACAAGGGGGCCGTGGGGCTGATTAGTTGTGGCTTCAGGACTGCCGCGAGCGGTTGGAACACTCGAAGGGCGCGCAGGTTTTGTGCGGGGGATGCAAGCCGCTGGCATCCGGTCGCAGTTTTTCCACCTTGCCCGTCTCAGGGCCTCGGACCACTTGGGGTTTCCAAGGTGAGTGCCCTGATCTAGTACGGGTAGCCATCGCCCAGCTCGTCCGCTCGATCTCCGGTTGAAATACAAACGCCAGCGCCGTGCTGAGGAGGACTGAATGTCTGACACTCCCAAGCCTGTGAACGCGCCGCCGCGGTTCCAGGTCCATGCCGCCGGCCTGGTCGACACCAAGGGCAAGGGGCGCTGGGCTCCCATCCCGGGCGTGTCGCAGGCGCTCGCGGACGAGTGCAACGGCAACCCGGATCGCTTCGAGCACTTCGTTTGGGTGCCGGGGAAGCCGAAGGAGAGCTGATGCTCGATCGCGTCACGCTGAAGAGGGAGGGCCGGCTGATCGAGGTGCGGCTCCTGTTCCGCCTGCCGTCGGTGCTGCACATCGAGTGGGCCGAGCGGCTGGTGTCGCGCTGGTCGCGGCTCGTGTTCCTGACGACCGCGGATCCCGAGACGTTCGTGGCGCTCCGGGTCTGATGGGACGCCGCGGGCCGGCCGCACGACCGACGGCGCTCCGAGTCCTCGAGGGCTCGGGCGGCCGCACGCTTGCGCATCGCCCGCTCCCGAAGGGTGAGCCGCTCCCGCCGTCCGGCGTGCCGTCGTGCCCGTCGTGGCTGTCGGCCGAGGCCAAGGCGGAGTGGCGGGCGCTGGTGCCACAACTCCGGCGGACGCCTGGCCTGCTCACGACGATCGACGGGACCGCGCTCGGCAATCTCTGCTTGCTGGTGGTCCAGCTCAAGAAGGCGCAGGCGGTCCTCGACGAGAAGGGCTTCACGGTCACCACGCCGTCGGGCTACAAGCAGCAGCGTCCGGAGGTGGCGATCGTGCGAGCGTCGCTGTACCTGCTCCGCCAGTACCTTTCCGAGTTCGGCATGACGCCCGCGGCTCGGGCGCGCATCTCGCTCGGCGAGGAAGGCGAGGAGGACGACGCCGGGATCCTGTCCTGATGATGTGGGTCGACGACCGCCCGTGGATCGACGTCGGCCAAGGCCACCGGATTTGGCTCGCGCCTGACGGCATGGTCGCCGCCTGGGAGCACCCGCGCGGCGCCGTCAAACCCGACGCATTTTATGCATCCGATATGCCAAGTGCCCACCAGCACGAGGTCGCGCCGGTCACGCCGACCACCTGGTCGGTTGTCTGCGCGGATCCGCTGACGCTCTCGCCGTCGCTCTATTGCGACCCGGCTCGAGGTGGGTGCGGCGCGCACGGGTTCGTGCAGGACGGTCGCTGGTCGTGATCCTCGAGCCGCTCCCGGTCCGGCCCTGGCGGCCACGCAACAAGACCGAGGCTCGGGCGGCCTGGCGGGCGACCGAATTCTTCCACCGCTACCTGCGGCTGTCGCACGGACGCGGCACCGAATGGACCACCGGCAGCCGGTTTGACCTGCTGCCCTGGCAGGCCGAGCAGATCGTGCGGCCGCTCTTCGGCCGGCTCCGCCCGGACGGCCTGCGCCAGTACCGCGGCGGCTGGTTCGAGGTCGGCAAGAAGTCGGGGAAGTCGGAGCTCGCCGCGGGCATCGGCCTTAAGTGCCTGCTCGCGGACGACGAGCCGATGGCTGAGGTCTACATCGGGGCGTCCGACCGCGACCAGGCCGGCGAGATCTTCAGTGCGGCCGCGCAGATGGTCCGGATGGACCCGCGGCTTCGCAAGCGCTGCCGGGTGCTCAAGTCGACCAAGCGCATCCTGGTGGTCGAGGGCAAGCAGGAGGGCTCCTGGCTCGAGGCTCTCGCGGCCGACGCTGACTCGGCCGATGGCAAGTCGCCATCCTGCCTGATCTTCGACGAGGTCCACCGGTACAAGGGCCGGGACTTCTACGACACGCTGATCCGGTCGACGGCCTCTCGCCTGCAGCCGATCGTGCTCCGGCTCACCACCGCCGGCTACGACCAGGAGACGCTCGGCTGGACTGAGCACGAGTACGCGCGGCAGGTCCTCGAGGGCCTCATCGAAGACCCGGAGCTCCTGGTGATCATCTACGCGGCGGCCCCCGGCGCGGACGTGCAAGACCCACAGGCGTGGCGGGCGGCCAACCCGTCGATCGGCCACACGGTCCCGGTGTCCTACTTCGAGGCCGAGGCGCGCAAGGCGGCCGAGGACCCGTCAAACGAGAACAGCTTCAGGCGGTTCCACCTGAACCAATGGACCTCGCAGGTCGAGCGGTGGATGCCGATGGACCGCTGGGACGCTTCCGCCGGCCGGCTCGCCGGCCTGGTCGACGAACTCACCCGGGTGCGGTGCTGGGCTGGGCTCGACCTGTCACAGACCCGCGACCTCACCGCTCTGACGATCATCGGCGCGCGGGAGGAGGCGGCGCCGGACTACCGGGTGCTCCTGCGGTGCTGGATCCCGGAGGAGAACGTCGAGCGGGCCTCGAAACGCGACGGCGTGCGGTATGACCTGTGGATCCAGGAGGGCTGGCTCCAGACCACGCCGGGCAACACCATCGACTACGGGACCATCGAGCGGGCGGTCCGCGCCGACGCGATGCGCTTCCCGCTGCAGGAGATCGCGTTCGACCCGACCTACGCTTGGCAGATGGCGCAGCAGCTCACCGCGGCCGGCCTGGTGATGGTCCCGATCCGGCAGGGCTTCGAGACGATGGCCGGCCCGACCGCGGACCTGCTCCAGCTCGTGAAGGAGCGGCGGTTCGTGCACGGCGGCAACCCGATCCTGCGTTGGGCGGCGGACAACACCGTCGTCGAGCAGGACTCGCTCGGTCGCTGGCGGCCGTCGAAGCGCAAGGCGAAGAAGCGAATCGACCCGATCGTGGCGGCGATCATGGGCCTCGACCGCGCCGAGCGCGCTCTCTTCGGACCGCCGCCCGAGACCGAGGAGGAGGCCGTCCTGGTCTTTGGCGACCAGGTCGAAATCGGCCCACACATCTGAGGGCGCTGGGGCCTCCCTGGAATCCTGCTGGCTTAAAGCAGGGCCTTGTTCGTGAGGCTTGCCAGCCACCCCAGCCGATACATCGTAAGGAGGCCGCATGGCAAACATCGCCGACAGCGCCGGCATCTTTACCGGCGGCGTGCTCGAGCTCTTCAATCAGATGCAGGTCATGGTCGCCCGTGACGGTGACGTCACCGGTGCCCAGCTGGAGATGCGCGAGGCGATGAAGCGCGTGATCACCACCACTCAGACCGGCACGGCCGGCTCGGGCTCGACGCTCGGAAGGAGAAAGGCGTAATGGCAAACCTGGTTGCGCGGCAGGCGGACATGGCGACCGCGATCGCGGACCTCAAAGCACTGATCACCAACTGCGGCACGGACATCGCGGCGAACGACTCCGACGCGGAGGCGATTCGGCGGCTGAAGGAGCAGGCCGACTCGGCGCTGCAGGCGTTCGGCATGAGTGGCGACGAGGTGTCGGCCACCTAAGTGTCCCGAAGCAACGGGCACGCTGGCTCCGGGACCGTAGAGGGGATCCCGGTCGGCGGCGTGGTGTCAGAGACCACGCTCGCCGCGGTCGGCGAGCTGGCGCAGCTCATGGAGGCGGCGGCGGATCCCAAGTCTGCGATCGAGCTCCGCGAGCGCATGGCCGAGATCGAGTTCGCGCTCGAGGACCTCGGCTGGGTGCGCATGGGCTGGGAGACGCAGGGCCAGCTGTCGCGCTCCGGCCTGCGGAAGCTCACGGTCATCTGCCGGCAGCTCTACCTGAAGCACCCGCTGATCAATCACGCCGTGAACGTGCAGCGCAACTACGTGTGGGGGCAGGGCGTGTCGGTGGTAGCCAAGGACCTGGAGATCAACGCGGTCGTGCAGGCGTGGTGGGACCTGAAGGAAAACAAGCGCGAGCTGACCGGGCACCGGGCTCGGATGCTGAAGGAGGCCGAGCTCCAGGTCGCGGGCAACATCTTCCTGGCGCTCTTCACCGACCCGGTCCGCGGGCCGGTCCGCGTCGGCTCCATCTCGGTCGAGGAGATCGAGGACATCATCTCGAACCCCGACAACCGCCGCGAGCCCTGGTACTACCACCGGCGCTGGCAGCAGCCGACGGCGTTCGACCCAGAGATCGGCGTGTCGATGGTGTCGGACACGGCCGAGGGCTACTACCCGGACTGGCTTTACCAGCCGGCCGAGCGGCCCGAAAAGCTGAACGGGATCCCGGTCCATTGGGAGTCGCCGATCTACCACATGAAGGTCGGCGGCCTCGACAACATGCGGTTCGGCGTGCCGGAGATCTTCCCGGCCATCGACTGGGCTCGGGCGGTGCAGAAGGACCTTGAGAACTACGCCACGGTAAAGACGGCGCTCGCGCGCTGGTCGACGGTGCTGACCGTGAAGGGCTCGCCGGCGACGGTCGCGGCGGCTAAGGCGGCGATCGCCACGACCATCAACGCCGACTCCTCGAGCGGCGAGCACAACCCGCCTCCTGTCGCCGGCTCGATGTTCATGCAGCGCGAGGGCGCGGCGAAGATCGAGGGCTTCAAGTCCGCGGGCCTGCAGGCGAATCCCGACGAGGGCCGGCGGCTCGGCCTCATGGTGTCGGCCGGCACGGGCATCCCGGAGACGATGCTGTGGGGCGACGCGACGCTCGGGAACTATGCCACGGCCAAGTCGCTGGACCGGCCGACGGAGCTGCAGATGACCGCCCGGCAGCAGGATTGGGCGGACACCTTCACCGACGTCATCGGCTACGCACTCGACGCCGCGGCGCTGGCGCGCAAGGGTCCGATGCTCAAGGGGAAGCTGAAGCCGGACGTCTACTCGGGCGCGCTGAAAGTGGAGATCACCTCGGTGAAGGGCGGCGCGGTCCTCGACCGCCAGGTCGACGTCGGCTTCCCGGCCGTGCTCGAGCACGACCCGCTCGCGGAGGCGCAGGCGATCGCGGCCCTGTACGCGATGGGCGGCTATCCCGACGCCGGCGTGCTCGACAAGGCGACCGTCGCCCGGCTGGCGCTGATCGCGCTCCGGGTGCCGAACGTCGACGAGGTGCTCGCCCGCTACGACCACCCGGACGAGCCGCTCGAGAAGCCGGATCCGACCAAGCCCGTACCCGTTCCTGTACCGCCGGCCGTCCCGGTCGTGCCTGGTACTCCGCCGGCGCCGCCGACACCTGGCGCTCCGGCTCCGCAGCCAACCGATGACGCGCCGGCTGACGGCGGCTCCGTCGACCCGGCAGCACTTTAGGAGGTTTCCCACTGATGACCACGAGACGACGCAAGCGGCTGGTTCGTGAGGCGCGGCAGGGCGTCGCCCTGGTCGAGTTCCGCAAGACCGGACTTCGCTCGGCGCTCGAGCGGCTGACGGAGGCCGGCCGGGTGCTATCAGCAGCGAACGAGGAGAAGCTCCGCACCGCGGCGGAGGCGATCGCGGCGGTCCTGGCGGCGCTCGAGAAGGTCGACGCGACCGCCGAGGCGGCCGACTCGGAGGCGAAGTGCGAGACGTGCTCGGGCGAGGGAAAGATCCGCGCCGGCACCACCAACTGCCCGGACTGCGGCGGCTCCGGCCTGGCCAAGGACGTGAAGAAGGAGGCTCGCCAGAGTCGCCTGCTCGGCCTCGCGGAGGCGTACTCGAGCGCCGCAATGGACGCCTGCGACGGCGCCGACCTGATCGCGTGGCTGCTCGAGCTGATGTCCGAGGAATCGGACGAGCCGGGCGAGCTGTCGATCCTGCAGGCCGCCTACATGCTCCTGGTCCAGTGGATGCAGCTCGAGGTCGGCTCGATCGGTTCGCCGGACGACGCCGACGACTCGGCCGAGGGCCCGTACCCGATGTTTGGCTGGGAGTCCGCGTACCGGAAGCTGCAGGCGGCCGGGCCCATGAGGGTCCGCCTGCGCTCGGCGGCGGTTCCACCCGACCCGCCAGGGGACGCGCCTGCGGATCCGCCGGCCGCTGGAGGCTACGTGCCCGAGCCGTACAAGGCTGAGCCGGACGAGTCGGTGCAGTGCCCGATGTGCGGGTGCATGAACTCGCCCGACGCGCGGTTCTGCGACCAGTGCGGCGTCGCTCTCACGGGCTTCCACCCGTCGATCGGCGAGGGGGCTCGGAGGATCAAGACCGACCTGGTCGCGGTCCGCGAGGCGGCTCTCGGCCCGGACGGCTCGGGCGGCATCAAGATCATCGCGCCGGGCTGGGGCTCGAGCGGCTACTACTCCGAGGAGATGCTCTCGCGCGATGGCCCGCAGGTGTTCACCACCGGGACCAAGATGTTTTGGGACCACCCGACGCTGACGGAGGAATGGGAGCGCCCTGAGCGGTCGCTCCGGGACCTGGCCGGCGAGCTCACGGGCGACGCGGTGTTCAACGCTTCGGGCTCCGACGGGCCCGGCCTGTACGCGCCGATGAAGGTGTTCGGCTCCTTCGCTCCGGCGGTCAACGAGCTCTCGGGCATGGAGTCCGGGCTCGGCGTGTCGATTCGGGCTTACGGCAAGGCTTCGGTCGGCGAGGCCGAGGGTCAGACCGGCCAGATCATCGACGAGCTGGTCGGTGCGGAGTCGGTCGATTTCGTGACGTTTCCTGGCGCTGGCGGCGCCGTTCTATCGCTCTTCGAGGCCGCCCGCCAGCGCCTCGTAAATCCCACTCCGAAGGAGGAGACGATGGAGGTCGAGAAGGACCCCAAGTTCGTAGAGGTGAAGGCGCAGCGCGACCGCCTGCTCGCGGAGGGCTTGAAGCGCGACGCTGGCGACCACGTGGCCGTGAAGCTCGCCGAGGCCAAGCTGCCGGTCGTGAGCCGGGACAAGCTGAAGGCGTCGCTGGTGGTGAACCCGCCGGCGAAGGACGGCGTCCTCGACAAGGTGGCGCTCGAGGCGCGCATCGAGGAAGCGGTCACGGCCGAGGTCGAGTACCTCGCCAAGCTCACCGGCGCTGGGACAATCCGCGGCATGGGTGGAGCGCCTGCGGGCGATCCCGACCTGACGCCCCAGCTCGAGTCGGCGTTCCAGAATATCGGCATGTCAGAGGCGGGCGCGAAGGTCGCCGCCCGCGGGAGGAAGTAAAGAGATGCGGTTTTTCGCTCGGTTCATCGAGGCGTTGGAGGACGCCTGGTTCCTGCTCCAGTACCGCGGCGTCGGCGCCCTCAACAGGGCTGACCGGCGTTCGGTCCGGGCCTCCATCCGGCGCCTGCAGGCGCTGAAGAAGCAGGGCCTGTACCTGTACGGCGCCACCAACCGGCTCCGCGTCAAGGCCTCGCCGCTGTCGGTCACGCTGACCGCGGGCGGCGTGACGGCCGGTTCGGTCGGAGTGGCTCAGTCGGCGGTCGGCGCGACGGCCGGCTTCGCGGGCATCGTGGAGTCCGCGAAGGACACCAACAACATCGCGGTCCTACACACCGAGGGTGTGTGGCTGCTCCCGTCATTCGTCGTGGTGGTGGGCATCTCGATCGGCGACCCCATCTACGCGGTCGTGGGTACCGGCGTGCTCACGCAGACCGCGGCCGGCGGCATCCTCATCGCCAAGTCGATGGTGGCGCTCGGCGCCGGCGCGGCGCAGGTCACCGCCAAACTGCTCGGATCAAACTAAGGAGGCTGGGAGAATGGACTTCCGCGAAACGCTCGAAATCGCAAACGCGGCGGAGGAGGCTTCCTTCAGCCGCCTGGTCGCCGAGTACGACAAGCCGACCCGCTGGTCGGGGCGCCGGCTCGAGTCGGCCCAGGGAGGCTCGCCCGAGTACCAGCGCAAGCTGCTCGAGGCGGCCACGTTCTACGGGCAGGTCCTCCGGGGCCAGCGCCCGTTCCACCAGTTCGAAGAGGCGCTGAGCACCGGGGACTTCCCGCTGCTCTTCGCCGACATCATCGACCGGGAGATGCTCGCCGACTACGTGGCCACGGACAAGTCCTGGCCGCTGTGGGCGAAGCGGGGCACCGTGCCCGACTTCCGCAACGTCAACCGCTTCGCCATCGACGGCTCGGAGGCCGTCCTGGCGCCGGTCCCGCAGGGCGACCAGTACCCTGAGTCGCTCCTGTCCGACACGCGATACACCTACGCCGTCGGCAAGTACGGCCGGCGCATCGCGTTCGCCTGGGAGTCGATGGTCAACGACGACCTCGACGGGCTGAAGTCAATCCCGCTCCGGTTGGCACGCGGTGCCGTCCGGGCGGAGGAGAAGTTCGCCACCCAGCTCATCGCCGACGCGAACGGGCCGCACGCGACCATGTTCTCGGCCGGCAACAAGAACCAGATCATCGTCGCCAACGGGTCGGCGCTTGCCAACCCGATCCTGTCGATCGCCGGCCTGCAGAACGCCTTCGCGGTGCTCTCCCGCCAGCTCGACAAGGACGGCGAGCCGATCGCCATCGGGGCGGTCACTCTGGTGGTCCCGCCCGCGCTCCGCGTCACCGCGCTCAACATCCTCTCGGCGACCGAGATCTGGATCGTGGGCGACCTCGGTGGGGGCACGGCAAACCAGCAGGTCCACGCGGCCAACTGGATGCGTGACAAGACGCAGCTCGCCGTCGACTGGTACCTGCCGGTCGTGTCGACCACGAACGGCAACACGGCCTGGTACGTGTTCGCGTCGCCCGAGGTCGGCCGCCCGGCGGTCGAGATGGGCTTCCTGCGCGGGCACGAAAACCCGGAGACCTTCGTCAAGCTGGCTGACTCGCAGCTGCTCGGCGGGGGCGTCACCGATCCCTCGGAGGGCGACTTCGACACCGACTCGATCCAGTACAAGATCCGCCACGTGTTCGGCGGCACCCGGCTGGACCCGAAGATGGCAGTCGCCTCGAACGGGACGGCAGTCTAGCTTTGCAGCGGCGGCCGGAGCGTACGAACGATCCCCGCATGGGTCGTGCTCCGCGCCGTCGCACCGTGCTCGGGCGCGGGCTCGAGCTCCTGCAGCAGATCGCGGACGGGCTGGCGATGCGGCGCCAGCCTCCACCTCCACCGCCTGGGACTATTCACCTGCGCGAGCCGCGCAGACCTCAAGGAGAAACGCATGAGTGACTACATCGGGCCCGAGGGCGGCGCGCCGGAGGCGGAGGCGGCGGTTCCAACTCCGGCTGGCGCGGGCGGCGAGCTCGCGCGGATTACGGCCGGCGTGCGTCGGGTGGTCACCGTGCCTGTCTCCGGGCCGGCGCCGGCCAACGGTGCAGCGTTCGTGACCTTCGCCAACCAGGGCGTCGGCACCTGGACCAGCGCCGACATCCCGGTCGGCTCGTTCGACGAGCTTGCGATCGACTTCGACGTCACCGCCATCGTGGCGACCGGCACGGCGCAGCTCCTCATCGACCGCAAGGACGCGGCTGGGATCTACCGCAACATTGTCACCGCCGTCGCCAAGTGCCGGCGCTCCCGTTCAACTCAGCCGAGCTGGCATATGCCGCCGGCCTCATCGACGGCGAGGGCACGATCACGATCGGTCGGCGCCATCGCCGGGATCGCACCTGGTATCACGCATACATTCACCTCAGCAACACCGACCCGGCTCTCGTGGTCTGGATGCACGAGCGCTTCGGTGGCCATGTCCGCCCGTTGAAGGACCGGGCGGCGGTGCAGCGGCCGGCCTGGAGGTGGCAACTGGACGGACCGCGGGCGGAGCGTCTGCTCCGCATGGTTTCGCCGTACCTGGTCAGTAAGAAGGCTCAGGCGCGTGTGGCGCTTGCGCTTTTCGCGGACGTCAAGGCGACCAATCGCCGCAGGCTTTCGGCAACGGATGACGCTCGGCGTGCCGGGCTGAAGGCTGAGATGCTGGTCCTCAATAGGCGGGGTGCGGCCTGATGGGAGCTCTGCCTTTTAACTACGACGTGACCACCCAGCGGGGGCTGGTCCGCCTGTTCGGCATCGACGCCGACGGCACCTACAACGATTTCAACGACGACGAGATCGACGCGTTCATTTCCTCGACCGGGCACACGCTCCTGGCGGCCGCCCAGGTCCTTGACACGAAGGCGGCCAAGATCATCGTGATCCAGGGCGTCACCAAGTTCGCGGGGATCATGGTCGACGGCTCGAAGGCGGCCGACGCGCTCCACTTGCGCGCGGTCGAGCTCCGGCGTCAGGTCTACGAGGGCGACGACGGCGCCGGCCTGTCGCCGATCACGTGGGCCGAGATGGTGCTGGACCCGTTCAGCTTCCGCGATCGCATGGTCAACGAAATGCTCCGGATGAGCACCTGACGTGCCGCTCACGCCCGACGCGCCGATCCTGGATCCGCGGCTCATCGACCACTTCCAGCGCCGGTTCTTCAACTGCGATTTCGTGGTCCAGGCGCCGACCGATGCTGCGGACGGCCAGGGCGGCTCGACGCGCACGTGGGCGGGCTGGACCGGGATTCCGGCCGGCGCCAACAACGCCGTCGGCGAGTGTCTAGGGGCCATCCACCAGCTCACCGGCCTCGAGCGCGAGGCGCTCGGCACAATCGGCGAGCTGGCGACGCATGAGATCAACGTCGCCTATGCCGCTGGTTTGGACCCGACGATGCGAGTGCTGTATGGTGCGCGCGCGTTCGATGTCCTGAACGTCGACGACTACGCCCAGCAGCATCTCCTGCTCGGCCTCTACGTGGCGGAGCGGTTCCGCAAGTGAAGGTGACGGCCTCGGTGAAGGTCCGCAGCAATCACACGCTGAAGCGGATTCGCGGCGTGAAGGCGGCCGGTGGCGCGGCGGTCGACCTGGCAGCGAAGGCGATATTCGAAGAGGCCGAGCGCCGGGTGAAGCGGGGCAAGACGCTCGACGTCCTCAACTCCCTGGCCATCAAGCGGCGCTACGGCGACGCGGACACGGTCGCTGTCGGGTTCTTCGACTACCCGGGCGGGCGTCCGGTCCCGCGCTGGCTCGAGATGGGGACCGTGCGCCAGCACCCGGCGCCGGCGTTGCGACCTGGTGCCGCGATGGGTCGGCGGGTGTTGAAGCAGCAGGCCGAGGCGCTGGTCCGCGCGGAGTGCAACTCCGACGGCTAACTCCACCGCCATGCTGGTCATCCAGGCCGCGGTGGTGACCTCGCTGAGCGTGCCCGCGATCACGACCCTGACGCCGGTCTACGACGCGGTGCCGGAAGGCCGGACCTACCCATACCTCGAAATTGGCGAGATCGACGAGACGATCGACAACGTTTTCGGGAAGAACGGCCGCTCGCTCCTGGTCAGCATCCACATCTTCTCCGAGCAGGCGGGCTTCAAGGAGTGCGAGGCGATCGTGGAGCAGGTCAACATCCTGCTCGACGACGGGCAGCCGGCGGACCCGGCCGGCTGGCACATCATCCAAAGCTTCTACGAGCTCGGCTCGCTCCTGAAGGAGTTCGACGGCGCGGTCGAAGTCCGCCACGCCATCGCTCGCTACCGGTTCAACGTCCAGCAAACCTGAGGAGGTTTCGATGAATGCACTTCGCCGGTTTCTGATCCTGTGGCTCGCGCGCCGCCGGATCCGCTCCGCCATTCGGCGTCTGCGGCGGCT
>CAAGKR010486663.1_pt1 | contig 19593 bp, 14 predicted proteins | sample 2556971 | NCBI WGS metagenome assembly CAAGKR01 (sample SAMEA5207829, study PRJEB30636) | soil metagenome | biome: forest; feature: boreal; material: soil | place: USA | collected 2011-09 | depth 1 m | reverse complement strand
GATCATCGCAGACGTGGCCGACGAGGAAGCGGTCAAGTCCGCGATGGTCCAGTACAGACCCAACATCATCTTTCACGCTGCGGCCCACAAGCACGTGCCGCTGATGGAACGGCAGCCGGCCGAGGCCTTGAAGAACAACACATTTGCCACGGCGAGCCTCATGCGCGTGGCCAGCGAGCATAAGGTCGAGCGGTTTGTGTTCATTTCCACGGACAAAGCAATCAATCCAACGAGCGTGATGGGGTGTTCAAAGCGCTTGGCTGAGAAGACGCTACAAGCCATACAGCGCAAGCCAGGCAACCAGACGACGTTTTTGGCCGTGCGATTCGGAAATGTTCTTGGATCAAGCGGGAGCGTTATCCCGACTTTCCGCAGGCAGATCGCCCAAGGGGGGCCCGTAACGGTAACTCATCGGGATATGACACGTTATTTCATGACGATTCCCGAGGCGGTAGGACTTGTTCTTCAGACCGCGACGCTTGGCAAGGGCGGCGAGATATTCATCCTAGACATGGGAGAGCCCGTCAAAATCTTCGACATGGCCATGCAGATGATTGAGTTGAGCGGCTTTAAACCCGATGTAGACATCCAGATTGCGATCACCGGCCTGCGGCCCGGGGAAAAGCTGTTCGAAGAGCTCCGGCACACGGACGAGACGCACGAGACAACCGACCATCCCCGTGTGTTCAAACTTCGAAATGGAAACGGAGTGTTCGACAGCGATTTGCGGTTGGAAGAGCTGCGCTTGGCGGCCTCGGCAGGTAACTCGCAGGAAATAAAGCAGGCAATGAGAATGCTTGTCCCGGAATACCTGCCCTTCGCGGACTAACGTCGGATCGGAGAGGACGCCATGGCGTTGCTGGCGGGAACTAAGGCCTAGCTTTGGTCCAGGCAGCGAACTCGTCGGGCGTATCGAGATCGGTGCCGAGCGCGGGCAGATCGACCGGGGACACCAGGCCGGGATCAGAATTGAGAAGGCCCCGGGCGCCCTCGTCTCCCGACAGCGTGGAAAGAGCTGAGAAATATTTCCGGCCAAACACGGCGGGCGCACCATTGCGGCCGCCAAACCGTGCGGCTGCAATCCGGCCTGTCGATCTATGAACCTCGGCGAGGTGGGCAATTATCCCAGGGGAGAGCGCCGGCTGATCGCAGGGAGTGACGACCACTGCATCTAGCGCCGGCTCGGCGCCGAGAAGAGCGGCGACGCCCACGCGTATCGACGAGGCGAGGCCCGTCGCCCAATCAGGGTTGTAGGCCGCAAGAATCGGCCTGCCGGAAATCTCGGCGCGCACTTTTTCCGCGTCCGCCCCGAGGACGACCGCCACGGGATCGGCTCCCGATCCGAGCGCGGCGTCTGCTGCGCGCGCCACAAGCGAAATCCCCGCAATCTTGAGCAGCTGCTTGGTGGTTCCCATCCGCGAGGAACCTCCGGCGGCGAGGACGACGGCCCCAAGCCTGAATTGCCGCAGGGCCGGCTCAGGCATGGATCGGCAGCTCCCGTTCGCGAAGCGGACGGGCGTCCCGCCCGGAAACGACGGACCTCATTTCGGCAATGATGCTGAGTGCGATTTCCTCGGGCGCATCGGCGCCAAGGTCAAGGCCAACTGGCGCGCGAAGGCGCGATCGCATGGCAGAAGTGATTTGGAGACCCGCTTGGGCAATCTCGGCGAGGATTCTCTCGGTGCGCCGCTTTGGGCCCAGCATCCCGATGTAGGAGAGGGGAAGCGGCAGCAAATGACGCAGGAGCGGCAAATCGTGCCGGTAATTGTGCGTCATGACGACGGCGAGTGAGCCGGGAAGGGGAGCAGCCCGGGCGACGAGTTCGTCCAGCGGGCCGAGAACCAGAGCGAACACGCCCGGGAACCGCTCCTCCGTGGGCATTACCGGACGCGGATCGGCCACAGTCACCCGCCATCCGAGTTCAAGCGCCATGCGGGCGAGAGGCTGCGCATCATCGCCGGCCCCGAAAATGGTCAGCGACGTCGGGGGTTCGATTCGTTCCCTGAAGACACCCGAGCCGGAACCCTGGCGACCTGCTTGGGGGTCATCTCGAAGGCGGGTGCCGACGGGGCCGTCGCAGGCGTCCCACACCACGACCAGTTCGGTCGCGCGTCCCGCCCGCAAGTTCTCCTCGAGTGCGGTGGCCCATGGGGGGCGCGGCGCCACGCGCTCAAGAAGGATCCGCACGATGCCGTTGCAGCCGAGCCCCACGCCCCAGACGATGTCATTCTCGGCCGTGGTATCGTAGACAACGAGCTCCGCGTTGCCGCTCGCGGCAACCCGCTTGGACCTTTCGACGAGATCCTCCTCGAGGCATCCGCCGCTGATCGCCCCAATGCGGACTCCTTCGTCGGTGATCAGCATCCTCGCCCCGGGGCGCCGGTAGGAGGATCCCTCGACGGTTGCCAGGGTCGCGAGGACGGCGGACGCCCTGGTCCGGCAAAGGTGGCCGACTATGGCCTGCAGCTCCTTCATGACGGGCCGGCGCAAATCACACGTGCCTTAGTCACGACCACGAAAGATCGGTTCGGGAAATTGGGAGCTGGCGGATCCGCTTCCCGGTCGCCGCAAATATGGCGTTGCAGATTGCGGGCGCGAGCGGCGGGAGGGCAGGCTCGCCGAGCCCTGTCGGCGGGTAATCGGTCTTCACGAAATGAATCTCAATCGAGCGCGGCGCGTCGGGAATCCGCAGCATTGGGTATTCGTGGAAATTGGACTGCACGACTCGACCCTTCTGGATGTCGAGCTCCTGGCGCCATGCGGCATTGAGCCCATCGGTGATGGAGCCCTGGACCTGGTTTTCCGCGCCGCTCAGGTTGACGATCTGCGATCCGACATCGACTGCCGCCACAACGCGGTCGACCTTTAGGGCCCCCGCCGGTGTCACCGTCACCTCTGCCACTTCCGCGATGTAGCCCTGGTGGCTGAAAAAGTAGCCGAGCCCCATGCCGCGGCCGCGCGGGAGCGTCTTTCCCCACCCGGATTTCTCGGCGACCACGCGTACGACATTGCGCATGCGCGCCGCGTTGTAGGGGCGTCCCCTCGGTCCGGTCCCCGCCACGAGGTCCTTGTCGCCCAGGAGAGCGACGTTGAACTCGACCGGGTCCGCGCCGGCGGCATGGGCGAGCTCGTCTAGGAAGCAGCATGTCACCCAGGCATAGGTGTTGCTTCCGGGAGCGCGCCACGGTCCCTGAGGCACGCCATTCTGAAGGCTGCTGTTAAGCAGGGTGCAATTCGGGATAAAACGCGCAGGATAGTCATCGGCGCCCATGTTCGAGCCGAACGAGACGTGGTGGCTCCGCCAAGCGGTGAGCGCACCCTTTGCGTCAACCGCGCCCTTGAGGAAATGAAATCCACCCGGCCTGTAGTGATCGTGCTGCAGGTCGTCGGTGCGATTCCATGTGAGCTTAATCGGCACGCTGAGCCTCTGCGAAATAGCGGCCGCCTCTCCTACGAAATCGGAGTCGAGCCGACGCCCGAAGCCGCCGCCGATGCGCGTGATGGTGACATGTATATTCTCCGGGGGAATCCCCAGGACCTGCGCCGCCAGTTTGCGGGCGCCGTCGGGATTTTGAGTCGGCGCCCAGATCTCGGCCTTGTCCCCTTGAACGTGAACGAGGCAGTTCTGAGGCTCGAGATTCGTGTGTGAGATGAAAGGGTAGGAGTAGGACGCCTCGACAACGCGGGCAGCGCCTTCAAATGCCTTGTCGACGTCGCCGTCCCTCCGCGCCTCGGTCACGGCGGGCACTCCCGGCGCAGTCTTTGCGAGCTCGGTGGCCTGCCTGGAAAAGTCATCCCAGCTGCTGTTTGGGAGGCGTCCGTCCTCCCAAGTCACCTGAAGTTCGTTCCGCGCGCTGAATGCGGACCAGGTTGAGTCGGCGACAATCGCGACCCCTGGGACAAGCCCGGTTACCTGGCCCGCGGGCACAGTCCGGTCGACAACGAACGCATCGCGCACGCCGGGAAGCGACTTCACGTGATCCAGGTTCGCGCTCAGAGGCCGCGCGCCCCAAACCGGGGCCTTCTCGTAGACCGCAAAAAGCATTCCAGGACGTTTCTGATCGATCCCGAACAGGGGCTGCCCGGTCACGACCTTCGGGTTGTCAACTCCCCCGACTCTTGTACCCAGCAGCGTGAAATCCTTGGGATCCTTGAGCTTGACCGCATCCTCCTTGGGCACGGGAAGGGTCGAGGCCTTTGCAACCAGGTCTCCATACTTGATCGACCGACCCGACGGAATGTGGCGGACCACTCCGCCGCCGGCCGCGCACTCGCTCTCGGGCACACCCCAGGTCTGGGCCGCGGCCGTGACCAGCATCGTTCGTGCAGCAGCGCCGATCTTTCTCATCGACTCGTAGGACGTTGGGGTCGACATGCTTCCGCCTGCGAACTGAGGTCCGAATGCGGCGTCAAGCGGCGCAGACACCACTGACACGCTTTTCCAGTCGGCGCCCAGCTCCTCGGCCACCACCATCGGGAGGGAAGTCTTGATTCCCTGTCCGACCTCGGGACGGGCCGAATAGACTGTAATGCCGCCGTCGGGTGCTATCCGGATGAATGCATTCGGGATGAAAAGGCCGTCGGCGTTCTCGATGCCCGGCTTGGCGATCTCGGCCCTGCCGGATGGGCGGATATAGTAACCGAGCACGAGACCTCCGCCGGCCATCGCGGCGATCCTGAGGAACGACCGCCGGTCGACGGCCGACTGCAGGATCGCGCTCATGTCCGCACCTCCTGAGCGGCGGCCAGCTCCGCAGCCCGGTGTATTCCCGCGCGGATCCGGTAATAAGTTGCGCAGCGGCAGAGATTGCCCGACATGGCCTCGTCGATGTCGGCGTCGCTGGGAGCCGGGTTGCGCGAAAGCAGCGCCGCCGCAGACATGAGCTGCCCGGCCTGGCAGTAGCCGCATTGGGCGACGTCGAGCTCGCACCACGCCCTTTGCAGCGGATGCTGCCCGTCCGCGGATAGTCCCTCGATTGTCGTGACCTTCACGGCCGCCGCCGCGGAGACCGGTGTCAGGCAGGCCCTCGTGGGGACGCCGTCCAGATGAACGGTGCATGCGGCGCATTGTCCGATGCCGCAGCCGAATTTTGTGCCGACTAAATCGAGGTGGTCGCGAAGGACCCAAAGGAGCGGGGTCTCCGGCGCGACGTCAACCTCGTGGGAGCGCCCGTTTACTTGCAGCGTGAATTTGCTCATAGGCAACGGCGGTTACCGTGGCAAAACCCTATCCGCAACCGCTCGTCTGTCAACGGCACCCGCCAGTCAAACGCTCTTTGCGGGCAGCAGCCACTTCATGAGGGCCGAGCGAAGCTCGGCCTTGCGGACCGGCTTTGAAAGATAGTCGTTCATTCCCGCGGCGAGGCACTTCTCCCGGTCGCCGGTCATTGCGTTGGCGGTCATGGCGATGATGTGCAAGGGAGCTTTCCAGCTGTGGTTTGAGGAACGCTCGGCCTGCCGGATCATCCTCGACGCCTCATACCCGTCCATTTCCGGCATTTGGCAATCCATCAGGACGATGTCGTAAGGCACCTGTTTGAGCGCGCTGAGGACCTCGTGGCCATTGGCGACGGCGTCGGCGGTGAATCCCAGGCCCTTCAGCTGCGCAATCGCAACCTTCTGATTAACGATGTTGTCCTCCGCCAGCAGGATTCTCGTGTGGCGAGCGATGGACAGGTCATCCTGTGTCTGCACCGGCGGTGCATCATTCGCAGGAGCGGTGAAGACGTGCTCGGCGGCGGCGCGGCCCAGCACATTCACAAGACAGTCAAAGAGACGCGACTGCTTTACCGGCTTGACGAGGTAGGCATCGACGCCCGCGGCCTTGAGCTCAGGCTGCGAGTGCATGTAGCCCATTGACGTCAGGATTATGAGGCGAGTCGATGCGATCGCTGGATCAGCCTTGATGGCGCGGGCGAGCGTCATCCCGTCCATCTCCGGCATTTGCATGTCAAGGAGGGCGAGGTCGTACGGCTTGCCATCGGCCACCGCGGTCCGAAGGAGATCCAGCGCCTCGAATCCGTTGGCGGCGCTTCCTTTCTGCATCTTCCACGCAAAGAGCTGGTGGCGCAGGATCTGGCGGTTGGTGGCGTTGTCGTCAACGACCAGCACGCGCAGGTCGAACAGGTCCCTGAAATAAATCGACGGGGCCGGCTCCGCCGGCCCGGTCTGCTTCTCGAGGTTGGCGCTGAACCAGAAGGTCGACCCCATGCCGGGCTCACTGCGGACGCCAATCTTGCCCCCCATCATCTCAACAAGCTGCTTCGAGATGGCGAGACCGAGGCCCGTGCCTCCATACTTTCGCGTTGTGGAGTTGTCGGCCTGTGTAAACGCCTGGAAGAGCTTTTGCTGCACCTCCTCCGAAATCCCCAGGCCGGTGTCCTTGATTGAGAAGCTGATGGTTGCGTGCGTCTCCGTCTCGTTCTCCTTTGCCACTCGGACGACAACCTCTCCCTTCTCCGTGAACTTTATGGCGTTTCCGAGGAGGTTCGTGATCACCTGGCGGAGCCGGCCGGGATCGCCCCTGAGACGCCTTGGAAGATCCGGTGGAAGTTCGCAGGCCAGCTCTATGCTCTTGAACCGGGCACGCTCGGCGAACATGTCAAGCGCGCCCTCGACAGCCTCCACGAGATCGAAATCCAGGGTCTCGAAGGTCAGCTTGCCGGCCTCGATCTTGGAGAAGTCGAGGATGTCGTTGATAATCGTGAGCAATGAATCCGCAGAATTTCGGATTGTCTCCGCGAACTCCCGCTGGATCGGTGCGAGCTCAGTATCAAGGAGGAGGCCCGTCATGCCGATCACGCCATTCATCGGCGTGCGTATCTCGTGGCTCATGTTCGCCAGGAATTCGCTCTTGATGCGGGACGACTCGAGCGCCGCGTCACGCGCCCGCGAAAGCTCCAGCTCGGTCTCCTTGAGCTGGGTGATGTCGACGATGACGCCAACGAGGCTCCACTTTTCGGCCTCGAGCTTGTCGATGGACACATGCTCGTGGACGCAAAACGTCTTTCCCCTTACGACCACGCGGAACTCCTGGTCGTATTCCGACTTGCCCTCGATCATCGCCTTCCTTGAGGCATTGTTGATTACATCCATCTCGGGAATCATCTCTTCCGTCCAGAGGGTACTCTGACCGGGAAGAGAGTCCTTGCCGAAGATCTTTTTGTAGAGGATCGACTGCGGTAGGAACATTTTCCAATCCTGGACCTTGTCGGCGGGACCGGTCACATAGGCCTGCCATAGGAGGCAGTCGGCGCCCTTGAGGATCTTTCCTATCTGTTCTTCCGATTGCCTGCGCGCCTCCTCTGCTTCGAGGCGCTTCGTGATGTCGACGACGACACCGGCGAGGTTCCATTCGTTGGGTCCTTCGGGTAGGATCAGCACCTCCTCGCTCAGCCAGTGGACACTGTCCGCGCCAATAATGCGGAACTCCTGCTGGTATCCAGGCAGGCCCTCAACGAGGGCCTTGATCGTGAAAAGCTTTGTCCGCTCGTTGTCGGGTGCTTGGTCATCGTTCCAAAGGCCGCCCCGCTCGCGTTCGCCGGCCAGTCTATAGACTGGGTTTTCGTTGAGACTGGGCGGCGTCCGGATCTTCCACTGATAGTTCGAGCCCTCGCGCGTCACGCGCGCCCACCACAACAGGATGTTTGAACGCTCCAGCGTTGTCAGGAGGAGCTCGTAATCCTTCAAGCCTTCGAGGTCGGCGGCCGACTCATTTGAGGCACCAACGGGGCCCTTCCTCCGGAAAATAGCCACGGCCGCGACAATCCAGCCGAATAGGGCTATCACGGCTAGAGTCCCGATTGGGGCTGTCAGAATCGCGAAAGACATGCTGGGGGTGAATTCTAGGCGAAATTCGAACACTGCTCTCCGGGTCGCCGGGCGAAACCAATGGGGGCGGCTGCGCCTTTCTTTGGAGAATCAAATAATGGCGGCCACCTTCTGTCAACGGCGCATGGCCCAACGCTTAACATCGGGCGGCGGCCTCAAGCCAATACCTCATGGACCGCCTGCAACAAGGTGCGAGGGGTGTAGGGTTTACTTAGGACAAACAGCGGCTTTCCGTCCTTGGACTTCGGAGCCACATTGTCCCGGCTGTAGCCTGTGGCCAGGATGACCCTCAGGGAGTGTTTCTCCTCCTGAAGTTTTTCCCCGAGCTGCAGCCCGGACAGCTCGCCGGGGAGAACGACGTCAGTTAGGAGGAGGTCGATTCTCGCCGAATGCCAGCGCCAGACCTCAAGGGCGTTCTCGCCGGATTTTGCTTGGAGCAGCGAGTAGCCGTCCTGCTGGAGCACGGCAGCGGCGAACTCGCGAACGTTCGTCTCGTCTTCGACGAGAAGGATTGTGCATTTGACCGCCTTCGGAAAATGCTTGGCGTTCGGCTCGGGGAACGGCGACACCGTGGCGCGCGTGAGCGGAAGGTAGATCCTGAACACGGTGCCTGCCCCGACGTCCGTCTCAACCTCGATCCAGCCGTCGTGGCGCTTGATGATATCCTTCGCCGTCGCGAGTCCAAGGCCGGTGCCGCGCCCCTCGTCCTTCGTCGTGAAGAACGGCTCGAATATTCTCGGCAGGATGGACGCCGGGATGCCGCTGCCGGTGTCGCGCACGGAAATGAAGGCATAGTCACCCGGCATGATCGGCGAATCATGCTGGGGCTTGGTCCCGCGGGGCCTGTTCCCCACGGTTATGGTCAGGCGGCCGCCGCGAGCCATGGAATCCCGCGCGTTCACCGCAAGGTTCATGAGAACCTGCTCGAGCATGCCGACGTCAGCGCTTGTCCGCGGCGCCTCGGGACCGGGCACGAAGTCGACTACGATCATCTCGCCGAGGAGGCGCTGGAGCATCTCGGACATGACCTCGATCTCCGTATTCAGATCGATCACCTCCCGCTTTGGAGTGCGCTTGCGGCTGAAGAGGAGAAGCTGGCGAACGAGGCCGGTCGCCTGTCGGCTCGCGGTGAAGACGCGCTTAAGCGCCTCGAGCGAGCCGGGCGGCTCGTTCTCCTTGTCGAGAAGCATGCTGACATAGCCCGAGATGATCGTGAGAAGATTGTTGAAGTCATGGGCGATGCCGCCGGCCAGCTTTCCGACAAGTTCCATCTTCTGGGCCTGGAGGAGCTCTGACTCGAGGCGCTTGCGATCGGTGATGTCGGCGGCGACGCCGACCATCCTGGGCGGTCCGCCTGCCTTGTCGGCCACCGGGAATCCCCGGTCGTGGATCCACCGGACCGACGAATCAGGACGACGGATACGGTACTCGACCTCATACGGGACGGCGCCGGCCAGCTTCTCCTGCGCCTGTGTCAGCGCGTCCCTGTCCTCCTCGATAACGGCCATCGGCCAGCTGCCCTGTGCCGAGAAAAGGACATCCGGCGACGCTCCCCAAATGCCCTGGTAGGCCGGGCTCACATACAGAATCTTCCCCGTGCTGGAGGCGCACACCCAGAACACGTCCCGGATGTTTTCGGCCATCTCGCGGAATCGCTCCTCGGCTTCCATGTCGTGGGAGGGCTCCGTTGTCTTCTTGATCGCCTGCACGATCGCGGCCGGCAGCCGGTCCAGGCGGTCCTTGTGGACGAAGTCGGTGGCGCCGCGCCTGAGGCATTCAGCGGCCCGATCCTCACCGATCGAATCGGAAACGATGATGTAGGGCACCCCGGGAAGTCCAAGAAGGGTCGACTCAAGCGCGGCCATCCCATCGTAGCCCGGGACGCAATGGTCGGCCAGGATCAGGTCGGTGTTCCCGCGCTTGAGCGCGGCTTCAAACTCTGCGCGGTTTGCGGCGCGCTCAAATTTCACCGCAAGACCGCTCGATCCCACCTGCTTCCGGATCAGTTCATGGTCCTCGGGATCGGCCTCAAGGTTCAGAACGCGCAGTGGGTCTCGGTTCATTTCGGATGCTGGGTACGGGGCTCGCCTTTGTGGTCGAAAGACGCCGCACAATTGACGCGCGCCGATGCGAGGAGACTCAGTCCGTGGGTGGGTTTACGCAAGGATATCCGGACCCAAATCATGAGCGTAATAGGGCGTACACTCCGAATGCGAAGAGCACTGTGCCTGAAATGCGGTTTACAGCCCGCATCCATGAGGTGTTCACCCTATGTCGCACGAGGCTCACACTTCCGCTCAGGATGAACCACCATATCGCCGAACCTACAATGACGCCAAGGACCAGCGACGCGGCCGCAGGATAGTCAATCGAGGCGCCGAGTCCGAAGGCGGCAAAAACGACGGCAAAAGACAGGATGGTCGAGGGATTGGCAAGCGTGAGGAGCAGCGTCGAGGCATACACGGCGACGATGCGGCCGCTCTTGTCAGGCGCGGATTCCGGGGCCGGCTTGCTCAGAAATGTTCTCACGCCGAGGTAGCAGAGAAAGGCGCCGCCCAGCAGGCCGATCCAGAACCTGTGAAGGACGAGAAAACCGGAGATTGCGGTGAGCCCAAAGCCGGCCACCGCGCTGTAGGCTGCATCGGCCGTCGCGGCACCGAGTCCCGCCGTGAAGCCCATCCATATCCCATCCCTGAGCGAGCGCCGGATGCAAAGCACGCCAATCGGCCCCACCGGCGCGGCTACGGAGATCCCAATGATCAGGCCCTTAGCGAGGAATACCGGGTTCATCGGTGCCTAAGCCTTGCCGTTTGGCCGTCGCGGCCGTCAATCCAAATGCGCGCCGGACGGCGCTGTTGCTTAGCGGATTGCATTTTATGCTGCCACTCGCGATGGGTTGGGCGCACCCTCAGGCATGGAGAAACGCCCGTTTGCTGAGCTCGGAGTGTCACCGGAGATCCTGAAGGCCGTCGAAAAGCTCGGCTACGAAGAGGCTTCCCCGATCCAGACCGCCGTCATCCCGGCGGTTCTTCAGGGGCGCGATGTCGTCGGACAGTCCGCCACGGGTTCGGGGAAAACCGCTGCGTTCGCGATTCCCGCAATAGAGCTGGCGAAATCCAGCGTGCATAAGGTGCAGGTCCTTATTCTCTGCCCGACCCGGGAGCTTGCCGTCCAGGTCGCGGAGGAGACGGGAAAGCTGCTTCTGTTCAAGCGCGGCCTCCATGTTGTGCCGATCTACGGCGGCCAGTCCTATGACCGCCAGTTCCGGGCCCTCGCGGCAGGCGTTCAGATTGTCATCGGCACCCCTGGGCGCGTCATGGACCACATGGAGCGCGGCACCTTGAAGCTCGATGGTCTGAAGCTTGTCGTCCTTGACGAGGCGGACCGGATGCTCGACATGGGCTTCCGGGACGACATCGAGAAAATTCTGTCGGCCGTTCCGACCGAACGTCAGCTGCTCTTCTTCTCGGCGACGATGCCGCGGGTGATCCAGGACCTCATCGGCCGGTATACCCGTGACCCTGCCTGGATACGGATCGAGTCGCACGCACAGAACGCGCCGCAGGTCGATCAGGTCTACTACGAGGTCGATCGGCGCTCGAAGCTCGAGGTCCTTACCCGGCTGATTGACATTAACGACTTCCGGTACGGCCTCATTTTCTGCAGCACCAAGATAATGGTGGACGAGCTCGACGAGCTCCTGCACGCGCGGGGTTACGCTACCGACCGGCTTCACGGCGACCTGAGCCAGATGCAGCGCAACCGCGTCATGGAGAAATTCCGGAAGCGCTCGTTTGAATTCCTGGTGGCGACGGACGTGGCCGCTCGAGGGCTGGACGTCGACGATCTCGAGGTCGTGTTCAACTTCGACCTTCCCAACGACGCCGAGGACTATACGCACCGAATCGGGCGCACCGCGCGGGCGGGCAAGTCCGGCAGGGCGATCACGTTCGTCTCGGGCCGCGAGATCTATAAGCTGCAAAGCATGGTCCGGTACGCCAACCTGAGGATACGGCGCGAGAGCGTGCCGTCGCTCGACCAGGTCGATGAGGCCCGGGCAAACGTTTTTCTCGACCGGCTGAAGGGAGTCCTGGATTCGGGCCAGTTCGAGAAGCACGACCGCATGATAGACCGCCTCCTGGACCAAGGCTACGCGAGCACCGACATCTGCTCAGCCCTGATCCAGCTCCTCAAGGGTGGTTCGGCCCCCAAGGCCGGTTCGGCCGTCCAGACGCCGCCGCCGGCGGAGCAGGTGCCCGCATCTCCCCCTCGCGAGCTACCTGCGCCGGAGCGCGTCGTTCGCACCGGGAAGGAGTCGGGAATGACGACTCTATTCTTCAACACGGGGCGAAAACACCTTGTGACGACGGCGGAAATCGTCGGCAAAGTGACCGGCGTGACTCGTCTTCCCGCGAGCTCGGTCGGGGCGATCGACATACACCAGAGACATGCGCTCGTCGACGTGGCCAGCGAGCATGCCGACCTGGTTCTAAAGAAGCTGACCGGGATCCGGATCCGCGGGCACGCGCTCAAGCTGGGCCTGGCGACGGCTGAAGAAAAGACCCGGGAGTGACCGGGCCGCGCCGCATTCGGCGAAGATATGCTTTGGCGGCGGGGAACCGGTCGGTATCCGGGATTGTCTTTATCCTCCCGGTAACAACCCCAACTGCAGCGCGCATTCACCATGGCCAAGATCTTCCTAGCCCTCTTCCTTGTCATCTTCGGCCTGAATCTGCTGTTCGGGCTGAATATCCCCATCTGGGTCACCGGTGTTCTCGCCCTGGTCGCGGGCATACTGCTGCTGATGGAATATTTCTCGCTTCGGGTTGAGAAGAAGTAGGGGAGGCGTTTGACTTTGGGCCCGGTGTTTCCGGATAGTGCCGGCCATGAAGCATCCTGCCTTCTTCCCCAACATTGTCTTGGCTGCGGTCGCAGGCTTCCTGCATGCGCCGGTCTGCGCATTTGCCGACGATTCGTCGTCGGGACTTCTCCTGGTGGTCAACAAGGGCGACGAGACGCTTTCGATAGTGGACCCTGTCGCGGGCCGGCAGCTCGCGGCCGTCAAGGAGGACGGGCGAACCGGCCACGAGGTGGCGGTATCTCCCGACCGCAAACGCGCATTTGTCCCGATTTACAGCAGCGTCGGCGTGGGCCAGGTCGGCACTGACGGCCGACTGATCCGGGTGATCGACTTGGAAAGTCGCTCAATCGTCGGCACAATCGATCTCGGCGCGGGCATGCGTCCCCACCGCCCTGTTTTTGGGCCAAAGAACGGCCTGCTCTACGTGACAACCGAGCTCAACCAATCAGTGACGGTGATCGATCCAGCAACGCTCGCGATCATCGGGTCGATCCCGACCGGTGAACCCGAGTCGCATATGCTCGCCATCTCGAGCGATGGGCGACGGGGCTACACCGCCAACGTTAAATCGGGAACGGTGTCCGTCCTGGACATGGAAGCGAGGACTCTTTTGGCCACAATCCCGGTAGCCACGGTCGTGCAGAGGATCTCACTCTCCACAGACGGTCGATGGGCCTTCACGGCTGACGAGACGAAGGCGCGCTTGGTCGCGATCGACACGGCGACAAACACTGTCAGCACGTCCATTCCGCTCCCTGGGATCGCCTTTGGGACGACGCCGACCCCTGAAGGAAAGTGGCTGCTTGTGACGCTTCCGGCGTTGAGGATGGTGGGCTTGGTGGATCTCGCCACGATGAGGATGGTTCGGACCCTCGACGTACCCAAGGCCCCGCAGGAAATTGTCGTTCGCCCCGACGGCGCGGTCGCGTATGTCTCCTGTGATGCGAGTGCGCAGGTCGCTGTCATCGACCTTAAGGGCTGGAAGGTGGACAAGTTGATCGATGTCGGCCGCGCCGATGACGGCCTCGCCTGGGTCCCTGCGAATTGATCCCGAGCCGCCGGAGTGGACGCTATCTGGACTCGAAATGTCTGGAGTAGATCGCGCTGCACTCCCGGGCCATTGAAAAGTCCTTGCCGGTGAGGCCTCCCTCGGAATGCGTGCTGAGCGCGAGGGTCACTTTGTTCCAGCGGATATCGATGTCCGGGTGGTGATCGTGCTTCTCGGCCGTCCTTGCGACACGGTTTACAAAGTCGACGGCGTCCATGAAACCCTCAAATTCGAATTTCCGGGAGATCGTTCGCGACCGCCTCGCCCACTTCGGGACGGACTTCATGCGCCGGCTGACCTGCTGGGGATTGAGCGGGGGCATGTTTCAGTTGTTGAGTACGTGGTCGGCGGCGAGCACGAGGAATATGTAGTCCGAGGTCGGATATCCAAGGCAATATTCGCCCTGCTGCCACAGAAACGGCCACTCGAGGAGCTCGGGAAAATCGGGCCGGATCAGCGCGGTGCCGGAGGTGATTCCTCCCGGAATGTAGGACCAATCGGCCCTGTTCATGCCGTAGGCGGGTATCATCGACCTCGCTCCGACGCCCGACACAAAGGACGACGTGTTGGGCCCCGGGTGGCACCCGAGGATGAAGTCGAGCGCGTGCAGCATATAGGTCGCCGGAAAGATGTCGGGAGCCCCAACGTGCAGGAAGTACTGCTGCACGCCGAACCTCTGGATGTTCCAGCCGGCGCCCCAGATGTTGGGGACGTACGGCAGGCCGTAGGGGGTCTTTGTCTCCACCGTGTCGACCTGGGTTCGGTAGCCTCGGAGGGCCGTCCTTATCTTTTCCGCGTAGGCCGGGTCCTTGACGAGCGCGAGCGAACGGGCCCCGAGCCAGCCGTACCGGCTGACCTTGGCGGCGATGGCATCGCCCAAGCCGACGATGACGTCGGCGTATTTCCTGTCGCCGGTGCACTGATAGAGCTCAATCGCGGGCTCGAGGCGCGCGAGGGACGAGTTCGGGGCCTTGGCGTTGTCCCAAAGCTCTAACGCAATCCGAAGGCAGTCCTTTGAGAGCGCGTCGTTGAAGCCCGCCAGGGCGCGCGACGCGGCGGCCAGGCCCCCCGCCGTATTGAGCTCGCGCGCGGGATTTTCCTCGGTGAACACCCACCGGTCATCGGCCGAGCCGGCGGACCCGAGCGGGGGGAGGTGGTCGATCTTGGGCTCCGACTGGTCGCCATTCGTCGCCGAGTCGGCCAGGACCTTCATCGCGGCGCCGTCCGTGTCCTTGAAGACCACATTGTCCGTCATGTCAGCCGCGTCCCCCAGGAATGTGTACTGATGGAGGGAGGCGTCCTGGATTCCTCGGTAGAGCCGACCCAAGGAGTTGTAGCCGCCCACAATTGAGATCACGCCATGCTCGATCTGCTGGAGGACGTCGGGCTTCCCATCGGGCCTGTGGATCTCGACGATGCGCGCCGCCTGGTCTATCGACGTGTTGTCGAGGTCAGGGTGGAACAGCTCCCACGCGAGCGCCAACCCGTGCACGGTGTCGACCTGCGACTCAATGCGAAGGTCGTGGTCGCCTGCATCATACCATCCGCCCCGGTCCAAGCCGGGGACGTGCTCGCCCGGCTTGTACTTCGTGAGGGTGGTGGGCCCCTGCGCATAGCCGTCAAAATGGTTGTGGTTCACCGGGGCCATGAGCGCGTCGTCAATATGCGAGAGGCCGTGCCACACTCGGTAGTGGTCATTGACCCGCATATGGGCCATCTGCACCGGAAGGAAGTACTCCACCGTGGGCTGCCAGACGCCTCGCTCGAAGACGCGGTCGCCGATCTGGAATGCGTTCGAGCGCCGGTCGCCGTAGCCGACAACGTAGATTCCGGACTGCACGACCTCTGTGAAATCGAACTGGAGGTATTGGTAGCGCAGGAAACGCCCCCAGTTTGTGGCGGGATGCTCAGCGACGGGCACAAGGCCCGTGTCGGTGACACGGTACAAAGTGACAGGCTTGAATTCGGTCTCGTGCCGGTCGAGTTCGATGACGGCGATCTTCGGCTGCTTCGGGTGGTATCCGACCTGCGAGACCTGGATAACGGGGTCGGATTTCCAGCCGGGGATGGCATTGGGAGTGACAAGCCACTCGATGGCGGCATTCGTCTCTCCGGCGGGGACAAGCGCCCGAACTACGAACCATCCATTGTTGTGCTGGGCGCGTCCGTCGAGCAGCAGTATCTCTCCGCCACGCACCGCCTCGATTGTCATTCGCTGGCTGTCGGACTCTGGCGCGATGGTGAGCTTCTTTCCGTGCCCGAGGGGATCAACCTGGTAGTCGTCACCCGTGACGGCACCCGGGCCGTTGGCCTGCCGCGGGAAGGATCCGAACTGAGCGCCAATCTCGTATGACTTGCCGAACAATATGCCCGGGAAAAGCTCGAGATTAAACCCCACCTTGCCGACCCAGTCGGCGGCGAGCGGCGCGTCCAGGTCGACCAGGATCCGGAATGCGCGGCCCTCCGGCTTGACCCTGACAGAATATCCGAGCCTCAGGTCGGGATAGCTCATCGGATTGAACCCCGTCCGGTCCTTGCTGTAATCGGGGTAGGTCATGTGGACGCTGATCTCCTGGGAGGCGCGGTCGACCTGTCGCGGGCCGACCACGGGTGTCGCCTGCCACTGTCCCGGCGTCGGTTCAAGGCGGATATCGCCATTTGTCGCGACGCGCAGCCCATTCTGTATGATCCCGACTCCGCCTTGGTGGCCCTCCGGGTAAAAGTCATGCGCGAGCATGACGTTTAGCCCCGTCATCTCTAGATACTCCTGATCGTTCAACGAGAGAGTGTCATTCGCACCGGGGGCGGTTGCGCCGCCCATGGTCGTCGTCAGGGAAATACCCACTAGTAGTGCCGCAAAATAGGTTGTTTTCATGGGGTTCGCGGTGCTGGGCCAAACCGCTTTAGCACGCACCCGAAGAATTGCGACATTAGCGGGCCAAGGCAATCCCGGCGGCGGCCGGGAAGCTTTCTTCAGACGTCGATCGCGACGACCTCGTGTGCCATGATAGAGGGGATGGTGACGTCGAGCCACCCGTCGGCTTGGGAAAACTTGGGAACGCTTCCTGCCACAAGGAGCCGAACACCGCGGGCCCTCAGGCCGCCCGGCAGGCGGACGCGCACGCGCTGCTCGCCGATCGCGAGCAGATCCCTCACCGGGCCCTTCAACATCATGGGATTCGTCAGGTTGACGAGGTGCACCGTCATCGAGGCCTTTTGCCGCCAGAGCGTCACGTCGAGCATGCCGCGGCCGGCAACCGTGACGGGAGCATCCTCGTTTGTGGCCCAGGCCACGGCGTTTCGCATCAGCACGCCGTGGTCCACCGCGAGCACGTCCCAGTAGGTTCGGTCGATGTCCCACGGGAAATAGACCACCCTGCCTGCACCCGGAAGATCGCGCAGGAAAACCTCCGCAATGTTCGTTCGCGGCTGCCGCGGATAGACCTTTTCCATAGGAAGGTCGGGGTACGAAGGGATGAGCGTCAGCGGGGAAAGGGACTTGGAATCGCAAGCGGCCACGTCCACGCGCCACACGCCGTTTATGATTCGGGGAGCGTCCTCGAGTCCGCGCAGCAGCGGGTGATCCGGGAAGGCCTCGTGCTCAAGGCGAACGTAGGAATTGTGCATCGGGCCCTCGACGCGGCCCTTCCACGTCGCGCCAAGGAGATCGGCGAGGCCGAAGTCCGGCCTGCGCGCACCCGATTCGTCCTCGAGCGATGTTTCGGAGGTGGCGACCAGACCGCCGCCTCGCGCGACGAATTGCCGCAGCTGATCGCACTGCCCATCGGAAAGGGATGCGATGTTGGGGAGGATGAGCGTCTTGAACTGCGCGATATGAGCCGCGTCGAGCAGCCGGTCGTGCACCATCTCAAACGGCACGCGCGCCTCGATCAGGGCTTGGTACCAGCCTAGGGCCGCGTCCTCGACATCATTTGGCGCGCCGCTGCTCATATGGAACCATCCTGTCTGCTGCGAGTAGACGATTGCCACGCGCGCCAGCGGGCGCTCGTTGCGCAGGTAAGCCTCCGCTCGGTGGCACCACGCATAGATTTCCTCGACCGGCTTGAGCCATCTGGGATCGTAGATCATGCCGCCGAACTTCGTGAACCACGGTCGCATGCCATTCGCCAATCCATCGGCCACCCAAAGCCGGGTCTCCGCGGGATGCTGGACGGCGTCCTTCCAGCGGTAGACCTCGTCGAGTCCGACGCTGAATATGCCGACGACTGGCTTGCCGCCCATGGCCGCGCGGAATTCCTTGGCGTTCTTCCCATTGGCCCAAGGGGCCATGAGCCCCTTGCGGGACTGTCGATCCGCCATAAGGGTCGGCGCGAGCTCGCCGATCTTCTTCATGTCGAGTGAGCTTGTTGCGCCGCCGCCGGTATTCGGGATGACGCATGAATCCGCATTGATCTGGCGAACGGCGCCGTCCCATATGCGCCAGAGATCGAAAAGCCGCTGCTGGCGCCACAGAACGTACGCGTGATGCGCGGGCTGCCGTGAGTCGTCGGTCGGGGGCAGCTCAAGTCCTGTCGACGCCCGGAAATTTTCGCGGCAATGGGAGCAATAGCAAATTCCTGATCCGTCCCACCGGTTGATGAAGATCCCGTCCACCCGGTAGCGGGACATTATCTCGCGCTTAACATCGGTCATGAACTCGAAATTGTAAGGCCCGTACGCGCACGTGAGCCACATCTCGGGTGATGACCAGTGCCTCCGTGGGTGGCCCGCGGCGTCCACGGCGATCCAGTCGGGATGTGCTGCCTGCACGTCGTCATACGTGGCGTGGGGGTCGGTGCGCGCGATGACCACCATCCCGAGCTTCCGGCATCCGGCGACCAGGTCGCCAAACACGTCGCGGTCGCCGAGCCATGCGCTGCGATGGTGAAAGGGAACCTGCGTGGGATAATACGCGACACAGCCGCCGGCGCTCAGGCACACGGCGTCGGAATGAGTGCGCTTGAAGTAGTCGAGCCAGAATTGGGGATCGAACCTGCCCGGGTCATCCTCAACGAGCGTGAGCTGCGCCCATCGCATGGGCTTGTCGACCCAGGAGGGAGCGGACGTGCCATTGGGCGGGATCGTCTCCGCCTGGAGCGGGCCCAGGGCAATCTTTCCGAGGGTGACGGCGGCGCCTGCCACCGCGGAGGTCTTCAGGAAATTTCGGCGAGTGAGGTCGGACATCGAGCAAATGGGTGAAGGCGGTCCGCGCCCTTGGCGGAGCGGCGGCCTAGGCCGCCACGAGCGTGTACTTATGGACTGGGCGGAGCCGTCGGCGTTGCGGCCGGTTCCTTCGCGTACTGGAGCGCCAACCTCAGTTGGGCGATGGCGGCATCGCAGGCGGCGATCGCGTCGACGCGGTGCCCGCCAAAATCGTGGGCTGCGGCCTGCATCTCCGCCTTCGCGCGCTCAAGCGAAGTGATTGCCGCGCGGATCGCCATGTGGTGGCCTTTTCCGCCCTGATGCTGGGCGGGGGCGACCGGCGCTGTCGGCTCCGGCGTCACCTGGGCGACGGAGTTACACGTGAAGGCGGCGAAGCCGATGAGACACGCCGCGAATGGGAGCATGAGGCTTTTTTTCATGGGGGTTCCTCGGGATTAAGGAATCTGTCTGTGCGCCCTCGCTTATGGGTGCCGTGGGCCGTGAGAACAACACGGCTTTATTGCATAATCCAGGCTGATATCCAATGCGGTTATGCCGCCTTGGGGAAGACCTGTGGAATATGGGTCGCTGGAGCGACACGCTGGAGGCCGGGGATGAGCCCTGCCTTGGCCAGCGCAACTTTCGTACTGATCCACGCTCTGGAGGAGAGGCCGCGGGGATGCGGCATCCTGACGCCCGGGCTTTGTACCGG
>CAAGKR010119812.1_pt1 | contig 19600 bp, 13 predicted proteins | sample 2556971 | NCBI WGS metagenome assembly CAAGKR01 (sample SAMEA5207829, study PRJEB30636) | soil metagenome | biome: forest; feature: boreal; material: soil | place: USA | collected 2011-09 | depth 1 m | reverse complement strand
TTCTTGGTCATCGTTAAGCCTCCTTCCCCGTAGGGATATGTGCTTAACTTTTTGTGTCAGTCAAGGGTGCAGTTCAATCACCGGCTAGTGGGTAAGGCGTAACTTCCAGCGTTTGGTGATAAGGAATCTGATCGACAACAGTGAACTCATGGACCGGGTTTTCATCAAGCCTTAGATAGGCTAGCTGGGTCGAGTCAGGACTCCACCAGTACGCTTCGAAATTCCCGCGGCCGTACAGCTCCTCCTGATACACCCAGTCCAGCCGACCATTAAGAATCTTGGGACTACCGTCTGCGGTCAACCTGCGCTCGCGCTGTGCGGCTAAATCATAAACGTAAATATTGTTATTACGTACGAAGCCGAGCATGCGATCGTCGGGACTAAACGTTTCACCAACTTCTTCCTCCGGGTTGTTCGTAACGCGCACAGCTTTATCACTGCCGAGCTGATAGTAGAAGAGGTCGTTGTTCCAGTTGAGCAGCACCGCAGTCTCGTCATTGTTCAACTGATACGAGCCACGATTTGCGAGTTGTTTCGCATCCTGTGCGGTAATGCCCCCGAGGGCCATCAAAGCTGACTGCATCTTTGCTGAATCGAAAAAGGGCGTGGCCTCTCCCGTCACCGCGTCAACGCTTTGCAGTCTCGGCAGATCTTTTTTGGCCGGATCGTTTGCCAGCAAGTAGTGCCTGCCATCCTTTAGCCAGCGAATGTTCGGAACAGTACCGCTGAAATTGACCTTCTTCGCCGGGTCGAAGATATCGTCAATCGTCAGCAGCTTTTGTTGCGCAATCGCGGGAAGCGAAAGAGAGAGTGCAAAGACAATTGCGAAAATAAAGCGTTGTCTATTCTTCAAAAGAATTCTCCCTGGTTTGTCAGCTAAGGATTGCGGCTTCGCCGCTTGATGTGCGGAAGCTCTTAGACTTTCCGAATATGACCCAAATAACAGGGGCTAAGCCCTCACTATCACTAAATCTGCCTCGTATCCGAGCAAAGGGCGGAGCCCAAAAATAAAAATGAGCTTCTTCGGAAGGTCACAGATGCGGGGTCCCCAGCGGGGCAGCCCCGCTGGGGTGCTAGACCTTCCGCACATCAAGCGGCAAAGCCACGACGGAAATGAGATGCAGTCTGATCCATTGGTTATGCCGCTCGTGGTGTCATCTTCTTAATCAGTGGCGTCAGCAGCGCTAACAGGAGTGCGGCCATCAATGTGATGGCGGCGAAGGTTCCAAACGCTCGGGTTAACACCGGAGTGTCGTTTCCCGCGAAGAACCGCGTCGTTAGCCCGGCGATGTAGCTGCCTATAGAGATCGAGAGGAACCATACACCCATCATCAACCCAACCATGCGCGCCGGCGCCAACTTGGTCACCGTGCTGAGGCCAACGGGACTCAGGCAAAGCTCCCCTAAGCTCTGCAAAAAGTAAACGCCAATCAACCAGAGAGGACTAACTCGGCCTCCCCCAGTGAGCATTGACGCGATTGTGACGACCACAAAGGCGAAGCCCGCGAAGAGCAATCCGTAAGTAAACTTGCCTGGGCTGGATGGCTGGCGATCACCCATCCTCTGCCAGAGCCATGCGAATACAGGTGCGAGGAAAATGATAAAGATTGGTTGTACTGACTGAAACCAACTCGAAGGGTACGCCCAGCCAAAGATTGTTGTTTGCGTTAGCCGGTCGGCAAATAAAGTTAAGCTCGAGCCTGCCTGTTCAAACGTCATCCAAAATACAATTGAAAACACAAATAGAATGAAGATGACCAACACATTCTTCAGTTCATTGCCTGCAAGTAGTCTAACGGTTCCCAGTAAATAACCCGCAAAAAAGAACACGACACAGGGGAACAATGCTGAGACAAATCCAGCATCGCCAAAGTAAAGTCCAAGCGCCGCGCCAATGATTCCCCCAACCAGGGCAAGGCCCCCAGTAACGTAATCGAAGCTCTGTGACCTTGCGGTTGCAGTCTTTATTTCGGGCCTGCCTCCAACATCTCTAAGCCGGTTGCGACCGATCACATACTGAATCAAACCGAGCGTCATTCCCACACCCGCAGCGCCGAATCCCCAATGCCAACTGTTGTTAGGATTGAAACCAATAGACGAGATGAAATTCCTGAACCATGCGTGTTGCGCGAGAAACCCAACCACAATCGGAGAAAGGAAGGCTCCGAGGTTGATACCCATGTAGAAGATCGAAAATCCTGCGTCGCGGCGCTCATCTTTGTCTCTGTACAACTGACCCACCATCGCACTGATGTTCGGCTTCAGCAGCCCGGTGCCGATGGCGATTAAGATTAGCCCGGCATAGAAGTTTGGCAATGTGTTAATTGCCATCGAATAGTGGCCACAGGCGATGACGATACCGCCTATCAGCACCGCACGCCGAGCTCCCAGAATTCTGTCAGCTAACCATCCACCGACGAGCGGCAGATACCAAACAGAGGAAACATACGTCGCGTAAATCACGCTGGCATATTTTTCGTCGAAGCCGAGTCCGCCCTCAGCGAGAGTTTTGGTCATGTAGAGCGTAAGGATCGCACGCATCCCGTAGTAGCTGAATCGCTCCCACATTTCGGTGAAGAACAAGGTTGAAAGCCCGCGCGGATGTCCGAAGAATCCACCGCCGTCTCTAGCGTCCGCCGGGCTAGCTCCAGTAGCGTCAATTGATGTGCTCATGACTGATCATCCTTATCTTAAGTTTTTAAGCCGCGCATACCGCGCATACAAGGGGATGGATTACCTGACGACAGACTTGCAGGGAGAGGGTTTCGCACAGTTCGCGTGAATTAAAAACGGGCCGTTATTAAAAGACGCGAGCATTCAGCCAAAGTCAGTCGTCTTCTGTCAAGGTTCAGGGTTAGTTGCGCTAGCGTTCCAATTCGGAGTCAGGCTATTCGGAGTCTGTGCACCGGACATATCATGTGCTAACGACACTATTATTGGCTTCGCTTGACACTCAGCTTGCAGGCGGCGTATAAGCACGAATGGAAACGTGGTGAGTTAAGGCGACTTGCGGCCACGTAAAACAACCCGCTAAACAGCTCGGGCAAGCCCGAAAGGACCAATCCCGAAAACTTCAGCAATAATGAAGTCCCGCGTTGTTTAGCGCGGGATTTCTTTTGTTTTGAACTTTGCTCTTTGTACTTTGTTCTTTGCTTTCATTCCGGCGGGCAGAACCGAACCTCTGGGATGACAAAGTACAAAGCTCAAAGTACAAAGCTCATAAGGAATTATGGAACCCTTCAGAAACATCCTTGAGTCTGACCGCATTCACGTCTTTGACGGCGCGATGGGGACGATGCTCTATGCAAAGGGTATTTATATCAACCGTTGTTATGACGAGCTGAATCTCACCAATCCCGATCTCGTGCACGAGATTCATTCCGAATATCTTCGCGCCGGCGCCGACATCCTGGAGACTAATACGTTTGGCGCGACCGCCCACAACCTTCATCAATATGGTCTCGAAGGGAGCCTGCGTGACATTAATATCGCCGCGGCGCGAATTGCCCGCAAGGCCGCGGGCGACCGCGCCTATGTTGCCGGCGCAATCGGACCTCTTTCGTTGCGTATCGAGCCATATGGTCCGACGTCGTTTGACGAAGCGAAGGACATGTTTAAGGCTCAAGCCTCGGCGTTGCTTGAAGGCGGAGTCGATCTCTTCGTACTCGAGACATTCTCCGACATCTCAGCAATTCGTCAGGCCATCCGCGCAGTCCGAGAGCTTTGTGATTTACCGATAATTGCGCAGATGACCATCCTCACCGACGGAAACACCTCTTACGGCACAACGCCCGAACTCTTCACAGCACGTTTGGATGAATGGGGTGCGGACGTGATCGGATTAAATTGCGGCGTTGGCCCTGCGATTATCCTTAGCGCGCTCGAAAAGATGCGCAGCGTGACGAAAAAGAAGTTAGCCGCGCAACCGAATGCGGGATTGCCGCGTGACGTTCAAGGGCGGCAGTTTTATATGTGCTCGCCGGAGTACATGTCAAAATTCGCCAAGCGGTTCATACAGTCAGGCGCGAAGTTCATCGGCGGCTGCTGCGGCACAACTCCCGCACACATTAAACTAATCGCCGACGCTGTTCGGGCGGCATCTCCTCGTGCCCAGAAAGTCGTCCTCTCCTCCGGAGCTTTGGCCCGCGTAACAGAAGTCACGCCGTCCGATTTGAAAATAGTCCCGCCGGAGGAGCGTTCAAACTGGTCTCGAAAGATTGTTCGCGGCGAGTTTGTAACTTCTGTCGAAGTACTGCCGCCCAAAGGTGTTGACGCACAGAAGACACTTGACTCTATTCGGCTGTTGAAAGAAGCGGGCGTTGATGGTGTCAACATTCCTGACGGGGCGCGCGCGCAATCGCGCATGAGTGCAATGGCCACGGCCGTGCTGGTAGAACAGCAGATTGGGATTGAGTCGGTCCTTCATTATTGTTGTCGCGATCGAAATCTGCTGGGGATGATGTCCGACTTGTTGGGAGCCTCAGCGCTGGGCCTTCGAAATCTGCTCCTCATTACCGGTGACCCACCGAAGATGGGTCCATATCCGGACGCGACCGCCGTTTTTGACATCGACGCGATCGGTCTGACGAACATGGTCAACAAACTGAACCATGGACTTGATATCGGCAACAACCCAATCGGACAGCCAACGGCTTTCTGCATCGGCGTAGGCGTGAATCCGGGCGCGATAAATCTGGACGAAGAGATTCGCCGCTTCGAATACAAGGTCGAAGCGGGCGCGCAGTATGCGATTACGCAACCGGTTTTTGATACGGAACAACTGCGCGATTTCATCAAACGCATCGAGCACGTGAAGATTCCGATTGTCGCGGGAATCTGGCCGCTCGTCTCTTATCGCAATGCGGAGTTTCTGCATAACGAGGTGCCGGGCGTTCGCGTCACGCCATCAATTATGGAGCGCATGCGCGCTGCATCGGCAATTAGCAAGGAAGCCGGGCGTGATGAGGGCTTGAAGATTGCGCGCGAATCGCTGCTTGAAGTTCGCGACATAATTCACGGCGTTCAGGTGTCCGCGCCATTCGGAAACGTGAAGTACGCACTGGAAGTTTTTGATGTGCTGAGCGCGCCGAAGTCGGAGTCCTCGAGCCTAACGAGTGATGAAGGGAGGAGTTTGAATAGAGGCGCCTAGAAGAATAAAAGAGCGAAGTAGTATTACTAATTCACCCACAATTAGTTTAGCGGTTGGGCTTCTGAAGAACGTGAAGGAGTGCAGCCTCGAGCTGCGAATAACCAAATTGATATCCCGCGGCTTTGAGTCGCTCCGGCTCGACCCGCTGGCTGGACAACAAAAGCGCATCAGCCATTTCCCCAAAGGCCAGACGAACACCGAAGGCGGGGATTGGGAATATTGTCGGACGGGAGAGCGCCTTCCCCAGTGTCTTTGTGAATTCCGCATTGGTGACAGGGTTTGGAGCTACAAAATTTACCGGGCCCCTTAATGAATCATTCCCGAGCGCAAACTTGATTGCACCCACAACGTCGTCAAGCGCAATCCAACTCATCCACTGATTGCCGCTGCCAATCTTGCCACCAATGCCCATGCGAAAAGGCGGGAGCATCTTCGCGAGTGCGCCACCCTCTGCGTCGAGAATAATTCCAAATCGCGTGTTAACCACGCGAATCCCCTTCTCTACCGCCAGCGCTGTTGCCTTCTCCCATTCAACGCAGACATTCGCTAGAAAGTCATCGCCGGGCGGGCTTGATTCAGTAAGCACTTCATCGCCACGATTGCCATAGTAACCAATTGCTGAGGCAGAGATCAGTGACTTCGGCGGGTTCGACAAATTTGCAAGCACATCGCCAAGCAATCGTGTTCCCTTCACGCGGCTTTCCCGGATGCGGCGCTTCTTCTCATCATTCCAGCGGCCTTCGGCGATGCTTTCACCAGCCAGGTGCACTGCGGCATCAAAGCCTTCAATGCGTGCGAGCGCTATGCTGTACCGGTCCGGACTCCATTCAATCTCGGATTGTGAGTGCGGCGCATGTCTCACGAGACGAAGGATTTCATGACCATCCGTCTCCAGCAACTTGATAAGGGCCGTTCCGACCAAGCCGTGTGATCCACTAATTAGAATTCGCATTAATTCAACCTTCTCGCCATCCGTTACCACCCCAGCCGGATGTCCGGCCGAGGACCCCGGTTTCCATACAAAAAGTCTTGCTATCGACTATCAGAAGGAGAGGCCGCCGTTATAAGTCTACATGCTTGTCTTTGCGGTAGACTCCGTCCGTCTCCTGGTTCTGCGAACAATTGCACGCGCCAATATTCTTATTTGAGCGTTTATTCTAGCAGACCAGCCGTGACCCGCCGCAAAACTGAGTCCGCTTCACATCTGAACGGTTGGGCATAAACGTTCCCTTCGACTCGCTGACGTGCGTCAGGCCGTTACTGACAGCAACGTAATAGAGGACTTCAGTGCTTCGCGCCAGACGATTTTCTTTCCTCGTTTTAGCCACTTCAACACTCTGCCTGCTTGCCTGGCAAAGCGCGCGAATGCAATCCCCGCTGCGGCGAATCACAAATACTCCAGAAGAAGCATTTAGTCTTAACCCTTCGATCAGCGGCGATGGACGTATTATCGCGTTTGAATCTACGGAAGATATTGCAGGTGCCGGGGGAAACCAAAGTTTCCGTGCTATTCGCGCAAGCCTCTCAGTCTCGCCGCCGACATTTGTGCAAATGGCCGCGGCGCGCGCGCCCGCACCCGCCCTGTCGCAAGATGGATCGCGAATCGCCTTCGCCTCGATGGACAATCCGCTTGAAACCAACAACGATGGGAACTCTGAAATTTTTCTTTATGACGAAGCCAAGCTGATTCAGCTAACCAACACTTCGCCTGGCGACATCGCGAAGCGCGTAGCCAATGGAAGTTTCCTGCCTTCGATATCTGACGACGGGCGTTTCATCGCCTTTTCTTCGAACCGCGATCTTGCTAACCAAAACGCCGACGGTAACTTCGAGATCTTTGTCTACGATACTATAGCCGCCAGCTTTACCCAGCTTACAAATTCGTCCGGAATGGTTGGTTGCACGGATGCGAAGATTAGCGGCAACGGGGCGGTTGTTGCTTACATTCGCGACGCCGGAGCTACGCCAGGCGCGAAACGAGATCTTCTGCTCCAAACTCGAGCTAGTGCGTCGCCGAGTCGTTCGCTTGCCTCAAACGCTCAGTTGCTCGCGATGACCTACGGCCGGGCCATCAGCGACGACGGAACCCGTGTGGTCTGGGCTGCGGAAACTGCGGCGAACTCAAGCCAGGTGTTTCTCTACGACGGACGCAACAACCTTACGCGGCAGATTACCTCGCTTGGTGTTCGTGCCACCGACGTCGCGCTTCAACCTACAATCAGCGGCGATGGTTCGCGCATTGCCTTTGCAACGCGGCGCACCGTCATTCCTCCGGCTTCAGACGGCGGCGTCGATCTTTATATTTTCGATATTCCCTCGTCGACGTTCGCGCACGTGACCAATGCGCCCAGCGCCGCGTCTGCCGAAGTGGTTTCTTCCCTGAATGACGATGGCTCAGTAATCGCTTTCAATTTCCCGCGAGTTTTCACGGGCGTCTCAAACGACGATTTTTCGAATAACTCGGAAATTTATGTCACCGAAACTCCCGCACGGCCTGCTTTCGGAGCCCTCGCCGTAATGAACGGAGCCTCGTTTGGCCACGAACCGTCCTCGAATAAGGCTGTAGCGCCCGCCAGCGTCGCGGCAGCGTTTGGCAGCGCGCTTGCAAACAGGACCGAACAATCTCACCAACTTTCTGATGGGACTTTTCCCTTGACTGTAGGGGGCACTACGGTGACCGTTGATGGGCGGCGGGCGCAGATCTTTTACGTGTCCCCAACGCAAGTGAATTTCCTGGTACCTGCTGCAACTGAAATTGGCACGGCGGAAGTTATCGTGACCAACTCTGAAGGTTTCCCAAGCCACGGCATGGCGCCGACATTGCACTCCGCAGCTGGAGTTTTCACATTTAACGGGGACGGCCTGGGCGAGGGTGTGGTTTTGAATGCCGATACATTGCAGCCCGGACCCTTCGATCCGGGCGGTGGCAACTTGCGCTTAATTATTTTTTCGACGGGCATTCGCAGCGCGTCGCAAGTTTCGGTAACCGCTGGAGGGCAAGAGTTAACCCTGGAGTCCATCGTGCCGTCACCGAACATCCCCGGGTTTGACGAGATCCATGTGCTGGTGCCCGCTGACTCTCGCGGAGCGGGTACAGTCGATCTGGTTGTTCGCGCCGATGCGCGAGACAGTAATCCCGTTGCTATCACTTTTGTCGGAGACACACGCCGAGACATCGTCATCAATGAGTTCCTGGCCGATCCTCCGAACGGGACTTCAGGAGACGCGAATCATGACGGAGTGCGTAGCGCGAGCGACGATGAATTCATAGAGCTGGTCAACACGACAACTCATGATATCGATATCAGTGGGTACCAGATTTCGACTCGAGGCGGAAGCGGCACGAGCGATGCGGTCCGTCACACCTTCGCTGCCAATACCATCCTGCCCGCGTGTTCAGCAATCATTGTATTTGGCGGCGGCGGCGCGGATTTCGATCCGAACAATCCGGCCTTCGGAGGTGCGCAAGCCTTGAAAGCCTCTTCTTCTGGAGGGCTTAATCTAATTAACTCGGGGAGCGTAATTACGCTTCGCGATCCGTCTGCCACTACCCTCAATCTTGTCTCGTATGGCGGCTCGACAGGCCTCGATGGCGACGCCAACCAATCGCTGACTAGATCCCCGGACGCGACTGGAAGCTTCACGTTGCATCAGCCGGCCAGTGGTGGCGTCCGCCCCTTCAGCCCGGGCACGCGCGTGAATGGCGGGCCGTTTAGTACCTGTTCGCCTGTGGCGCGCGTCGAAGTGTCGCCTTTAGCTGCGACGATCAATGTCGGCGGTCAGCAGCGGTTTACGGCGCGCGCATTCGATGCGGGCGGGAACGAAGTCTCAGGTGTAATCTTTTCCTGGCAATCAAGCAGTACATCAATAGCCACGATTGATGGCGATGGAGTGGCTACCGTTATCTCCGTCGGTGTTACAGAAATTCGCGCGTCAGGCCACAGCGTGCAGTCGTCACCTGCAATGCTCACAGGTCATTCTCCTCCGCCGGTTCTAACAAGCGTAACGATCTCTCCGAGCTCCGCAGCTATCGGCGTCGGGGAAACACAGCGGTTCACTGCCCGGGCGAAAGATCAGTTTGGTCGCGATATTGACGGTCTCACGATTACCTTTGCTTCGAACAACACTACAGTTGCCACCGTTGATTCCGGCGGCGTGACCTCAAGCACTGGATCCGCGGCGGCCACTGTGACGGGGCGTGCGAGCGGTTCGGCGGAGATCGGTGCAACGGCGACCGACGGCACCGCCAGCGTCGCAAGCGATCCCGCAACACTCTCGGTGGAGCCCGGTGCTGGACAGGTCCTCATAAGCGAATTCCGCACGCGCGGGCCAAACGGCGCTGCCGATGAGTTTGTAGAGATCTATAACCCGACAACGTCCGCATTGGTTATCGGCGGCCTAAAACTTCGCGGTTCGAATGCCAGCGGTATCACTAACGACCGCGTTACGATCCTTGCGGGAACAACGCTCGGCTCAGGGTGCCACTACCTCGTCGCCAACAGCACCGCAACGACCGGTTATAGTGGCTCGACGCCGGCAGATCAGACCTACACAACGGGAATCACCGACGATGGCGGCATCGCCATTACTCGATCAAACGGAACGTCCCTCATCGACGCGGTTGGAATGAGCGCAGGCTCAGCCTACAAAGAAGGCAATCCACTGACACCACTTTCAGCGAACGCCAGCCAAAGCTATGAAAGGAAACCGGGAGGCATGTCTGGCAACGGCACGGACTCTAACAACAACACCAACGACTTCGCCTTGAATCCAGGCAGCAGTAATCCACTGAATCTGCCTTCAGGTTGCCTGGATCTCAACACCGCCGATCTAGCGATTACCAAAACAGACTCGCCCGACCCCGTAATAATCGGTTCGGACCTGACCTATACTATTAACATCACGAACAACGGACCTGGCACTGCTCAATCTGTTCTGGTATCAGACAACCTGCCCGGCGGCTTGGTCTTTGTTTCATGCACTTCAACTGCCGCAGGCGTTTGCGGAGGCACAGGCCACAACCGCAAGATAACATTCTCCTCGCTTCCAAGCGGCGCGTCCGCCACCATCGCTTTGGTAGCGACGGCTAACGGAGAGGATGGAAGCACTATCACCAATACGGCGATAGTGACTTCAGCAACATCCGATCCGGATGCCGGCAACAACTCCGCCACCACGACCATTAGACTGAAGGCGCCTCCGCCAACGCTGTCAATCAACGATGTTTCCTTGAGTGAGGGCAACAGTGGAACAACGACGTTCACCTTCACCGTCACTCTGTCAGCGTCCGCGCCCACAGGCGGCGTCGCTTTCGATATTTCAACTGCTGACGGCACCGCCACGGCGGCAAATAACGATTATGTCGCTCGTAGTTTGACAAGCCAGACAATCCCGCTCGGACAACAAATCTATACCTTCGATGTAACAGTGAACGGCGATGCTCTTGTCGAACCCAACGAGACTCTCTTTGTGAACGTCGCGAATGTCTCAGGCGCGATCGTCACGGATCCTCAAGGTATGGGAACAATTCAGAACGACGACACGGCTGATCTCGTTATCAGCCAGGTTTACGCTGGCGGCGGTAATTCCGGAGCCCACTACACGAACGATTTCGTCGAGATATTTAATCGCGGGACGACAACTATCAACTTCGCGGTAACGCCTTATTCCATCAAGTACACCGGCCCCACCGCCGCCTTCGGATCCAGCAAGGCCGACCTAACATCTGGCTTAATTGCTTCAGGACAGTATTTCCTTGTCCAGTTGTCGAGCGGTGGTGCAAACGGAGTGGCTCTACCGACTCCTGACGCAAGCGGTAGTATCAGCATGGCTGCAACTGCGGGTAAAGTAGCACTGGTCGCCGGTACGACAGCGCTTCCCACGTTTGCTTGCCCTGGTGATGACGGCACGCCTCCATTCAATCCAAATAACGCGACGATCGCTGACTTTGTGGGTTACGGCACCACTGCGAGTTGCTATGAGGGAGCGGAAGGCCCGGCGACGGCACCGAGCAACACCACCGCAGACCTTAGAAAGGCCGGCGGCTGTACAGATACGAACGACAGCGCTGCCGACTTCCTGGTGTCCCCACCCTTCCCGCGCAACAGCAGTTCGCCGGCGAACAACTGTATCGCAGGCACGCGCCCTAATCTCACGATAAGCGACGTAACGGTCACCGAGGGCCATGCCGGAACTGTGGCGGCAATTTTCACTGTCAGCTTGTCGGCGCCGGCACTCTCAACCGATATTACTTTCGATATAGCAACCCAGGACAACACGGCCACCATCGCAAATAACGATTATCTCGCCAGGAGGCTTACGAATCAGACGATTCCCGCCGGACAGCAAAGTTATACGTTTACTGTCACACTCAACGGCGACACAACCGTCGAACCTGATGAGACTTTCTTCGTCAACGTGACCAATGTTACCGGCGCAACTGTCGCGGATGGGCAGGGATTGGGCACGATCCAAAACGATGATCTTCCGACCCTATCAATCAATGACGTCTCGTTGACTGAAGGAAACAGCGGACCGAAGATATTTACCTTCATTGTTAGCCTGTCAGAGCCGGCGCCGACGGGAGGGGCCACATTCAATATCGCCACCGCTGACGGCACAGCCGAGGACGGTAATCCTCTCGGCGAGGATAACGACTACATAGCCAGGAGGCTCGCGGGACAGACGATCCCGGCTGGAAGTCAAACCTATTCATTCGATGTGACAGTCAATAGCGACCGTAATGTTGAGTCGAATGAGACGTTCCTCGTCGACGTCACAAATGTTTCTGGCGCAACTGTCTTAGACGGACAGGGACTGGGCACGATCCAAAACGACGACAGTCCGACGTTGAGTATCAATGACGTTTCATCTGTCGAAGGCAAGAGCGGGACCACCACTTTCAGCTTCACGGTCCAGTCCTCATTACCCGCTCCCGCGGCCGGCATCACTTTCGACATTGCTACGCAAGACAATACAGCGTCAGTTGTGAACAGCGATTACGTAGAACGCAGGCTGACGGGCCAAACTATTCGTGCGGGACTTACCACTTATACGTTCGACGTCATGGTCAAGGGCGACACTGTCGTCGAACCGAACGAAACGTTCTTCGTGAATATGACAAACGTCTCGGGTGCTAGTGTTGTGGATGGCCAAGGTCAGGGGACCATTCAGAACGATGACATACCGCTGCTCGTCATCAGCCAGATCTACGGCGGCGGTGGAAATACGGGCGCCACCTATCAAAACGACTTTGTGGAAATCTTTAATCGCGGCACGACGACCGTAGATTTTTCAGTCACCCCGTATTCGATGCAATACGCGGCCGCCACCAGCGCGTTTGGAACGAACAAAACAGATATCACTTCGGGCGTTATTGCTCCAGGTCGTTATTTCTTAATCAAGCAAGCTTCAGGAGGCCCAATCGGCACGGTTCTACCAGCACCCGATGCTACCGGCGCGATCAACCTCGCGGCAGCAGCCGGTAAAGTCGCCCTCGTTTTAGGCACCACGGCGTTGAATGGAGTTACGTGTCCGGGTGATGATGGCGTGAGTCCCTTCAATCCAAACGTTGAGACCATTGCTGACTTCCTGGGCTATGGCAGCTCGGCAAATTGCTATGAAGGTAGCGGGCCGCGCACTGTTTCTGGTACAAACTCAAATGCTCGATCCATTATCAGGACTGCCAGTTGCATCGATACAAACGACAACTCTGCAAATTTCACCAATCCGACGAGTGCAGTGACAGCCCGCAGTTCAGCGAACGCTTCAGCTTTATGTCCTTAGCGAAGGTGAATCGCTTGTCTCTTCCAAAGCTCATCACGCTGCTAATGATCTGTTCGCTCGTTGCGTCAGTCGGGCCCGACGCTTATCCGCAGCACCTTAACGAGCAACAACTCCAGCCCTCGCAGGCGGCACAAGTGCCGCCGCTAAACAAGCAAGAGCTAGCCACCGAGGTGCGTTCGGAGTTTCTTCACGCCTGGCGCGGCTACAAAAAATATGCATGGGGACACGATGACCTTAGGCCACTCAGCAAGACTTATCACGATTGGTATGCGCAGCCGCTTCTGATGACGCCTGTGGACGCGCTCGACACGATGATTCTCATGGGACTCAAAGACGAGGCGGCGCCGACACAAGACTACATCATCCAGAATCTTTCGTTTGATAAAGACATCTACGTTCAGAACTTTGAAATCACCATCCGCCTGCTAGGTGGCCTGCTTTCCAGCTATCAGCTCACGGGCGATAAAAGACTGCTGAATCTGGCCGAAGATTTAGGAAACCGGCTGTTGCCGGTCTTCAATTCACCAACCGGAATTCCGTATAGATTTGTGAATCTCAAGACCGGAAAAGTGCGTGGCGCGGAAACCAACCCGGCCGAAGCTGGGACATTGCTAATAGAGTTTGGCACTCTCGGCAAGCTTACCCACAAGCCGGTCTTCTACGAGAAAGCCAAGCGAGCGCTGGTTGAGGTTTACAAACGTCGCTCTCCGATCGGACTGGTCGGCGAAAAAATAGATGTAGAGACCGGCAAGTGGACCAACACGGACAGCCACATCAGCGGTGCAATTGACAGCTACTATGAATACCTTCTGAAGTGTTGGTTGCTGTTTGATGATCAGGATTGCCAGCGAATGTGGCTCGATAGCATCGCGGCGATAAATAAGTATCTGGCTGACGATGTTGACGGGGAACTCTGGTACGGCCACGCCGACATGAATACAGGCAAACGCACGGCTACGACTTACGGCGCGCTGGATGCTTTTTTTCCCGCGGTATTAGCTCTGAGTGGAGATCTTACTCGCGCGAAGCGCCTGCAGGAGTCGTCGTTCAAGATGTGGAACTTGCACGATATCGAGCCGGAAGGAATAAACTACAAGACGATGGCGGTCCCCTATCCCGGCTATCCGCTGCGACCGGAGATCGTGGAATCGACCTATTATCTTTACCACTACACGCTGCATAAGCAGCCGCACCCGTTTAGACGAGAGACTCGTCCATCGGCGACGGCAAAAGTGCCGTCTCTAAACGGTACTTCTCTGGAAGGCCGCGAATATTTGCAGATGGGAAAGACGCTGTTCCGGGATTTCGTGAAATACTGCAAGACCGATGAAGGTTATGCGACTCTGAAGAATGTGGCGACGAAAGAAAAATCCGACTCGATGCAGAGCTTTCTCTTCGCGGAGACTTTCAAATACTTCTATCTGCTGTTCGCCCGGCCAAAGACATTGAAATTCGACAAAGTGATCTTTAACACCGAAGCTCATGCAATCCGACGGACCTGGTAGTAGGACAGAGCCCTCCCTCACGGTCGGGCTTCAGCCTCAAGTTATCGCACGACGCCGCCAATCGGGCTCGAAGCGCTCGCGTACAGGCGCTTCTGCATTCGCCCGGCTTCATACGCCAGCCGTCCGGCCTCTATCGCCAGCTTCATGGCCTCGGCCATCTTTGCGGGTTCTCGCGCTTCAGCGATAGCTGTATTCATTAACACCGCATCTGCGCCGAGCTCCATCGCTATCGCGGCATCGCTCGCTGTCCCTACCCCGGCATCGACGATAATGATTGCATTCGCCAGTTGCTCGCGCATAATGCGAAGATTAGCTGGATTTTGTATACCTAGCCCCGATCCGATTGGCGCGGCTAATGGCATCACGGCCGGGCAGCCTGCATCCAGGAGCTTTTTAGCCATAATCAAATCGTCGCTGAAGTAAGGCAAAACAACGAAGCCTTCCCTGACCAGCACCCGTGCTGCCTCGAGCGTCTGTTCGTTGTCGGGAAAGAGCGTTGTCTGATTGCCAATAACTTCGAGCTTAATCAAATCCGTTTCAAGGGCCTCCCGTGCGAGATGCGCGGTGCGAATTGCCTCCTCGGCCGTATAGCAGCCGGCAGTATTTGGCAGGATTTGTAGCGACGAGTCGAGATGATCAAGGAATGATTCGCTACTGCGATCCAGGGGCACGCGTCTGACGGCAACGGTAACCATCTCAGCGCCCGATGCGCGATGCGCCGCCTTCATCTCATCAAACGTTCGATATTTCCCAGTGCCGATGATTAGCCGCGAGGTAAAAACACGACCGGCAATTTCAAACTCATTTGTGGGAGCTACCGCTGCTGTGGACATGAGTGAATTATATTCTACCTGACGCCGTCTGGCTACCGTTCACCACCGCCGACAAAATTTACGATCTCTACTTTGTCATCGTTGCGCAAGGTTGTCGCTTGCCACTCCGCGCGGCGGACAACTTTCTTATTAAGTTCTATGGCAATCTGCTCGGGCCTGAGGCTTAAACTCGCTATCAGTTCTGGAAGGGATAGGTTTTCATCCACCTCTCGAGGCTCACCGTTGACCTGAATGCGCAACTATTTCAATAACCTCACTTGGCGGGATTAATCACTCGGCGCATTTCGGTCGAGTGACCATCCGCAACTGCGCGAATAAGAATTGCGGCGCGTCCGGACGTAAACCTGGGAAGTTTGGCAGAAACGACGGCAACGCCATCACGCTGGGTTTTTACTGAATACATCTGCGGCCTGAAATTCGTCCCCAGTATTTTCACTGAAAGCGGCACGCCCTCGAGCGGCTTTTCGTTGTTGCCCGATCGGTTTTGGACCAGAACACGAAAAGTGACCGATTCCCCCGCTCCAAACTTTTGTTCGTCCAAGATTGTCAGAACGATGCCCTTTTCCGACTTCGCAACCTCCCCCAACGGTGATTTCCGCCTCGGGTCGTAGACTGTGTAGGCTAAATCCTTCACCCGCGAGGGCCGCTTAGTCAGAGGGTCGACCGCGTCATGCGCCGGAGCTTTGCCCCGCGGTCTGTCGACCGGGGCTTCGGCAGCACTTTCCACTGCGTCCACACCCTTACCTTTGCGCTTTTCACTAACCGGCAGAGCGGCTTCGTCCGGGATCTTCTCGATACTGGCGCCCATTCGCCTTAACTCATCGAGGCGGCCCGCGTTAATGGCAGCGCAGATTAGGCGATGCTGGCGCTGCAAACGTTGTGCGAGCACCTCCTCGTCAAATCCTGCAGAGATCAAGTCTTCGTAAGGAGTGCGTTTGCTGGCCAGAATCGCTCCGCCAACATAAACGAGTGACAGGATTAAAGGCGAGGCGAGGCCCTTATCTTCGGTTTGCACATGGTAAACCACGCCCTTATGCTCAATATCAGTGTTAAAGCCAGTGATCACGATCGTATTTATGCAGATGTCAGATGATTCAAGGAGTCCTCGACCACGCCGGAGTCGTGAAGCTCCATCGAAGTTAACACAGCCATTTTTGCAGGGTCAATCACCAAATTCTTTATGCAAGTACCGGAAGACAACCTGCTTGACACCCTATATTAGTTCAACTACGATTCTGCTTGTACAATGATTCTCAATCTCGAATGCGTATTCCGTCGCTGAATTACAGGCGTCAGATGCGCATCGATCTGATTACAGCGGTTAACAAATAAGAATGCCGTTTCATCTTTACGATTATCTGCCCATCCTCCTGATGTTTATAGTTGCTGGAGGCTTTGCCGTGGGCAACATTGTGCTGTCACGGTTCGTGGGTCAACGAAAGCGAACGCGAACGAAGCTAATGCCGTACGAATGCGGCAAAGATCCGGTTGGCACGGCGCGCGAACGCTTTTCGGTGAAGTTCTATCTCATCGCAATGATCTTCATCCTGTTCGACATTGAAGTCATTTTTCTGGTGCCTTGGGCAGTAGTTTTCAAGACGCTCGCCGGGCCCAATTTTGGTTTGCGAAATCTTGTCTACGTGGAAATGATGGTATTTGTGGCATTGTTGCTAGCAGGGTATGTCTACGTCATCAAGAAGGGCGCTTTTGACTGGGGCGAGACTGCGCGCCGCGAAGCTGAGGCCGAGGGTCGTCTTCTGGCAGACATGGAGAAACGAAAACTCCAGAGCACGCGAACCGCCGCATAAGGAATTTGCATGGGACTGGAGAACATCATTGCTGAAGCTTTGCCCGAGGTGCTGACGACCCGGCTCGATTCACTAATCAACTGGGCACGTAAGTCTTCGTTGTGGCCGGCAACATTTGGGCTCGCCTGCTGCGCGATCGAGATGATGAATGCAACGTCTTCGCGCAACGACCTGGCACGTTTCGGTTCTGAAGTTTTCCGCGCCAGCCCGCGCCAGGCCGACGTGATGATTGTCTCCGGCCGCGTTTCAAGGAAGATGGCGCCGGTTCTGCGCCGCATCTACGATCAGATGCCCGAACCGAAGTGGGTTATCTCGATGGGCGCTTGTGCAACTTCCGGTGGCGTGTTTGATAACTACGCAATTGTCCAGGGCGTAGATAAGATTGTGCCCGTCGATGTTTATATTCCCGGCTGTCCCCCACGTCCGGAAATGCTTATCCACGCGGTGATGATGTTGCAGGACAAGGTAATGAACGAATCGTCGCGTGACCGCAGGGACGTGCCTGAGGACGAAGCGCGCGCGGCATTCGAGCCGGGCACGCTGCCGATTACTGACGGCTCAACGGTTGAACAAGATGTTCTTACTGATGCGCGACCATATTCCATTGCGTCGCGACACGAGCGCCGCCGTTCTTCATAAAGTTAGGACGCTCGGCGTAATTTTTTCATGACCACAGGGGCAGACAACGAAAGCACCTTGCCGGAGCCGGTCTCAAATTCAGATCAAAAAGCAACGCCGTCCCGATTGGTGACGGCGTTGCAGCGTGAACATCCCGACTGGGTTACTGAAATCATCGAGGCCCACGCTGAAGTGACCGCAGTCGTGCCTCGCCTGCACATCGTAGACGTGTGCTCCGCGTTTAAGACCGGCTCAGAAACGAAGTTTGATTTCCTTGCGGATATTTGTGGGGCTGATCGCGGCGCCGAAGAGGAGCCCCGCTTCGAAGTCAATTACCATCTATTTTCGACCACGAAGTATCACCGGATCAGATTGAAGGTTGTACTGGACGAAAGTGACGTTCATGTACCGACGGTAACTGGAGTCTGGCGCACCGCAAACTGGCATGAACGGGAAACCTTTGATCTCTTCGGCGTGGTCTTTGACGGGCATCCGGATTTGCGCCGAATACTCTTGCCCGACGACTGGCAAGGCCACGCGCTGCGCAAGGATTTTCCTTTGCGCGGATACGAGCCGTATAGCTTGAAGTAATAAATAGTGAATCGTAAATAGTAAATAGAAATAGCCGCCTAACTATTTACTATTCACGATTTACGATTGACGGGTTTCAATGAGTACTACAGTAAACATTCCTCCTCAGTTTGAGATCGTCGATCGTCCGCTGGATACGCAGATGACGATTTCGATGGGACCGCAGCACCCCTCAACGCACGGCGTGCTGCGTCTCGAGCTGGTGCTGGATGGCGAGATGGTTGTTAAGGCTACGCCGGACATCGGTTATCTCCACACGGGTATGGAGAAGCTCTTTGAGTATAAGAAGTATCAACAAGGCATCGTGATCACGGATCGTATGGACTACCTGAATCCGCTGGGGAATAACCTTGCTTACGTGATGGCGGTCGAGAAGCTTCTCGAGCTGGAGATTCCTGAGCGAGCGCAAACGATTCGCGTTTTGATGTGCGAGTTGCAACGCATTGCTTCACACCTGGTTTGGCTGGGCACACACGCACTCGACATCGGGGCGATGACGGTTTTCTTCTACTGTTTCCGCGAGCGCGAGAAGATCTTGAATCTGATCGAGGCTGCGTCAGGCGGACGGCTGACGCCCTCGTATTTCCGCATTGGCGGGTTGATGATGGATCTGCCCGCGGGCTTTGAGCGCCGAGTTCAGCAGTTTCAAGACGGGTTTCTGAAGTCGGTTGACGAGTTTCATACGTTGCTCACTGGCAATAGAATTTTTCAGAAACGCACGCAGAATGTGGGACGAATCAGCGCTGAAGACGCGATCGATTGGGGCCTGTCAGGGCCGTGTTTGCGCGGTAGCGGGATCGCTCTCGACATTCGTCGCGCTAACCCCTACACCGGATACGAAACTTACGACTTTGACGTGCCTGTCGAGACAGACTGTGACGTCTGGGCACGTTACCTCGTGCGCATGCGGGAGATGAAGGAGTCGCATAAGATTGTGACCCAGGCGCTGGCAAGGTTGAAGCCCGGGCCAGTGAAAGCCGATGCGCCCAAAGTCGTTTTGCCGGACCGCGAAGCGATGAAAACACACATGGATGCATTGATTCATCACTTCCTGATAGTTGCCGAAGGTTTCGACGTGCCGGCGGGCGAAGTCTACTTCCCAATCGAGGCTTCGAAAGGCGAACTTGGCGTCTATGTGAAATCCGATGGTGGGCCAAAGCCTTCACGGGTGCACTTTCGCGGGCCTAGTTTCGTAAACCTTTCCGCGCTGCCACACATGTCAGAAGGCGCGATGGTCGCGGATATAGTGGCAATTATAGGATCGTTGGACATTGTGTTAGGTGAAATTGATCGCTAGTCAGTTGTCCGTTG
>CAAGKR010009500.1_pt1 | contig 19620 bp, 12 predicted proteins | sample 2556971 | NCBI WGS metagenome assembly CAAGKR01 (sample SAMEA5207829, study PRJEB30636) | soil metagenome | biome: forest; feature: boreal; material: soil | place: USA | collected 2011-09 | depth 1 m | reverse complement strand
CTGGTCGTATTTGAGGTCATAGGAACCAGCCAGACGGGCTGGTCGGCGTTATTGTAAACAAGCTGCGGACCGCTAGAAGCGGGCTGCTGTTGACCAGCGCCGGACGGGTTAAACCAGGGAGCCGCGTGATACAGACCCCACCATGTCAAATACTGGTTAACGGTATCGGACGGTATGACGCGATCAACCCAGACAGGTACGCTCTGCGGGTTATACTGAACGATGTCGCCAGTATGCGCGTTCACTATCAGCACTTTGTTAAGTACCTCCCCGGTGTAGCCGCGTGTAGGCTGCATAAGCGAGATAGTCCAGTAGGGATGGAAGCTGTCGTCAAGCTCAAGCGTAGGGTCCGCCAGCCTGCCATTGGTATAGCCGCTCAGGTAGACATGACGCAGCAGGTCCTGGTTGAGAATGGCCCCTGGTAGGTAGGCAATTGAGTCGCTGGAACTCACATGCAACTGCGGAGAAGCATTCGGGTTTTCGGCATCAACCACCACGAAACCGGGCGTCGAAGAATTGGAAAGGTTGATAAAGATGTTGTTATATGCGAGCGGCGCAACATAGTAGAGGTGATGGTTGATAGATTGCAGGGTGTAACTGGCGGGATCGATATTGTATTGTGATCCCAGGTTCTGGCCGTTGGAGCCAAGCACCTGCTGCCCCTTGAAGTTGGCAACAGAGGCACTGACCAGCACGATATGGTTGGGGTCAGTCGGTACCAGGGGCGTAGACGATTTTTCGACGGTGATATAGGGAATTTTGGCCAGCGCTTTGGCGTTACTGTCGAACCAGGTAGTGAAGACAACAATCAAACCTGCTACCACAATGCCTATTCCTACGGCTATCACCAGGCCAAAAATGCCCGCCGCCACCGCGCCACGCGAGACGTTGCCCGGCATCTGCGTGGGAGTCCTGCGCGTAGTCGACCGGCCCTGGCTGGCGGCGGAAAGATCTTCGAGCGTGCTAAGAGCGGGTCGAGCATAAGCAAACAGGTTGCCGATACTACTAATCACCAGGGGCCACAGCACCCATTGCCAGCCACCGAAAGGGCCAGTCAGCGCGGGTTCGGAGAAGTAGACAATGGCAAGGCAGAGCAGGAAGTTGAAGATGGAGTAGCCGATCAACCAGCGCAGGAATTTTCTCGCTACGAAGATTTCGCGCCGCCCAAAGGCCAGTCGTCCGATAGTGAGTATTGCCATGACGATAATCGCGCCAATCAGCGCCAGTAACAGAACAATCATGACTGAATCTCCTCGTTCTTATGGGGCTGCCACCTCGTAAAAGATGGCCGTCCTGGTGTAATAGTGCTAAGGCATCCCATGTGCATGGCGGATGCGTCCAGCAAAGAAAGTTAGTGCGTATACAATAATACCGGAATATCCTTCTCTATTGTAGTGTTCTTATACGTAATAAGCAACACCTTTATCAAATACGTTATAATAAGCCGAGAACAGCTATACGATCGAGCAATTAAATGACATTCAACGGTATATACGGTATATAAGGAGTAATACTCTCATGCAATTGTTTGGAAGAAAATCACGAACTCAAATAGAAAAACTGCCGGATGGTCAGGATCGCCTCCCACCCGGACAATACTTGACCGCCAAATGGCCGGTATTAAGCTATGAACGCACCCCGCAAAAATTGCCCGCCAACTGGAAGTTACAGATCAAAGGTCTGGTAGAGCATCCCTTTGAACTGACATGGGAAGAGTTGCTGGCCCTGCCGCGCACAACCATTACCAGCGATATTCATTGTGTAACGACATGGAGCCGCTACGACAATACCTGGGAAGGTGTGCATATCCGCGAGATTTTGCAGCGCGCCAAACCCCTGCCAGAGGCAAAGTTCGCCATGGCGCATTCCTGGACCGACTACACCACCAACCTGCCACTGGTCGATTTGGACGACGACGACGTGATTATCGCCCTCAAACACGATGGGCAAGAATTGGAAGCCGAACATGGCGGCCCCGTGCGCCTGGTCGTTCCCAAACTCTACTTCTACAAAAGCGCCAAATGGCTGGACGGCTTCGAGTTCATGGAGCAAGACCGCCCCGGCTTCTGGGAGCGGCGCGGCTACCACAACCACGCCGACCCCTGGCAAGAGGAACGCTACTGGTAACAATTCTGGCTTTCACTCGCTTATGCGCTCTCTTTTGTTGAAGTATGCTTTTTGCGCGATCTTCTAGTTTTCTGATTAAGGGCTACTTGAGAGTCCGCATCAAGAAAAGAAAGTTGTCCGCTCGCCTGCTCAATTGCAAAGAACTGGTTGACTTCATCCTGGGTTTTAGTGTTACCTACTTCGTCGATATGCGATACAGCCAATCCTTGCTCAACAAGTGTATTACCAACCAATTTCCCGCGATGGCATTCCTCTGGTTTCATTTCGCTGCACATTAGGGCAATCGAGTATTGCTTTTCCCAAGCTTTATGCAGGCGAGTGATGCCTATCTGGTAGAAATCTTTCTCGCAGAGAATTGTATAATCAACTCTTCCATCATCGGCATAGCAGCTACTATCTTTGGGTCTGCCTCCCAGCGCGTCACCCATATATACATAGCTAATTTGTTGCTGTTTCAGGCGTAGTTTCAGAGCGTCTTGTGAAAAGGTGGGACTATAGCGCGAGTAGGGCTGAGAACGAATATCTACCAGATATTTGATATTATATGCCTGGAGCAATTTGATAAAGTTCTCAATGGAGCGATTCCCGTAGCCAATGGTATATATAGGGGTTGCTGGCATAATCTCCTCCGCTACAAGTTATTCCAGGTTGGACATTCTCTCAAAGCTGCTTGATGTTAGTATAATGGTGAGTAGAACATAAGTCAATAAAATATGACATGTGTGATGAGCGTCAAGTTTTTGCATCGAACGTGCATTGACCAGGGCGGGGCACCCAGCCCTTGGCCCCCGCCCTGGTCGTTCGCGCAAAAAGATGACGGCCACTCGACCTGTGCAATACGTACTACTTCTCCAACGAACTCTTCGTGTTTCGCTCCCCATCATATGACAGCAGTATCTTCTTGCCCTCGTACAACGTTTCCAGATGCACCGGGCGACCCCACAGCACGTACACGTGCTGAAGCGTCTTTTCGGCGTAGACCATGTCGAGTTCCTGGCCTTCGAAGAGGTGCATGATGTAGAGTTCGCGATTGCCCCGGTAGTCGCCATTATCCACGACGAGATAGGGGCTGCCGAAGTTGGTCATGCTGGCAACGATGCCGTCGCGCACCTTCTCCCAGTTCTTTTCGACGATTACCCACTCGTCGCCCTCTTTTTTATAGAGGTAAAGATCAAGTTCTTTAATCAGATCTTTGGTGAGGTAGTTGCGCAAGAATGAAACGTCGTTGTCCATCTCACGCACCTCGAAAATCTTCTGGCGACCCTGGCCGGGTTTACGTCCCAGGCGTTCTTGTTCTTCTTTTGTGGGGTTATCCCAGCGCCGCTCAATATCCTCGAGGACTTTGTAGCCCACGTAGTATGGATTGAGGTGCGTCTTTGAAGGCGAGAGAACACCGGAATGCAGCGTAGCAAATTCCAGTATGTCAGAGTCGGAGAAGTAGCCCTTATCGCCCATTTCGCGCATGATGCGCGAGTGCCATATTGAGGCCCAACCCTCATTAAGTGTCTTAGTTTGCATTTGTGGCACGAAATAGAGCATTTCTGTGCGCACGATATCGATGATGTCGCGCTGCCAGGGTTCCAGGTGCGGCGCGTGACGCATCAGGAAAAGCAAGAGGTCCTTCTCCGGTTGTTCAGGAAACTTGGGTGACTTGCCACGCCTGCGTTCGCGTGCCTCTTCAGCTTTTTTTGTCCTGGTGTCGAGTCCCCACAGGTCATCGTATGGACCGGGTACGATGGTGGCGGGTTTTTCTTCTTTTTTATCCGGTTCATTCTGGCGGATCAAAAGGTTATAGTCTACATGCTCTTGAATGGAGAGGACAGCGTCCAGATAACGCTCAACCTCGGCTTTACCGTGATCGAACTCGTATTTGGCGATGCGTTCGGCGTGGAAGCTGACCTTGTCGATCATACGGCGCGAGGTGTGCTGGAAGTAGGCATTGTTCTTGAAAAAGTCGGTATGCCCGAAGACATGCGCCGCCACGAAGGTATTCTGGAGCAGATCGTTCATATCCATTAGAAAGGCGTAGCTGGGATTGGTGTTGACGACCATCTCGTAGATTTTGCTCAATCCGAAGTCGTACTGCATTTTTTGCCGGTGGTAGGCTTTGCCATGCGTCCAGTGGCTGAAACGTCCTGGCAGGCTGTACGAGGCAAATTCGTACATGATCGATGCTGGCACCAGTTCAAAATGGGTAGGAAACGGGTCAAGCCCGAAATTACGAGCCTCTTCCCAGGCGTGATCGATGCCATCTCGTAATCGTTCGATATCGCTTTCGGCCATGAGAAACTCCTATCTAGCGCGAGGGGACGGTATCGCGCAGCGCGAAGAACTTCCTCAGCGCGGGATAGACCTCTTTTTTGTCAGAGATGGTGACGGAATTGAATTTCTTATCGTTGATCTTGTTGTAAGCAGACATCAATGTGCTGGGTGAGCGATAATGCCCCTCGCGAATTTCCCCGTAGCCAAAGATGTTGCATAGTTCCATCAGCTTCGTCACCAGTTGCACGCAGCGGTCATTGTCCCAGGGCAGATTATCGCCGTCGGAGAAGTGAAACGGGTAAATGTTCCAGTCATCCGGGTTGAAGCGCTCTTTGATGATTTGCAGAGCCAGTTCATAGGCCGACGAGACCTGCGTGCCGCCGCTTTCACCCTTGTGGAAGAACTCATCCTCGGTAACTTCTTTAGCCTCGGTATGGTGGCTGATGAAGACGATCTGCACGTTGTTGTACTTGGTGCGCAGGAAACGCACCATCCAGAAGTAGAAACTCCTGGCGATATACTTCTCAAATTCGCCCATTGAACCGCTTACATCCATCATGGCTATCACGACCGCGTTTGACTGATAACGTATCGTGGGTTCCCACACTTTGAAGCGCAGATCATCGGACTTGATATCCTTGAATTTTGCTTCGCCTTTGGCGGCGTTGCGTTTCAGGTTTTCCATGATGGTGCGCTTCTTGTCCAGGTTGGTGAGCGGGCCTTTTTTGCGCACATCGGTGAAACGCACGGCCTCGGTCTGGAGTTCTTGCTGGCGTTTCTGTTCCAGGTTGGGCAGGCCGAGATCCTCGAAGATCATCGCGGCCAGTTCGTCCATGGTAATTTCGGCTTCGTAGTAATCATACCCGGCCTCTTTGCCTGCATCACCCTTCTTGCCCTTGCCGGGGCGCGGCTCCTGAGCAATGACATCTCCCACCTTGCTTTTGCCATTGCCCTCGCCCGCGTGGGTCTGGCGACCCGGATCGTAGCGGAAACGGAACTCATCCAGCGAACGGATGGGCACGCGCACCATTTTCTTGCCATCGGACAGGATGATATTCTCTTCGCTGACGATATCACTGAGATTCTTCTTGATGGCCTCGCGAATTTTCTCTTTATGGCGTTCCTGGTCTACCTGCCCCTTGCGGTGCAATGACCAGTCATGTTGTGAGACAGACATAGAGAACACTCCTTATCTAACCAGCCCTACCCTGTACGGTAGAATGAGACAGCGCAACGGACGTCCGTGTAGGGTAGGGGCGGGGCTTGCCCCCGCCCTGGTCGCGCCCCATCGCTAAAGTTCGCGCTTATGGGGCTTGCCCCCGCCCTGGCTGCGGCTACCTATTCAGCAAACTCCCGGTATAGCGTAAAATTTCATTGGCGCATACATGGCAGTACCCATGCTCTGCCATGAGGCGGTTCACTACTTCGTTTATTTTGCGGAGTTGCTCTTTATCGGGCGTGCGCGTTGAAGTGGTGATCTTCACAACGTCGCGCAGGTCGGCGAAGAGTTTCTTCTCGATGGCCTCCTTCAAGCGTTCGTGGCTGGTGTAATCAAAAGTCATGCCTTTACGCGCCAGCGACGAGATACGGATCAGAATCTCCTCGCGGAAGCCCTTCTTAGCGTTTTCGGTGATGCCAATCTGCTCTTCGATGGAGCGCATCAACTGCTCGTCCGGCTCCATGTCCTCTTCGGTGATGGGGTCGCGCAGGCGCGTTTTATTGCAGAACGCTTCGACATTGTCCAGGTAGTTATTGAGCAGGGTATGCGCCGACTCCTCGTAGGAGTAGACGAAGGCGCGCTGCACCTCTTTTCTTGCCATGTCGTCGTATTCTTTACGCGCCTCTTGAATGAGGTTGAGGTAACGTTCGCGCTCTTCGCGTGTGATGCTCGTATGCTGGTCGAGACCATCACGCAGCGCTCTCAGGGCGTCGATTGGATTGATGCAGGTGGTATTCTGCTTGACCAGCGCGCTCGATAGGCGGTTAATGACATAGCGCGGCGAAATGCCGTCCATGCCCTCGCGCACCGCTTCATCCTGCAACTCCTTGATGTCCTTCTGCTTGAAGTCTTCGATGTCCTCGCCATCATACAGCCGGAGCTTCTTCATGATACTCATGCCCGCCTTCTTAGAGGGTTCAAGGCGCGTCAGGACGGCAAAAACGCTGGCGATTCGCAGCGTGTACGGCGCGATATGCACATTTTGCAACGCGCTCTGCTTGAGCAACTTCTCATAAATCTTGACCTCATCCGAGGCGCGCAAGTTGTACGGCACCTTGACGAGGATAATGCGGTCTTGCAAAGCTTCCGACTTCTTATTGCCCACAAACGATTGATACTCATGCTCGTTGGTATGGCTGACGACTACTTCATCGGCATAGATCATGCTGAAACGCCCGGTCTTGATGTTCTGTTCCTGGCTCAGTGTGAGCAGCACATACAGGAACTTCTCATCGCAGTTGTGATTGACAAGACCATTGGCAATGAAGGTATTGGAGCCGGGTACGTTGAAGTCCCAGCAGTCGGCTTCGCTGTCTTCAATAGAGACGATCTCGTCGTAGCATTGCGACTGGTTGAGCAACGCGCTCAATCCGGTAGGTGGCTCAACCCACCCTTCCAGCTTTCTCAAAACTTTGGTCGCCATCTCGCGCGTACATGTGTTGGTACCGGTACGCAGCATATGCAGGTTGATATAGTCCTCACCTAATACCTGGTACGCACCCTCACGCGTACGATAGCCAGAGCCACCGACCGCCATAGCACGATCCATGACCACACGCTGGAGTTCATCTGAGATTGTTGTCCAGTACGCCGCAGTATTGGGCAAAAGATCGGCGCGCCCTGCTCGCGGCTGTTCGGCGCAACGTTTCTCATACGTGAGTTGCTTGCGTACTGGCAAGAGACGCATCTGCGCGGCCAGGCGGTCGGCATCCTCACCACTGGCGGTTACGCTCCAATATTCATTATAAGGAGCATCTTTGGCAGCTCGCTGGAACGTCTTCACGCGGCGACTAACTACGCCCAGATTCAGTAGAACAATCTGAAGCTGTTGCGATAGCTCTTCTGATGCTGTCGTCCAGGAGAGCCTGCCATGCAGGTTGACGGTGCCATCACCCGCGAAGAAACCCGCCAAAAATTCCAGCACGGACTCACGCGATGACTGAAGCACAGCCCAGGGGATTTCTTTGTTATACGCGCCCGTCTTGAAACCAAGATAGGTGAGTAGCTCAACTAGTAGAATACTGTGCAGAAGAACTCTTTTGTTGGTCACGCGAGAGCGCGCACCAAAGAGTTCTTCGCTCAGGCGGCAAAAGTCAGACCGTAATTCTTCTTCTGCGCAAGCAAAATCAATAGTGTGTTTATTGAGAGAAACACACCCCTCAGCGACAAGGTAGCCAAGCCAACGAGCGAGTTCAGGCGTCATTCTTTCAGGCACTTGTATGCCTCTTGTATACGAATACTTAGGGCGCTTCGATTGCCAATCAATCGCGATATCCTGGCCCCAGAGGTTCTGCCCTTTCTGGAGTACAACCCAGTCGCCGACCTGAAGTTCATCATGCCGCTTCCAAACCTGCACGCCTTCATCGTTTACTACCAGGATACGATGCTCAAAGGTTCCTTCTGAAATGAAGCCACGCCGGGTAGTGATACGTTTGGTTGGGGAGATGCCGGCATGGTAGAGATGCGCCGTCGATTCAGTGCCGGTGCTGCTGGCAACCTGTACCGTAAGCTCGCGTGATTCGCCTGCCGGGTGATCGAATTGGGCGAAAGAGTCCAGCCGCCGAATCCCGTATTGCGTGAAAACGAGCGAATTGCCCGATTCACACTTTAACATCTCGACGAATTCCATAACTCCTCTATTTGCAATGTTCAACTCACCGTCGAATCGATACGCTCTTGGATCGCTTTCTACGCCGACTTCACCTATAGTTGATAAATCTATACCTCCGACTAACTCACTTATATCTTGACTTTTAGGATCGGACGGCGTGAATGTTCCAACTCCAACGCGATATTTTTCGCTAAATGCAATACGTTTGACGGGGACATCTTCGATATGGCCCTTGAACTGTGTATCGATCATGTAGCGGCAATGGGGGCAGAGGTCTCCCTCAATGTAGAGGCCAAACTCTTTTTCGACATCGGCGCGTAGATCATTGGGGATGAGGTGCAGCGGCTCCTCGTGCATGGGACAATCTCTGATGGCATAGACCGCGCCCTGCTCGATGCGGCTGTAGGCTTCCAGCCCGCGTTTCATCAGGTAGACAATCGTAGATTTGCCGCCGCCGACGGGACCCATCAATAGCAGGATACGTTTGCGTACTTCCAGGCGCTGCGCGGCTGAGTGGAAATACTCGACGATCTGTTGCAGAGGTTTCTCAATGCCGAAGATTTCCTGATTGAAGAAGTTGTAGTTTGGCTCACCGTTGCGGGAAGATTCAAAACCCGAGTCCATAATCATATGATAAATGCGTTCGTGCGAGAGCCGTCCCACTTCTGGTTTCTTAGTTGCGATCTCGAAGTACTGAGCGAACGTCCCCTCCCATTGTAGGTCCCGTTCACGGTCCCTGTATTCCTCTAACCGTTTCACCAGGTCCATAAGTCACCCTCTCTGTTCTATGTTGTAAGGACGATGGTACGATCACTAACTGTTGTTGGGACTCGATGTATCGCGTCCCGTTAAGGCAACCGGTACGTATCATAAGAATGATGTATGTACTACAAACAAACAGGTCTATTGATTTCAAAAGGGCTGGTTTCTCGCTCGACACATCGAGTTGTAGAACCCAGCCCTTTCTTTACTCATGCTAAATGGAAGGTGAACCGCTCGACTTCGTCGAGGTAGAGAATCAACCCTTTCGTTTTTAAGTCGTGACAGGAGATGGATACCCTCCTGTATTATTCTCAATTTCGGTCCCATTTTCCATTCCTGGCAGAGATGAAACCTACGAGATTCCGCCACATGATATGGCTAGTATTCGTAGCATACAGTACAGATAAGCATGTGTCAAGGGTAAAAAAGAGCATTCGAGGGGCTTTCACAACACTTTCACACATCCCGTAAGGAAGGTAATGGCGCTCAACAGCCCTCAACGCTCCTGTAAAAGAGACATTCTTAACGGGGCTTCGACAAGTGGTAATGTCACTTCGATGGTAGTGCCATGAGACGTGGAGTTTTCTTCAGAACCCAGAGAGAGATGGCCCCCGATGCTGGCAACCCGTTCGTACATGCCGCTCAGCCCATAATGTCCCTGGGGGCTGGCACTCCTGGCCTTGCCGTGTTCATGGCACTGGCGCAGTTCGGGGGGCAGACCAACGCCGTCATCCGAGATACGCATAAGGATAGAGCCATCATGTCGGCTGATATGCAGCGCGACGTTCTGCGCATGGGCGTGTTTCTCTATGTTGGTCAGAGCTTCCTGCCCGACTTTCCAGAGCGTCTCTTCGACTGGCGCGGATAGTCCCTCGATGTCGGGGCGCAGATCGTAGGTAACGCGCAGACCGGCGCGTTGTGCCATCTCGCGAGCGTAACTGGCAAGGGCGCGACTGGCAGGTTCGCGTTCAAGGGCAGGCGAGCGCAAGTTGGCGATAGAGGCGCGTAAATCGTTCATAGTGGCGCGCGCTATCTCTCCGGTGGCTTCCAGTTCGTGATCGCAGCGTTCCGGGTCGCGCTCGCGTAGACGCCGGGCAGCCTCCAGTTTAATGGAAATGAGTACGAGGGCATGACCTACCGTATCGTGCATTTCACGGGCCAGGCGCGTGCGCTCGCGCAGCACGGCCAGTTCCTGCTCTTGCGCGGCTGACTCGGCCAATTGACGATGAGCCGCTTCTAGCTCGGAGTGCGCCTGAGCCAGTTGTTGAATCAACTGGTTACGTTCGTAGCGCTCGCTAATCAAGTGCTGCATCAACATGGCAAACGCGGTGAAAGAGAAAAAGCTAACGCCGAAGCCAAAGAAAGCGCCAAAGTCTATTTTGCTAACAGGCCAGGCAAGTATGCCTTGAAAAAGGTTGAACGTAACGAACACGATGCAGATAGCAATGATGAGACGCCAGGATACGAACATGCCATAGGATGAGCCCATGACAATAAAAAATCCCCATGCGAAGTTGTTGTCGATCAGCGAGAGCAGTGTGAAACCAATATAGAGACTGAGCCAGAAAGGGAGCGACCAGGAAAGCGGCAGCGGCCAGACCAGATCGCGATTCTTGAAGAAAGTCCGGCTAAACATCGCCACAAAATAGATACCCAGCACAACGAGAGAAAGCACAGCAATAGCGAAGAGATGCCAGTCATGCAAATAGGCGGGATGAGCCTGAAAAGTGCTTTTAGCTGCAATGATGATAGTGATGAGACTAATACTGATCCAGACATAATTCATTCTGGAAAAATAACGCCAGAAGCGCTCATTGGATTGCTCGATTTCGGTTTGCACGTTCTGCATGGAGTCCCTGCTTCTATTGGGTTTCCTTCACCTCATAAGCATAGCGCATAGCCACCTGTGGTGGTAGTGGCAAACGACCTAATGTTATGATATGACGAAAGTAATAGCATATCCATATGCCCCACCTGACGAGTTTTCGCGTTTATAATAATAAGTGACCGTTCTGATAATACAGACCATCACCTTTTCCCTGAAACTATTCTTGAGGTACCAATATATGTTATACTAGCGCAAACATAAAAGTGCGTCGAAACTGTATGTATGGAGTACACTCCACTTTCTCGAAGTATACAACAGGGTAGAGTAACGTTAAACGGGTACGAAGTCTTTCAAGATTACCTGAACGTTTGATAGGCCTATGAGCGGGAACAACAAGGAGCCTTATTATGAATGTAAATAGCGGCGGACCTCACGTTCTTTTATTTGAGCGAGATCAACAACTTACAGGACTGCTCATAAGCGAGTTCCAACTGGCCGGGTACGAATGCCACACGGCACGCACAGCGGTAGAAGTATTTGATGCGATAGCGCGTTTCCCGATCCGTTTAGTGCTGGTAAACCTGGCGCAGGCCGCCGCGAGCCGGCGTGAGTTCTGGGTGGCGCTGGACGCGCAGAGGCGCGGGCGCGGCGTCCAGGTATTTACATTCCGCTGCATGAATCTGGCGGGATACGGCCCCGATGACCCGGACGAGCGTTCGCGCGCCGTCCTGACAGATATGGAAGTGGATGGCATGTTGGGCGTGATGAACCTTGTTGATGCGGTTCGCGCTCGCATTCCCGGATCAATCACGGGAACAGGTTCTTTCGCGCGGCTCCAGACCCAGGCATCCACCAACGGACAGGACGCTCCCAGATTAGAAAGTGTAGAACGCTCCAATCGGCAAGCAAACGCGGACACCCGCCCGGCGCAGGTGACTTCACAGCCAACGGCTTCCATGTCGACTTTGATGAACTCTAATGCTAGCGGGTCTCCCTCTCTTGCCGACCCGAGCCCGTCGGAGCCGGGTATTGCTCCCAGAACGGGGATGCCAGCGCCAACCTTCACAGACAAGATTCGCGCTGTTATCTATCCCGGCAATCGCAGTTATTCGCCAACGCCCGAAGTCAACTGGGCGCCACACGCAGCACCGCCGCCTACCGCGCCACTGCCACCGCAGCCGTCTCCGCGTCCCATGAATAACCCGGATGCGACGGTTCGCCCCCAGTTCAATCCCTATGCCAGTGACGCAGGCAGCGAAACTACTGCAAGAGAAACCAACATACAGAGACCCGCTGGCGTGCCGCCAACGCCATCGTACCAGCAGAGCGCGCCCCCGGCCACAAGCAAAGCAGCGAGCAACGCTGGCGAAGCGACTGGCCTGGAACAACTCTCGCGCATGGTGCGCGAGAACCCGCCAGTCTGGGTAGCGGACACTCCCTCGTCAAAGCAGCCTGCGATGGCGCAACCGGCTCCCGCGCCAGCTCCAACGCAGGAGCGCGAGGCACCGTATAAAGGCCCACAAACCGACCAGGTTATCATAAAAGATGTCCTGGTAGAAAACGCACCTGCGCAACCGGCCGCGCCAATACATGCGCAGCCAGTTGAGCCTAAGTCGATTGGTGATTTAGAATTGCGGCCATCTCCCATCGAAGGTTTGCCTGTCGAGCGCGTCTCTCCGAGACCCGCCGCGCCATCTACGGCACCGTCGAGCCAGGCCCAGGCGCAAGATGTCCCATCCATCACCTCACCCCTGCCCGTCGTACATCCAACGCCAGCGCCGGCTGCTAAGGCGCCTGTGCCTCCAGCGCCAGCACACGTCGAGGTTGATAAAGAAGTCAAAAAAGACGATACAGGTAATCAACACGCCACGATTGCAACAGAGCAGGACAAAGCCATTGACCGTTTGTTAGTGGAACATCTGCCCGATTTGCCATCGGTGTTGCGCGGGCGCACGCCGCCCCCTGCGACATCGGAAGAGGTGCTGTTAGACATCGTGCAGAGCCTGCCGCCCATGACGGCTCTGCCGACTCCGCCATCTGCCCCCCCGCTAACGCCAGTTTTGAGCGGACGGGCCACTCGTTCTCTGGGCAACGTGCTGCTTGAAGGGCATCTTGTGCCACAGCATCGCCTGGAAGTAGCCCAAAATATCCAGCGTATGCTGCGTGGCGTTGATCTGAACTACCAGTTAGGTGAGATACTCCTGATGTTTAAACTACTCACGCCCGACCAGCTCCTGGCTGCCAGCCTGGTAAGCTACGGGTTGATTTCGGCAACGCAAATCAGTGGGCTTGGGCGCGTGCGCCAGGAGCTACACTTGATGGGTCTAGAGTATGACCTGGAGAGCCTGCTGGTGCTGTTTCGCATCCTCACTTCGGAGCAATTGCGCGAGGTGAGAGCAAGCTGGTCGTCGTAGGCGAGAATTGAACGAGCTGTTACCAGGGCGGGGGCAAGCCCCGCCCTGGTTAGCGCGTATGGTGTCCGCGGGAGTTGCCGGGGGCTTCCCAGAGCCAGCGCAGAGCATTCAGACGCGACGGAGGCGGCGCGACATAGCGTGAGCGGCGTATGGCTGGCGCTCCCACTGCGACTATCTCCTCCCCGTCAGTGTTGCCTTGCTCGCTATCATTCAACAGATCAAGGAATGTGTTGACGCTCTGCGCTACCCCTTCGACCATCAAATACCCCGAAGGTTTTACCGCGTCCCCTACCAGATACAAGCCCCGCACCTCTGTCCGGGGCGTCAGGTCTTCACCCTGCGCGATGCGATTGACCGGCCATTCGCCGCGATAGGCGCTCATCGTGAGGACACGACAATGCTTATCAAAAGCCTCCCCGAAAAGCATACGTAAATCAGCCAGTGCCAGCGCCTTCTCCTGCTCGACATTATTGCTCTGCATCACCTGGTGGCTGATGAGCAGGTGTTTGCCAGGAGGAGCCAGTCGTGGGTCGCTATTAGTAGGCTGCACCATACCGGCGATGCGCTGCGTATCCAGGCAATACATGATACCTTTATGCCGAATAAGCGAGACGTCACTGAGTATATGCACTTTCAAGCCAATAGCTTCGTGAATCTCTGTAGGGCCGGGGTGTTTCAAAACGTCGGCCTGAGTGATGCGTTGATTGTTCAGCAGGGCATCGGTAGCGCGTGGCCCCAGGTCACTTACAATCAAGGGCGCGCGAATAATCGTTTCTTCCCCGCTGACCTTGCTGCGGACGCGCACGCCTGTCACATGGTTATCATCGTACAGGATTTGCTGCGCGTCGCAGAGCAGGCGCACTTCCACGCCCTGTTCGGTGATACAGCGTTGCAGTTCAGCGGTGAGCGCGCCACAGCCTCCTTGCACAATGCCGGGTGCGCCGAAGCGAAACATATTTTTTGTGGTGCGAATAATCTCATTTGTGCTGACCTGGTGGAGGTCGAGACTGAGCGCGAAACGCGAGATACGCTCGAAGAAGGCTCGCAGTTCGGGATTGCGCTGCACATTGATTTGGCGCGCCAGCCACTGGTCAAAAGGCATATCGCGTTCGCTTGCGGGCAAACGATGGAAGAACATCAGATAGCCCACGCGAACGAACCAGAAGAACTGGCGCGGCCCAAAGACTTTGAGCGTTCCCAGAATGCCACGCGAGCGAATTTGTTTGCCATGTACGTGAAAGGACGCGAAGACATCCGCGTCGAAAAAATGATGTGGCACACGCAGGCGGCGCAGCATACGCGCCAGCACACCGCTGCTGCCAAAGGGGATCATGTGGACAGCGCCAGTACTGACCTGGACACCCTGGAATGTTTTAGCGGTGAATCGCCCGCCGCAGTGGGGTAATCGCTCTACTACAATGACACGCTTGCCGCGTTGCCGCAATTGCGCGGCGCTGAGCATCCCGCCCAATCCCGCGCCGATGATGATAGCGTCGTAGTCGTTTTCGCGCATGAACGTCCCATGATAAGCGAAAGATAGGGCATGGGGCGACGCCCCATGCCCTATCTTTCGCTTATCTGTCTTCTCCTACCAGGCTGCGCAGCAGGCTGGTGCATTCGGCCAACGTGCTGAGCACGTTCTGGTGAATCTGGAAGACCTTGTTCAACTCGCGGGCCTTGCGGGCCAGTTTGATGACATACTCGATGTCACGCGGGTTGTTCATCACGTCCTCCATCAATTGGAGTAGTTCTGACCATGCCAGTTGTTCGCGCGTGCGCGCAACGTCAGCAATGGTTTTATCCATGCGATCAGAGACGGAGCGCACGCCAGCGCGAAGCTGACCAGTCGTCTGCTGGATGTCGGCCTCGTGGTTGCGCATAGCCTCTTGCGTCGCATTCAACTGCTCCTGTAAAGAGGCGACCTGACCATCAAGGGCCGCCAGGGCAGCAGTCAACGGGGCCACATCGGGCAAAGATGGCTGCGGCAGGCTGGTCAAGCGGCTGAAGGTGACTCCTGAACTGGCCTCCAGCGGCGCGGAAGGAACCTGAGCTGGCGCTTGCCAGACATCATCTGGAATGCTCTTCTGACTGGTAGCTGGCGGGCTAATGGTCTCGGCAGCGGCTGGCTCCGGTACGGGCGCGGGCGCAACCGGCGCGGGCGTCACAGGCACATTATCCTGTTGCGGTGAGATCTGCTGCACGTTACTACCTCCATTCATCGAGCGCGTGCCATATTCATCATCGGAAGAAGCGGTCAAATTCGGATCGTCCTGTGTGCGGAAGGTCATATCCGCCATCATTGGCGCGCTGACAGCCATCGTAGGCATGCTCTCGATGTCAACACCAGATGACGATGAGCGTGCCGTCTGGAAGACCAGTTCATGCTCTCCAATGCCGATATGATCTCCATTTTGAAGAGGACGCACAGAAGACTCGTCCAGTTGTTGAGAGTTGACGAAAGTGCCATTAGCGCTGCGCTCGTCACGAATGGAATACTGGCCGTTCTCGAAAAGAATAGTAGCATGACGGCGCGAGGTCAATTTATCTTTCGAGAGCAGAATATCGCTGTTGGGCGCGCGGCCAATGCTCATCTCGAACTTGTCCAGCACGTGGTCATTTAAGACCTCGTTGTTATCAGCTCGCAGTATAAGATGGGCAGGCTCCTCAATCTTGTTCATCACGGCAGGGGCCGCCTGGGACGCCAGAGCCGTAGCGCCGGGCCGCATCGTAGCCGCATCTGCCGGGTCAGCAGCGATGGTGAGCAGATCTGGATTGCTCCAGACGTTGTCTGAACTCGCGGATTGTGGCACAGGCGGAACCCACTCTGCCGGCGCGGGCACAGTGGACTCAACCATAGCGGCTGCAGCCTGCGGAGAGGGAGTTGATGTTTGCAGGCGGTTACCGCAGTTCAAACAAAAATTGTCCCCCGGCCTTGTTTCGGCGCTGCAAAAGGGGCATTTGTCCATTGTCGATGTTCCTCCCTTTGTCGGAATGTTCAACTAATATGGAATCACATGAAACTTGCGCTCATTATACCAGACTTCAACGTCAAGCGTCGAGTGGCGCACTCGAGAATTTTTAGAGTAACCGCCCGATGCCACCAACTGAACGACGAATCAAATTCCGTATATATGAGTATATAAACCAGGGAATCACGAAGAGTAGCACGATGAATCCCAGGAACAGGCAGCGTAGTCCGGGTATAAGCAGGGCCAGCATACCAAAAAGCAGCAGTAGTACTATGGTAATCGCAATGATAACAACCCCGATACTCAGGATTTTTTTTGCGGTGGTATCACTCTGCCCACCAAAGCCCAGCGACCCGCCCGCCGATGGGTCGATCTGTCCACCGCTTACCTGTTGAGATTGCTGGTAGGACGCATAGCCAGTGCCGCCGGCAGTGGCCCAGGGGGGAACCTGAGCTTGCTGCTGTCCATAGGGTTGCTGATAGGGATTCTGTGAGGCAGACGGCGTTCCCTGTTGCTGGTATGGGTTCTGCGTTGCTAATACCGCGCCGCAGTTGGTGCAAAAAGTCGTATTCGGCTCTATTAGAGTGTTACAGCGCGGGCAGGTCGTGTTCATAGGTGATTTCTCCTTTAGGAAGCAGGGATCCAGGTCACATTTGATTGCAAGGCGTTAAAGGTCTGTTGCAGATATTCTACACTTCTACGAGCAGACAACACAATATTGGTCGTATCTCTCACGCCAGAGCAGAGTTGCAGAGGTGTTGGCGTCGCGCTGGCTGTCACCTGTAGTGTACCCGTAGCCGTTGCTGATGGACCACTCTTCTGTGTGGTTGAGCTATTGGATACACTGCACTGGAAGGTGGCGCTCTGTGATGTCAGCGGCGCCTCCGAAATGGTGATCGACGTGTGATCTGGCAGCAAGTACCCGATGAGAAAACTTCCGCCAAAGGTAGGATCGTGAACGGTTGCCTGTGCGCTCACCAGGCAGGTGCCGCGTGGCAGATTCACAGGCAGAAAAACGGTAAAACCAAGATCGGCTTTGACGACGTTCCAATCAGTGATAGTGGTTGGCGTTCCAGGACCAATCGTGGGCGTGGGCGAGCTACCCACCGTAGCGGTAGTCGTTGCAGTGGGCGAGCCACCGGGAGTAACAGTCGCGGTCGCTGTGGCCGTCGCGGTTGGTGTGGTTGTTGCGGTCGCGGTTGGAACTGCGCCTTCATCACGGAACAACATGTTGGGCTTACCACACCAGATCAACTTCACCAGTGGCAAATCAGCGGAGAGCGTCGCTGTAGTGCTTGCTTGCGGAGATGCAAAGGGATTCGAGCATGAAGCCAGCAGCATACCAGCCAGCAGCGCGCTTAACGCCAGATAACAATAGGCAGAACGAGACTGTCGCGCTCCACGAGACAGAAAACGGAATACAAACATAGAAACTCCTCTTCAAAACACAGCCAGAAAGGTGTCTCCATTGGGAAGCTCTAACAAGCCTCCAAACACCACCCTCTTTTTGACTAGTATATAGTAGTAATGAAAGTAAACCTATGAAGTAGCTCTCAATTTTGCTACCAAAAAGGACTTTACAGTCCGTGAATTTAGTGTTACCATTACGCACTGCAACCCAAATATACCAGGGTAGATAGCTTTAATTAACCCGTTTTTAATGATATCCGTCGTTTAATTAGTGAACGACTTTCCCATAGAAATGTGCCACGATATGGTATGGGCAATGTTGACCCTACCAATACAAACGTACGAACCTGCCAAACAGTACAGAATGTCGCCGAAGAGGTAATAGGGTGTGAATGCAAAGCAAATCTGGCAAACAACAATAGAACGATTACAAACGAAGGTCCAACCGGCGGCTTTTACGACCTGGTTCCAGGGAACGGATGCCATCTCGTTCCAGGATGGAATCTTTATCGTGCGCGTGCCAACCACCTTCGCCAAAGCTCACCTGGAAGGTCGGTTTCTTGACCTGATTCGCTCAATCCTGACAGAGGTCGCCGGAGGCCAGGTTGAAATCCGCTTCCTGGTATCAAAAGAGGTGCCCGAAACGCGGGGTGATGGAACAGGCGAAGCGTCACAAACCCAGCATAAACGCGGATATCACATCCCCAAAAGCCGCCTTACCTCACTTGAGCAGGAGAAATCGAAACTTGACGCCGCCTTTGTAGCGAATAACTCCGCCGCTGCGTCTTCAACTCGGCCCGTGGCGCATCGTCGCTCTGAAAGAGAACCAGCGGTGGATGAGTTCGAAACGGAATACGAGGCGCAGGCTCCACGAGACGATATCAAATATGCGCTGCCCGGTTTACTACCCCTGGGTGGCGAGGGCATGTTAAGCCCGCGCTATACCTTCAGCACCTTTATCATGGGCAAGTCGAATCAACTGGCGCACGCGGCATCGCTGGCAGTGGCGGAGAACCCCGGCAACGTATACAATCCCCTGTTCTTCTATGGCGGCGTAGGATTGGGCAAGACCCACCTGCTGCACGCCATTGGACACGTTGGCGAGGCCTCCGGCTTAAATGTGCTATACGTAACCTCGGAAAAGTTTACTAACGAAATAATCAACGCCATCCGCTATCAAAAAACCGAAGAATTTCGCGCCAAATATCGCCAGATAGATATTTTGATGGTCGATGATATCCAGTTTATCGCGGGCAAAGAGTCAACCGAGGAAGAGTTTTTTCATACCTTCAATACCCTGCACAGCGCCAACAAGCAGATCGTAGTGACGAGCGACCGCCCTCCCAAGGCCATTCACAGCCTGCAAGACCGCTTGCGTTCGCGTTTTGAATGGGGCTTGCTGGCGGATATCCAGCCGCCGGAGTACGAGCATCGCCTGGCTATCCTGCGCTCGAAGGCCGAATCGCTACGTTTCGCCATTCCCCCCTCGGTCATCGAATTCATTGCGCGGCCAGAGTGCAACAGCGTGCGCGAACTGGAAGGCGCGCTCAATCGCGTAGTTGCCTACGCCACATTGCAGGATGCCGCGCTAACGGCTGGCCTTGCAGCACAGGCGCTCGAACATATCTATAGCGAGAGCGGCAGAAAGCTGTCTTCGACCCTGACGACCTCCGAAATAGTGCAGGGCATCTGCGCCTATTACAACATCGATATCGAGCGCCTACGCGGCAAACAGCGCGAACGCGAAGTCGTGTGGCCGCGCCAGGTGGCGATGTACCTGATGCGCCAGGAAACCAGCGCCTCCCTCTTGCAAATCGGCGCCGAGCTGGGCGGGCGCGATCACACCACCATCATGCACGGCTGGGAAAAAGTGCATACGGAGATGACCAACAACGACCGTGTGCGGCATGAGGTAGCCGCCGTGCTGGAATCGCTGCAACGCGGCAAAGCATAATTAGCTACGCCAGGTGGATTACCAGGGCGGGGGCCAAGGGCTGGGTGTCCCGCCCCTACCCTAT
>CAAGKR010247602.1_pt1 | contig 19644 bp, 22 predicted proteins | sample 2556971 | NCBI WGS metagenome assembly CAAGKR01 (sample SAMEA5207829, study PRJEB30636) | soil metagenome | biome: forest; feature: boreal; material: soil | place: USA | collected 2011-09 | depth 1 m | reverse complement strand
TTGGGACAGCGCGCGGTTGTACAGTTCCTTCGCCTTCGCGTAGGCCAGCGTCGGTCCCGCGGCGAGGAGCGAAGCGATCGCGGCGGTTTGCGCCGCGAAGTCCGCGTCAGGGATCACCTGCTGAACCAGTCCCCACGCGGCGGCCTGCTCCGCGAAGAGGACCTTCGAGAAGAGCGTCATCTCCATCGCCCGTGGCGCCGGTCCTGCACAAGAGCGTGATCCGTGGCGCCGGTCCTGCACAAGAGCGTGATCCGGATCGAGGCGCTGTTGATGGTCTACTTCCTCGGGTTGCTCATCGATGCCTTGATCGAGCGGGAGATGCGGCGAGCCATGAAGGCCGCTCGTATCTCTTCCCTGCCACTCTACACCGAGGACCGCCTATGCCGCGCACCCACACCGTCCGCCTCCTGGAGATCCTGGGCGACCTGCGCAGCAATGTGCTGCTCCGCCGAAACACCGTCATCCAGACCTTCCATCCTGATCTGTCCGATATGCAAAGGGATATCCTTCGGGCCTCCTCGGCGTTCCCCTGTCGGCCTACGAACCGGGCGCCTGAGCCCAACCGCAGTGGTCACGATATCGTCCCGTCGATGCGCGGAAAATAGGGTGAAAGGTTCTGAAAACCGCCGATGCACGCCGCCGGACGCGTGATCGCCGCCATGATCGTCAGGATCCGTGCGGGTTTGCGGGATGTGAAGCATATTGCGGAGCAGTCGCCCTCCACAGACCGATGGGAACTTCTGGTTCGCTACATCGTTGACCGGATTTTGGCTTCGGCCCGGACCGTCAGACGAAATCAGCCGGCATTACCCGCCACGGCGGCGGGGTAACTGCCGTACATAGGATCATACAAAATGATTGACATACCGTAATCTCTTCATATATTCTGCACCGCATGAAGAGCGAAGATCTGCGGATCGTTTCGGTTGCGGCTCCCCTCAGGCGCCAGGTGGAAGACAAACTGCGCGGTGCCATCACGGGCGGGCGATTTCGCCCCGGCGAGTATCTGGTGGAGCGTGAGATGTGCAATCTCCTGAATGTCAGCAGGACTTCCGTCCGGGAGGCTCTTCGACAACTCGAGGCGGAAGGCCTTGTCATGAACATCCCAAACAAGGGGTTGATCGTCACCTCGGTGTCGGCGGAAGAGGCAGTGCAGATCTACCAGGTCAGAGAAGTGTTGGAAGGGCTTGCGGGACGTGGTTTCGCGGAACGCGCGACCGACAAGCAAGTGTCCCGGCTGAAGGCGATCGTCGGCCGCTTGGCGAAAATGGCGTCCGACGACTCTCCTCCCGGAATCGAGAGCGTTCTCAAGATGAAGAAACAGTTCTACGAAGTGCTCCTCGACGGTTGCGGGAACATCTTCGCCCGCCAGTTGCTGACGCAGTTACATAACCGGATCATGCTGCTCCGCGCCACCTCCTTGTCGGAGCCAACCCGCATGAAGGACAGCGTCAAGGAGATTGCACGAATCCTGGACGCGGTGATCGCGCGGGACCCGGAAGAGGCATGGAGTGCGTGCATCGACCATGTGAACAAGGCCGCTGTAGTCGCGATTCGCGTCCTGCAGCGTGAAAAAGGCGAGAAGGTCAATCTCGAGAAGGTCAATCTATAGAAACAGGGGATCGCGACATGGAAAAAGACTGGGAAAAGGAACTCTTCGAAAAAGGACTTGCGATTCGCCGCGAGGTTCTTGGCGCGGACTATGTGGACAATTCGATCAAGAATGCGGACGAGTTTAGCATGCCGATGCAGGAGCTGACGACCAAGTATTGTTGGGGCACGGTCTGGAGCCGTCCCGGTCTGCCGCGCAAGACTCGCAGCCTGCTCAACCTTGCGATGATCACTGCGCTGAATCGTCCTCACGAGCTCGAGCTCCATATCCGGGCCGCCCTGAACAACGACGTGACGAAGGAAGAGATCAAGGAAGTGTTCCTGCAGACCGCGATCTACTGCGGGGTCCCTGCCGCGATCGACAGCTTCCGCATGGCGAAAAAGGTCTTCGCAGACCTGAAAGTCTGAAGGTCCGCCATGGAAGGGCAGAGTCTTCCGATCGCGAAAGTCGGTTTCATCGGCCTTGGGAAGATGGGAGATCCGATGGCGCGGCGGCTTGTCAATGCCGGCTTTTCCGTCCATGTGTTCGACTCGGACCGATCCCGGATCGAACGGTTCCTGTCAACGAACAAGGCGGAGGCATCCGGTTCCCTCGAGGATCTCACACGGCAATGCGAAGCGGTCATTACCATGCTGCCGAACGGCAACGTGGTCCGGGAAGTGGTGCTCGGGAAGACGGGGGTGGGGGGAAGCGCGCTGCTGCCAGGCCTTGCCCGGGGAAGCATTCTGGTGGATATGAGTTCTTCGTCCCCGGTGGGCACGCGCGAACTCGGAAGACAGCTTTCGGAACGTGGAATTCCGATGGTCGACGCGCCAGTATCGGGCGGGGTGCGCAAGGCGGAAGACGGGACGCTGGCGATCATGGCGGGGGGAGACCCCGCGGTCATCGAGCGTTGCCGGGGCATGTTGTCGGCGATGGGACGGCAGATCTTCCTGACCGGCCCTCTCGGCTCGGGGCACGCCATGAAAGCCCTCAATAATTACGTCTCCGCGGCGGGACTGCTGGCGGCGTCCGAGGCGCTGATGGCGGGGAAGCGTTTCGGTCTCGACCCCGGAGTCATCATAAGCATCCTCAACGCCTCCAGCGGCAGGAACAACAGCACCGAAAACAAGTTCAACCAGTTTATCCTTTCGAGAACCTTTGCGTCCGGTTTCAGCCTGGGACTGATGGCAAAGGATATCCGGATCGCCATGGAAGTGGCCGATGCGACCGGAACCCACACTCCGCTGGGGATCCGTTGCATGGAGGTATGGAGGGATGCGGAGAGCAAACTGGGGTCGTCCAGCGATCACACCGAGGTCATCCGCTATCTCGAAGAGATTATGTCGGAATCCCTCTGAACGTATGAAAGGGACTGCGGGGTGCAAGGGGGGTTGAAACGAGGCGCCGGCGGTTAGGGATCCGTTATCGAGGGGATGAACATTTCCCGAAGGGAGGTCGTGGTGGGGAGAAGAAGGTGGTTCCGGGTTACGGGAACGTGGTTGGCTTGCTTGCTGTTCTGTCTGGGAGGGTGAAACGTTTTTGCCGCCGGGACGGTAAAGGTGGGCGCAGTGTTGCCGCTTACGGGGGGACAGGCGCCTTTCGGCCAAGCCTCGCTCCGAGGGATCGAGCTTGCCGTTGAACACATCACCAACGTTGGGGGGTTGAAGGGGCTCGGAGGGGCGAAGCTCGAGATCGTCCCCGCCGATGCCGAACGATTCAACCCAAGGCAATCGCCGCCGGTTTGATGCCCATCTCCAGTTGCGTTTGGATCATCGTCCGTTCTTCAATATTCAACTGCTTGTAGATTTTTCCCATGTAACATTTTCTCCCAAAAATGTTGCACTTGGTTTTTGAGCGCGCCCACTATATCATCCCGCCGATGTGCGGAAAAGAGGGTGCATAGAATCTTCATAACAGGGTTTGTTTTTTTTGATTTTTTTCTTGACATGGGATATCAGAATTAGGATATTGGATATTAGATCCAAGTTTTTTGGGCGATAGGGTCCATGGCTGGCCTTATCCGTTGTTGCGAGGCGCTGGCGACTGACCATGGGCCTTTCCAAACCACAAGAAGGAGACATCTGTATGAGCACCCCCGAAGAGCTGATGCAGAAATTCAAGGACCTGCCGGCGCTGATCATCCAGCGGGACAACCCGGTGCTGACCGATCCGTTCGCCCACCCCAGATGGAAGATCCCGGACAAGGTTGTCGTCACGGCCGCGTTGGTCGGGGCCTTCTTCACGCGGGACCAGAACCCCCACCAAATCTACTCCCCCGAGGAGATCATCCGGGAAGCCGAGGAGTGCATGGCGGTCGGGGCCAGCTCAATACACATCCACGTCCGCGAGCCCAACGGCGCCAGCTCCAGCGACACGGAGAAGTACCGCCAGGCGATCCTGCCGCTCAAGAAGAAGTACGGCGACAGCATCGTCATCGACGGCTGCGCCCAGTTCGGGAAGAACTTCGAGGACTCCGTCCGCCCGATGACCGAGGAGCTGTTCGAGGTCGCCCCGGTTAACCCCGTCTGCACCTTCATCGGGGACAACCCCCGGTGGGTCCCCCGCAAGACCGTCGAGGCCCAGGGGATCTACTTCCAAGCCAAGGGCGCCAAGGTCCAGGTCTCGGTGCACGACACGGCGAGCATCGACAACGCAAAGCGGTTCCTGATCGACACGGGGATCCTCCGGAAGCCCTACTACTTCATCATCCTTCCCGCCCTGCCCGGGTTCGCCTACATGCCGAACGAGATGGCGATGACCGAGAGCATGCTCTTCCTCGTGCGTCGTCTCCGGGAGCTCGACCCGGACGTCCAGATCATGGTCTGCTGCGCGGGGCGTCCCTCGATGTACCTGACCGCGCTCTCCATGATACTCGGCCTTCACGTTCGGGTTGGGATGGAGGACACCATCTGGAAGCTGCCGCACAAGGACGACCTGATAACGAGCAACGCTGAATGCGTCCGAACGACCGTCCAGCTCGCCAAGCTGCTGGGGAGGGACGTGGCGACGGCGGACGATTACCGGCGAATAATGGGTTTCAAGAAGGAGCTGGCGGGAGCAAAGGCGTAAGTGACGGCTGCTAAGGAAGCCACAATAAGAGGAGGGGAAGCGACCATGAAGGAGATAGGTATCAGGTCGGCTGGGATCATGACGGGGACATTGATTGCCGCCCTCGTGATGGCCTTGGCGGTTCCGGGTCTGGTTTTCGGGGCAGGTAGCGTCGAAGGAGTGACGGACACGAGCATTAAGATCGGCTTCTTCGGGCCGAAGAGCGGGCCCGCCGCCTACTTGGGGCGCGGCATGCTGGGCGCCCGAATGTACTTCGACGACGTCAACGCCGCGGGGGGAATCAACGGCCGGAAGATCGAGCTCGTGGAGGAGGACGACCAGGCCAACCCCGCCCAGTCCATAGCAGTCGTCACGAAGCTGATCAACCGCGACAAGGTGTTCGCCCTCTTCGGCGGGGCCTCGACGTCGGCCTCGACGGCCCTCGTGCCGCTCGTCGCGGAGTCGAAGGTGCCCTGGGTCATCATGCTCTCCGGTGTCAAGTACGCGCCCGAGAACAACAAGGAGAACATCTTCCTCGTGGGGCTCTCCGCCAAGGCGCAGGGGGCCATCATCACGAAGTTTGCCGTCGAGAAGTTGAAGGCGAAGAAGATCGCGGTGGTGCGCCAGAACGATCTCTACGGGAAGGACGGGATCGAGGGGATCAAGGCGGTCGCGGCGAAGTATCCCGGCGTCACCATCGTCGCCGACGAGACACTGGAGGGCACCGCCACCGACGCCAGCGCCCAGGTCCTGAAGGTGAAGGCGTCCAGCCCCGACGTCGTCCTCCTGCCGCTCTACGCGCAGCCGGGGGCGATCTTCCTGAGGCAGAAGTTTGAGATGGGGCTCAAGATGCCCACCGTTTCCTTCACGGCCATCGAGCCGATCGTCTTCTACCAGAAGATGGTCCCGGTCGGGGCGCTGGAGAAGACCCACTACTCCATGAGCCCCATCATCGACGACCCCATCCAAGGGCCCCTGCTCAAGACGTTCCGGGAAAAGTTCAAGAAGAAGTATCCCGAAACCGCCACCATGCCCGGGGAGCCCACGATCTGGGCGCCCTATTGCTATGGGACGGCCATGGTGATGGTGGAGGGCCTGAAGCGGGCCGGGAGGAACCTGACCCGCGAGGGCTTCATCAAGGCGATGGAAACCATCAAGGGCTTCGACACCAAGGTCATCTCCGTGCCGGTCACCCATGCCCCCGGGGCCCACAGGGGCGCGCCGGGCGGCAAGTTCTGGACGGTCAGGAACGGCAAGATCACCGTCCTTCCGGAACCCTGGTTCGAGCCGGTCAACTAGTGCACGCTTTTTTCCGGGATCGGGGGGGCATAAAGCCCCCCCGGTCCTTTCACCGGCCTCACAAGCTACACGGGGGCAGTGAGTAAGCCATGTTTTCTCAGCTTTTCGTGGCCGGCCTCACCAACGGGTCGCTGTACTCCCTGGTGGCGATAGGTCTGATCGTCATCTACAAGGCCACCAACGTCATCAATTTCGCCCAAGGCGAGATGCTGGTGGTGGGCGCCTACCTCGCCATCGTCTTGGCCAGGTACACCCACCTTCCCTGGCTGGCGATCTTCCTGCTCGCTTCGGTCCTGGCGGGCCTCTTGGGCATGGCCCTGGAAAGGGTGGCGTACAAGAGGATCCCCGGCGACGCCATCCTGACGATAGTCATCGCCACGCTGGGCGTCTCCATCGCCATCCGGGGGTTCACGAGGGCGATCTGGGGAACGGTCCCCATGACCTTCCCCGCCCCCCCGTGGTTCGAGGGCAAGGTGCTGAGCTACGGATCCGTGCTGATCAACGCCCAGAGCCTGTCCCTCACGCTGATCTCCGCCCTCATCATCGCGGGGCTCTTCTCGTACTTCCGCTACACCCGGTCCGGCCAGGGGATGGTCGCCACGGCGCAGGACCCCCTGGCGGCCAGGCTCGTGGGGATAAGCCCCGTCCTGGTTTCTGTCCTGACCTGGGGCGTGAGCGCGGGCCTCGGGGGGGCGGCCGGCGTCCTGCTGGCCCCCCTGATCATGGTCAACCCGGACATGGGGCTGGTGGTCATCATCAAGGCCTTCGCCGCAGCGGTGATCGGGGGCCTGACCAGCCTGCCCGGGGCGCTCTTCGGGGGGATACTGCTCGGGCTGGTGGAGAGCTTCTCCGGCTTCTACATCAACACCGCGTTGACCCCCCTGATGTCCTTCATGATCCTGATCGTTGTCCTTCTGGTGAGGCCCCAGGGCATCTTTGGTCAGAAGACGGTCAGCAAGTTCTAAGGGCGCGAGATGAAAAAGCTGATCCCCCATGCCGCGTTCATCCTGGTCTTCCTGGCCCTGAAGCCCTTCTTCACGGCGTACCAGATCCACATTGCCAACATGGCCCTGATCAACGCGATCGTGGCAATGGCCCTGGGGCTGGTGGTGGGCGCCGGCCAGCTCTCCATCGGCCACGTCGGCTTCTTCGCCATCGGCGCCTACGCCTCGGCGGTCTTCACCGGGACGCTTCATCTTCCTTTCTGGGCGGGGTTCCTCCTGGCGGGCGTCCTGTCGGGAGCCTTCGGCTTCCTGCTGGGCTTCCCCGCGTTGCGCCTGGCCGGGAACTACCTGGCCCTGGTCACCCTCGCCTTCGGCGGGATGGTGCAGCTGATCCTGATCCAGTGGGACAAGGTCACCCACGGGCCGGACGGCATGATCGTCCTTCCTCCGAAGCTCCTGGGCCACACCTTCGGGAGCGCCGAAAGCGTCTTCTACTTGATCTTCGGCGTCTTCCTGGTCTGCCTGTGGTTCTTCCGCAACATCGTCGACTCGCACCACGGGCGCGCCTTCAAGGCCATCCGGAGCAACGAGCTGGTGGCCCAGTCCATGAGCATCAACGTCTACTGGGTCAAGCTGGCGGTCTTCGCCATAAGCGCCTTCTGGACGGGGATCGCGGGCGCGCTCTACGGCTCGTTCGTGCTCTACATCAGCCCCGACTCGTTCAACATTGCCGAGTCGATCAACTTCCTGACGATGGTGGTGATCGGGGGGCTCGGTAGCGTCTGGGGCGCGGTCGTGGGGGCGGTGGGCCTGACCTTCGCCAACGACCTGCTGCGGGGGCTCAACGCCTGGCAGGAGATGGCCTTCGGGCTCCTTCTTCTGGGCTCGGTCATCCTCATGCCGCGGGGCATCGTCGGGGTCGCGGGCGACGCCTACGCCAGGCTGAGATGCGGGGCGAAAGAAGCGCCAGCCGGGACGGATGAAGCGCCGCTCCGGGCGGCGGATGAGGCAACGGGCAGAAAGGATGCGGGCCTTGTCGACCCTCAGGATTGAGAAGGTATCCATAAGCTTCGGCGGCGTCCACGCCCTCAAGCACGTCTCGCTCACGATCGGCTCCGAGGAGATCAAGGGGCTCATCGGCCCCAACGGGGCCGGGAAGACCACGATGATAAACGTCATCATGGGTTTCTGCAGGCCCCAGGGCGGGTCGATGTCCCTCGACGGGACGGACATCACGGGAAGCTCCCCGCTTCGCGCCTCCCGGCTCGGCATCTCGCGGACCTTCCAGAACGTGGAACTCTTCGGGGGGCTCACGGTGGAGGAGAACGTGCTGGTGGGCTTAAGCCGGAAGTTTGCCTCGGGGTTCTTCGGGACGGCGCTGCCCCTTCCGAAGGCTCTCAGGGAGGAGAAGGCGATGCGCCGACGCGCCGCGGAGACGATGGATATGCTAGGCCTGTCCGGAATGGCGCACCTGCGCGCCATCGACCTCCCCTACGGGGTGCAGCGCAAGGTCGAGATAGCCCGTGCGCTGGCTCCCGAGCCGGACCTACTGCTGCTGGACGAGCCCGCGGCCGGGATGAGCCTGGAGGAGACGAACGAGCTCAAGGAGGTACTGCAGCTGGTACGCAGGAACAGGCAGCTCTCCATACTGCTCGTGGAGCACAACATGGGCCTCGTCATGGGCGTCTGCGACACCGTGTCGGTGCTGGACCACGGCGTGAAGATTGCCGACGACCTGCCCGATGTCATCGCCAGGGACTCCGCGGTTGTGGAAGCCTATCTGGGCAAGAGGGATGTGTAAGATGGCGTTGCTCAGCGTTAAGGAACTGCAGGTCTCCTACGGGAACGTCGGCGCCGTCAAGAAGGTGAGCTTCGACGTGGAAGAGGGCACGATGGTCACCCTGATGGGGGCCAACGGGGCCGGGAAGAGCACCATCCTCAAGGCGATCGCCGGAGCCATCGCGCACCGGCAAGGCGAGGTGCTGTTCGACGGCGGCGACATCTCGAGGGCTTCGGCGGCCTCCATCGTGAAGTCCGGTGTTTCCCTGGTCCCCGAGGGCCGCCACGTCTTCCCGGAATCCTCCGTCGAGGAGAACTTGAGGCTCGGGGCCTACGTCCTCGGGAAGAGCCAGGCCGCGGAGCAGATGGAGAAAGTCTTCTCCTACTTTCCCATTCTGAAGGAGCGGCTGAGGCAGAGGGCCGGGACTCTCTCGGGGGGCGAGCAGCAGATGCTGGCTATCGGCCGGTCTCTGATGAGCCGCCCGAGGCTGCTACTGATGGACGAGCCGTCCACCGGCTTGGCGCCGCTCCTGGTCCAGAAGATCTTCCAGATCGTGGACTCCATCAAAAGAAAGGACCGTGTGACGATCCTGCTGGCGGAGCAGAACGCCAACATGGCCCTTTCCTTCGCCGACTACGGGTACGTGCTGAGCTTGGGCCGCATCTCCCTCAAAGGCCCCTCCTCGGAGCTGATCCGCCACGAGGAGATTAGGAAGGCCTACCTGGGGAACTAGGACGGGCCTGCAAGACTTACGTAACGCGAGGAACCCATGAGCAGGCCGATCACGGTTTCGGCGATACAGATCACCCCCGTCGACGGGGAAAAAGAGGCGAACGTCGAGAAGATGCTGCGGCTCCTCGACGTGGCGGGCAACCGCGGCTCGGGGCTGCCGGAGCTGTGGACCGGCCTCGGGTACAGCACCCCGGAAGGCCACCGCGCCATCGCAGAGGAGATCTCCGGTTTCACCAGTGAGGTGCCGTCCATGGCGGAAGAGTTCGATCCCTTCGATTTGAGCCGGCTCGCGGGCCATCGGCCGGTGGGAGAATTGGTTTACACGGCGATCCGCCTTGCCATCCTGCGAAACATCTTCTCCCCGGGTCAGCGGCTCGTAACCGAAGAATTGGCCTCCCGCATGAAAGTGAGCCGCACGCCGGTGCGGGAGGCGATCCGCAAGCTGGAAATCGACGGCCTCGTGAAAGGAGAACCTTGGCGTGGCGTGGTCGTCGCCGAACTCCCCCCCTTGGAAGAGATGGAAGAGTTTTACTCCCTCCGTGGAGCGCTGGAAGGGCTGGTGGGGTTTTTCGCCGCCCGGCGGCGCCAGCAGTCCAAGCTGGACGGTCTTCGTTCCGTGATCGAGGCAATGGAGGATGCATCCGCTTCGGGCGACCTGGATCGGTTCATCGACCTCCAGGTGGATTTCTGGGACCGGTATATCGGGTTGGCCTCCTCCAAACGAATTTTCCAGGTGGCCTCCGCGATCCGGAACTCCCTGGAGCGGGCCAAGCCCATCTCCCTTTCGCGGCCCGGCCGGATGCCCGAAACCATCACGGAGCTGAGGGCCGTGTTCGAAGCGATCGTCGCCGGGGACCCGCCCGGTGCCGAAAGCCTCGCCCGTGAGCATTGCCGCCTGGCCTACGAAGCGTTCCGTACCGTTATGGAGAACCGGATCAAAAGCGCCGCAGGAGAAGGGAATCGATGAGCAAACTGGAATCGCAGAGGAAAGCATGGGAGGCGGAAGTGGCCCGGCGTACCCCCCCGCCGGCCTCGACCCCTTCCGGGATCCCGATCGAGTCGCTCTACGGCCCGGAGTCCGCCAAGGGAAGGGACGGGAGCGAGATCGGCTACCCGGGACAGTATCCGTATACCCGGGGCATTCACGCCACGATGTATCGGGGACGGCTATGGACCTTCCGCCAGTATGCCGGCTTCGGCACGGCCGAGGACACCAATGCGCGGTACAAGTTCCTCCTCGCACAGGGGCAGACGGGGTTGAGCGTGGCCCTGGACCTGCCCACCCAGATGGGGTACGACTCCGACGATCCCGAGGTCGAGGAGGAGGTGGGGCGCGTCGGGGTGGCCATCGACACCCTGGCGGACATGGAGGTGATCTTCGAGGGCCTTCCCCTCGACAAGATCAGCACTTCCTTCACCATCAACGGTACGGCGGCCATTCTCCTCGCCATGTACCTGGTGCTCTGCCGGCGGCGCTCCGTCCCGGAGGAGAAGATCAGCGGAACGATCCAGAACGACATCCTGAAGGAATACGTTTCCCGGGGCACCTGGATCTACCCGGCCCGGCCGTCCATCCGCCTGGTCGTCGACACCATCGAGCATTGCGCCGCCCACGCCCCCAATTTCAACGCGATCAGCATCGCGGGGGCGCATTTCCGGGATGCGGGGGCCACCGCCGTGCAGGAGATGGGCTATACCCTCGCGGACGCCGTCACGTACCTGCAGGCTTGCGTGGATCGGGGGTTGGCCGTGGACGCCATCGCCCGGCAGATCAGCTTCTTCTTCTACACCCACATGGACTTTTTCGAGGAAGTCGCCAAGTACCGGGCGGGGAGGCGACTTTGGGCAAAGATCATGCGGGAGCGGTTCGGGGCAACGGACCCCCGTTCGTGGATGTTCCGGTTCGGCTGCGTCTGCGGAGGAAGCACCTTGACCGTGCAGCAGCCGATGAACAACGTGGTCCGGGTGGCGTACGAGGCGATGGCGTCCGTGCTGGGTGGCGTGCAGTCCATGTTCACGACGGCATACGATGAGGCTTTCGCTCTCCCCACGGAAGAATCGGCGGAACTGGCCCTGCGCACGCAGCAGGTGCTGGCCTTCGAGACCGGGGTCCCCTCCGTGGCCGACCCCCTGGGCGGCTCCTGGTTCGTGGAAGCCTTGACGGACCGGATGGAAAGCGAGATCGCGGCCCTGATCGCTCGGGTGGATTCCATGGGGGGGATGGTGACCGCGATCGAGGACGGCGTGATCCAGCGGGAGATCGCACGGGAGAGCTATCACCAGCAGATGCGAGTGGAGTCGGGGGACAAGGTGATCGTGGGCGTGAACCGGTTCGGCCGCCCGGAGGAGCCGAAGCTGGCGCTCTACGAGCCCGACCCGGGGATCTTGGGACGTCAGCGGGAGCGTCTTTCCGAGGTCAAGGCGCGGCGGGACGCGTCCCGTGTTGGGGAGTCCCTTCGGGTGCTCAAGGAAGCCGCCCGGGGGACCGACAACCTGATGCCCTTCCTGATCGCCTGCGTCGAAGCGTACTGCACCGTGGGCGAGATGAACGGGGTTCTGCTCGAGGTGTTCGGACGGTTCTGCGAGCCGATCAAATTGTAGGGGGGAGTCGGAATGGCGGGAAAAAGACTGAGGGTGCTGATCGCCAAGCCCGGGCTGGACGGCCACGACCGCGGCGCCAAGGTTGTGGCGTACGCCCTGCGGGACGCCGGGGCCGAGGTGATCTACACCGGCCTGCACCAGACGGTGGACCAGGTGGCCGCGACGGCCCTGCAGGAGGCGGCGGATGTCGTCGCGCTGAGCATCCTGTCAGGGGCGCACCTCTCGCTGACACGGAAGTTGGTGGACCGGCTGGAAGCAATCGGGATCCGGAAGGACGTGATTCTCGTGGTCGGCGGGACGATACCGCCGGCCGATGTGCCTCGTCTGCGCGATCTGGGGGTCGACGGCGTATTTCCCACAGGCGTTCCGATATCGCAGATCGTCGGTTGGTTCCAGGAGTTGCGGGGGAGCGGAACGTAATGTGGCTGCTCCCCGGACAGGTGCACCGCCTCCTGGGAGAGAGCGGCCTGGAAGAGGCTCCCGGCGGCGCGTATCCGGAGGTGCGGCTCACTCTCGAGATCGAGCCGGGGGAGGGCAGGATCCGTCTCGGGATTGCGCGGCTGTCGGGTGCGTCCTCCGGCGATTCCGGCGGGCCGACGACGACGGACGTCGATATCCGCTACGGCCTCTTCGACAGCCACGGCCGGGAACTCGCCACAAGGGCGGGTCTCCGGGAGTGGGTTCGCGGGATCCCGCCGGTGATCCGCCGCCTCTGGCGGCTATTCCTGGAATACGATCTCCTGCTCTTGGATGCGGACTTGTCGGGGAGCGGGGATGTCTTGAGATACACGGGAGGCCGGATCCTGGCCGATGACAACGCCCTCGACCGGAACGAGCGGCTGGCCCGGCTGCGGGAGCCGGTGTCGGGGGAACCCGGGCACGCGATGCGGGTGCACGGGATCGACTACGTGGAATTGGATGGGGAGGTCGGCCTTCTCTCCGTTGGGGCGGGAGAGACCATGGCGATGATGGACCTGCTTTCGGAGGCGGGTTGCCGTGCCGCCTGTTTCCTGGACTGCAGCGGCGGGTTCGGACCGGATGCCCTGACCGCCGCCATGCGGCGCGTCCGCGGGCTGTCCGGAGTGCGGGTGATGCTGGTAAACGTCTTCGGCGGAGTAACTCGCGTGGACGGTCTTGCGGAGTCCATCGCGGCCGCCCTGGAACGGATCCCGGGATTTGATCTTCCCCTGGTTTGCCGGTTGGAGGGAACCGGAGCGGAACGGGGAAGAGAGCTGCTGGCGGGGAAGGGCATACGGAGCGTAGCGACCCTCCGGGAGGCGGTCGAAGAGACAGCGGCCCTGGCGAAACGGGGAGCGGCGTGAGCATCCTCCTGGACAATTGGACAGGGGTCATCGTCCAGGGCTTGACGGGGAGGGAGGGTTCGTTTCACGCCCGGATCATGCGCGACTACGGCACCCGGATCATGGGGGGAGTCACCCCCGGCAAGGGGGGGCAGGTGCACGAAGGGATCCGCGTCTTCGACACGGTGGCCGAGGCGAAGGAGGAGACGGGCGCGGAGGCGACCATCATCTTCGTCCCGAAATCGGCGGCCGTGGACAGCGCGGTGGAAGCAATCCGCGCGGGCCTTCGACTCATCGTGTGCACGACCGACGGAATCCCGGTGCACGACATGCTCCCCGTCCGCGCGATGGCACGGGAAGCGGGATGCTTCCTCGTCGGTCCTAACTGCCCCGGAGTGATCAGTCCCGGAAAGAGCAAGATGGGATTCATGCCGGGACACGTCTATTCCCCCGGTCCCATCGGGGTGATCGCGAAAAGCGGCTCCCTCTCCTACGAGGTGGCGTTCGAATTGACCCGGTCGGGCATGGGACAGTCCACGGTCGTGGGGATCGGGGGAGACGCGGTGAAGGGGTGCTCCTTCGTCGACCTGCTGCCGCTCTTCGCCGGGGATCCGGAGACCCGGGCGCTCGTCCTTCTGGGGGAGATCGGAGGGACCGAGGAGGAACGGGCCGCCGATTGGCTTGCCGAGAACCGGATTCCGATGCCTGTGATCGCCTACATCGTGGGTCGCACGGCGCCGCCCCGCGTGAAGATGGGGCACCCGGGGACCCTGTTCGTGCAGGACGACCGGAGCTACGTCCGCAAGGTCGAACGTCTTCGGGCCGCGGGAGCGACGATCGCGTCCAGCCCATGGGATATCGCCGCCAAGGCGAATTCGATGATCGGGAGGTGAAAGGGTGAGCGGCAACGTTCTTTACACAGAGGACGGAGGGGTCGGAATCGTGACCGTCAGCAGGCCCGAAGTCCACAATGCGCTGAACATGGAAACGATCAGGGAACTGAGGAGGCTCTGCCTCAAGCTGCGGGAGGAGGATCGCCTTCGCTCCATGATCCTCACCGGGGCGGGGGACAAGACCTTCCTTTCCGGGGGGGACTTGAAGGAGTTCCAGCACTTGAAGACCGTGGAAGAGGCCCGCCACATGATCTCGACCATGAAGGAGGTTACCGACCTTCTGGCGGGCTTCCCTTGGCCGGTAATCGCGGCAGTGAACGGGCTGGCGGTCGGAGGCGGGTGCGAAACCGCGGTGGCCTGCGATTTCCGAATCGCAAGCGGGACGGCCAAGCTGGGGTACCGGCAGATCAGGCTGGGGATCATGAGCGGATGGGGAGGGGGGCCCCGGTTGGTCCACCTCGTGGGCAAGGGAAGGGCGCTCCGGCTGATGACGACAGGGGAACTGTTGTCGGCGGAGGAGGCGCTGGCAGTCGGGCTGGTGGATCAGGTGGTCGCACCCGACCAGGTCATGCCGTCCGCCCTTGCGCTTGCGGGAAGGATTGCCGAAAATGCTCCCTTGGCGGTGAGGGCGTACAAGCGCCTCGTGCAGATCACCGTGCGGGTGCCCCTGGAGGCGGCGCTGGAGTTCGAGACGGAGCTGTTCGGCCCCGTATGGGTTTCGGAGGACCACGACGAGTGCATGCGGGCCTTCTTCGAGAAACGCAAGCCGAACCCGGTGGGGCGATGACAGGGCGTTCGGGACGTGGGGGAACCATTGGCGGGAACATTCCAAAGGAAGAGGAGGTAGGAGACATGGTTCGGAACATCCGGATTCTGCTGGTCGCGGCAGTTGGGTTCCTGATGGTGGCGGGGTCGGCTTTTGCCGAGGTGAAGCCGATCCTCATCGGCACTTCCGTTTCCCTCAGCGGGACGTACGCCGCCAGTGCCAAGTACGGCCTCGAGGGGTACCAGCTCTTCGTGGAGCAGATCAACAAGAGGGGCGGGCTGCTGGGCCGTCCGGTCAAGCTGGTCTACTACGATGACCGCAGCGACGCCAACACGGGCGTGCAGCTCTACGAGAAGCTGATCACCGCGGACAAGGTCGACCTGATCGTGGGGCCCTATTCCAGCGGCGTCACCAGCGCCGTGAGCACCGTGGCGGAGAAGCACAAGATGGTGATGCTGGGCCCCGAAGCCGCGGACGCGAAGATCTACATGCGCGGCTACAAGTACAACTTCCAGGGCCAGACCCAGGCGGCGCGGTACATGCTCGGCGCGCTCGCCCTCGCCAAGGCCAACGGCTACAAGACCCTGGCGATGCTGGCGGAGGACACCGCGTTCCCGAAGGCCGTTTCCGAAGAGGTGGCCAAGGTCGTGTCCGAGTACGGGGTGACCATCGTCTTCAACCAGTCCTACCCGAAGGGGGCGGCCGACTTCAGCGCCATGCTGACCAAGGTGAAGCAACTGAACCCGGACATGGTCTTCGCCAACTCGTATCTCCCCGATGCCCAGGGGATCGTGCGCCAGTGCCGGGAGCAGGGCGTGAACGCCAAACTCTTCGCCGTCGCCGTGGGGGCCGCCGAGCCTGAATTCGGAAACCTCGGCAGCACGGCGAATTACGTCTTCGGGGCGACCCAATGGGCCGCCAACATGAAGACGAAGGGAAACGCCCAGTTCGTCAAGGCGTACAAGGAGATGTTCAAGCGGGCACCCGACTACCACAGCGCGGCCAATTACGCCAATCTCCAGGTCCTGGAAGCGGCGGTGAAGTCGGTGGGGTCGCTGGACCAGGACAAGATCGCGGCGGCCATCGCCAAGGCCGACATGGACACGGTCTACGGCCATTTCAAAGTCGACGCAAGGGGGATCCAGGCCGGGTTCGCCTCGGCCCTCCTGCAGTGGCAGAACGGCAAGCAGGTAGTCGTGTGGCCCGACGCGGTCGCCCAAGGCAAGCCCATCCTGCCCACGCCGCCATGGTCGGCGAGGAAGTAGACACGTTTCGTGGACATTCACATCTTTCTGCAACTCGTGGTGAACGGCCTCCTGGTCGGGGGGGTATACGGGCTCATGTCCCTCGGGATCAACGTGGTCTGGGGCGTCATGGGCGTCATCAACCTGGCCCACGGGGACCTGATCATGGTGGCGGGCTTCCTCACCTTCTGGATCTTCTCCCGGTGGCACATCAACCCGCTGCTGCTCCTGCCGGTCGGGATGGCCATGACGTTCGCGGTGGGGATGCTGTCCCAGCGATTTTTGCTGGGACGGCTCCCCCAGGACCGCGGGGCCGTCAAGTCGTCCCTCCTCATGACCTTCGGCATCTCCTACGTCGTGATCAACACGGCCCAACTGCTCTGGGGGAACGAGTTCCAGACGGTGACCTCTCTCGCGGGTTCATGGATGGTGGGGGAGCTGGACTTCGCCAAGGCGCGGACGGTGGCGTTCCTGGCCGCGGGGGCGGTCACTCTGGTGCTGTGGCTCTTTCTCCGCTATACGAACTACGGGAGGGCCATCCGTGCGGTCTCCCAGAACCGGGACGGTGCTTCCGTCTGCGGTGTCGACAACGCACGGGTCCAGGTCGCAAGCTTCGCGCTGGGGGCGGGGCTGGCCGGGGCGGCCGGCGTGCTGCTCGTGATGATCTTCGCGATCTCGCCGTCCATGGGCTCGGGTTACACGATCCGCTCCTTCGCCGTCGCGGTGATCGGGGGCCTCGGTTCCTTCCCGGGAGCCCTGTTCGGCGCGATGATCCTCGGCCTGGCGGAGGTCTTCACCGGCTACCTGGTCAGTGCCCAGGTCGCCAACGGCGTCGCCTTTATCCTGTTCATGGTGGTGTTGCTGGTCCTTCCGCAGGGGCTTTCCGGGATGTTTCGGCGATGAGAAAATTATCCTTCGTCTCCGGTGCGGTCTGCCTCCTCCTGGTGATCGGGCTTCCTTTCTTTGCATCCGATTATCTCGTCGGGTTCTTCTTCAGCACGTTCATCCTCGTGGCCGTGGCCTACGGGTGGAACCTGATCTCCGGGTACACCGGCTACCTCTCGTTCGGACAGATCTCCTTCTTCGGCCTCGGCGCCTACACGATGGCGATCGCGGTCTTCCGGCTCCACTGGCCATGGCCCCTCGGCGTGCTGGCCGGCGGGTTGCTGGCCGTGGTCCTTGCCGCCCCCCTCGGCTGGCTGATGCTCCGGCTCCGGGGCCCCTACTTCGCCCTGGGAATGCTCGGATTCGTCCAGGTGCTCTCCATGGTCGCATCGGCCGCATCTTCGATCACGGGCGGAGGGGAGGGGCTCTACCTGCCGCCCACCGCCAGCCTGCGCCCTCTCTATTACGTGGCGGCGGCCCTGGTCGCCGCCGGGATCGGGACTACCTGGGCGGTCGAGCGCTCCGCGTTCGGGCTGCGGCTGCAGGCGATCCGGGAGGACGAGCTGGCCGCCGATGCAATGGGGGTCGAAACCACCCGCGTCAAGCTCGCCGCCTTCATGCTTTCCTCCGTATTCCCCGCGGTGGCCGGGGGGCTCTACGCCTGGCGGCTCAGCTACATTGACCCGGCATCGGCGTTTCCCGGAAACTACGAGATACAGTCGATCCTCATGACCATCTTCGGCGGTGCAGGGACGATCCTGGGCCCGCTGCTGGGAGGGGTGGCCCTCTCCGTCATGGTCGAGGTGATCTGGGCAAGGTTCGCCGAGCTGCACCTGCTCCTGGTCGGTTCGCTGATCATCCTGGTCCTTCTGTTCATGCCGGAAGGGATGATCCCGCTGGTCCAGCGAACCGTCGCGAGGCACCGGGGGCGGATCGCCAAGTCCGCCGCGGGGGAGGGGGCCTGATGTCCACGCTACTCGAGGTACGGTCCTTGACCAAGTCGTTCGGAGGGCTGCGCGCGGTAGACGGGGTCTCCTTCAAGGTGGAGGAGGGGATGATCCTCAGCATCATCGGGCCCAACGGGGCGGGGAAGACGACGCTTTTCAACCTCATCACCGGGGCCATGACCGCCGATTCGGGAGATATCCTTTTCGAGGGACGGTCGATAAAGGGAATGAAGCCCAACCGGACCGCCCGTCTGGGGATCGGACGCACCTTCCAGATCGTTCGACCTTTCCCCCACCTCACCACGCTGGACAACGTGACGCTTGCGGCGCTTGTCAAGGCGAGAACCCGCCGGGAGGCCCAACGGCGCGCCGCGGAGATCCTGGAGATCACGCGCCTGTCGCCCTTTTCGGGCGTGGACGCCCGCAACCTGACGCTGGCCCGGCGAAAGCGCTTGGAGATCGCCCGCGCCATGGCCCTTTCGCCCCGGATCATCCTGCTGGACGAGGTGATGGCCGGCCTCACGCCGACCGAGGTGGACGAGACGATCGCCCTGATCAAGAGCCTGACCACGATGGGGATCTCGGCCGTTGCAGGCGTCGAGCACGTGATGCAGGCCGTTCGGAAGATCTCGGACCGGATCGTGGTGCTCAACTTCGGGCGATGGCTGGCCGAGGGGCCTCCCGGCGAGGTCATGCGCAACCCCGAGGTGATCCGGGCGTACCTCGGGAGCCATTACGCGGAAAGCGGGGATGCCCCATGACGGCCGAACTCATCCTGCGGGTGCGCAACCTGGCGGCTTTCCACGGCGACGTGCAGGCCCTGTGGGACGTCAGCTTCGAAGCGTACCCCGGGGAGCTCGTGGTCCTCCTGGGCGCCAACGGCGGCGGAAAGACCACCACGATCCGCGCGATCTCCGGCATGCTCCGCCCGGCCGGGGGTTCGGTGGAGTTCAAGGGTGCGCCGATCCACGGTTTGCCCTCCCGTCAGATCGTGGCGAAGGGGATCGGGCACGTGCCGGAAGGGCGCGCCCTCTTCCCGCAGATGACCGTGCGGGAAAACCTGATCATGGGCGCCTACCTGCCGGGGCCCCGCCGGCGGCGGCGGGAAAACCTGGAAAAGGTCTTCTCCTTTTTCCCGGTGCTGAAGGCACGCCATCGACAGCTGGCGGGGACGCTGTCGGGGGGCGAGCAGCAGATGTGCGCCATCGGGCGCGGGCTCATGACCGAGCCGTCGCTGCTCATGCTGGACGAACCGTCCCTGGGGCTGGCGCCTCTCTTGGTCGAGGAGATCTTCCGCATCATCGCGAACATCCGGAAGGAGGGCGTCACGGTCCTGCTGGTCGAGCAGCACGTGGAGCGGGCGCTGGAGGTGGCGGACCACGCGTTCATCCTCGCCGACGGCCGGACCGTGGGGAGAGGCACCGGGTCGGAACTGTTGGCCAACCCCGAAGTCCGAAATGCCTACCTGAGCGTCTGACGGAGCGAACCATCCCTATCGAGGAGGAACCATGGATTGCTTCAATTGCGCGAAATGCCCTGCGATCGAAAAGATCTGCCGTCTTCCGGACGGAAAGGGGCCGGAATGGTGCCCAACGAAGAACCGGGAAGAT
>CAAGKR010357546.1_pt1 | contig 19658 bp, 19 predicted proteins | sample 2556971 | NCBI WGS metagenome assembly CAAGKR01 (sample SAMEA5207829, study PRJEB30636) | soil metagenome | biome: forest; feature: boreal; material: soil | place: USA | collected 2011-09 | depth 1 m | reverse complement strand
GCCGCGGAGTGGGCTGAGTGGGGCGTCACCGTGAACTGCATTGCGCCGACGACGATCCTCACAGAGACGAGAGCGCATCTTTTTCCGACAGAGGAATCTAAAGCGCGACGCATCTCGGAGATTCCACTCGGCAGGCTGAGTGTAACCGAGGACATCGTGCCAGCGATCTTGTTCTTGGCGGGGCGTGCGGGGGCGTTCGTGACCGGGCATACGCTCTATGTAGATGGGGGGTTCACGCTAAGGTGACCAAGATCGTCGCCGCATTCGACCACCGATTCCCCAATCTTGATGCCGAACGTGCAGTCCTTGACCCGCTGGGCGCGACCGTGCTCGACTTAAATGGATTGGAGGACGAAGACGTACTGTCGAAGGCCGCCAACGCCGATGCAGTAATGATTGGTCCGAGGTTCCAGCTGGATTCTTCGCGGCTCCAGATCCTGAAGCAGTGCCGATTGGTTGTCCGATATGGCGTTGGCGTGGACAATGTGGACCTGGCCGCGGCTGAGCGAGCGGGGATCGAGGTTGCATACGTCCCTGACTACTGTGTTGAAGAGGTCTCGAATCACGCATTGGCAATGATGCTCGCCCTGCATCGACAGCTGCTCCACTTTGACCATCTGGTCAGGGCTGGTCGTTGGAGTATGAAGGGCGTATTCATCCCGAGGCTGTCGGGCTGCGTACTTGGCGTTATCGGCTATGGGCGCATTGGACGAGAAGTCGCGAGGAAAGCAATGGCTTTCGGCATTCGGACAAGTGTCGCGGACCCGTATGTCGATGCGGAGGCGGTACGCACTACCGGCGCCGAGCCGGTGCCACTGGCTCGGCTTCTACAGGTAGCGGACATTGTCAGCCTGCACACCTCGTTAACTGCCACTACACGCACGCTCCTGGATCGCAAGGCAATATACGGCCTAAAACGCGGAGCATTACTAGTCAACGTTGCCCGAGCGGGGCTGGTCGATGAGTCAGCACTCGCGGAAGCGTTACGGGAAGGGCACATTGGAGGAGCGGCGGTCGATGTAACACAGACAGAGCCGCCAAACCCGGATTCGCCGCTCTTTGGGGCTCCCAACCTGCTTATTACGCCCCACATTGCATGGTATTCGGAGGGTGCGCGCGCCGAACTTCAGACGAAGGCCGCTGAGGAGGTGGCGCGTATGCTTCGGGGTGAACCGGTGAAGTTCAGTGCATTGCGGCAATGAAAGTTGCATGACGCATTCGAGCCATACGCAGAATTGCTCGACAACGCAATTCGCCGCCGAAGCGTGGTCGGTTGGCAGCTTGACCCTATGTGGCGGTTCGGCCACCGTCGACCGGAATGACGGCGCCCGTCATGTAACTGGAGCCCGCGCCAGCCAAGAATAGTGCGACGGCGGCTACCTCCTCGGGATGCCCCGCACGCTTCATTATTGCCGCTCGCTCAACCGTTGCCCAGTCCGGCGCACCGGAATGCTGTCCAAGGAAAGCTCGTGGCATCGGGGTGTCAATTAGGCCCGGTGCGATGCAGTTCACTCGGATTCCGCGATCTCCAAGCTCCACGGCGAGGGAGCGCGTCAGGCTAATCAGGGCAGCCTTGGAAGCCGAATAGACAGACATGTTCGGGCGCGCAAGTATTGCATTAGCGCTTGCGATATTGATGATTGATGAACCCCTTGGCATCAAAGGTACAAGTCGCTGCGTGAGAAAGTAGATGCTGCGGAAGTTTGTCGTTACCTGTTGGTCGAAGTCATCCGGGCTCGTCTCCATAAACGAATTCCCGATGAGCACGCTGTGATTGTTGTAGAGGACATTGACTATGCCACGACTGAAACGATCGACTGCCTCGACCACTGTCTCGACTCCTGATGGCGTCGCCAGGTCGGCCTGAATGTAGTGGAGGTTGGGATCTGCGCTGATGGGCGACTGTGCGACCCTGTCAACGGCGATGACGCGAGCACCATGCGCAAGGAACAGGGAGCAGGCCGCGGCGCCCTGGCCGCCGGCGGCGCCAGTAATCACTACTACTAGGCCATCGACGCCTTCGGGCAACATCTCCGCACCCCTCCTAGCTTAGTAAACTGGCCTGAGGTAAATTGGGCCGAGCGCGACTCGCGGACTGAGTGGGACCGGACCGCTTACTACCTGAAGAGCAGAGGCGGCCTCGCCTCGTAGCGCCTGGTGCTGGCGGGCGCTGGACAGTACTCGGCGGTAAAAGCCCGGTCAAATCGCAGCCACACCCCCATCAACCTCGATCGTCGCGCCGGTCACCCATCCGGCAGCTGATGACGCGAGGTACACGGCAGCGCCTGCCACATCATCGGGCCCACCAAGGCGACCCATCGCAATGTGGTCCCCAAGCCAAGTTCTGTCCTCTGGCGTGCGTAGCGGGGCGGTCCGCGCTGTATCGATATAGCCTGGGACGACCGCATTGACACGCACGCTCGGGGCCCACTCAGTCGCCATCGTCAGCGTCAGGTTTGCGACTGCGGCCTTGGACGCTGAGTAGAACCCGAGGCCGCGTCTTGGGTGGCGCACGACAATAGAGGAAACGTTCACAATGCTGCCAGATCCGCGCGTAAGCATTCCTGGAACGATGGTCCAGCAGCAATTCATCATGCTCGTTACATTCTGCCGGATAACGCCCAGCAACTCTGCCTCAGTCATGTCGAGTAGTAATCCTGCTCGGAAAGTATCGTCGAAACTTCCACCCACATTGTTCACCAATATATCGACTGGTCCAAACGTGCTCGTTGCGGCGTCAACCAGCGACTGCACTTGAGTGCGGTCGGTGACGTCGCATGCGACTCCAGTTACGGCGACCCCAAGACCTTTCAGCTCATCGACGGCCGCTTCGACCAAATCATTACGCCTGGCGGCTACGACTACCGACGCTCCGGCCACACCAAGAGCGCGAGCAGTTGCGAGCCCAATTCCTTGGCTGCCGCCGGTTACGACTGCGACCCGACCGTCAAGACTGAATAGACTCACCTTGCGTTGCGCCCGTGCGCACAGCTGTTCGCGAATTGAGACTTCGCCATTGTTGACACATCCGATAGTCGCTGTGACACTGCGGCATTTCGGTTCACATCCGAATCGCCTTCGTCACCGGCGAACCGTGCTGCCCCGGCTGGGCGTACCCCATTGACCGGTTTCGGTACGGATCCCCTGCGACCACGATCCCGATGTCGTCGGGCCAACAAAACGCCGGGAGCAGTTCGTCGGGGGAATCATATGCATAGTGCTCGGGGATCCGACCTTCTGCAGCTAAGTCTCGAAGACTAAACTGCGTTGCGCCATTAGCCCAGGCGAGGCGTTCGAGAGACTCCGCAGTAACCAAGATATGCTCGGACAGGTACCGCCGCACGTCCTGTTTGGTCCATCCGTCCCGCGCCAGCACCTTCGCGATACTAGGGCTGAGCACCAGCAATGGATGAATCTCTCCCCAGTAAAAGCCGCACCACGCCCATTGCGACCAGGTGCCCAACCCGATAGCCTCGGAAATCGTACGCATATGGTCAAGCGCATGATCTCCAGCACTGGCTACTGCCGTACTTGCGCCAACCGTGCCCTGAACTGTCACGACACTCTGATCGGACGGATGCCCACGGTCGTTGCCGAATGATGGCCAGTCCAATTCAGCAATGGCGTCTGGAGCTTCCGCCAATACGACATTGAAGTTCACTCCAAACGTCGCCATATCGTAAGAGCCGGGCGGAATACGTAGGCCGGCGACATTTCGCATATAGAGTCGGAGGAAGCGGCCGACGCTACTGTTCGCATGTCGGCCTATCCGCGTCACTCCCCGGCCAGCATTGAAGTCAAATTCCTTAACCGCAGGGCCGCTGAGAATGACTAAAGGTTCCCATCCTGCCGTACTGCCGGCGTCTTCGAGATTGAATACCGGATCAGCGATAGCCTGAACGATGGCAACCAGGATAGGCATGTGTTCCGGACGGCATCCGGCCATAACGCCATTCGTAGCCACGCTCCAGACGGACGCCTCTTGTTTCCCCGGCGGAAGCACGCCTAGGACGTCATGTGCAGCCAGATCGGTGAAGTGGAGGAACCGTTCTATTCTGTCCACCGTCGGAGGGACTATCGGCAGCCCATCCGTCCACAACCGCTTGTGAAAGGTGTCGTTGACTTCTTCTAACGTTCCCCGAGCTACAATCCGTCGTGGCGCGAAGGTCGTTCGCTCCGTCACCTGAGCAGTGGCAGGTATCTCACGCTTCTCAGCGAGCCCACGAACTACTTGCTCTACTAGTGCGGCAGTAACCTCGCGAACAGCGCCTTCAGTCTCTGTCATTATGACGTCTGGGTATTCGGCGATAGCGAGAGAGGAAACGCCGAGTGTCTGTGCCGTCATCCGCGCATCGTTAACAAATCCGCGGGCAACCACAGCCACACTTCGCACCCCGACGCTTTCGGCAGCGGCGCTGGCCCGCACAACTGCGGGCGTGCAACTCCCTCAACCGCCGACGCCGGCGAGCAAGGCGTCGCATCCGTACTCCTTGAGGAGTCGCGGGAGAGCAGCGAGAACCTGAGGTTCGTTCGGGCCATGGATGTTGCCGAAGTGCGAATAGTCGATGAACTTCAGGGTGGCCTCTCGCTCCTCGAGGCCTTGCTGTATCAGCGCAAACAACTCGGGACCTCTGAAGAACCAGTTCCACACCTGGCAAATCGTCTTGCCGGCCAGATCTTCCAATGGCAGGCTCCGAAGCTCGAGTGCCGCTACGCGCCTTCCCTCCGGCGGCACCGCTTTGTATATTGGTTCGGCATTCGTACGCCTCGTCTTGATTAGCCTCTACCTCGTGTGTGATCCATGTTAGCCCTGGTTCGCGGAGTTCGCTTTCGGAGCAGGATGCGCAACTGAACGCGCTCCGATTTTAGCAGATCGTATATATATAATCTCTCCCTGCACTCCGGAGTGGTGGTGTGGAGCGGCAAAAGTCAGTCCGGTTCAAGCTGCTCTCTGATAGGACATGGTGGAAGCCGCCTATGAGTCCGGCCGAAAAGCTGGCTTGCTGCCGTAGACGTAGTTGCCCAGGCGCGGGCGATCCCGGTCGTTGACCTCAGCATCGGCGAGCCAGCCGAGGCTGGCCACGCCCCACAGCGCGATGTCGGCGAGCGCCAGCTCGATGTAGGCGCCGCGCCCGGTGCGGTCTCGCTCGCGCAGGGCGGCGAGTACGCCGTTGGCTGCGGCCGCGCCGCACAGCAGGTCCCACGCGGGCAGGACGTGGTTCACCGGCGCACTGGCCTCCGGCCCGGTCAGGTCCGGGACGCCGACGGCCGCGTTGACCGTGTAGTCCACCGCAGGCCGGCCGTCGGGGTGGCCCTGGACGTGCACGTGCACCAGGTCGGGACGGCGCGCCGAGAGCGCCTCGTAGGACAGCCACTGCTGGCCGACGGTGTTGTCCACGAAGACACCGGCGTCGGGACCGGGGGCGGTCGCCAGCGCCGCCACCAGCTCGCGTCCTTGCGGCGAGCGCCAGTCCACGGTCACCGACCGCTTGCCCTTGTTGAGCGCAGTCCAGTACAGGCTGGTGCCGCCGGGCGCTAGGGGCCAGCGGCCGACGTCGTTGCCGCCGCCCAGCGGGTCGATGCGGATGACGTCGGCGCCGAGCTGGCCGAGGGTCAGGCCGCTCGAGGGGCCGGCGACGAAGCTCACGCACTCCACGACCCGTAGGCCGGCGAGGGGCCGGCGAGGACCGGCCTGCGGCTCGTCGCGGGGGCGGGGCGGGTCGAACGAGGGGGTGGGCATCTACTCTCTTCCGGTGCGGAGGGGGGTCTGCGGCGCCCCAGCGAAGAAGGGGAGTTCGCGCGGGGCGCCGCCCGGCTCTCAGCGGCGTCGCGGCCGTGGCCGTTCAGCGCGCAGGCCAGGTGTTCCTCGTCGAGGTAGGTGTCGAGGGACAGGTGGCCCCCGCGGTGCAGTGGGGACTTGGTCAGGGCGATGCTGTCGGCGGGTCCGGCGGCGAGGTGTCCCGCGACTTCGAGGGAGTCGGGCAGCGCCTGGCCAGGGTCCGCGAGGTGGGTGACGAGGCCGAGCGTGTGCGCCTCCTCCGCCGGCAGCCGCTCGCCGAGCAGCAGCAGCCGGGCCGCTCGCTGCTGCCCGAGCCGCCGCGGCAGGGACCAGCCGAGGCCGGCGTCGGCGACGAGGGCGCGCTGGGCGAAGGGGGCGGCGAAGGGGGCGGCGAAGAAGGCGTCCCGGCTGGCGACCACGAGGTCGCACGCGAGGACGAGCCCCCAGGGCCGCGCCGAGCGCGAAGCCCTCCACCGACGCGATGACGGGTGCGCGGCAGGCCACGATGCCGCGCACCGCCCGCTGTGCGAGGCGGACCCGCGCGGCCGTCCCGGTGACACGTCCTCCGACGGCGCCCATGGTCTTCACGTCGCCGCCGGCAGAGAAGCGCTCGTCACCACCAGTGAGGACCGCGGCGCGGACCTCGTCGCGGTCGAGATGGACGAAGGCGTCGGCCAGCGCCTGCCAGGCGTCCCAGTCCAGCGCGTTGCAGACCTCGGGCCGGTCGATGGTCACGACCGCGACCCCGTCGTCGCCGAGGGTGCTGGTGATGCCGCTCATCAGCCGGTCGCCCGCTGGTTGAAGCGCCGGCCCGTGACCTGCTCGGCGATCATGTTGCGCAGGATCTCCGAGGTACCGCCGCCGAGCGCCATGCCGCGGACGTCGCGGAAGTAGCGCTCCAGCGGCCGGGCGCGGACGTAGCCCTGGTGACCGTTCACCTGGATCGCCTCGTTGGTCACCCACTGCGACATCTCGTTGGCGACCAGCTTGGCCATGGCGGTCTCCCGCAGCGCCGGGAAGCCGTCGACCGAGCTGGCGGCCGCCCGCCAGAGCATCAGGCGGGCGCCCTCGATGCGTACGGCCATGTCGGCGAGCTTCCAGTTGAGGCCCTGGAACTCCACGATCGGCCAGCCGAACTGCTGCCGCTCCGAGGCGTAGGCGACGGCGTCGTCGAGCGCCGCCTGCGCGACCCCGATGCACATCGCGGCGTTGCCGCAGCGCTCCGGGTTGGACTGCTTGAGCAGCAGCTGCGCTCCGGCGGTCGACTCGGGTACGGGCTGCACCCGCACGTCCTCGTCGGCCACCCGCACGTCCTCGTCGGCCACCCGCACGTCCTCGAAGACGAGCGTCGCCTCGGCCACGCCACGCCCGCCCATCTTCGGTGGACGCCGGCGACGGTGAACCCGGGCTGACAGCGGTGGACGACCACCGCGCCGATGCCCTTGGCACCAGCGGTCCCTGCTGACCGGCAGAAGACCAGGAAGCTGTCGGCCCGGTCGCCGCCAGTGATGTCGCACTTCGTGCCGCTGAGCAGCAGACCTCCGTGCTGGCCACGGCGCAGCTCGGTCACCAGCTCGGTGCCGGACGAGCCCGCGCCCGGCTCGGTCATCGCGATGGCGCAGTAGCGCTCACCGGTGGCGACACCGGGCAGCAGCCGCTGCTTCTGCTCGTCGGTGCCGAGCACGGCGATGGCCCGCGGCGGCCCGTTGAGGAACATCTGGGCGACAGGGCAGTGCCCATGCACCCGCGGGCGAGCTCCTCGAGGACCAGGCAGGCCTCGAAGACGCCGTTGCCGGCGGCACCGAACTCCTCGGGCACTGTGAGTCCGAGCAGGCCGGAGGCGCGCAGCGCGGCATACGACGACTCGGGGAACGTCTCGTGCTCGTCCCAAGAAGGCGGCCTCGGGCTTGACCGCAGCCGCGACCTCGAGCACCGTCCCGGTCATGTAGCTGGACAGGTCGCTAGCCAGGAACAGCACGACCTTGGCGATCTCCTCGGGCTCTCCGGCGCGGCCCATCGGGATCTCGTTCAGCTTCTGCTGCCAGATGTCCTCGCGCAGCGCCTCGGTCATGGCCGTGCGGATCAGCCCGGGCTGGACCGCGTTAACGCGGATGCCCAGGTGGGCGAGCTCCTTGGCGGTGGCCTTGGTGAGACCGACGAGGCCGGCCTTGGCCGCGCTGTAGTTGGACTGCCCGACCATGCCAACCTTGCCCGAGATCGAGGAGATGTTGACGATCGCACCGCTGTTCTGCTCGCGCATCACAGCGGCCGCGGCCTGGCTGACGAGGAACGCACCCTTCAGGTGCACGTCCAGGACGGCGTCCCACTGGTCCAGGTCCATCTTGCGCAGCGTCGCATCCCGGGTGATGCCGGCGTTGTTGACCGCGATGTCCACCGAGCCAAGGTCCTGGCAGGCATGCACGGCGGCCTTCACCGCCTCGGGGTCGCGGACGTCGCAGCGAACGGCGACGCCCTTGGTCGGCAGTTGGGCGACGACGGCCTCGGCGGCGGCCAAGTCGACGTCGGCGACGACGACGCCCGCGCCCTCGGCGGCGAGCCTACGGGCGATCTGCAGCCCGATGCCGTTGGCGCCGCCGGTGACGATGGCGTTCTTGCCCTCGAGCAGGCTCATGCCGACACCTCGCGGCCAGCAGGCGCAAGCCGGACCATCACCCCGATGGTGCCCTGCTGGACCAGCTGGTCGTCCTGGTTGAGCAGGCTGAAGCGGCGGTTGACGATGCCGCGGTCGCCCTTGCTGGTCAGGCGCTTGTCGACGATCTCCATCTCGCCGCGCAGGGTGTCGCCGACGAAGATCGGGCCCTCGAAGCGCCAGCCGTCGATGCCGAGCATGGCGATCGCCGACTCGTGGAACCAGCCGGCGCGGTCCATGAGCCCGGTCAGCATCGACAGGCCGAACAGCCCCTGCACGACGCGCTTGCCGTAGAAGCCGCTCTTGGCGAACTCCTCGTCGGAGTGGATCGGGTTCCAGTCGCCGGACAGCATCGTGAAGGTCACGAGGTCGGTCTCGGTGACCGTGCGGGCAGGGGTCCGGTAGACCCGACCCACCTCAAGGTCGTCGTAAAACAGGCTGCTCAAAGCGCTTCCTTCCTGGGGTTTCACAGGGTTGCTCCGGTCCCGAGCAGGGCCGTCACCTCGCTGGACATCACGCCTCCGTTGCCGTGCACGAGCGCGACGTCCGCACGCTGCTGGCGCGCACCCGCCTGACCGCGTAACTGGCAGACGGCTTCGGCGACCGCGAAGATCCCGTACATGCCGGGGTGGCAGTAGAACAGCCCGCCGCCGTTGGTGTTGACGGGCAGCGATCCGCCCGGGGCGATCGCGCCGGAGGCGACGAGCCCACCGCCTTCGCCCTTGGCGCAGACGCCGAGGTCCTCGAGGAACAGCACCGTGTTGATGGTGAAGGCGTCGTAGAGCTCGAAGACGTCAACGTCCGAGGCGGCCAGGCCGGCCTGCGCGTAGGCACGCGCCCCGGACTCGGTGGCGGCGGTGACCGTCAGGTCGGCCATCGCCGTGATGTTGCGGTGCCACTGGGCCTCGCCGTAGCCGAGCAGGTGGACCGGCGGCTGTCGCAGGTCCTCGGCCTCGGATTTCGTCACGAGCAGGACACCCGCGCCGACGGTGACGAGGCGGCAGTCACGGACGGTCAGCGGAGAGGAGACGACCCGCGAGGCCAGCACGTCTTCGACGCTGAGCGGGTCCTGGGCTAAGGCGCCTGGGGTGAGCTGCGCCCACTGAGCGCGCGGCCACGGCCACCGCGGCGAGCTGCTCGCGCGTGGTGCCGTACTGGTGCATGTGGCGGGCCGCCGCGAGGGCGTACATGGTCACCGAATAGCGCGGCCGGAACGGCGTCTCGTAGCGCGACCTCTCGTTGCCCGAGACCAGCCGCCCGGAGTCCGACAGCTGCGTGCTGCCGTAGACGATGAGCGCGACCTCGCACATGCCGGCGGAGATGGCCGTAGCGGCGTGGCCGAGGTGGGCGACAAAGGAGCTGCCGCCCAGGGACGTGGTGTCGGTGTAGCGCGGCCGCAGACCGAGGTACTCGCCGACGCTCAGCCCGGGCAGCTGGTGGTAGGCCGACGCGGCGAACAGGCCGTCGACGTCGGACAGGCGCAGGCCGGCGTCGTCGAGGGCCGTGCGTGCCGCGCGGGCGATGAGGTCGAGCGGCGTGTTGCCTGGGGCGGCCCGGCCCACGCCGGCCTCGCCGACGCCGACGATGGCTGCGCTGCCGCGAGGGAAGGTCACGGCGCCGCCGGGACGAAGACGAGCAGCGGCTCGGCCGCCGGGTCCTCGGGCTGCTCGACCTGCGCGGCGACCCGCTGACCGATCGCCGCGGTGACGCCGCGCACGGTGCTCATGAGCCGGAAGCCCTCGTCGAGGTCGACGATCACCACGTCGTAGGGCGCGCCGTCGCGCGGCGCGATGGTGCTGGCGGAGTAGACCTCGCCAACTCCGGCGCTGGTCTCCCAGCGGAGGTCGCCGCTGCCGGAGGCAGGGCAGAGCACCCGCGGGTAGAAGACAACAGTGCCGCACGACGCACAGCGGTAGAAGTCGACCCGTCCCTGGCGAAGGCCCTCGACGTAGCGCAGGTGCGGGCCGGGAGCATCGGTCGGGAGCGCGTCAGCCACCTGCGACCTCCATCACCAGCCGCCCGTTGGTACGGCCGCCCTCCATGCGCTCGTGGATCTCGCGCCCTCGCTCAAGCGGGATCGTCTCGCTGACGTCGGCGTGCAGCCGGCCTTCGGACACTGCCGCGAGCAGGGTGGCCATCTCGCCGCTGCTGCAGGACTTCGTGCCCAACAGGCTGATCTCCTTGAGGATCAGGTAGGCGGGCGGGATCGAGACCTCCTTGCCCTCGACGTTGCCCAGCACAACCACGCGCCCGCCGGGGCGGACGGCGTGCAGCGACTCGCGCAGGGTGGGCGTGCCAACGACATCGATGACGAGGTCGGCCGGGCCGCCGAGGAGCCCCTTCAACTCCCGGGCGAACGTGCGCTGCGGGCTGACGATGACGTCGTGGGCGCCCGCCTTGCGGACGTGCTCGGCCTTCTCCGGGCTAGACACGACGCCGACCACGTGGCCACCCAGCATCCGGGCGATCTCGATCGCGTGCAGGCCGACTCCGCCGCTGGCGCCCGTGATGACGACACACTGCCCGTCCTGGAGCTCACCCCGCGTCGCCAGTGCGTGGTAGGCCGTGCCCAGGGTGCAGGTGGCGATCGCGGCCTCGGCGAGCGACACGTGATCGGGCACCGAGATGGTCACCCGCACGTCGACGACGACGAGCTGCGCGTAGCCGCCGTCGTAGTCCTCGCCGAGGAAGGTCGCCCGCATCCCGGTGCACAGCGCGTCATTGCCACTCTGGCACTGCGCGCAGGTGCCGCACCCAGTGTAGATCATCGTCATCACGCGGTCGCCGGGGGCGAAGGCGTCGACCCCGTCGCCCACGGCCGCGACCCGGCCGCTCACCTGATGGCCAAGAGTCAGCGGCAGGTCGATCTTGGGGAAGGCCCCGGCGCGGGTGAGCAGGTCGTGCCGGCAGACGCCGCAGTAGGCCACCTCGATGAGCACCTGCCTGGGGCCGGCGCTCGGCACCGGAATCTCCTCGAGGCCGAGCACCTCCGGGCCGCCGAACCGGTGCATTCGCAGGGCCCGCATGGTCAGGGTCACGCGCTGATCTCCCCGTCTGCGAGCAGGTCTGCGGCCATCTCGCGGAGCCGGACCCGCTGGATCTTGTCGCCGTTGGCGCTGCGGGTCATCGGGAACCCGTCCACGACCGCAATGCGGCGCGGCACCTTGAAGCGGGCCAGGTCGGCGCGGCACTGCTGCAGGAGCGCGGCCTCGTCGAGGCCATCGCCTATGACGAAGGCGACAGCCACATCGCCGCCGTCCTGGCTGACGCCGACGACTTGGGCGGCCGTCACACCGGGCAGGCTCTCGAGGTAGCCCTCGATCTCCGTCGGCCCCACGAGGAAGCCGCCGAGCCGCAGAGCGTCGCCGAGCCGAGTGAGGTAGACGATGTCGCGGCCCTGGCCGAGCCGGCCGCGGTCGCCGCTGCGGAACCATCCATCCTCGGTGCGGCTCTTGGCGGTCAGGTCAGGACGGCCCAGGTAGCCGACGGTGACGTTGGGCCCCGAGATCTCGATCTCCCCCTCGACGCCGGGGCCAACGAGCTCGCCGGTCCCCAGGTCCCGCACGCGCACGCGCGTCCGGTCGGAGACGGGCACGCCTCCGCCGACGCTCCAGCGGTCGACGCCACTGCCCTCGGCCGGGTAGCACATGAGCGCCTGCACTTCGCTGGAGCCGTAGGTCTGGAAGAGCTTCTTGCCCAGGGCGGCGCCGGCGTCGACCAGGGACCGGGCGCCGCCGCCGAAACTGGCGAACCCGGCCTCCCGCCAGCTCGCGATCCGCTCGGCCGGCTGGGCGGCGGCGAGGATGCGCCGCAGCATCTCGTCGGCGCCGTTGGTGTGGGTGACCCGGTGCTGCTCGATGAGCGCGACCGCGTCGTCGGCGTCGAACGCCGCCTGCACGACCAGCGGCCGGGCTGCGGCCATCGCAGCGGTGAGCGTGTTGAAGCCGAAGACCCCGCAGAACGGGAGCATGCCGAGCACCACCGTGTCGGGCGCGGTGTAGCCGAAGGATCTCGCGACCGCCTCGGCGTGGCTGAGGAGAGCGTCCTGGCACTGCAGCACCAGCTTCGGGGCCGACGTGGTCCCAGACGAGGAGAAGGCGTTGCTCGGCAGCTCGGGGTCGGCCGCCGACGTGGTCATTGCCGGGTGGTGCAGCAGCGCGTCGTACGAGCTGGCACGTGACCGCAGCGGCGCGGGCACCGCCTCGGTGTCGTCCTGCCCCACGAGCACTAGGTGGCGCAGCGAGTCGGGCACGGTGTCGGCGATCTGCCCGAGCATGCCGAGGAAGTCGATGCCCTTGAAGGTCGGCCAGGCCACGAGCACGGTGGCCTGCGACTGCGCGAGCAGCTGGCCGACGTCGTGCGAGCGCAGCTTGGAGTTGACCCCGAGGGCGATCGCACCGAGCCGGGCGATGGCGAACTCCAGCTCCACCCAGGCCAGCGAGTTGGGCAGCCAGACGGCCACGACGTCGCCGCGGCCGACGCCGAGGTCGGCGAGGCCGGTGGCGATCCGGGCCGAGGCGTCGGCGAGCTGGGCGAACGTGCGGCGGCCGTCGCCGTCGATGACGGCGACGGCGTCGCCGTGGTCACAGGCCAAGCGCTCCAGCAGCTCCGGCAAGGTGGCGTTCACAGCAGCAGCCAGATGCCGTCCTGCGTCACCTCGGCGACGGCGCGGTCGAGCACGACCTGACCGCGGTTGACCACCACGACGCGGTGGGCGACCTGCAGGACCTTCCCGATGTTCTGCTCGACGAGGACGACGGTCATCCCGAAGTCCCGGTTGACCTGCGTCGTCACCTCCATCACCCGCGCGACAAGGTTCGGCTGCAGGCCGGCGGAGGGCTCGTCGAGCATGAGCAGGCCGGGGTCGGACATGAGGGCGATGGAGATGGCGACCATCTGCCTCTGCCCGCCGCTCATCGTGTCGACCAGCTGCTGCTGGCGGTCCTTGAGGACGGGGAACAGCTCGAAGATTTCGTCGTAGCCGATCCGGCTGCCCGCGCGGTGGCCGAAGGCGAGGTTGTCGGCGACCGAGAGGTTCTCGAAGTAGCCGCGCTGCTGCGGCACCAGGCAGACGCCGCCACGGACGATGGCCGGCGTCTGCTTCCTAGTGATGTCCTCGCCGGCGAAGCGAATGGCGCCGCGCTTGACCGGGGTCAGCCCCATGACGGCGCGTAGCAGCGTGGACTTGCCGGCGCCGTTATGGCCGAACAGGGCGAGGAACTGCCCCTTGGGCACCTCCAGCGAGATGCCGCGCAGCACCGGCTGGCTGGCGACGTCGGCCCGCACGTCCTCGAGGCTCAGCACGGCGGGTGCCCGCTCAAGCACCGAAGTAGACATTGCGCAGCTCCTCATTCTCCATCAGGCGGTCGGGCGTGTCGATGGCCAGGATCTCGCCGCTGCTGAGGAACACCGCGCGGTCGCAGAGCTCGCGCACCAGCAGCATGTTGTGCTCCACCAAAAGCACCGTGTGGCCCTCGTCGAGCAGGCGGCGCAGCACCTGGCAGAAGGAGTCCAGCGAGGACTCGTCGAGGCCGGACGTGGGTTCGTCGAGCAGCAGCATCCGGGCGCCGGTGGCCAGCAGCCGGGCGATGGACAGCAGCTTCTGCTCGCCGTAGGAGAGCCCGGCGGCCTGCTGCTGCCGGACCGCCAGCGGCAGCCCTACGTAGTCCAGGCATTCGTGGGCCCAGGCGATCGTCTCCTGCTCGCGCTTGCGGACGTGGGCTGGCCGTACGAAGACATTGCGCATCCGCTCGCCAGACTGGTCCTGGACGGCGACGGCCACGTTGTCGAGCACCGTCAGGCGCGGGAGCAGCCGCACGTCCTGGAAGGTGCGGGCCATCCCCAGCCCTATCCGCTGCTGCGGCGAGAGCGACGTGATGTCCGTGCCGTCGTAGCGGACCGTCCCGGAATCGACCGGGATGGTGCCGGTGATCATGTTGAACAGGGTGGTCTTGCCGGCGCCGTTGGGGCCGACGAGGCCGGTGACCTGCCCGACTGGCACCCCGAAGCTCGCCTCCTTGACGGCGTGCAAGCCGCCGAAGCGCTTGGACGCGGCGGTGACCTCAAGCAGCACTGGGGGCCACCTCCTCCGTCGTCTGCCGGCGTGTGCTTCGGGAGGCCTTGACCCGCAGCGGCTGGCCGAGCAGGCCTTGCGGGCGCAGGAACATCAGGGCGATGAGCAGGAGGCCGAACAGGACCTGCTGCAGCGGGCCGGCGACGGAATCTGCGAGGTTGAGCTCCTTGAGGCCTTCGGGCAGGAGCACGATCACGGCGGCGCCGATGACGGTCCCGGGCACGGACGTCATGCCGCCTACCACGACCATCGTGATGATCGACACCGAGGCCGCGACCTCGAAGGCGTCGGGGCTCAGGTACATCAGGTAGTCGGCGTAGAGGACGCCTGCCAGGCCGGCGAAGGCACCCGCCAGCACGGTGACGCTCATCTTGGTGAGGCGGACCGGCTTGCCGAGCGTCGCCGCGACGAGCTCGTCATCGCGGACGACGTGGAGCATGCGGCCGTAGGGCGAGCGGACCAGCCAGGCCGAGACGCCGATGACGACGAGCGCCACGGCGACGCAGAGCCCGAGGAACGCCTCGTCTGAGCTGAAGTCCATCCCGCCGACGACGGGCCGCAGCACGCCCGGGATGCCGCCCGTCCCGCCTGTCACCGAGTGCCAGTTGTGGAAGACGCTGCTGGCCACCACCTGCAGGGCGAAGGACGCGACGATGAAGTAGTCCCCCGAGACCCGCAGCGACGGCACCGCCATGACGGCTCCGGCCACCGCCGCCAGCGCGACGGCTGCCGCCAGGGCGGGCAGGACGCCCCAGCCGGCCTTCACCGTCAGGGCCGCCGAGGTGTAGGCCCCGACTCCAAAGAGCGCGGCATGCGCCATCGAGAAGATGCCGGTGTGACCGACCAGCAGGCCCAGACCGACCGACAGGATCGAGTAGATCGCGATGAGCGTGCAGACCGACAGCAGGTAGGGGCTCACGCTGGCTGCCTCGCAGACTTCCTGGGGTCGAGCTTGGACAGATCGAGCTTGGACAGGCCCTCGGGGCTGAGCGTGATCAGCAGGAGGAAGAGGGTGAAGATCACGGCGAGCGTCCAGTCGGCGTCGATCTTGTAGAGCAGCACGTTCTGCAGGACCCCCAGGAGCATCGCCGCGAAGAAGGCGCCGCGGATGCTGCCGATGCCGCCGAGGATCACGGCCATCATCGAGACGATGAAGTAGGTCTCGCCCTGGCCGGGCTGCATCCCGGTGTCGGAGGCCACGTAGAGGCCGGCGAGGGCGGCGAGCAGCGAGCCCACGGAGTAGACGAGCAGCAGCACCGACTGCGGCCGCCGCCCGACCACCTGCACGAACTCCGGGTTGCCCGAGTAGGCCTTCACCAGCTTCCCGGCGCGGGTCCGGTCGAGCAGCAGCACCAGGGCGACGAAAGACAGGACCGCCAAGGCCACAAAGGCGATCTGGCCGCCGGTCAGCGCCCAGGAGCCGATGCTCACCGCCTCCCGCGACCAGCCGCCGAGGTCGACCCGGGCCGGGTCTGGCGTGAGCCACATCGTGAACGTGTTGTCGATGACGATCAGCGCACCGAGCGAGACGAGGAAGAGCACGAACCTCTCGCCGCCCCGACGGCCCAGCGGGCCATAGAGGAAGCGGGCGAGGGCGACGCCGAGCATGACCGAGCCGGCCAGGCCAACCAGCAGGGCTATCGGCACGGGCAGGCCGGCCTTCTCGACAAGGGCGTAGGTCAGGTAGCCGCCGGCACCGAACACCGCCGCGTGTGCGATGTGGAAGTGCCGGGTGGCGCCGAAGATCAGGGCGAACCCCACGGCGACCAGTGCGTACAGACTGCCGGCCACGAAGCCGTTCAGCAGCAGCTGGACAAGCAGCGACATGTCAGATCCCTCGTCGCCGGTCCGACTACCTGCCTGCGCCCCCGGCGACGGTCTCGAACTTGCCGCCCTTGATCACCGCTACGTCGATCGGGCGGCTGGCGACCTGCTGCTTGTCGAAGGTGAGCTGGCTGCCGTAGGAGGAGTCGAACGTGCCGATCTCCTTGATCGCCTTGGCCAGCGACTCCCCGGTGACCTTGCCGGACGCGGCGGCCTTCTCGTAGCCCTTGGCGAAGATCTTCACGGCGTCGTAGTAGTTGCCGATGAAGGCGCTGGTCGGGGCCTCGCCGTACTTCTTCTGGTAGGCGTCGCGGAACTCCGCCGTCGGCTGGAACGGGATCTGGGTGGCGGTCAGGCCCTCCGCCGCCTTATTGGCGAGCACGGACGGGATCGCCACCCACGAGGTGTTGGCCAGCTTCACGTCCCAGCCGATCTCGCGGACCTGGCTGATGATGTTGTTGGAGTCTTGGCCGTAGGCACCGATGACGAGGACGTCCGCGCCGCTGCTGCGCAACTTGGTGAGCTGCGAGCGGTAGTCGGTGGCGCCGAAGGCGGCGCTCTCGACACCCACGACCTGGCCGCCGGCGGCCTTGAAGGCCTCCTCGAAGTCCTTCTCGGCCGCCAGGCCACCGTCGTCGCCGGTGTGGATGATCGCGGCCTTCTTAGCCCCGCCGGTGGTCGCGAGGTACTTCGCGAGCACCTCGTCCTCGTTCTTGAGCAGCGGGATGACGTTGAACAGGTAGGCACCGGCCTTGCCCAGCGCGTCGCTCTGTGCGCCACCGTTGACGACGACGACCTTCTTGCTGTTGGCGATCGGCATGAGGGCCAGCGTCTGGCTCGAGAACGAGGAGAGGACGAACGGCACCTTGTCGCCGAGCATCTTCTGGAAGGCGAGCACGGCCGGCTCCGGCATGGCCTTGGAGTCCTGCACGTTGAGCACGATCTTGGTCTTGCCGCTGATGCCGCCCACGGCGTTGATCTCGTCCACGGCCATCTTGGCGCCGTTGGCGTACCACGTGCCGTAGGCGGCCTGGGGACCGGTCTCGGCCCACAGCCCGCCGATGGTCACGGTGTCAGCGGCCGAGCTCCCGCCGCTGCCCGCCGACCCGCTGCCGCAGGCCGCGATCAGGGCGAGGGAGGCCACGGCCACCCCGGCGAGAGCCGACCTGACACGACACAATCCCTGCAACGTTCCCATTGCGTGAAATATAATATAGCAAGCTTTGAAGATATCGGAACAGAAGCCGGGGGCGCGGCCGCGATCCCACCAGCTTCGGCATCGCCGGGCGGGTTGCCCTCCGCCACGGGACCGAGAACGCCGGCTCGGCAGCCAGGCAATGGGAAGAGTTGGGCGCGACCCACTTGGCGATCGACGCGTCAGGCATGGGGCTCTACGGGGTCGCGCAGATGGAAGCAGCGGCCGCATTCCGTCACCAGATCCTGATGCAGCATGGCTGAACCGACAGGTGTGACTCGCACCGTGACCGACGGACGCGTTGCGGTATTGACGCTCCGAGGCAGCCACTCTCGAAACGCGCTCGGGTTCGCGACCTGGGAGCAACTTGAGCACGAACTCACCGGAGCTGAGGCCGATGACACCGTCCGCGCGGTGGTGCTGACCGGCGATGCCGGCTGTTTCTCGAGCGGTGGAGACCTCCGATCAACGTCGGCACGAGGCCGGGGTGTGCGGGCCGTCTCGGCGCGCCTCGAACTTGCGCAGCGCGTGCTTCGCCACATCAATAGCACGGCGAAGCCGATCATCGCCGCCGTCGAGGGGCCCGCCGTGGGCATCGGCTGGAGTCTCGCCCAGAGTTGCGACCTGGTGGTTGCTGCAAACGACGCCTACTTCTGGGCACCATTTCTTCGCCGAGGCCTGATTCCCGACGGAGGCCTGAGCTGGATGCTATCGCAGCTAGTCGGCCGGCAGCGCGCCACCGCCATCCTCCTGCTCGCTGAGCGGCTTTCCGCACCGGACGCACACGCACTCGGTCTCGTGCACCGAATCACGCAGCCCGGAGGGTCACTTGAGAGCGCCATTGCTATTGCAACCGAGCTGGCCCAGCGTCCCCCTGAAGCCACCGCTCTGGCTCGGGAGTTGCTCCGCCGCGGCGAGCGGCTTTCGTTCTCTGACTTTCTCGATGAGGAACTGCTGACCTCGGCACTGCACCTGCGCAGCGCGGAGCCCAGCGAAGGCCGGGCCACGTTCGTCGAGTCGCGACCAGCCCAGTTCGACGATCCCCAGGCGGTCGGTGATGGCTGAGCGGCTGGCACCGGTCGCCCTCCTCGATCTTCGGGTATCCTTCCCACGGCATCGCCTGGAGCGAACCACAATTGCCGAGGCCTGGGGGCGACGTGGCACCCCAGGTTCGCTCCCGCTGGCCGGTTTCGACGAGGACTCACTGACGCTCGCCGCTGACGCGCTGCGCAGAATCCTCAACCACGATCAGGCTGGTGCCTTGGTGATGGCCAGCACCACCCATCCGCACGGCGAGCGCTCCAGCGCCGCACTGCTGGCAGAGGCGTTTGGCCTCGCCCGCGACTCGGCCGTGATTGACACGGGGACGTCGCTGGTGGCGTCCACCTCAATGGTCGCGCTGCTCGCCGATCGGGTCCGCGCCCGCGGTCAGATGGTCATAGGACTCGCCGCTGACTGCCGCCGAGCCCGGCCGGGGACGGATCTGGAGACTCGCCTTGGTGACGCCGGTGCTGCCTTTTCCCTCGGCCCCGCAGCCGAGGCGGCCAGCATCGCGACCCTGATCGGCGAGGCAGCGATCGCGGCCGACGTGCCCGAGACCTGGCGCCCCGCACTCACACTGGAGTTGACCGTGGCCGATCCCGCGTTTGCCCCGCAGCATACTCTTGTGCCCCTGATCGAGCGCATTGTCCGCGCTGCCTGCGCCGATGCCGGAGTTGCGCCCGCGGACGTGACGGCGGTTGCCGCGGGAGCCCCGGATTCCAAATTTGTGCTCGCCTCGCTGCGCGCAGCCGGCTGTACCGCAGGCGCCGCGGCACCGGTCACCGAGGCAGCCGAGCTGGCAGGATTCGGAGGCAGCGCGACGCCGTGGTTGGCGCTGGCCTGCGCTTTGCGCCGTGCCGCACCCGGATCAATCGTAGTCCAGCTCGGCGCTGGCGGCGGGTGTGCGGCGGCGGCCGTGTGGCGGGTCGAGCCTGGAGGTTCGGCCTGGATGAAGGACGGGGCAGGCGGCCTCGATGCACCAATCGGTGATGCAATCCCCACCTACACGCGGGCGCTGCGGTTGCGGGGGCTGATCGGCAATGAAACCGTGGAGCCCTATGCCTCGATGCCGCTCTTGGCGCGCGAGGCGGATCAG
>CAAGKR010358631.1_pt1 | contig 19665 bp, 12 predicted proteins | sample 2556971 | NCBI WGS metagenome assembly CAAGKR01 (sample SAMEA5207829, study PRJEB30636) | soil metagenome | biome: forest; feature: boreal; material: soil | place: USA | collected 2011-09 | depth 1 m | reverse complement strand
TGCCGTTGGCGTCAGTGACGGTGGTAGTCGAGTTTTGCGACCACCAGAGCGTCACCGTTGCGCCCGCGAAGCCAGCACCGTCTTTCGTCACTCTACCGCTGACCGTGTGAGTGTTGAGCGTGCCGACGAAGGAATTGGATTGATTCGCATTGAGGTCGTTGTACGTTTGGCTTGGGGGCGCAAACGTGCAGTTGGTCTTCGTTACTGTCACCGTGTAGTTGCCACCGGCGAGCACGTTGCCAAAAGAGTAGTTGCCGTTGGCGTCAGTGACGGTGGTAGTCGAGTTTTGCGGCCACGAGAGCGTCACCGTTGCGCCCGCGAAACCAGCACCGTCTTTCGTCACCCTACCGCTGACCGTGTGAGTGTTGAGCGTGGCGACGAAGTCTTTGTATTGATCCGCATCGAGGTCGTTGTACGTCTGGCTCGGCACATTGAACGAGTGGTAGGCGAGCGATGGCGTCACGGTATAGGTGCCGCCCGCGGGGAGGTTCGCGAAGGAGAAGTCGCCGTTGGTGTCGGTCGTCGCGGTTGCCGCCTGAGAGCCGGAGAGCGCAAGCGAGACTCCGGCGATCCCATAATTGTTCGTATTCGCTACGCGACCGGAAATAGAGTGACGGTGCAGGGTCGCGGCCAGATCGGCGGTCTGGTTCGCGTTCAGGTTATTGAAGCTCAGACTTTCCGGTGCGAAGCTGTAATGCATCTTTGACAGTGTGATGATGTAGCTGCCTTCGGAGGGCACGCTAAACGAGTAGCCGCCGCTGGGGTCCGTCGTCGCACTAGCCGTCTGTGAGCCCGAGAGCATGACGGAGACACCGCCGAGCCCCACGCCATTCTCCTTCACGCGACCGCTAATCGTGTACGTAACGAACGTGCCGGTAAAATTCCCCGTCTGGTCAGAACCGAGGTCGTTGAATGCCAGGCTCTGCGGCGCCCATGAGTAGCTGGTCTTCGACGGCTTGACTGTGTAGTTGCCTCCCGCAGGCAGGTTGGTAAGAGTGTATGCGCCGTTCGCGTCCGTTGTAGCCGTAGCCGTCTGAGTACCTGACAGGGTCAGGCTGGCGCCCGCGAGCGCGCTGCCGTCGGGCTGGGCCGCGCGGCCTCTGATAGTGTGGCGGTTAAGTGTGGCTGTGAAGTTCGCCGTCCTGTCCGCACCCAGATCCTCGAAGGTACTGTCCGGAGAAAACGTATAGTGGGTTTTCGACACGACGACGGTGTAATTCCCGCCCGCTGGAAGATTCGCGAAAGAGAAATCCCCGCTGGCGTTGGTCGTGGTCTCACCGCTCTGAGTGCCCGAGAGGCTCACGGTCACGCTCGCGACGGGGTTGCCATTAGCGTCAGCCACATTACCGCTAATCGAATGCCGGTTGAGCGTGGCGGCGAAGTCTACGACTTGGTCCCCAACCGGCGCATCAAAGGTTTGGCGTGGCAGGCCGAAGGTGTAACGGGTCTTAGAAGCGGTGACGGTGTATACGCCACTCGTCGGCAGGTTGGAAAATCGATACTGCCCTTCGGCATCGGTTGAGGTTGTCACGGACTGCGAGCCGCTCAAGGTGACAGTGACGCCCGAGAGGCTTGCGCCGTTTTCGTCGGTCACTTGTCCGCTAATGGAGAAATTCGCCGATGGCGCACTGTTCAGGTAAGCGTCGAGCGCCGCGCGTTCATCGGCTGCGCACTGCGTATCTTCCTCACATTGAAGAAGCCGATCCGCCCAGTAGAAATGTGCTGCCGCGTCAGGTTCACGCCCAAGCATGCCGACAAACTGCTGACGCACGTATTGGACGGGATCGTCTTCCGGGGTCTCAGTGGTGATGACCCTGGTTGTCTGCGCTTGCGAAGCGAGATCTTCGTAGATGGAGTTAATTACTGTGAGTTTCCCCGTCGTGGCGTCAGCGCGGATTCGAGTGGCACTCGCTTCCGTTACAACGCCGTCGAGAATTGCGTTTTGGGTGCCAAGCAAGTTGATTGCTGAATCGGTGTTGTGACTCCAGCCGTAATGCGAGTTTTCGATGAGCAGTCGTTGCAAGCCGTAGAAGTAGTGGCCCGACGTCCCAAGGTTGGAGACATTCATATACAGGCCCGTGATGTAGACCAGGTCAATCGGAGCGCTCGGAGGCTGGTATCGGTAGGGCAGGCTGGTGAGGCCAACGAACCCGCCCTCATCGAGGAAGACGTTGCGTATCACGGCCTCCCTCCGAGGCGAGTCGTTCGTCAGCGCAGCGGCGTTGCCGATGTTGATCCACGAAAGGGGTGCGGCGTAATTCATCTTCCCGTACAGCTCAGGGCGCTGCCCATAGTCAACAAAGACGGTGTCCCTGACCGTGATGCCTTTCCACTCGATGTTCTGAACGATCGAGGAGTAAACCCCACTGGAGCACGTGCTTCCCAGAACCACACTCTGCTCCATAGTGAGGTTGCTGCGGACCGCTTGGACGATTGCCCCGCCTTCAACCAGGCTGCTCAATCCATAGAACTCGCAGTGTCTGATTGTCGCTTCCCAGATGTCGTTCAGGGCTAGTGTGATCAGGGCGTCGGTGGTGACATCAGGCGTGCCGATGAAGGCTATGTCTTTGATCAGGAAACTTTGCAGTCCCGTGATATTAATTGTGACCTGCTGAGCGCCCGTTTTGGGGGCGAATTCCGACACTAGATCAAGCCCCCGGTTAAGTTCCCTTCCGGGCGCAGTAGGTGGAGGGACGGGCGTGGAAGATTCAACGCCCAGGATCGTGACAGCAGAGGCCAAGCCGGTGAAATCCTTCCGGACCGGAGTAATAATGGCATAGCGACCAGCGGGGACGAACAGAGTTCCGCCGCCCGCCTCCGCGATAGCATTTAGCGCGTTTTGCAACGCTGGGCCATCGTCAGCCACGCCGTCACCCGCCGCACCAAATGCAGTAAGATCGAAAATGTTTTCGCCGGTCCTGAAGGGCGAACTGTTCAGTGCTGCGGGACCGCCGGGCGAGCGGGCGCCTTCCGCCTTCGCAAGCATTGAAACCCGCGCAGACAAGACCATCAGTGTCAAAAACAGGAGAGCCTTAATTTTCATTCTGAAAGCACAACTTGCCAATCAATATCTTACTTATTGATGCAAGTTCGAAAATGGGCGAGTGAGAGGCAGCTTACGTGGCATGAGGAAACGGAATAAATCGACCTGACAATTACTCAGCCGTGGGAGGCCATAAGAATCTTATGCCTGGCGAACCTCCGAAAGCAATACTCAAAACGTACCCAGGAATTCTTTGGCCGACGAATTCTTCGGCGCAGCGCGATTGTTAGACGTGGGACAAGTCCCCAAAGTCTAAATAAAAGACATCCGCACAGCGGAAAACGAGAACTTGCGCCGGGGCAGGCAAGGTTTCGCTACATCTTCGACATCAGGATGGAGGTGCTGCCGCCTTTCTATCCGTTTGAGGCGACTTATTAAAGAGAAGGGGGTGGGTCACGCGACCCTCTGAAAGGTTATCATCGTTTCCGTTCCAGATAGGACGTCGGCGCGGAGAGGACCTACTGAGTATGGCGGCGATATCTTAGAACGACTGGACGCTGTAAGGCTCGTTGCTTCGCGCGTGTAAAGACGTCCCGCAAATTGTCCGTTACCGGCGGACGCACCAGATTCAGGTGGTCAAGGCTCCGAGCCTATGAATCAAATGTTGCCAACAGCTCATCGGCGGTCGCCGTTGCTGTTCCAATCTTGCCGACAACAATTCCGGCCGCGTGGTTAGCTAAGTTAGCTGCTTCCAACTTTGTCGCTCCTGCTGCCAGCGCCGCTGCGAGAGTTGCGATGACGGTGTCGCCCGCGCCAGTCACATCGTAAACTTCGCGCGCTGTTGTCTCCACGAAAACGGGATCGTTATCACGTTCCAGCAGGATTAACCCACGATCGCCGCGGGTGATCAGGACAGCATTGCAACTGAGTTTCTCCTGAATGACACGCGCAGCTTCATGCAGACCATCGTCAGAGTCTTCTTCGAGATTGGCCATCCTCAGCGCTTCGTGATGATTGGGGGTGATCAAAGACGCAGGCCGATAATAGGAGAAATTTCGGATCTTCGGATCGATAAGTACCGGAACCCGTTCATAAGCAGACGGTAGGATTTCGCCGAGAATGCGCGGGGTCACCACTCCCTTGTCATAATCAGAAACCACGAATGCGTCTGCATTGTGCAGCGCTTGTTTCAGGGAATCGAGAATGCGTTTCTCCGTATGACCGTTGACCGGACTGCGCTGCTCGCGGTCGGCGCGCACAACGAGCTGGCTATGGGCAATGATGCGCGTCTTGGTTGTTGAGGGACGGCTTTCATCGACGACCAGGTAATCATCGGGTTGTAGTGGACTCGCTTCTTTCAAGCTCGCGCGCAAGCGTTGGCCTGCAGAATCCCTTCCTACGACGCCAACAACACAAGCCTTAGCGCCCAGCGCGACCACGTTGGCGAGTACATTGGCAGCGCCTCCCAAATGTACTGACTCGCGACGAATGTCCACGACGGGAACAGGCGCCTCTGGCGAAATGCGTGTGACATCGCCCCAGAAAAATTCATCGAGCATCACGTCGCCCAGCACGACGATTTTCCGATCGCGCATTGCGCGAATAAGCTCACTGGCGCGCTGTCGGGTTAATCGGGTCATCACTGAATGATTCGTGGTTGGAAAATTCAAGCTTTAACTTCAGTAGTTATCACGCTGAGAAGAAGCCGCAAAGGTCGCAAGTAAAACCGGCTAATACCGCAGAGAAAATCCACGATGGAGCGCTAAACAGTTCTTTGCTTGCCTTTGTGTCAGGCTTTGCGCTCTTTGCGGTTACCTCGACTGGATAAGCGCGCTCTCTCTCAGAACTCTTTCAATCGCCGGTATCACTCTATCCACTGAAACGCGTTTAATGCATTCCGGCTGCTCAAACTTTTCGCAGAAATAGCCATGACAGGGTTGGCATTCCATCTGCTCGAAAACGATTTCGGCCGCAGCCCTGGCCCAGGGTTTCCAATGTGCGATATTTGACGAGCCAAAAACCACAACTGACGGCGTTGCCACGGCGGCAGCAATATGGGCTATGCCGCTGTCGTTACCAACAAACAGTCGTGCCCGAGCGACCAGGGCCGTTATCTTCGGCAAGGATAAATCCGCCATAGCCAGAACCGGCGCCGATGTGTTTCGCTTTATCTCATCGACAATGTGCGTCTCGTTTGGGGTGGTGATAGTTACAACCGCAAGACCCCGGCCGGCTAGCTCCTCGGCCACTCGTCCAAACTTATCCGCCGCCCACTGCTTTGTGGCAAACGCCGCGGCTGGATGAATCACTGCAAGTTGAGCTTCTTCCAAACCGGCCGACCGAAGCCGCGCGACCACGTTAGTTGCCGCGTGTTCAGTCACGGCGAGTTGGGTGGGCGGCCGATCGCTTACGGGAACGCCGGTCCATCCAAGCAGCGCAAGTTGTTGCTCAACCGAATGAGTCTTGTCTCGTCCCCAAAGCGATGACGAGGAAGGTGACATGTGGTTATGTAGTCGCGCGTATTGATAACTCTGATAACCGACGCGATGCATTGCGCCCGTCGCCCGCGTCAGAAGCGTTGCCGTCGTGCCACCGTGCAAATTGTAAACAACATCGTAGCGTTTAGCGCGCAACTGACGGGCAACCCGCACCCGAGAAGCCGTGCTTCCTCGTTCGAGTGTGATGACATTATCAACGTGTGGAAATCCCTCAAGCAGAGGCGCGACCCAGTCCTCCAACAAAATGTCTATGGATGCTTGCGGCAGGAATCGCTTGAGCGCCAGCAGCGACGGCGTTGACAAGACTGTGTCGCCGATTGAGCGCAGCCTTACGACCAGCACTCGTTTGACGTTTTGCCAATCCCAACGCGCGGGCGCGAGCGGCTGAGGAGAATCTTCGCCGCGCAAACTGTGCATCGCCAGTCCCCGCATTCGCGGAGACGATTCAACTATTTCGCGTAGGCTGTTCAACTCTTCTCAGCGTGTTCGTCTTCTATTGTTGCTTCATCAACCAACATCACCGGAATGTCGTCACGAATCGGATAGACGCGCTTGCATTCCACACATTTCAGGGAGCTGCCATCCGGTTTCAATTCAACCTTTGCCTTACAGGCTGGGCAGGCAAGTATCTCCAATAAGTCTTGACTGATTGCCATGGGCGTGACCTTTCACCTTGCGGTTGCGCGCGTCAAAGAAGACTGGGAAAGAAGCGTTTGAGAAGGGCAAAGCTTATCACAAAGAGCATACTCCTGAGACATTCACAGAGACGGTTTAGCTAGCTTATTGCACCGAGCAGCCGGCTGGCCCCTGACGGCTCTCGAGTCGGCAATTCATGCAATGAAAGGTCCTCGAGCTTCTGCCAAACATTGTCCGGCGTAATCTCCACGAGACAAGCGGGCTTGAATTCCGCGACTCCTGTATACGCGCATTGCACCTCATGACAGCGTACACACTCAAAACCAGAAACCATGTGTAGCTGGTGCTTGCCCCTGGCGCCTACCAGGCGCGGATCTGTGGCTCCATAGATCGTAATTGAAGGGATGTCGAGAGCCGCTGCGATATGGCTCAAGCCAGTATCGAGTCCCACCGTAGCGCGTGCTCCGTTAATGATGGCAGCCTTTTCGGATATCGAAAGTTGGGGCAAAACGATCGCCCGCTCGTGGTTGTTGGCGATTCTTAAAGAGCGCTCGCGTTCCGCTTCATCGCCCGAGGGAAGAACGATAGAAAATCCTGCGTTGACAGCCTTCCTGGTTAGTTCCTGCCAATAGAATTCCGGCCAACATTTTGATGCCCAGCTTGTGCTGTGGATGAATACCAGGTAGGGTTCGCGGAGATCCACACGTGGCGAGCCCAAACGTGTTCGGTCTATCCCGTAATCGATCTCACTCTCTGCATAGTCATACTCCAGCGCATTAGCTAACAAGCGGCGCATGCGTTGAATAGAATGCATTTCTTTGGGCACGAAGAATTTTTTCTGATATGCGAACTGTGCTCCCCATTCGTGTACCGCGCGGCGGTCGTAACCATAACGAACCCCTCTGGCCAGTCGGGACACAAGAGCGCTTTTCAATTCACACTGCACGTCGACAACCAAATCATATTTTCTACTGCGTACTTTTCTAAGAAAATCCTGCGGCTCGCCATTCTTGAAGGCCTGACTCCAGTTTTGACGCCACCTACGAAAAGCACTGGGCATCACGGTCTCCACGTTCTTGTGCCATGTAGGTATCTGCGCAAACGACCCGTCAACGATCCAATCGAAACGAATTCCCGGAATGGCGCGGCTCGCATCCGTGAGGGCGGGGAGCGTCTGGACCAAATCTCCCATCGAAGAGAGCCTGACGATTAATACGTGCATGGTTTCCTTCAAGAAACAGATCTAACCGGCGGCTTTCATGAAGTGTTCTCTGAGGCCTTTCAGCTTTGCCGTAACGCTATGCCGCAATAGATGACGATTGAGAGAAGCTTCGTCTCTCACATAATTCAGTTGCAGCACTTTCCGCGTTCCCTTAAACGGCTTGTGACCATGCCAGCAGTTGTCAGTCACCTTGAAAAGAAGGCAGCTACCAAAAGTTGGCGGAATCTCAGCCACGTAGTCATCAAGATTCTTGCCACTCCTTAAGATGCGAAGCCATCCGCCCTCGGCCTCCCAAACCGGATTAAGATAAAGGAGCATGGTGAGAAATTTTGATTTCGTATCCGTGTGTATGCGGCCGTCGCGGTAGCTTGCCATCCCCCTAGCAGTGATCATCGTGTATCGATCGTCTAAGTTGACGTTAAATTTTTCCGCAATCGCCGATTTCAACGCGGGACTCTTCAATTCTTCCACCAGGCGATCGAAAGTCTTACCATACTTAACTTCCTTGAGTGGGAAGCTGCCGCGAGAATTGATCACAGGAAAATCTCTTGACACATCCTGCGCAAACTCGGCTCGTAAGAAACTCTCAATCACCACGAAGGGAAAAGGATCGGCGCGCAAGGGCGCGCTGCGAAGGTCATCGAGTTTGATGATGGAAAGCGGTTCAATCATGGACGGTGGCGCGGAAGCTCATTCATTGCTAGCCGAAACAAAGCTGGCGTCTTCGTTAATAAGCAATTGTATGATGACCCCCTTGCGCTGTCTAATAGCGAAAAACTGGCGGTGATGTAACGCAAGCTGTGCGGGGTCCCCGGCCGGGCAGCCCGGCTGGGGTGCTTGTTAGCTTGCGCACAAATCAAAGTCTGCGCGGAGGAGTTGAAAGAACGGCATAAGTGGTTTCGTGTACGACCAGTCTGTCGGTTGACGCAGGGATCACGCCCTTCTATGCTCGTGGCCGCGCGCAAATCTTTCCATGGCTAAGCTCAAAATTTCAGCCTGTATCATCACTTTCAATGAGGCCGAACACATTGCGGCAGCCTGTGAGTCTGTGGCCTGGGCGGACGAAATCGTGGTTGTGGATTCTCGATCGACCGACGCAACGAGAGAGATAGCCAGAGAGCATGGCGCACGTGTGTTTGAACGATCCTGGCCGGGCTTTGCCGAGCAGAAACAGTTTGCCGCGGAGCAGGCTGCGCACGATTGGATCTTCAGCCTTGACGCCGACGAGCGGGTTTCCGACGAGTTGCGTGCTTCCATCCAGGACCTCTCATCGAAGGACCGGCAACCTCCCGCGGACGGCTACTCGATTCCGCGCCGCGCTTTCTATATGGGACGTTGGATACGAGGCGGAGGCTGGTATCCGGATCGGCAGTTACGTCTTTACAGAAAATCCCTGGGACGTTGGGAGGGCGCTTACATCCACGAGTCTGTCAAGATGAACGCAGGCGCTCGCATCGAAACGCTCAGCGGCGACATCATGCATTACACCGTCCGTAACGCGGGCGAGCATCACCGAATGATCGGGGAACGGTACGCGCCTCTGGCCGCTCGCAAGATGTTTGAACAGGGGCGGCGCACTTCTCCCTGGCGGATCGCAACGATCGGTCCGGCCACATTCATTCGCAACTTTATTCTCAAAGGCGGCTTTCGCGATGGTCTGGCGGGCCTCACCATTGCCAGCTTCGCTGCGCATCATGGCTTTTTGAAGCACCTGCAATTGTGGGAACTGCAAAATCGCCAAAGCTCGGGTAGCGGGCAACAGAATGCGCCGATTGATGATGTTAAGAAACCCCACGAAAGGAATGCGCTGCCGTAAGCATCAACAGCCTCCTCTTCTGGTAACTATCATTCGCATTCCATGTTTTGGTCGGAGAGTAATTACGGGCTTGAGGGCAACCGGATGATTCGGCACGAGCTGCACCTTCCACTGCTGCGCCAGGGTCGCGAGCAGTAAAATTCCTTCCATCCAGGCAAACCCCTCACCGATGCAGCGACGAGGACCACCGCCAAATGGAAAGTAAGAAAACTGTGGTCGCGAGTCGCGTGCTTCGGGACTCCAGCGTTCGGGATCAAAGCGAAGGGGATCATGGAAGTAACGGGGATCGCGATGCATTACGTACTGGCTCATCAACACCAGGGATCTGGCAGGCACAACATATCCTGCGATTTCGAAATCCTTCAGAGCCAGTCGGCCGATGGCCCAGGCTGGCGGATAGAGTCGCATAGATTCCGCCACCACCATCTCGGTGTATTTTAGTTGCGCCACATCTTCGAAGGTTGGCAATCGCGTTCCCAGCACCTGGTCAATCTCTTCGTGCAGCTTTGTCTCCACTTCCGTGTTTTCTGAGAGCAGATACCAGGTCCAGGTCAACGCGTTAGCTGTTGTTTCGTGTCCCGCAAGAAAGATTGTCATCACTTCGTCGCGCAGTTGTGCGTCAGTCATCGCGCCGCCATCTCCTTCCTGATCTCGGGCGAGCAACAACATCGAAAGAAGATCGCCACGGTCTTCGCCGCTGCGCCGTCGCTCTTCAATCAAACGATAGATAATCGCGTCCAGCGTAGCTTTGGCATTGTCAAAGCGCCGCAGCTGCGGCAGAGGAAGTTTCTGCAGTAACTCAAAGAATGGAATCGTAATGGTATTAAAGAGGTCCATCACGACCGTCATAGCTTCGCCGACTTCTTGTGCGTCAGAAACAACGTTGGCATCAAAAAGAGTCTTGCCAACGATTGCCAACGTGAGGCGCATCATCTCCTCGGAGATATCGAGTGTTTCGCCGTCCTGCCAGCGTTCACGTGTTTGAGAGGCATAGTCGGTCATCACGGTCGCATAAGAAGCAATACGAGCACGATGAAAAGCGGGCTGAGCCAAACGCCGCTGGCGCCGGTGAAATTCTCCTTCGCTCGTCAATAGCCCTTCACCCAGCAATTGCTTGGCACGTTGCAGTGCGAGCCCCTTGATGAAATTCTGGTGATTCGTTACCAGAACGTCCTTGATGTAGTCGGGATGATTTAGGAAAAACGCTTCCTGCGGTCCCAGCCTGAAATATGAGATATCGCCATACTGTTGCGCGAGGTTCTGGAAGAAAGGAAGTGGGCCGCGGCGATAAGCCAACAGGCCAGAAAGCGGAATGATGCTCCGCGGGCCTGGGGGATAACGGGGGCTCCGATGTGCTTGCTCCTTCACAGCCACTGTGTTAGTGATTTGAAACGAAATTGAAGCAGGCGTCAAACAAATAACTGGAACCAATGTCGCTCGAATTCGCCGTTCAATACCCTTGTGTGCTGCGCGCTCGCTACTCCGAGAAGCACCTGCGCGAGTGGGGACGTGTCAGCAGTCTCCACACTCGCCTCACAACCGGGGACGCGAGCGCGCCTTCTCAGGAAAAACTTGACTGGGTCGACAACGCTCGCGAAGAAATTGACCTCATGCAGGTGGAGACCATGATTTGTCCAAGTTGTCCGGCATGCTTGCCTGAGGACACTGCCGGCGAAGGCGAAGCAGTAGGCTGCCTGGGACGGGTTACTTATCCCGTAGAAGCACAGTTTGAAAAATTTCTCGCGGACCGCGTACAGCTTGCGCTTGACACTATTGATAGAGGCGATCAACCACGACTTTTGCGCATATTAATCGATCCGGAATCTCCTTTTGACGGCGAGGCAACCAAAGAATTGCGGCGCGTGACAACTAACGAGGGCCTGCGCTTCTTCGAACTGCGAGTGCCAATTCGTTTTTCGAGAGAAGCAACGCGACTCACGACTGACAACGTCTTCGATTTGCTAGCCGGATTTCGTTCCAATGAGCGCGAGCAAACTAGTTATGTTCGCGAGCTTCCTTTTGAAGCGACAGCCGACTACTACGACTTTCTCGATCTCATCCTGCGCAACGATCTAAGCCAGTCGGAAGTCATTCGTCTCACTACTCGCGGCAAGAACTATTCACAGTTTCTCCGCCTGCTGGCAGCAATCGAGAGAGCGGAAGCACTAAACACGCGCGTGCTGCTCGACTAGGCATACAATTTCGTAAAGCTCGACGTAGAAGCGAAGGATTCCCGCGCGACTCTCGCAGAGAATCGACGGCTCGAGTACACCTTCAATTAACACAGATTTAAGTTATCGTTAATGCGGCTTTAAGACCACGGGTTCATTCTAGAGCGTGAATCCGCGCATTTTTCATACAGAACCCGGAGCGGACCGGGGAAAGCCGCAGCCCGCTTGGGGTGGTGGTAGCGACGGGGTCTCAGCAGGCCCGGTTCGCTACCACTCGCGGTTCTGTAAATTGCTCTCATTCAAATAGGAGTGGAACTGCCATGCTGATTCTCCAACACATCAGGAAACTTTCCTTATCGCTTTTCATTGGCTCGTTTCTATTCTTCTCGCCAGGCGTGCACCGTGCCTTGGCTCAGAATTCCCCTAGATCAAGTTTTGCCGATGACAAACGGATAACTTCCGCGATGGGCGCGCCCGCTAACAAAAGCATAGAGGCCTCGACTGCTGGCACTACTGGCGCAGGCTCGGGGTCCACCCCCATTTCGACAAATGAACGCCTGAATGCCCTCGAGCAGGCGCTCGAGCAACAGAATTCAAAGCTTGATCAACTCCAGAAGTTGGTTGTCGAACAGCAGCAAACCATACAGCTTCTGGCCAGTAGACTTCGTGGCGAAGTAACGGCGCCCGAATCATCGCCAGTGGCGACAACGGTCGCTTCCGCACAACCGACTCAGTCTCCCACTATTGATGACCGCCTGAAGAAGGTCGAGGCTCGCGTGGCTGATATTGGACCAGTCAAATTCAGCGGTGACATACGTCTTCGGTCGGAATCGTTTTTTGGACTATCGAACAGCCTCGCGAACGGTGCTAATCCGGCAGTGTTAGGCAATGAGCTGAGTTCGCGTCACCGTATGCGACTTCGTGCGCGCCTTGCCATGCGCGGCTCGATCGGCGAGGAGTTCGACTGGGGGTTACGCATCGCCAGCGGCAGCTTCGCCGACAACATCTCGATTAACCAAACGCTCACGGATTTTTTCAACCGCAAACCTTTCGCACTTGATCAGGCGTTCGTCACCTATAAGCCGCGACGTGCGGCGGGCTTGCGACTCCAGGGCGGTAAATTCGAAGCACCGTGGACTAATACTGAAATGACAATCGATACCGACCTGATGGTCGAGGGTTTTAATGAATCGTATTCGCGCGCCTTTAAGAAGTCTAAGATGAAGGATCTTACCTTTGTTGCCTGGCAACTGCCTTTCCTGGAACGAAACTCTGCCTTTGTGCGGAACAGCGACGGTACGGTTAACGTGGACCAGTCACGCCGCGGTGGGCGCGATCTAGCGCTCTTCGGAGGGCAGGTCCGAACGCGGGCGGAATTCAGTCCCAAAGTAGCGCTCAATCTTTCGGTAGCGGATCTCTACTTTTCCGGCACGCAGTTCATTTCACCCGTACAGGTCTTCGGAAATCAGTTGCAACTTCCTGTAACCATCACCATCCCCGCCACTGGCTCAACGCCTGCGCAAACTCTGACAACTCAAGTGTCGATCTCGCGTGATCTACTGGTGGCTGGTAATGGAAACCTGGGGCTTACCAATGCCAGCAACAACGCTATAAATCGCGACGGGCGTCTCGCTTCCGGCTTCAACCTTGTTGATATGCTCGCCCGTCTTGAGCTCAAAAATAGCAAACGCTTCCCCGTCACGATCATCTTCAATCTGGTCACCAATACGCAGACGCATGACGTTGTAACGGCGGGACCCGGAGGGGCGGATTTAGTTCTCCCCAATAAAGAGAACCAGGGCTTCTGGGGAGAGGTACAAGTCGGGCAGACGAAAGCGCGCGGCGACATGTTGTTTGGCTACACTTTTATGCGTATCGAAAAAGATGCAGTGCTCACGCCTTTCAATTGGTCTGATATAACCCAACAGTCCGATATGCGCGGCCACCGTTTCACTTTTTCCTACGCCGCCGATCCACGCGTAACGTTTACGGTAACCGGCATTATCACGCAACGTCCAAATGGACTATTTGGTCCTTTTGTTGCGACGCCGCCGGGCTCGTTCAATACGCGGACGAAACGGCTGCAATTCGATACTGTTATCAGGTTCTAATCGTTGCGTTAGGAAGGGGACTTGCCCCGCTGCCTGGCAATCTGACAGCTCATAAAGATATTTCAAGTTAGAGAGGCTCCAGGTTAGGAAGGGGGCCTGCCCCCGCTGCTGCACTAAGATAATGTTCTTAGCTAAAAGCTTCCATTTAGTGAGTAATTAAGAAAGTCAGAGGTCTGGGTGTTGAAAAGGAGTATTAAGAGCGGGGGCGGGCCCCCTTCCTGACCCTGAGCTGTTCTTAGTTGAGCGATGCTTACTGAATTAACTGCCGCTTCGATTTGAGAAGCTCTCAAAACCTAAAAGAACTGATCAAGTCAAAAGGTCTGTTGTCAGCGGTTTGTCCTGCCCGTTCCATCTTTGGGTTCGGACACAACGGGCGGCTACCAGTGCCGCCCCTGCAATCGCTGAACACTAACGCTCGCTTACAAACTGACCGGGCGTAGCGCGTTTTTGAGCGCGCAGGCGTGCGGCAATCATCATGTAAAAGCACCTCAAGCACAGTCCGTAGGAACCGACCGCAACTGGACTGATGAAGCGTGTAGGTTTCAGTTTACTCTGAACTTCCCGTGCCAAACTAACCACTAACTTCCAGCAACTTCAAGTAAACACGGCGTCATTGCTGTGTTAGTCTGTTTGCCAACAAAGTGCTGACACAGGTGGATAAGCGGGCAACCAGAATCAGGAACCGCGCGCGGAAGATGCGGACGCGCGCGCGTCAGACTCGCCGAGAAATTGAGCGAATTGCCAGTACACCTACACTCGGCGGCATCTTCCTCTCATTACTAAAAATTGGTTTCGTTGGATTCGGCGGCGGACTCGCGGTGATCGCGCAAATCAGAACGCTCGCGGTGCAGCAGCGGCGCTGGCTCACTGAGCAGGAGTTTGCGGCCGGCTTTGCTCTTGCGCAGAGTTTGCCCGGCACTGCCGCGGGCAATACCGCGACTTATGTTGGGCTTAGGGTGCGCGGCTGGCGCGGAGCAGGAGTAGCTATCGCGGGCTTTATTCTCCCTTCAATGCTAATGATGATCGTGCTGGCAATTCTCTACCGTCACCTGCGCTACTTACCTGATACCGACCGTCTCTTTCATGGGCTAAATGCCGCCGTGGTCGCAGTGATAATCGTGACGGCGTGGCGCATTGGCCGCAACACTCTAATTAAGCCATGGCAGTGGCTGATTGCGGTTATAGCCTGTCTCGTTGTTGCCTTCTTTAGTGCAACGGTCATCGAGGTCGTGTTGGCCGCGGGTCTGGTCGGCATCTTTATCGATTCGTTTGCCGAGAAGCAACTGCGGAAATTGGGACAGCTTCGCGGTGTGGCATCACGTCGCAAGCGTATTGCCGCCCGCATGACTTTACAAAGACGACGCCGACGCATTCGCGACACTCGTTTTGTCGGCGGCTATCTGACGCGCGCAATGGCAGAAGAGCGCGTACGCCAGGCGGCATTGGCTGCACCCGACGTTGAAGCAGGCGAGAGCAGTCACACAAACGATCATACAAACGACGGTTCAGAATCCTCGGAAAAGAGCCCGCGCTCGGCTATTTTGCTCGGTCTGTCTATGCCAATCTTCGCCAAGGTCGCGTTGTTCTTGATGCTGGCAACCATCTTCCTACGTATGGGGTCGATTACCTTTGGCGGTGGATTTGTAATGATTCCCCTGATCGAAGCGGAGGTGGTTGATTCTCATCATTGGCTTACTCACCAGGAATTCGTGGATGCTACCGCTCTCGGCCAAATCACGCCTGGTCCGATTTTGATAACAGCAACCTTCATCGGCTATCGAGTGGCGGGAACGCTAGGCGCGCTTGTGGCGACTGTGAGCATCTTTCTTCCGTCGTTCCTGATGACGGTAGTGGCCGGATCGTCGCTGGCCCGCTTCCATAGTAATAAAATAGTGCAATCATTCTTGAGGGGCGTCACACCCGCAGTCGTAGGGTTATTGGTTGCCGCAGGCATCAGCATCGGACGTGCAGGTATTCAAACTTGGGTAGGGGTGGTGATTGCAATCATAGCCGGCGGAATATTGGTTCGCTTCCGCCCGAATGCTATCTGGGTCATTTTAGGCGCCGGATTACTTCGCTTTGTGGTTGGTTTCTTCATTCCCTGAAGAAGACTTATCCCTTAGCGACGTTCGGCGGTCATTGTGTCCGTTGGGCGTCTGGTTTGTTTCTTACTATCTTGTGAAGCACTTGCCGCCCCGTGCAGATTTATCCGGTTAGTGATTGAAGCGCGTACAATTCCCGTATGGCTAAGTATCTTGACGTAACAAACTGGGCCCGTCGTGATGTGTTTGAGTTCTTCCGTGGCTTTGACAAGCCATATTTCAGCATTTGCACACGGCTCGATGTTACCAGGCTGCTGGCACTGCTTCGCGATCGCCCTGACGTGAGCGTGTCTTTAGCCTATCACTACTTCGCACTGCGGGTGGCAAACGAGATTGAGCCATTCCGCTATCGCTTGAAAGAGGGGAAGGTTCTTGTCTACGACGTAATTCACGGTGGCACTACCGTGCTGCTGCCGAACGAGACCTTTACCCTCGCATATTTTAACTATGATGAGAATTTCGGGAAGTTCGTCGGCGAGGCTGAACGCGCGGTAAAGAAGGCGCAGTCCGGGGACGGAGCCTTCAGGCCGAGTGAAAGAGACGATATGGTTCACTTCACGGTGTTGCCCTGGCTGTCGTTTACGAGTTTTTCGCATGCGCGGAATTGGAGGCGCGAGGATTCGGTGCCGAAGATTGCATTCGGAAAGTTCACAAGGGAGAGCGAGAGTATACTGTTACCGATTTCAGTAGAGGTACACCATGCGCTAATGGATGGTTTGCATGTGGGCCGGTTCTTGGCCCGGTTGGAAGAGGCGCTATCGGAGCCCGGGGCGTACGTCGTATCCGATAAAATGTAAGAGTATACCGCCAGTATCCACTCCCCAGGTGTTTCACGATGCGTCTGACAACGCGACCTCCAACCAATTATTGACACGCCCGAGACGCTTAACTAAGATGGGCCGACTTCCCAGTGGGCCATCACCAAACGCTCTGAACACGTTCTGAATCGCAACCCAAGTCTTAAGTTATAGGAGAAAATCATGCGCAACGCCTTGCTTCACTCCTTTTTCGTGCGGGTCAAAGGATCAGGTATTTGTCTGCTCGTTACGGTTTTGTTGTCGGCGAGTGTAATTGCACAAACGCAAATCACCAGCGGTACCATCCAGGGCACAGTGCTCGATACAAACGGCGCCGCCGTCCCGGGCGCTAATGTTGAGATCAAGAACCTCGATACGAATGCCACGACGAACCTCTCGAGTAATGACGAGGGAAAGTTTGTAGCACTGCAACTGCCGCCCGGCCGCTATAGCGTGACGGTGTCGAAGCAGGGTTTCGCAACGCTGGTGCTTGAGAACGCCAGCCTCACGGTGGGCCAGGCTATTAATCTTCCCTTGTCAATGAAGATTTCTCAGGTGGAGGAACGTGTCACCATCACTGCCGTGCCCACCATTGACACACTGAAGACGGAGTCGAGCACAACACTGAACGAAACGGCGGTAAGCACGACCCCAATTCTCGGACGCAAGTTCGAGGATCTGCTTACTCTGACGCCTGGAGTCAGCGTCGTTCAGGGTCCGGACGGTGACGAAATTACTTTTGCCGGACAGCGTGGCGTCTTCAACAACGTCAGCCTTGATGGCGGCGATTACAACAATGGCTTCTTCGGCGAGCAACTGGGCGGCCAACGCGCGGCGATCGATATCACACTGGAAGCTGTGAAAGAGTTTCAGGTAGTGGCCACTGGTGCCAGCGCTGAATTTGGCCGCACGGCGGGTGGGATCATCAACGTGATTACCAAATCAGGCACTAACAAAGTGCACGGTAGTCTCTTCCACTTCCAGCGCCTTGAAGCGCTGAGTGCACACACGTCGGATGGTAAACCCCTCAAGGACTTTCGCCGCGAGCAGTTTGGCGGCACCGTGGGTGGGCCAATTCGCAAGAACAAGGCCTTCTTCTTCTTTGCGCTGGAGGGCATTCGCGAAAATCTGACACGAGCCAATCTAAGCGATCCTATTGGACCAACTCCCTGTTCCGTTGCTGCTCCCGTGATTACTAATCCGGCCCACGAAGCTTTAATCAATAGCAACGCCGACTGTCAGCGGCTGTCTCTGATCAACTTTATTAAGGCCAGCAGAAACCAGGACGAAGGGTTGCCGGTAAAACATCCCATCAGAAATTATGCGTTTCTCGGCAAGACGGATTGGAACCTTAACACCTCGAACCAGCTGGCGATCTCATACAACTTCGATTACTCGAAAAACACGAACCAGACTTTCGACGTGCCTACCTATGGCAACTCCGCCAACGGCATCGAAGGCCCCTCGAAAATTAACAATGTAAATGTTAACTTCTTCACGACGCTTTCGCCCACAAGACTCAACGAAGCCCACTTCTCGTATACACGTGAGCTGCGGCCTCGTTCGGCCATCCCTTCAAACATTCCTGCTGATACTGGCGCGGGCGGCGGCTTCAATCCCTCTGAACTTTCGTTCCGCTTTGGTAATCCATTTTTCCTGCAGCCGACGGTTGACGAGCTGATCTGGCGCACCGATGCGAAGGACAACTTCTCGATTGTTTCCGGTAACCACACAATTAAGCTCGGAGGCGACTGGATACACACCCTGAACAGCCAGGTGTTCAGAGGCTTTTTCACAGGTCGGTATCTTTTTAACACTGTGGCAGGCTTTTTACGCTACGCATCACCAGCCCCACTTGGCGCAGGTTTCGGCCCGGATGCAGGTCAGTGCCCGAATGGAACCTGGACGACTCTTACGGCTCCGAGTTGCACGGGAGCAATTACTCCGCTCCTGCTTTTCCTGCAGGGCGCAGGGCCAAATGGGCCGGCTACCGATGCGGCCGGTGCATCCACCATCAAGAACGAAGACTATGCGCTGTTCGCCCAGGACAAGTGGCAGATCAGACCAAACTTTACATTAAACTATGGCCTGCGGTGGGAAGCGCAGATCTTTCCCAAGCCAACCGTTCCTCCCGCGCAAACTGCTTACGGATTTGCCCTCGGCAATCCGCAGTTCCCGTCTGATGGCACGCTGCACAGTCCAAAGAAAGAGTTTCAGCCGAGGGTGGGCTTTGCCTGGGACATTTCGAAGAAGGGTACCTCCGTTCTGCGTGGCAGCTATGGTATTTATTATGCGCGACAGAACATGTTGTCGCAGGTCGGATCGATTACGACCAATGGTGTGCAACAACAGACCATCGCCGGCGGATTATTTGCGAATCCAACCGTTCGTCCGACCTGGCCGGGTTTGGTGACACCCACGGCTAGCTCCTGCGGTACCAATCCGTTCCCGTGCTTCAGCGGCGTGCGCGTGTTTAGCAAGGACTACGCGAATCCCCGAATCTATACGGCGAACCTGGCCTTCGAGCAGGAGATCGCGACAGACTTGTCCTTGTATCTCGACTTCACACATTCCAAGGGCGTCCATCTCACTCGCTTTTTGAATCTGGGTCGCACAGGCATCTTCGCCCTACAACTGGGCGATGTGTTTGTAACATCCGCCCTGGGCAAATCGCTCTACAATGGCTTCACCGTAGGCATGAGGAAGCGCTTCAGCAGACGATATCAGTTTGAATGGAATTACGTGCTCTCGAAAGACAAAGACGACGATTCAAACGAGCGCGACCCCTTCACGGATCGTTCCTTTGATCTCAACAACCTGCAACTGGACTATGCTCTCTCTGATCGCGACATCCGACACAAGTTCAACTTCTTCACGTTTGTTGAAATGCCGTGGGGGCTTGAAAGTAACTTCCGCGTGCAGGCGCGTTCAGCACAACCAATTACCCCGGCCGTGCGAACGGCAACCAATCGGAACTCGTTGAGGAAGGACAACAAGTATTTCTCCTTTGACTGGCGTCTCCAGCGACCATTCAAGTTTGGTGAACGCTACGCGCTGATCCCAATCGTCGAGATGTTCAATACTTTCAACAATCCGAATAATATCAACCCGCTAAGCACGGCGGCGCTTTTCAACTTCGACGGCTTCCTGCGGCAGGGCGTCGGCGATCCACGTCAGGTACAGTTGGCGCTGAAGTTCACGTTCTGACACGGACGAAGGGCGTATCTAATCGAAGCCTCACGTGAGAGAGCGACTGCTCACTCACGTGAGGATCTTTTTTATGAGTCAGGGTTGCTTAACAATTCTGTAGGGGCAGGGCTTGTCCCTGC
>CAAGKR010070721.1_pt1 | contig 19669 bp, 19 predicted proteins | sample 2556971 | NCBI WGS metagenome assembly CAAGKR01 (sample SAMEA5207829, study PRJEB30636) | soil metagenome | biome: forest; feature: boreal; material: soil | place: USA | collected 2011-09 | depth 1 m | reverse complement strand
CCGCCGTTCTCATACACGCTGATCGCGGCGCGGTCCACTTTCGCGTCGAGCGCGAGTCTCTCCTGGGAGATGCCCGCCCGCTTTCTCGCCCGCTTCAGGTTCGCTCCAAACAGCGTCGCCGCCTCGCTATCGCTCGCCGCGGGGCGGCGCGGACGGGGTGAGGCGGTCGGGCCGATCCCACGCAGGGGCTCCGTGGGTTGGATCGCAAGAGCATCGCATATGCGCAGCAGCGTGCGCAGGTCCGGCGCGCGCTCGCCACACTCGAGTCGGCTGATCGCGGCTCGATCCAGCGGTGCGGCGGCGGACAGTTGTGCCTGCGTCAATCCTGCACGCAGGCGCGCCCCGCGCAGGTTGGCGCCAAACCTACGGATCTGCTCAGCTATCTCTGCATGCTCGGCGTTTTCCACAGCTGCATCATTCACAACTGATTACAAAAGAGCCACTGAATAAACACCACAATCGACTCCTTCTCGCACCGCGACATGCCAGGCGCCGCTCTCAGGGGACACCCACGCCCACAAACGGGCGCAGTGCGATCTCGCATGCAATCTCCGTCAGTCGCGGCAACTCGCGTGTGCGCTCGCTGGCCACGTACACGAAGCACAACTCGAGCAGGGCTCCCGCGGTGGCTTCGACTGACACCGCGTTTGGAGAATTGCCATTTACGCTGAACTGGAGTCCCGGCTCGAGCATGCTCGCGTAGGAACTCATTCCTTCATGCGCTACGGCGGCTGCCTTGGGGCTGGCGGTAAGCGCGTCGATCAGCGCAAGGTGCGCATATGCCGGCTCGGAGGCGAGGAACTCAAGCAGCACTGCGATCCCGGCACGTACCGCCGATGGCCAGTCCTCCTGAGATTCGTATGCGCGCTCGACGATCGCAAGGGCCTTGCGATGACCGATCTCGTATGCGACCAGAAATGTGTCCTCCTTGCCTGAGAAGTGCTCGTAGAAGGCCTGCACCGAGACTGCTGCCTCCTGGACGATCTCAGGGATCGTGGTGGCTCCGTATCCCTTCGCCGCCGCCAGGTTCGCGAGTGCGTCGATGATCCGCTCGCGCTGATTGTGGATCACGAAGCTGCGCGACACGTTGCCCTCGCCGCGTGGCAGTCCCCTGCGCTCGATCGCGCGCGAGCTGAGCGAGAGCGTCCCCGGCGCACGCCCGCCTATGGGTACCGCCGCGCCCGTCTGGGCTGTAGAGGAGCGCGCGATCGTGGCGCTCGGCTTGCCCACGTAACAGGAGACCCAGGTCGTCACGTCGGGTGCCAGCGCGAGCAGATCTCCCCTGCGGGGGCGCCGGACGCGTGCACCCCTGCGTGCCCTTGCGTACAGGATGCGCAGGATTGCTCCCACGAGCATCCTCGCCAACAGCTCGGTGTCGGGTGTCTCAGCGCCAAGCGCTTCGCGCAGTGGCTGGGCAAGTCCGTCGAGCGCGCGCTCTCGGCGCTCGATTCCCGACGAGCCCGCAGCGGTCAGCTCGACCGCGAGCACTCGCAGCGCAGCCGGGCGCTCAAGCGCCAGCGCGAACAGGTCGTTGACGAGCGACTCGATCCTCTCGCTTGGATCCTGTGGGGCATCCTCGGAGCGGGCGACGCGCGCCACCCATTCGCTTGCGACTTCATCGCTCATCGCGAAGAAGCAGGCGTGCTTGTCCTCGAAGTGCTCATAAAAGGTCTTCCGCGATGCAACCGCTCTGGCGATCACATCGGCCACGACAGTCGTCGCGTACCCCTGCTCGCCGATGCTTGCAAGCATCGCCTCGATCATCCGGGAGCGAGGATCGGTCGTCGCTCCCGCGGTCTTGCGAGTCTTGCGGGGCGCCGGCCGACTGGCCGACGAGGAGTTCGCTGTGCGTCTATCGGTCCGTGCCACTGACCCCCATTGTGACCATCCAGGTCGATTCATGCGAACTGCTCACTATTGCGTCTAGCTCTTGTCAGGCAATCCGAGCGCGATCTGGCGTCGCGCCGCTCGCGAATTCGCCCGTCCTCGCACGCCGTTACGCCGTGTGTGCGCGCAGTTGCCCCCCTGCACCCCAGCGCCGTAGCGCAGTCGCCTCGCCCCTCAAAGACGACTCGACTGCGGCCCTACCGCCGTTTCTCGCCCTGCCTGTCGAGACCACCGGGCGCAGTCGGGGGCGCCTGCGGACTTGGCTGCGCCAATGGCGCGCCTCAGGGCAACGATCGCTACGGCGGTTGGCTAGGCTGCGATTCTTCTTTCCCTTACATCCATGAGCCGTTTCGCCGTATCGGCACTCGATAACTCGCCATCGCGAGAGTCAGAGACAAATCCGCTCCCTTGCTCGTGCCTCGGATGCGTGCCTTCTCCTGGCCCAGTTCGTGCCTCGGATTCGTGCTTGCAGGACCCGATTCGTGCCCAGGTTGTGCACTGCTCTCGACACTATTCGGCTTCTCACAGTGCTCGTGCGGCGTCATCGATCGTCGCTTCGGGTCTTGCGCGAGCACGTGTCCAAGCATCTTTTCGGATCGGCGTCCGGCGGTCCGCTTCGATCGGACTGCGCGGCGGCTCATCGCGTCGGTGCGACTCGTCAAGCGCTGAGCGATCCTCGGCCAGCTTTCGTAGCTGTGTGGCCGAGATGAGGCTCCTCCGAGGCCCCCTAAGGGGGTCTCGGATCTTTCCCGCCGACCACTTCTCCTCACCGTCCTGCACTTGACGGCCATCCACCGTGGCCCTACAAGGCGATCCATATTCGCCCATCGCCGTGCCACCCCACGTGTGGCTCGGTCTCCACCGTCAGGAGCTCGCCATGTCGCCGATTCCCTCGTCCCCATCGCCAACTCGACGTCGGCCGTCCTCCGGACACGGCTCGCGAACTCGGCCGCCTCGGCGTGAGAGGACCGTAGCCCCTTCTCACCGTAAGGCGATCGATTCATCCGGTCCGCTCGGGCGCTATGTCGATGGCGAGGGGCGTGCGCGTGACTTGTTTGCCATCCCCGGTCACGGCGGCAGCGTGCTCGTCCTCGACCGCGATGCCGCCACGCTCTGCGACCGCCGACTCGTCGCTCACCTCGCATCGGACGAGCCCAGCGGCAATGCGGCGCTCGTCTGTCGTCGCTACCTCGAAGATACGAACGGACGCTGGTGCCGCCACGTACGGCCCGAAGATCTCGAGCTCGCGCCGTTCGTCCATCACCGCGAACCCGCCGCGCCGAGCGAACCCGATGGACAGGACACGTGCATCGTGGATAGCCAAGGCACCTCATACCGTCTAGGCCTGCTTGCGGGTGAGGGCTCGATCGCTCCCCTCCGTTGGTGTCGGCGCTCCGTCGCTTGCGACTCAGCATGGGAACATGCTCCGTTGCGCGAGGTCATCGCAGCGCTTGAGAGCTACGAACCGATGCGCGCTCTGACCGAACGAGCCATTGCGCATCACAGCGAGGACCCGACGGTCTCGGTGACGCGCCTGCGCCATGAATTGGATCGGCTCTGTGCCAGCCCCGTCGTGCTCAATCGGGGGGTGCGCGAAGCTGTGCTTGACACGCTCGACCGATGTGGCACGAGCATGAGCGAGATCGCACTGCGTTGCGGCATCGTCAAGCGCGACCGGCGCGGCAAGGTGAGCGGTGAGACCAGCTGGCTCGCGCGGAGAATCGGGATCATGCCCGAAGGTGGAGAAAAGACAACAACGCCGTGGATCCACAGCGACGTGCTCGCCTCGATCGCGCGCGAGGGTCTCGGCATCAGCCCACGCGAGGTGGAGCTTCAGTGAGCGCGCGTCCCCTTCGCTCGGCGCCTTCCACAGACGCCAGGGCCGAGCTGCGCGAGGCGAGGATTCTCGTCGCCGAGTCGTGCGGGTCCGTCGGTCGGGAGCTCGTCGAGGAGCTTTGTGCCGACCGCTACCGCGCTGTGCTTGTCCATACTGCCGAGCACGCCCGCACGCTTGCGCGTGCCGGTCCGATTCGAGCGATCGTGCTTGGGGCACTCGACTCTCCTCGCGGTGCGCTCGAGCTGCTCGAGGAGATTCGCCACTGTCACGCCATATGTGCCGGCGGCGAGCCTATCGCTGAGCGGCCTGGCGCACAGGTGTGGGATGAGCGCCTGCCAGTGATCGTGCTTGGCTGTGGAGGAGGCCAACTCGAGCTCCTCCGCTCGTTCGAGTTGGGCGCCGACGATTTCCTCGCGCGCGAGGGCTCAAGGGTGGGAGTCGGCGGTGGTTCCGGCCCCTGTTATCTCGAGTTGCGTGCGCGCCTGCGGGCGGTCTTGCGCCGCACAGAGGCCCAGCCCGGTCAACGTTTGATTTGTATCGGCCCATTGGCGATCGACACCGACGCGCGCCTCGTACGCATCGGCGGGACGCCGGTCGAGTTGTGTCGCCTCGAGTATCAGCTACTCGTTCACCTCGCCGGCAACCCGACCGGCGTGTGCTCCAAGCAGGAGCTACTGCGCGCGATCTGGAACCAGCGTGCCCATGCGGGCGCCCGCACCGTCGACAGTCACGCGAGCCGGCTGCGCCGCAAGCTTGACGCAGCGGGAGCGACAGGCCTCGTCGTGAACGTGTGGGGCGTCGGCTACCGCCTCACGTGAGGGCAACGACGCCTCAAGTCCCACCGGTATAGGCGCTCGGCAAGCGTAGGCCGTCGTGGGCGCCGTGTTACCGGGCGCCGGCTCAACAGGGCGAATCCGGCATGCCGTTCGCTCTTTCGGCGCATTCTCTAACCCCTCTTGACGGGCCTAAGGGCCTGCCATGCATCACACACCGCGGAGATCCCCAGGGCTCTCCGCTTCTTGTTAACCCCCATGACCGGCTTTCGGCCGGTCACAGAAAGGAGCGGCTCATGCCGTCCTCTGAACTCACAATCCAGCATCCCCTCGACCCACTCGCCCCGATCCCCGACCTGATCGGCTGGGTGGCCTCGACGACGCTGCACCTAATCGTCGGCCTGGCCCTAGGACTACTCGCGGCGCGCCTCATGCGCGGTCGTCACCTGCGCTGGACGTGGGCCGCATCGGCGCTCGCCTTCCTGTTGCTTGTGCGCCCAGCGCTCGGGGTGTCGACCACCACACTCGACACAGCCGCCCTATGCGCCGCCCTGCGAGGACGCCACTGGCATCGCGAAGACCAGATGGCCGGGGGCGACCTCGCGGAGATCGCCGCTTCGCGCGGCGGGCCTCTGATGGCGCTGCGCGCTGTCTCGCGGAAGCTGATGCTTCGCGTCACCTCCATCCAGGCCCGAGACGCGCTTCGTGGCGAGCGCATGCTCGTCGGGCGCGATCTCGCGGGCGCCCCCGTTGCGATCCCGTTCGGCGCGGCCGACGGTGGCAGGCACACTCTGATCGTCGGGGCCACCGGCTCCGGCAAGACCGTCACCCAGACCTGGATCGTCTCGCGGGCGATCGACGCCGGGCTCGGCGCCGTCGTCATAGACCCCAAGGGCGATGCCCGCATGCGGGAGCACCTCGCCGACGCGGCCGAGCGCAACGGTCGGCGCCTCGTCGAATGGACCCCCGAGGGGCCGTCGGTCTACAACCCGTTCGGTCACGGCTCCGCCAGCGAGATCGCGGACAAGGCACTCGCTGGGGAGCGGTTTACCGAGCCCCACTACCAGCGCCAGGCCCAGCGCTACCTGGGACACGCGGTACGTGCTCTGCGTGGCACGGGAGCCGTGGTGAGCCTTCCGGCGCTCGTGGCGCAGCTAGATCCGTCAGAGCTCGAGGCGCTCGCCCGCGGCCTGCCCGAGGACCAGGCGAAGGCGACGTATGAGTACCTGGACTCGCTCACGCCGCGCCAGCGCGCCGACCTCGGCGGCGTGCGCGACAGGCTCGCGATCGTGGTCGAGTCTGACGTGGCCGCGTGGCTCGATCCCGAGACGCCCGGCGCGCACACGTTTGACCTGCTGAGTGCGATACGAGAGCGGGCGGTCGTCTATTTCGTCCTGGAAGCGGACGCGTTGCCGTTGCTGGCGCGCATGCTCGCGGTCGCGATCGTGCAGGACCTGCAGACCACGATGGCATCGCTACAGCGCGCTCCGATCGCGACAGTCGTCGCGATCGACGAGTTCGCCGCGATCGCTGCCGAGCAGGTCGTGCACCTGTTCGGCAGGGCCCGATCGGCCGGCATCAACCTGCTGCTCGGCACCCAAGAGCTTGCCGACCTGCGTCCGGATGGGCGCAAGCAGATGCAGGAGCAGGTGCTCGGCAACCTCTCCTCGTTGATCGCCCACCGGCAGGTTGTCCCGGAGTCGGCCGAGTTGATCGCACTCTTGGCCGGCAGTCGCGGAGCGTGGCGCACGTCGCACTCAAGCGACGGTCGCTGGACGCGCACGCGCTCGACCACGCCGCTGCTGGCTTCTGAGGACGTGCGGGGCTTGGCCCCGGGTCGAGCTGCGGTGATCGAGCTCGGTACCACTGCCTCGGCGCGCATCGTCGAGGTCTCCTCCTCCATCGCAAACACGACAAAAGGGAGCTTCACATGAGCCGTCAAGAGAAGACACCCACACCCGAGCAGATCGAGATCGCCCGCTGGGCGGCCTCGCTCGGGGCGATCACCGCCGAGGCGCTTGCCCTGCGGACCGAGACGACTGTGGCGTCGGCGCGCGCCCGCCTGGCCAGTGCGCGGCGTCGCGGTCTACTCTCGCGGGATTGCCCGCTCGCCGGCCGTCCAGCGTTGTTCGCCGTCACCCGCGCCGGCTTGCGTGCCTGCGGTTCGCGTGGCATCAAGCCGTCTGAAGTGAAGGCGTCGAACGCGAATCACCTGATCGCGTGCGCGGTGGTCGCCGCTGCGCTTGAGCGCTGCTATCCGCACTGTCGTGTGGTCGGTGAGAAAGAGCTGCGCCGCGACGAATGCGAGCGTGGAGGCCCGCTCCCAAGGGCCGATCTGGGCGCCTCGTATGGCGGAGCGAGCCGGCTGCACCGTCCGGATCTTGTCCTGTGGCCGGAGGATCCTGACGGCGGGCTGCCGGTTGCCGTTGAGGTTGAGCTGACCGTCAAGGGGCGGCGCCGGCTCGTGGACATCTGTCGTGGCTGGGCCCGCTGCCGCACGGTCGCGGGCGTGATCTACCTCGCTCACGCAGATGTCGAGCGAGCGCTCTCGCGTGCGGTCGCTGAGGTGCGAGCCGTCGATCGCATCGCTGTGGTGCCGTTTGACACGCTGCCTGGGATCGGGGCGCTTGAGTGTGGGTGGAAGTCGTCGGTCGACTAGCCGAAGTTGGACGCCCCACGCGCGCGTGGGTGGGTGGGAGCGGTCGGTCGAATAGCCGAAGTTGGGGTGCCTCGCACGCGCGTGGGGCACCCCATTTTGAACACTTCTACGCAACGAATATCTCCAGTAACGACGGGCGATATCGCGGTTTTGGGCGTCTCGCGCCGAGAACCGTCCCAAGCGTCGCCTACCTTCTTGACCAGGGCGAGCCAACAGCAATAAAGGAGAAGGCAAAATGTCGTACTCGAACATCAACCGTGTCGTGCTCGTAGGCCGCCTCACCAGTGACCCCGAGTTGCGGGCGCTCCCGTCGGGCACGAGCGTATGTGGCCTGCGTGTCGCCTGCAACACCACCCGCAAGAACACCGACGGCGAGTACACGGAGAAGCCCAACTTCTTCAGCGTGAGCGTCTTCGGCGCCGCCGGCGAGTCGGTTCACCGTTACATGAGTCGTGGTCGCCGCGTCGCGATCGATGGACGCCTGGAGTGGCGCGAGTGGGAGACCTCCGAGGGCGGCAAGCGCCAGGCCGTCGATATCGTCGCCGAGAGCGTTCAGTTCCTCGACGGACGTGGCGAGCACGGCAACTCTGGCGATTCTTCGGACGACGAGGACTCGGCCGACGGGTCCGGCAGCGGCGAGGAGCGTGAGCTCGTCGGGGTTGGCTCTGGGATTGAGGACGACCTCGTCTTCTAGCCAGCCCCAAGCATGCCTTCGGCGCGGCGGGATGTCGACAGCGGCATCCCGCCGCTGGCGCCCCGGGCGTCATTTTGCGTTTAAAGGCGCGTAAACTAGCCGGCCGCAGCCTCGCCAGCAGGCGCATGGGCTCGCGCGAGCCCTATTCTCGAGTCAACAAGGAGACTTCCCCGGTGCCAGTCAACACCAAAGCGATCGGCAAGAAATACGAGCCCACCACCTACGCGGTGGGTCGAGAGAAGATCAAGGAGTACGCCCTGGCGGTCGGAGAGACCAATCCCGTCCACCTCGACGTAACGGCCGCTCGCGACGCCGGCTACGCCGACATCGTGGCCCCGCCGATGTTCGCGGTCGTGTACAGCTCGCCGTCGGTCGCACCCTCGCTGTTCGACCCTGAGGTGGAAATGAACTTCGCGATGATGGTCCATGGCGGACAGGAGTTCGAGTGGGGGCCTGTCGTGGTGGCCGGCGACGAGATCGCGACGACTGCGAGCGTGAAGGACATCTCAGAGCGCGATGGCCGCGGCTACTACGTGTTCGAGTCCGTTTCCGTCAACCAGCGCGGCGAGCAAGTGTGCCGCGGAACCTGGACGAACATCGTCCGAGGAGTCTGAGCAATGGCCGATCTTCAAGTTGGAGCCCAGATACCCGAGGTGCGTGTGACCCCAGATAAGTACCTCACTGCTCGCTACGCCGGCGCCTCAGGCGACTTCAATCCGATCCATATCGACGAGGAGTTCGCGCGCGCCGTCGGTCTGCCCGGACGCATCCTGCATGGACTGTGGTCGATGGCACAGGTCGCTCGCGCCCAAACCGAGGCAGCCGGTGGGCCCGCATCGCTCAAGCGGCTGTCCGTCCAGTTTCGAGGCATGGGCGTGCCCGAGCAGGAGGTCGTCGTTACCGGCACAGTACGCGAGGCACGCGAGGGCCGCGTGATCGTCGAGACTGTTGCCGAGCAGGGCGGCAACCAGATCATCCGCAACGCCGAGGCCGAGCTACAGGTATAGCTCGGCCGCCAAGCCGGCGCCTACAATCGAATCCATGCTCACCCCCCGACAGGAGCTGATCCTGTGCAAGGTGGTGGAGGACTACCTACAGAGCGGCCAGCCGGTGGCATCGAAGACGATCGCCGCGGATCCTGGGCTTGACTGTGGGCCCTCGACCGTCCGCAACGAGCTCGCGCTGCTCGAGGAGCACGACCTGCTCGCCCATCCGCATACGTCGGCGGGACGTGTGCCCACCGACGCGGGCCACCGCTACGTCGTGGACAGGATGCTCGACACCGGCCAGAGCCTCGCGCCCACGCGGTCGCTGGCCCTGTCGCTGACTCGCCGTGAGGTCGAGGAGGCGATGCGCGCTACGAGCGTCGCGATCTCCCGCGTTACGAGCCTGTTGGCGGTCGTGTCGGCGCCCTCGCTGAACACGGCGACGATCCGTCACGTCGAGGTCTTGGCCCTCCAACCTCAGGTGGTGATGGTCGTGGTGATCGCATCCACGGGAGGCGTGTCCAAGCTGCTCACCACCTTCGATGGGCCTGTCGATCAGGGACTCGTGGGTTGGGCCGGCGAATACCTCAACGAGCGGCTGGTCGGGTTCGGTCTAGGCGCCAGGATGCTGTCCAAGCGCCTGGAGGATCCCAGTCTTGGCGTTGTCGAGCGCGAGTTCGTCGATCGGCTCGCCCCTGCCCTGGGTAGCCTCGCGTGCGAAACCGAAGACACGCTCTATGTCGACGGCACCGCCCATCTGCTCTCCAGTCGCGGCATTGGCGACCTCACCCAGATGAACGAGCTGATGAACCTGCTCGAGCGCCGTGCGGCGCTCCTGCGGGTGCTGCGCGCTGCGCTCGGCGAGTCCGATGTGTACGTGCGCATCGGGCGTGAGAATGAGATACCCGCGATGCGCTCACTCGCGCTTGTGGCGTCCAGCTATGGTCTCGCCCGCCGCAAGCTCGGGACCGTGTCGGTCATCGGTCCGGTCCATATGGATTACGCGGGCGCGATCGCGACCGTGCGCGAGGCCGCGCACGAGTTGTCGCGCTTCGTCGAAGATGCATACGCCGAGCACTGACGAGCCCGGCGATCAGTGAACCCAGCGACCTAACTCAGCGACTCAACCCAGCGACTCAACCCAGCGACTCAATGATCCCAGCGACTCACCCCAGCGACTCAATGATCCCAGCGACCCCGATGACCAGCCGATGAGTGCCACGCGATGAGCGCCACGACTCCACGCGACCCCTATGAGGTGCTCGGCGTTGCGCGCGATGCGACTGAGCAGGACGTCAAGAAGGCCTTTCGCAAGCTCGCCCGCGAACTTCACCCGGATGTCAATGCCCACGACCCCCAGGCCGAAGAGAAGTTCCGGGAGGCCGCCGAGGCAAACGAGATTCTCTCGGACCCGGAGCGTCGGGCCACCTATGACCGCTACGGGCACGAGGGGCTGCGCTCGCAAGGGTATGCGCCCAACTTCGACGCGGCCGGATCGATCGGCGACCTGTTCAACGCGTTCTTCGGAGGGAGCGGCGCAAGTTCGGGGTCAGCCCTCGGCGGCGACATCGCCGTCGCGGTCGAGATGACATTGCTCGAAGCCGCCTCGGGCGCCGAGGTCGAGGTCTCCTTCGATGCGATCGACCGTTGTGAGCACTGCCATGGAAATGGCGCCGAGCCGGGCACGCCGATCGAGCGTTGTTCTCGTTGCAATGGAGCCGGCCAGGTCCAGAGCGTCGTGCGCACACCATTTGGCCAGATGATGCGCACGAGCCTCTGCGATGCCTGCCACGGCGACGGACGGCTCCCAACCAGTCCATGCGAGGAGTGTCGCGGTCGTGGGCAGAAGGCTGTCAAGCGCGGCGAGCAGGTGACCGTCCCAGCCGGTATTGCCGACGGACAGCGCATCCGCGTAAGCGGGCGCGGCCACGCCGGTGAGCGTGGGGCTCACCCAGGCGACCTATACGTGCTGGTACGCGTCCGTCCCGACGAGCGCTTTGTACGCGAAGGCGACGACCTGATCACGGCGCTCGACGTAGCCGCGCCGCTCGCTGCGCTGGGCGCCACGCTCGACGCCCCCACACTCGACGGTCCGGCGCCCGTTGAGGTCCCTAGCGGCACGCAACCGGGTGAGATCCTGACGGTGCGGGGTCAGGGGATGCCGTCCCTGCGCGGTGGGCGCCGTGGAGACCTGCGCATTGTCGTGAACATCGTGATCCCGCGCCGCCTGAGCGACGTCCAGCGCGAGTTGCTCGGCAAGCTGAACGAGACACTCACCGATGAGAACTTGCGCTCGGACGAGTCGATGCTGTCCAAGCTTCGGCGTGTCCTGCGCCATCAGGCTGCGTGACACGCCCCGAGTCTCGCCGGCGGGCGTCGTGATTCGATTGGCGCTGCGCGTGGCGCGCGCCAACGCCGAGATCGTGCTCGCCGACCTGCTCGAGCTTGTGCCCGGGGGAGTGGAGGAGATCGAGTTGCCTGCGGGCGACGGAGAAGAGCCGCTGGTCGAGTACGCCGTGTATGGCGCTCCGGGGGAGTTGCCGGAGCTGCCCGATCTGCGGGCTGCCGTGGGCGGCGCGCTGGTCGAGGTGTCCACGAGCGAAGTGGCCGATGACTGGTCGGAGAGCTGGAAGTGCTTCCACCAGCCCGTGCTCGTCGAGGCGCCGATCCTCCAGCCTTGGGGCGGTAGCGAGGTGAACGTCGATTCGCCGATCGTGGCCGGGGGTGGCGATGTCCCGGTGGAGACCGAGACCGAGACCGTCTCGCGCGCACGCGTGGGGCAGCCCGTTTTGGGCTTCGACTCACCGACGGTCGGTGGGGGTGGCGATGTCCCCGCAACGGACACGCCCCGCACGCGCATGGGGCAGTCGCTTTTCGTAAGACCGCCCTGGGAGGCGCCCAGCGATCGCGCCGGTGCACTCGAGATCGTGATCGACCCCGCCCAGGCGTTCGGCACGGGTGCGCACGCCACCACTCATATGTGCCTCGAACTTCTGTTGGCGATTGCCGCAAGCGACGACGCTCGCGGCGCGGCGATCGACATCGGCGCCGGCTCGGGCGTGCTTGCGATAGCGGCGGTCAAGCTCGGATACGAGCCCGTGCTCGCGCTCGACAACGACCGCGAGAGCGTGCGCGCGACCGTTGCCAACGCGGCTGTGAACGGCGTGGAGGTGGATGCCCGTCGCTTCGACTTGCGCCGCGAGGCGTTGCCATGGCTTGTCGAGGATTTGGATAGGAGGGGCGTTCCCGCGGGCCTCCGCGCCCCCGCCAGCAGCGGGCGGCGGGCGCCCGTGGCCGGGCGGACGGTGGTGCTGGCCAACCTGCTGAGACCCCTGCTGCTCGACTTGGCCGGCGCCATAGCCGACTTGGCCGTGCCCGCCGCGCCCGGGCAGCTTGACCTGATCGCGAGCGGGCTGTTGTGCGAGCAGGCCGACGAGGTGGCGCAGGCGTTCGCTACGCGCCGTGGCCTGCGCGAGCGAGCGCGCTTGCAGCGGGGCGAATGGGCTGCGCTGTGGCTGACGTCGGCTCGGTCGCGGCTCGCGCGACGGCCCTGAACAGGAGGTCGAGCGCCCCCCGGACGCCTCCCTCGGTGTCGAGCAGCGCTCGGGCGGCCATCAGCGCCGCGCCGATCGCGTCGAGCGCCTCGCCGACCGAGCCCGGGTCAGGGTCGCGGCATACGGCGATCGCCAGGTCGAGCATGCCTTGGGCCTGTTCGATCGCCCCGGCGAACAGGGCAGGACCCGCAAGGCTTCCGTAGCCGTAGGCACGTGCGAGACGACCCTGCAACGTGATCTCCGCGGCTCCGCGCGGCGGCAATGCCGGTGGAAGCCCGCGACCGTCGACAAGTCCCGCCATCGTCCCACCAATGACCGCACTCGTGGCCTGCTCGTCGAGCCCGGCGTGCGCAGCCACGCGCAGCGCCAGGTACAGGCCGCTCGAAGTGAGGCCGTAGGGCGGATCGGAGGCGAACACGATTCGCTCGGCCGGCACTCGCGCAAACAACTCGATCACGTCGAGGGGAAAGAAGCAGGAGGTGTCATACAGGACGCCGGGATGGTCGGCCAAGCGCGAGGTGAGGGTGCCCTGGTCGCAGATGGCTCCGTGGGCGAGGATCAGGACGACATCCGGGTGGCGCAGCGCAAGGTCGGCCAAGCCGTCGGCGATCGGCGGCATGCCGCGCCCGGCGTGGATCAGGATCGGCACAGATGCCTCTTCGGCGAGCGTGAAGACGCTGTCCATCTCGGGACCGTCGAAGGCGAACGCCTGGGCGCGCGGGTGCAGCTTGATCCCACGCGCACCTCGCGCTATGCAGCGCTCACCCTCGGCGACGGGCGCTTCGGCCGGGTCGAGCCGACAGAAGGGGATAAGCCTGCCTTCGCTTTCGGCCGACCACGCGAGCACCCTGTCGTTGGGGACGCTGTAGGAGGGCTTGCGCTCGGGGTCGTGAAGCGGAAAGACGCACGCTCTGCGCGCCCCCGCGGCGTCAAGCTGGGAGAGCAGTGTCTCAAGGTCGAGCGAGCGCCCGTCCTCGTCAAGGCCAAGGTGGGTGTGCGCATCGAGAACTTCGGCGCGCGCCGGCAGCAACCGCTTGCTTTCGGCCAGAAACGGAGCGAGTGCGTCGGCGTAGATGGATGCGCTCATAACCCCCATTCTGCCGATCGCGTGGGCCCGGCGGCGCCTGACCTCTGGCTCGGAAGCAAAAGTCTCGCCCAGGCGGCGTATCCTGAGTTGACGATGACGATTCTCGATCAAGTGAAGCTCGATCTGACCAGCGCGATGCGTGCCGGCGAGAAGCAGCGCGTGGGCGCCTTGCGGATGATCCTGTCCGAGTTGCAGAAGGCGTCAAAGGAGGGCTCCGAGGACGAGCTCGCCGTGCTGCGACGCGAGCGCAAGCGGCGCGTGGAGGCCGCCAGGGCGTTTCGCGACGCGGGACGGGACGATCTTGCGGTGGGGGAGGAGGCCGAGGGGGAGATGATCGGTGGCTATCTGCCGGCCGAGCTCTCCGACGGGGAGCTACAGGCTATCGTCGAGCGGGCGCTCGCCGATAGCGGCGCGCAATCGCCGAAGGACATGGGGATGGCGATGAAGAGTGCGATGGCGGCTGTAGACGGCCGTGCGGATGGCAGGCGGGTATCGGGCCTCGTCAAGGCGGCCCTCGCCGGATGAGTCGCGATCTCGACGTTCGTCGCCTCGGCTCGCGGCCGACGGGGGGGCTCGGACGGTGAGAACCCAGATCGAGTTGGCCAACGAGGTCGCCGCCGAGCTTGCGGGCAGCCAGGACGCAGTGTTGCGAGCCCTGGAGGGCCACTTGGAGTGCAAGGTGTTCCTGCGCGGGAACCTGCTCACGCTCGACGGGTCGGAGGATGAGACGCGCACCGCGGAGCGCGTGGTACACGAGCTCTCCGAGTTGATCGCGCGCGGCCATCAAATCGCTCCCGGCACGATCTCCGCGGTGACGGGGGCGCTTGACGCCCACGACTCGCCGGCGCGGGTGCTCGAGGACATCGTGTGGAGGCACCGCAGCCTGAGCGTCGCCCCCAAGACGGTCAACCAGAAGCGCTACGTCGATTCGATTCGCTCGAGCACCGTCACGTTCGGCGTTGGTCCGGCCGGCACCGGCAAGACGTTTCTGGCGGTCGCGATGGCCGCCGCCGCGCTCTCGCGCCACGAAGTCAACCGCATCATCCTCACGCGTCCCGCCGTCGAGGCGGGCGAGCGTCTGGGGTTCCTGCCCGGGGATCTGATGGCGAAGGTCGATCCCTACCTGCGTCCCCTGTTCGACGCCCTGCACGACATGCTCGACCCAGAGAAGGTCTCCCAGCACCTCGAGCGCGGGGTGATCGAGATCGCGCCGCTGGCGTTCATGCGCGGTCGCACACTGAACGACTCATTCGTAATCCTCGACGAGGCCCAGAACACGACGCCGGAGCAGATGAAGATGTTCCTTACGCGCCTGGGCTTTGGTTCGAAGATGGTGGTCACCGGCGATATCACCCAGGTGGACCTTCCGCGCGAGCAGCGCTCTGGCCTTGTCGTCGTCGGTGAGGTTCTCGACGCGATCGAGAGCATCGAGTTCGTGCGTTTCGGCGCCGAGGATGTGGTGCGCCACAAGCTGGTGCAGCGGATCGTCGAGGCATATGACGAGCACAGCCGCAGTGAGGCGCCAGACCGATCGGAGACCGTCCAGCGCTTGGCCGAGCGGCGCGGCCGATAGACCTCGGCCGAACGTGCAGCCCTACCGAGATACGGCCTGGGCCGCCCACATCGATGCTTGATGTCGAGGTAGTGGGCGTGCGGCTGCTCGCGGGTCCGCTCCCCCAATCCGACGTGGAGCGCTTGTGCGCGCTCGCACTGGCGTCCGCCGGCGTCAGAGACGGACACCTTGCGGTGGAGTTCGTCGACGCCAAGCGTATGGCTGAGCTGAACGACGAGTACCGAGGCAAGGACGGCCCGACCGACGTGCTCTCCTTCCCGGTCGACGGAGCCGAACCGGGGGCGCCCGGCGAGGGTGTTCCGCGCGAGCTCGGCGACGTCGTCATCTGTCCCGAGCACACGGTCGACGTGAGCGAGGCGGTCGTGCATGGTGCGCTGCACCTGGTCGGGATGGACCATGAGACCGATGACGGCGAGATGCTCGCTTTGCAGGCGGAGATACTGCGTTGGGGGAGTCCGTGATGGGCCTCGACGACGAGACGGAAGCGCGCGCGGGGGACGTGGTGGCCGCTAGGCCCGAATCGGTGGCGCCCGAACGCCCGACCCGCAGCGGGTTCGTCGCGCTCGCCGGCCGTCCAAACGTCGGCAAGTCGACGCTCCTCAACGCGATCGTCGGAGGCAAGGTCGCGATCGTCTCGGACCGTCCTCAGACCACGCGGCGGGCGATCCGCGGGGTGCACACCCGTGAGGAGTGCCAGATCGTGCTGGTGGACCTTCCAGGTGTGCAGCGTCCCCGCGACACGCTTACCGAGCGGATGGCGGCGCGGGTGCGCGAGGAGCTCGAGGGCTGCGATGCGGCGCTGCTCGTGCTCAATGGCGAGCAGGGGGTGGGTCCGGGCGACCGCTACATCGCCCGGGCGCTGGCGGACGCGAGCGCGCCGATCGCGATCGCCGTCAACAAGACGGATCGGCTCGACCGTGCGGCCACGGTGGCGGTGCTCTCAGCGGCGGCGGAGCTCGATGTGGGGGAGGAGATCTTTCCGATCTCCGCGCGCACCGGCAAGGGTGTCCCGGCGCTCGTCGAGCATCTCGCCGAGCGAATGCCGGCGGGGCCGTTCATGTTTCTGAGCGATGCGATCTCCGACCAGCCGCTGAGCTTGCTGCTCGCCGAGCTCGTGCGCGAGGCCGTCATCAGGCGCACCTTTCAAGAGCTTCCGCACGCCGTCGAGACGATCGTCGAAGAGGTGGAACGCCCGCGCGAGGGCCTCGTGCGCGTGCGTGCCCTGATCTGGGTGGAGACCGAGTCCCAGAAGGGGATCGTCGTCGGCGCCCATGGGCGCATGATCAAGGCGATCGGGTCCGCGGCGCGCAAGGAGATCGAGCGGGAGCTGGATTGCCACGTGCACCTCGACCTGTCGGTGCGCGTCAGACGCGACTGGCGTGGCGACGAGGGCCTGCTCGACCGGCTCGGGATTATGTAGCTACAGCTTGCGGTCGAGGCTCGCCGCGAGCTCCCGGATCGCCGTGAGACCGATCTCCGGGGTGAACACGAACGGGAGCGTTACGACGCTCGGTGGCATTCCCTCCGCGAAGCGCTGCCGCCGCAGCCGCGCGACCTGAGTCTGCTGTATGCGCGCTCGGTGGTTCACCGCGCGCGCCATTCGCGCCGCGGAGGCCACGAGCACCTCGCTGTCGGCCGACTTCGCGGGCGGGCCGTTCGCGGGAGACACTCTCGCGGGGGGCCCGCCGACCGGCGAGCTCTCGCCGGTGGTGGTGGCGATCCGCTCGAGCTCCTCACGCGTAAAGCGTCGCGGCAGCGTGCCGTTGACGAGGACAGCGTCGAGGTCGCGGTCCAGATGACGGCGAAGCCCTTGCTCGAGCTCGAGCGTCTCGGAGACCGCCATCTCCGCCGCGTGCGTCACCGCGACGTAGGCGCTGCGTCGTGCGTCTTCAAGCAGTTTGCGCACCCCTTGGGCCTGCTCGGCGAGCGGGCCGACACGCACGATCGCGGCGAACGTCTCCGGCGAGCGCAGCATCGCGAGCGCGTGACCGGTGGCCGGCGCGTCGAGCACGACGAGGTCGTAGCGGGCGTTGCCTCGTGTGCGTCCCCCCGTATCTGGCGCATGCCCCTCTGTGCCTCGCATACCCCTCTCCGCGCTCCGCTTGCGCTCATCCGCGCCGGCCCCTTCGCAGAGCTCGCGCACCTTGACCATGCTCACAAGCTCCTTCGCGCCGGGGGCGGCCGCGGCGAAGTAGTGGAAGGTGCTGCTCGCGGCCAGCATCCTCACCGAGATGCGTCCTCCGAGCGTGCGCAGCCACTCGATCAGGGCCTCCTCGGGATTGATCGAGGTGCTCCAGAGGCTATCCTCCAACGCCACCTCTGCCCCCGACTTGGGCGCGTGGGAGTGCCCGAACAGACCAGGCAGCCGGTGCAGGTCTCCGAACTCGACGACGATCGTGCGCAGTCCGCGGCGGGCGCCGAGCAGGCCGAGCGCACAGGCCACGGTCGTCTTGCCGGCGCCGCCCTTGCCCGTTACCACGATCAGCTTGCGTTCGAGCAGTGAGGCCATTGTCGCCATGCAACCTACAATTCCTGTCGTGAACACAGCGGACGCCGGTCAGGTCGAGCAACTTCTCGTGTACGACGAGCGCGGTCTCGTGCCGTGCGTGGTACAGGACTGGGTTACGGGCGAGGTGCTGATGCTGGCCTACACAAATGAGCTTGCGCTACAGCGCACGCGCGCCACCGGCGAGCTTCACCTGTGGAGTCGCTCGCGCGAGGAGCTATGGCACAAGGGCGCCACCAGCGGCAACACTCAGGCGGTTCGCGCACTGCGGGTGGACTGTGACGGCGACGCGCTGCTCGCGCTCGTCGAGCCGGCCGGCCCTGCGTGCCATACGGGCGAGCGCACATGCTTTCACCGAGGCGAGCTAGACCCGGGCGCGCCCTACGAGACGCTCCCCGCGCTCGAGCGCACCGTGAGCGCGCGGGCGCGTGAGCGGCCCGAGGGTTCCTACACGGTCGAGTTGCTCGACGACCCGGGGCGCATCGGCGAGAAGGTCATGGAGGAGGCCGAGGAGGTCGCACGCGCGGCGCGCGAGGAGAGCGACGAGCGCGTCGAGGAAGAGGCGGCCGACCTCGTCTACCACCTGCTCGTGCTGCTGCACAGCCGCGGGCGCTCACTATCCGACGCGGAGCGCGCGCTCGACGAGCGCCGCCGGTAGTGCGTGCGGAGGATGCACCGGATGACGGTCGCCGACAGCGCACGCGGAGCACGGACCCGATGAGCAGCGCCGACAGCGCACGCGGAGCGCGGGCCCGATGAGCGGCGCCGGCAGCGCCGCGGCGGAGGCTTCGGCGGCCGCTTACAACCTGATCCCTCTGCGCGAGACGTTCATCGCGGACTGCGAGACGCCGGTGTCCGCGTTTCTCAAGCTGCGCGAGCTCGCCCCGGGTGAGCCGGCGTTCCTGCTGGAGTCCGCCGAGCAGGGCCAGCGTATGGGTCGCTACTCCTTCATCGGGTTCCGTCCGCGCTCGGTGTTGCGCTGGTCCTTGGGCGACCCGGGCGATCCGTACGAGCTGGCGGCCGCGGCGGTCGCCGGCCTGCGGCAGGCGCCGCTACCCAACCGAGCGGATGGGTTGCCATTCAATGGCGGCGCGGTCGGCTACTTCGGCTATGACCTCGTGCGCACGGTCGAGCCGCTCGGCGACCCGAACCCGGACATGCTCATGCTGCCGGACATGGCCCTGATGTTGACCGATGCGATGGTCGCGTTCGATCATCTCAAGCACACGATCACGATCCTCGCGAACGCCGACCTCGACGCCGAGCCCGACCTCGAGCTCGCGCAACAGGTCGCCGCACGCACGATCGCCGAAGTGCGCGCGTGCCTCGACGGGCCGGTCCCGCGACGCGCGAGGCCCAACGACGCCGGGTCGGCGGCGCCGCAGTTCGAGTCGAACATGCCTCGTGAGCGCTTCGAAGGGATGGTGGAGCGAATAGTCGAGTACATCCATGCCGGGGACGCCTTCCAGGTGGTCCCCTCGCAGCGCTGGTCGGCACGGGTGCCGGTAGAGGCGTTCTCCATATACAGGGGACTGCGCACCGTCAATCCGAGTCCATACATGTACTTCCTGGACTTCGGCGACCATCAGGTCGCGGGAGCCAGCCCCGAGCCGCTGCTCACCGTTACCGGCCGTCATGTCTCCACGCGCCCGATCGCGGGGACGCGCTCGCGTGGCGAGACTCCCGAGGAGGATCGTCGCATCGCGGGCGAGCTGATGGAGGATGAGAAGGAGCGCGCCGAGCATGTGATGCTCGTCGACCTCGGCCGCAATGACCTGGGCCGGGTGTGCGAGTACGCAAGCGTCACGGTCGACGAGCTGATGGAGGTCGAGACCTATAGCCACGTCATGCACATCGTCTCCTCGGTCTCGGGCACGCTGCGCGAGGACGTCGGCGCGATGGACGCACTGCGCTCGGTGCTTCCGGCCGGCACGCTATCGGGTGCTCCGAAGGTGCGCGCGATGCAGATCGTCGACGAGCTCGAGCCGATCAAGCGCGGGGGATACGGCGGCGCGATCGGCTACCTGAGCTACGCCGGCGACCTCGACACGGCGATCCACATTCGAACGGTGGTTGTCAAGGACGGCGTCGCACACGTACAGGCGGGCGGCGG